>ENA-UAJR01000635-UAJR01000635.1-human-gut-metagenome-genome-assembly--contig:-NODE-635-length-10812-cov-4.047411_pt1 | contig 10812 bp, 7 predicted proteins | sample MGYA00244432_ERZ654421 | MGnify/ENA primary metagenome ERZ654421 (study PRJEB26926, sample SAMN06165047) | human gut metagenome | biome: ENVO:00009003; feature: ENVO:2100002; material: ENVO:00002003... | reverse complement strand
TCTAGTACGGTCTCGTGGGCTCGGAGATGTGTATAAGAGACAGGTCCCGCAGCGCACGGCTTGCGGGACGTTCCGTTTCCGGGGGCGACCCGGTTATGATTTGCCCTTACCCTTGAACTCCACCAGAGCGGCATTCAGCGCCCGGTGGAGCGAATACTGCGAGAGTGGTTTGACGAGAAATTCGTTGCACCCCGCATTGCGGGCGCTCTCGATCTCGCTGCCGGATGAATAGGCCGACATGGCAATGATGGGGACGTCCGCCGAAACGCTGCGGATACGCCGCGTAGCCTCAAGGCCGTCCATCACGGGCATGCGGATGTCCATCAGCACGGCATCGGGCTGTACCGTCCCGAACATGTCCACGGCCTCGGCTCCCGTATGGGCACGCACGAGGCTGAAGCGGCGGCTGAGGACGGCTTCGATGAGTCTGAAATTGGTGTCCGAATCCTCGGCGACCAGCAGCACCCACGACTTGCCGTCGTCCCGGCCCGGGGCGGCGCAAAGCTGCTCGTCGTTTTTGCTGCCGTCCCGGTGGACGACGGGGATCGAGAAATGGAACCGCGTGCCCTTCCCGGGTTCGGAATCCACGCCGATCGTTCCGTCGAGTTTTTCGACGATCATCTTCGAAATGGCCAGCCCGAGTCCCGTGCCGGACACGAAATCGTTGAGTTTGACGAACCGGTCGAAGATATTGCGCGCCTTCTCGGGCGGTATGCCCATGCCCGTATCCTGGACGAAGAACTCCACACACCCGTCCTTCAGGTCGAACCCGAAGCGGATCTCCCCCTCTTCGGTAAACTTGCCGGCGTTGTTCAGCAGGTTGGAAATGACCTGTGCCAGGCGGTTCTGGTCGCAGACGATCTCCACGTTCGCGACCCGTTCCTCGAAGACCAGTTCCACGCCCGGCTTGACGCGGGGTTTGTGGACTTCCAGCTCCGAGCGGCAGAGGTCGTTGAGGTTCATCGGCCTGAAGCGGAATTCGAGCGTCCCGGCCTCGATCTTCGAAATGTCGAGGATATCGTTTATCAGTTGCAGCAACAACTCCGAATTGACATCGATGATGTCGATGAACTGCTGTTTCTCCTCCTCGGTTTCCACCTCGCCGATGAGCTTGGCAAAACCCACGATGGCATTGAGCGGCGTGCGTATCTCGTGGCTCATGTTGGCCAGGAAGGCAGATTTGAGACGGTCGGACTCCTCGGCGCGGATACGCGCCTCGACGATCTCCAGTTCGGCATTCTTCATGTCGGTGATGTCCCACGAGACGCCGATGATGAGCGGAAGGCGGTTTTCGACCGGCACCAGCGACTTGGAAGTATTGACGATACGGGTCTCGCCCGTGGCCGAGACGTACTCCTCGATGAAGGTCTGGCGTTCACCCGTACGCAGCAGCGTCAGGTCGTCCTGGCGGAAATGCTCCGCATCCTTCGGGCTGGGGAAAATCTCGTAATCGGTATGCCCGAGCGCCCTGGAGGCCGGAATCCGCGAATATTCCTCGAACGCCCGGTTCCAGTAGAGGTAGCGGAACTCGTTGCCCGGGTCTTTCACAAACAGATAGACCGGAATGTTGTTGAGGATGCACTCCAGGATGGAGTTCTTCTCCTTGACCTTGTTCTCGTGTTCGATGCGCTGCGTCACGTCCCGGCCGAAGAACCAGACGATCTCGCGCTCCTGAAAATAGTCGTAGATGATGTAGGCCACGATGTCCCACGCCACGATACGTCCCTGCTCGTTCTTGAAGCGGACGGTGTATTTATGCGAGCCGTTATCGCGGCGTATTTTCGCCAGCCGGGCTTCCCACTGCAAACGGGAACCTTCGTACGACCAGAAATCGTAAACCTTGTGTTGCGAAAGGTCGCCTTCGACATCGTGCCGCACCCTGAACTGCTCGTTGGCATATTCCATCGTACCGTCCAGGCTGCAGGCGTAGATCTCCTCGTCGACATTGTTCAGTGCATATTTGACCATCTCCAGTTCATGCTTGGCAGCTTCGGCCTCGGTGATGTCACGGCAGATGCAGAGGGCATGCTCCCCGTCGAGCGGGAAAATACGGTTTTCGTAGTTGCGGGTTCGGCCGTCGAGCGTAATGTCGTGGTGGGACGAAGAGCCGCACCCCGTCGCAAAAACATTGTCGAGGTTGTTCTTCACATTGCGGCAGGCCGCAGGCGAAAGCATCGTGCGGATGTTCTGCCCGGCGAGCTCTCCGCCCGGAACCCCGACATGGTTGGTCTCATCCGCGGAAACCAGTTCGACCAGCGTCCCGTCGCGATCGAGCACGGTCAGCATGTCGGGTATCGAATCGAGAATCTTACAGGCATAACGCTCCCGGAACCGGCTCCCGGAACCCTTCGGCGTATCGAGTTGTGCTTCGAGCTCTTCGATCCTGCGGAGAAGCTCCTCACGGGAACAGTTATCGTATCGGCTCATACCTTGTGATCATTATGCATAGATAGTTACAAAAGTAATATATTTTCCGAATGACGAACCATTTTCCGGCCGAAATCGGCGCCGTACCCCCAACGATTACGACCGGCACGGCAACGATCCCGTTCGGAAGGATGACTTCAGGCCGCAATGCGGCGCGATTACCTTTCAAAAACGGCGCAAGAAAAGCCCGCAAAGACGCTCTTTCAGCCCGAGGATGTATCGAGAGACCCTTTAAGGGCCGTTTCACACAGGGGTAAATTCCTGTGCCCGACCATAAAACACTCCGTCGGCACCCTCCCGTATCGCAAAACCGCTTTTTTATACCCCGATCGGGCTTCCACGCGTAAAAAAGGTGTGGAAGGAACGAATTTTGAACATGCTCCGAGACAGCAAACTAAAAAATCAAAATCATGACCGTCAAAAAATTACGTTACCTCGCATACGCACTCGTTGCAGTTGCGTTTTGCGCGTGCCAGAAAGAGCCCTCGACATCGGGCCTCCACAAAGACTATCTGGTCTACACCGCTTACGACACCGAAGCCGACTTCGGTGCGCTGGACACCTACTACCTCCCCGACAGCATCCTGCTGATCGGCGCCGCAGACAAGACGGAATACTGGAAAGACGACAATGCGCTGGAGATCGTCAACACGGTCGCCGGCCGCATGAACGCCGCCGGCTACACCCGCACCGATGACAAGGAGGCGGCCAATGTCGGACTGCAATTGAGCTACGTGCAGAAAGTGACCTATTTCGTGGGTTATGACTATCCCTACTGGTGGTGGTATTACCCCTACTACTGGACGCCCGGATACTGGGGCGACTGGCTGGGATGGCACTATCCCTACCGCGTATATTACGGTTATACGGCCGGTTCGCTGCTGATCGAGATGCTGGATCTGGAAGCCGACCAGCAGAGCGGCAAGAAACTGCCCGTCATCTGGGACAGCTACATCGGCGGCCTGCTCACCTCGTCGGAAAGCCTCAACCTGCAGCGCACGGTGGACGCCGTAGAACAGGCGTTCGACCAGTCGCCTTATCTGAAAAAGTAATTTAACCGTAAAAACACGTCCGATTATGAAAACATCGAAATACCAGGTTCTAAAAACCATCGCACTCTGTGTCGTCCTGCTCGCCGCCGCGCGCACGGGCAAAGCACAGGTCTTCCCGAACAGCTACATCAACGTCGACTGGCAGGTAGGCGTGCCCCTGGGCAGCAGCCTGGCCGACAAAGCCTCGGGCTGGGGCATGAACTTCGAAGGCGGCTATTTCATCACGCCGGCCATCGCCGTGGGCCCGTTCATCTCGTACCAGACCAACCTCGAAACGATCCCGCGCCAGACACTCGACCTGGGCAACGGTTCGGCCCTCACGGTCAACCAGAAGCACTCCGTATTCCAGTTGCCGTTCGGCGTCACCAGCCGTTACACCTGGCTTACGGACAGCGTATTCCAGCCTTATGCGGGCCTGAAGCTGGGTGCCAACTACGCCGAACTTTCGTCCTATTACTACGTCGTCAAGCAGTACAACGACACGTGGGGATTCTACCTCTCGCCCGAAATCGGCGTGAGCATCTTCCCGCGCCCCGACTACCGTTTCGGGTTCCATGTGGCACTCTATTACAGCTATGCCACCAACAGCGGCGATGTCCTGACTTACTCGGTCAACAATCTCAATAATTTCGGCATACGCGTCGGTATATCATTCTGATGCAGAGTGGGAAAGCGCCTCTTGTGGAGTGCCCCGGTTCCTGAAAAGGGATCGGGGTTCCCTTTTCCCGGGAGCTCTTTCCCAGACGGATTTGCTGGTTCGGGAAATTGTACCTACCTTTACAACGACTAAAACCATTGGATGTTTAATTTGGATTCGGCATTGTAGGAATCCGTACCTCACCACGGATTCCGTCCCATTCTTCCCTCCCGGGGGGCATTCTGCCCGGGCGGATATTCATTTTGCCTTATTTTTTTAAATTCGCCATGCACGGGATTTCCCAATCCATCCCGCGCGCGGCCTCAACTACAAACAACCATGGAACAGGAAAATAAACAGATCTTCGATTTCGATTTAAAAATGATCGCCGATTTCTTCAGGGAACTCGACAGGCAGGGGCCCGGCGGCGTGGAGCAGACGCTCCGCGCCCTGGAATTCGTACCCGACAGGCCGGGGATGCGGATCGCCGACATCGGATGCGGCACCGGCGGACAGACCGTCACGATCGCCCGGAACAGGGATTGTACGATAACGGCCGTCGACCTGCTGCCGGAGCTGTTGGAAGAATTCCGCGCCCGGATAAAAAAGGCCGGGCTGGAAAACCGCGTCACGGCCATACAGGGCTCGATGGACGCACTGCCCTTCAGCCCCGGGGAATTCGACGTGATCTGGGCCGAAGGCTCGATCTACAACATCGGATTCGAACGCGGGCTGAGGGAGTGGCGGCAGTACCTCAAACCGGGCGGCATAATCGCCGTGACCGAGTGCTCGTGGCTCTCGGGCGCACGCCTGGCGTCGAAATTCATCTCGGACTATTTCCCCGACATCGACAGCCCGTCGGGGAAAGTGCGGATCCTCGAAGAGGCGGGATATGCACCGCTGGCGCATTTCGCGCTGCCCGAGCATTGCTGGACGGAAAACTACTTCGCCCATGCAAGCGCACGCATCCCGGGATTCCTCAAGCAATACGGGCACAGTGAAAAAGCACTCCTGCTGGCCGAAATGCAGAAAAACGAGATCGCCCATTACGAAAAATACAAAGCGTACTACGGTTACGTCTTCTACATCGGCCAAAAACCGGAAGAGTAATCCCTCGTCCTGAAAGGCAGAATCCCGCTTCCTTCGGGGAAGCGGGATTCGTTTTTCCGGTTCGGGGAAAATACCCGGTCATTCCATCGAGGTGTAGACGAGCATCGTCTCGGGGGCCAGGCTGATCCGGCTTCCGGGCGCAAGCGCCACCCCGCGCTCCACGGGAAGCAACCGTTCGCCCTCGAGCCTGAGCCGCCCCGGGGCGTAGAGATAAAACACGAAGATCCGCAGTCCTGGGGGACTGCGGATCTTTTCATCCGTGCAGGGCGCTATTCCCGCGACAGGGCGTCGATTTTCGCCAGTTCGTCGTCGGAAAAGGAGGCGTACTCCAGGGCCCGGAGGTTATCTTCGATCTGGGCGACGGAGCTTGCCCCGATAATGACCGACGTGACACGTTTGTCGCGCAGCAGCCATGCCAAAGCCATCTCGGCAAGGGTCTGGCCGCGCTGCTGGGCGATTTCATGCAGGCCGCGGATTCGTTCCGACATCCTCTCCGTCAGCACGTCGCGCCGCAGCGAACCCTCCGCCGCCATGCGCGAGCCTTCCGGAATACCGTTCAGGTAACGGTCGGTCAGCAGCCCCTGTGCCAGCGGCGAAAAGGCCACGAACCCAGCCCCGGCCTCGGCATTGAGCGTCAGGATGCCCGACGTGTCGGGTTCGCGGTCGAACAGGTTGTAGCGATCCTGGAAAAGCAGGCAGGGTACGTCGCGCTGGGCCAGGTAGCGGAAAGCGAAACGTGCCGCGGCCAGCGGGTAGCGCGACAGCCCGACATAGAGCGCCTTGCCTGCGCGGACGATGTCGACCAAAGCCTGGAGGGTCTCTTCGAGCGGGGTCTCGGGATCGTAGCGGTGCGAGTAGAAGATGTCCACATAATCGAGCTTCATGCGCCGCAGGCTCTGGTCGAGGCTTGCCATGAGGTATTTGCGCGAGCCCCAGTTGCCGTAGGGCCCCGGCCACATGTCGTAACCCGCCTTGGTCGAAATGAAGAGTTCGTCGCGGTAGGGTCGGAACGACTGCTCCATCAAACGGCCGAAGTTCTCCTCGGCCGTACCGTAGGCAGGGCCGTAGTTGTTCGCCAAATCGAAATGGACGATTCCCCGGTCGAACGCGTAATGGGCCATCTGCCGCACATTGGAGAAGGTCTGCCCGCTGCCGAAATTGTGCCACATGCCGAGCGAAAAGGCGGGCAGCAGCACACCGCTGCGTCCCGCACGCCGGTAGGTCATGCCATCTTCGTAACGCGACGCGGCCGGCTGGTAAATAGGTTCGATCATAGCTGTCAGTTTATTTCAGTATCAAAACAAAAAATCCGCGAACATTGTATTTTTCCTGCCGCCTCCCCGTGGGACGCCGGAGCAAGACAAGCGTCCGCAAAAGCGCCGGGGCAGCACCGAAGAAGGAGGCGGCGGTGGCATCGGATATAACGGATACAAGGCATTAACAGGGAGTCTGCATATCCGATGCCGTCCGTTACTATATCTTGCAAACGGACTCAGGACGCGGTCAATGCGCCTCGAGCCAGTTGTCGCCCACGCCGTAGTCGACCACCAGGCGCACCTTGAGGGCGGCGGCGGATTCCATGCATTCGGTGACGATGGCCGCGACGCGCTCCTGTTCGGAACGGAGCATGTCGACGACCAATTCGTCGTGTACCTGAAGGATCACCTTCGACCGGATGCCTTCGGCCGCGAAACGGCGGTGGACATTGATCATGGCGATCTTCATGATGTCGGCCGCGGATCCCTGGATCGGGGCGTTCACGGCATTGCGCTCGGCCAGGCCACGCGCCACGGCGTTGTGCGAGGAGATGTCGTTGAGATAGCGGCGGCGGCCGAAGATCGTCGAGACGAATCCCTCCTCCTTGGCCTTGGCGACCACATCGTCCATATACTCCTTGACCTTGGGGTAAGATTCGAAATAACCGTCGATAATGTCCTTGGCCTCCTTACGCGGGATTTCGAGCCGCTGGCTCAGGCCGAAGGCCGAAATGCCGTAGATGATGCCGAAATTGGCCGTCTTGGCACGGCGGCGTTCCTCGGAGGTCACTTCGCCGAGGGTTTTGTTGAAAAGCTTGGCGGCCGTCGCGGCATGGATATCCTCGCCGTGGGCGAAGGCCGCGATCAACGATTCGTCGCCCGAAAGGTGCGCCATCAGGCGCAGCTCGACCTGGCTGTAATCGGCCGAGAGCAGCAGGTGGTCGGAATCGGAGGGGATGAACGCCCGGCGGATGCGGCGCCCCATCTCTTCGCGCACGGGGATGTTCTGCAGGTTGGGATTGGTGGACGAAAGGCGCCCGGTAGCCGTGACCGCCTGGTTGAAGGAGGTATGGATACGCCCCGTCGTCCGGTTGACCAGCTGGGGAAGCGCTTCGACATAGGTCGAGAGCAGTTTCTTGACACCCCGGTATTCGAGGATCAGGTCGACGATACGATGTTTGCGGGCGAAGGTCTGCAAATAATCTTCGTCGGTGCAGAACTGCTTGGTCTTGGTCATCTTGGGCTTTTCGGCGATGCGCATCTTGGCGAAAAGCACCTCGCCCAGCTGGCGTGCCGAGTTGATGTTGAGCGTCGATTCGCCGGCCTCGGTACGGATCTGGGCTTCCAGTTCGGCCAGCCTGCGGCTCAGTTCGACGGAGTATTCGGTCAGCGCCCCGGAGTCGATCCGCACGCCCGCCATCTCGATGTCGGCCAGCACGGCGATCATGGGCTCCTCGACCTCGAAATAGAGGTGTTGCAGCCCGATCTTCTCGACCTGAGGGTAGAGCACGTGTTTGAGTTGCAGGGTGACGTCGGCATCTTCGGCGGCGTACTCCTTGACGCGCTCGACGTTCACCAGATCCATCGTCAGCTGCTTGGAACCCTTGCCGATCAGCGTTTCGATCTCGATAGGCTTGTAGTTGAGGTATTTTTCCGACAGGGCGTTCATGTTGTGGCGCGACTCGGGATCGAGCAGGTAATGCAGGATCATCGTGTCGTACTTGCGGCCCCGGATATCGAGCCCCAGGCGCCGGAGCACCATCAGGTCGAACTTGATGTTCTGGCCGATCTTGGCAATCCCTTCGTCTTCGAACAGCGGCCGCACGATCTGCGTATATTCCGCCGTATTCTCCTCCTTGAAGGGAATGTACCACGCTTCGAACGGCTTTACGGCCAGCGACATGCCGACGATGCGGTCGTTGAAGATATCGAACCCCGTGGTCTCGGTGTCGAAACAGAATTCGCCGTATTTCCCGACCTCGGCAACCACTTCGCGCAACTGGGAGGCATTCTCCACAAGGCGGTAATCGTGGGGCGTGGTCTGCGCCGTCTTGAACTGCATGGCATCGGCTTCGGCCTGAAGCTCGGCAACGGGAACCTCGGCGGCGGGCATCTCGACCACCGGGTCGCCGAAGAGATTGCCCTGTCCGACCAGCGCCGCGCGTTTGGCGGCGGCGGACTTGGCCCGTGCCATCTCCGCAAGCTGGGTCTGCGCCTCCTGGCGGGGGCCTTCGGGTTGCTCCTCGGGGGGCGCAAGGTTCGTAAGGTCGTTCATAAAGGCCTTGAAATCCAATTCGGCAAAGAGGGCCTTGAGTTCGTCGATATGGGGTTCGCAGACCGTGAGGTCTTCTTCGCGGAACGGGATGGGCACGTCGAGGCAGATGGTGGTCAGTGTCTTGGCAAGGCGCAGTTTGTCGCCCCATTCGGCGATCTTCTCGCCCTGCTTGCCCTTGATCTTCGAGACGTTGTCGAGGATATTTTCCACCGTTCCCCACTCCTGCACGAGTTTGCAGGCGCTCTTCTCGCCGATTCCCGGCACACCCGGGATATTGTCCGAAGCATCGCCCCACAGTGCGAGGATGTCGCGCACGAGGCTGGGGTCGTCGATGCCGTATTTCCCGCGGATCGCCTCCCGGTCGACGATCTCGATGCTCCCTTCGGCGCCCTTCTGCTTGTAGATCTTGCAATTGTCACGTACCAACTGGCCGTAGTCCTTGTCGGGCGTGACCATGAAGACCTCGTAACCCGCCTCGACGCCTTTTTGCGACAGCGTGCCGATCACGTCGTCGGCCTCGTAACCCTCGACTTCGAGGATCGGGATGCACATGGCTTCCAGCACACGCTTGACATAGGGGACGGAGAGGAGGATGTCCTCGGGCGTCTCGGCACGGTTGGCCTTGTACTCGGGAAATATCTCCCGGCGGAAGCTGCCGCCCTTGGGGTCGAACGCCACGCCCAGCAGGTCGGGCCGCTCTCGCTTCTGGATGTCGCACAGGAACTTTACGAAGCCGAATACCACGGAGGTATTCATGCCGGCCCGGTTGCGCATGGGACGCCCCAGAAAGGCATAGTAATACTTGAAGATCAACGCATAGGCGTCGACGAGAAACAGTTTTTTCATATATTCGATTTGCGTCAATAATAGTTCCCTTTCGATGTTTGCCGTGCGCCTATCCCTTGCGCCCGGGGCCTGTCCGGTAGAAATGTCGGGGTATGTCGTTCCGGCGGAACCGCCGGGCGGAAATCAGCGGTTGTCCTCGGCGAACCACTCGGCGAACGAGGTTGCGGTCTCATGCAGGCGGAGCGAATGCAGCTCCACCCCCAGGGGCAGGCGGCGTGCGATGCGTGCAGCGAAATCGCCGAGCATGTTTTCGCACGTCGGCTGGTAGTCCACCGTGACGATGTTGCCGAAGCGTTCGGCCAGCACCGCCCGCAGGGGAGCGTCGCGGCGTGTCGCCCGCAACACGAGCGCATGGTCGAAACGGGAAACGACCTCCTCGTTGACAATGCTTTTCAGGACACCGAAGTCCATCACCATCCCACACTTGGGGTTCGTGTCGTCGTCCGCAGGGCACCCTTTCACGGTCACGAACAACCGGTAGGAATGCCCGTGGATCTCACGGCACGGCCCGTCGTATCCGTCGAGGGCATGCGCGGCCTCGAACGAAAACTCCTTTGTCAATCTGATCACTGCCATATCCGCAAAGATATTCATTAAATGCGAAAGGAGAAAGCGTTTTCCGCACTTTTCACCACGGGGGTTCCTTTACGCCCCGTTCCGGATCGGTAAACAAAGGTGCGGGAAACCCCGGCCGCGTATCCTTCCCCACAAAAAACCGCCCCGGTTTTGATTTGTCCTTATTAGTTCCTATATTTGTTACCATAAGTCTCATTATCTGATGAAACGTGTCCTGAATGATCTCACCCCGTTGCCCGGCAACGATTTGTTCATCACACAGTATTGGTTTGACAAACAAACCGATCCGCCCCTTCATTTCCACGAGGATTACATGCTCAGCCTGACCCTGAACGTGAAGGGTACACGTGTCACCGGACAATCGGTCGACAATTTCACGGAAAAAGACCTGATCATCATTTTCCCGCGCGTACCGCACTGTTACAAACGCGACGAAGCCTTTGCGGAGACCAATTGCGAGGCCGTCGCCGTGCAGTTCAGCCGCGACATGCCCAACTGGCAGATATTCGAAACGGAATCCATGCTCCCCATCCGGAAAATGCTGAGCCAGCCGGTCGCCGGGCTCTGGTTCGCCGAAAGCGTCGTAGACCGCGTCCGCGACAGGTTACTGCAACTGCCCGGGCTGCGGGGATT
>ENA-UAJR01000631-UAJR01000631.1-human-gut-metagenome-genome-assembly--contig:-NODE-631-length-10852-cov-3.792442_pt1 | contig 10852 bp, 6 predicted proteins | sample MGYA00244432_ERZ654421 | MGnify/ENA primary metagenome ERZ654421 (study PRJEB26926, sample SAMN06165047) | human gut metagenome | biome: ENVO:00009003; feature: ENVO:2100002; material: ENVO:00002003... | reverse complement strand
ACGAGATCTAGTACGGTCTCGTGGGCTCGGAGATGTGTATAAGAGACAGTGCTTTGCAGAGTGCAAACATCAGCCGTATCTTTTCCACTTTGGGTGCAGACCCGCATAATTTGAGTTATTTCTGGATATTACCGCCGTTGGCAGGTATCATTGTACAACCCATTGTGGGAGCCGCCAGTGACAAGACCTGGACACGCTTCGGACGGCGCATCCCTTATCTGTTTATAGGTTCGTTGGTGGCCGTACTCGTCATGTGCCTGCTACCCAATGCCGGAAGCTTCGGCATGGCAGTAAGTACAGCCATGATTTTCGGACTGGTATCGCTGATGTTCCTCGACACCTCCATCAATATGGCCATGCAACCCTTCAAAATGATGGTGGGTGACATGGTGAATGAGAAACAAAAAGGGCTCGCCTACTCCATCCAGAGTTTTCTCTGCAATGCAGGCAGCCTGGTAGGCTATCTCTTCCCGTTCATCTTTGCATGGATTGGCATCAGCAATACAGCTCCCCAAGGAGTAATCCCCGACTCGGTGATTTACTCATTCTACATCGGAGCAGCCATCCTTATCTTCTGCGTTATCTACACTTCGGTCAAAGTAAAAGAGATGCCGCCTGCCGAATATGCAGAGTATCACGGCATCACCGAAGAAGAGGAACATGAAAAGACCAACATGCTGAAGCTGCTCATCAAGGCTCCGAAAGCATTCTGGACTATCGGACTGGTACAGTTCTTCTGCTGGTTTGCCTTTATGTTCATGTGGACCTATACCAACGGCAGCATCGCTGCCAATGCTTTTGACGCTCCTACAGTAGAGCACCTGGTAGATGGTGTGACCAAAGTGGTACTCGACACCAAGAGCCTGCAATATCAGAATGCCGCCGACTGGGTAGGCGTACTGTTTGCCGTGCAAGCCATCGGCTCTGTGCTTTGGGCCATCTGCATACCGATGTTCAAGGACCGCCGCCGCGTCTACTCACTCAGCCTTGTTCTGGGAGGTATAGGTTTCATTTCCACCTATTTTATGCACAATCCGTATATGTTGTTCATTTCCTTCCTGCTGATAGGTTGTGCATGGGCTGCCATGCTGGCACTGCCGTTCACCATCTTGACCAATGCACTGAGCGGAGGACATATGGGTACCTACTTAGGTCTTTTCAATGGTACCATCTGTATTCCACAGATTATTGCGGCAGCTTTGGGCGGCAGTATTCTGTCCTTGTTTACTCCCAAAGGAGTACTGCCCCCCGAAATCAATATGCTTGTATTGGCAGGAGTGATGCTGATAATAGGTGCTTTCTGTGTATATTTAATTAAAGAGACTAAGGGAGAGAAATAGAACCAAGCTCCTACTTCTGCACACAGATGACACAGATAAGGCAGATGAACACGGATAAGTTTGTCTAATAATCCGTGTTCATCTGCCTTATCTGTGTCATCTGTGTGCTATATTATCTTTTTTAATCCCCTCCCTTCCCCTTTCACTATTTTTGTCCTCACTTTTCTCTTTTATTTCCGCATATTGCGTATCTTTACGGCGATAACTACAGAAAACACGTCGCCATGAAAAAATACCTCAAGACCGATGAATGGAACATCATCGAAGACCAATTCCACCCCGACCGTCAACGGATGTCGGAAAGTATATTCAGCCTCGGAAACGGACGTTTCGGGCAACGAGGGTATTTTGAGGAGCCTTACAGCAGTGACAGTTACCGTGGTTCATTTGTGGCCGGCATCACTTTCCTGGACAAAACCCGCGTAGGATGGTGGAAGAACGGATTTCCACCATATTACACCCGTATACCCAAGGCTGCCGACTGGAGCCGCATCAACCTGCGCCTCATCGATGAGGAACTCGATTTGGCAGGCTGGGATGTCGACAGCTTCAACCGCCGCCTGGATATGAAGGAAGGTATCTCCTACCGGGACATGGAGGTGACGTCTCCTCGCGGAAACCAGCTCCGCATCCATGTAGAGCATATCACAAATATGGCAAGACCCAACCTCTGTCTCATCAAGTACAGCGTGTCTTCCATCAACTATACCGGCAGAATCTCACTCGTGCCCATCCTTGACGGGAATATAGTAGACGATGCCGATCTGCCAAACCTGAAAATATGGAACATACTGCGTTCCGGTTCTACCAGCAGCTGTGCCTATCTCTGGACACAGACCCGCCGGGAAGATGCACAAGTGTGCTACGCCATGACTTACCAATTCTTCAAAAACAACAAGGAAACCACTGCCAACCCCATACGGATAGAAAAGGAAAAGCAGACCGGTTTCAGCGTAGGTGCCGACGTGAAACCCGGAGACAACGTGACACTCATCAAATACACCGCCATCGCTTCTTCTCTCTACCACGAACGGAGTGAATTGGTGGAACACTCCGTGGCCGAGGCACGCGAAGCCAAGAGCATAGGCTGGAATACGCTGGTAGAAGAGCATCGAAGGGCCTGGCAGGAAATCTGGGACGAAACGGATGTCGTCATCGAAGGGGACCCGGAAGCGCAACAAGGTATCCGGTACAACATATTCCAGCTGTATCAGACTTACCGGGGAGATGATCCGCGCCTAAACATCGGCCCCAAAGGATTCACCGGAGAAAAATATGGCGGAAATACTTATTGGAACACGGAACTGTGTTGTGTACCGTTTTTTCTGCTCTCCACTCCCAAAGAGATTGCAAAGAACTTGCTGGCATATCGGTACAACCAGCTTCCCAAAGCCATCGAAAACGCCCGTAAACTGGGTTTCAAGGACGGTGCAGCGTTGTTTCCGCAGGTAACCAACAATGGAGAGGAATGCCACAGTGAATGGGAAATAACCTTCGAGGAAATCCACCGTAACAATATCATTGTCTATGCCATCGTTCAGCATGCAGCGCTGACGGGCAATATGGACTATATCGCTAAATATGGCCTGGAAGTAATGATTGCCGTCAGCCGTTTCTGGAGACAACGGGTATCCTTCTCCCAACCCAAACAGAAATATGTCATACTGGGGGTTACCGGCCCGGATGAATACGAAAACAATGTGGACAACAACTGGTACACTAACTATTCCTGTATACAGTGCCTCAAGATGACCCTCCGTTTTCTGGAAATGGTGGCACAGCAATATCCGGATGAATATGCCCACATACGCCGCATCACCAATCTCGACCAAGTGAAGGAAAGTGCCCGGTGGAGAGACATCATCGAACACATGTATCTGCCGGAAGACAAGGAACGGGGTATTTTTATCCAAAATGACGGCTATATGGATAAAGTACTGGAAAGTACAGATAACATTCCTGCCGAAGAACGCCCCATCAACCAACATTGGTCATGGGACCGCATTCTGCGCTCTTGCTACATCAAGCAGAGCGACGTGTTGCTCGGACTTTACCTCTATTATTTCTATTTCGACACGGAAACCGTCCGCCGCAATTTCGAGTTCTATGAGCCGATGACCGTACACGAATCCTCCCTTTCTCCCCACATCCATTCCATCCTGGCTGCACGCATCGGCAAAGTGGAAAAAGCTTACCAGCTTTTCCTGCATGCCACGCGGCTTGACCTGGACGACTACAACAACGAAGCGGACCAAGGTCTGCACATAACCAGTATGCCCGGCAGCTGGCTGGCCATTGTACGCGGATTTGCAGGTATGCAGGTGCTGAAGGAGACGTTGTGTTTCTCCCCTGTCATACCGCAAAAATGGGACAGCTATTCATTCAAGGTGAATTATCTGAAAAACACACTTCACATACGGGTAGGAAAAGAAATCGAAATCTCGCTTACAGCAGGCAGCAAAGTGGACATACAAGTCTACGGACACCCATATACGCTGGAACGGGGGACGGAATTGAAAATTAATATGCCAATGTGCCAATGACCTGCGGCGTGATAGCGCAGCATAAACATTGCGCAGCCAATTAGCACATTGGCACATTAAATCATCATTTATCCTATAACCGGGAGAACATTTGGTTGTTTTCCCGGTTTTATGTTTTTATATATACCTGAACGAATAACTATATACTTGTTTACCAATGAAAAAAATGTTTCTTTTCGCCCTGGTCATGGCGTTGCTCATCACGTCGTGCGGGCAAAAACAAAAGGGTAGCAATACCCTTATCCGACCGGTGAAGACTGCGCAAGTCAGTTCACAGTCGGTTATCCGCAAAGACTTCTCCGGAATAGTGGAAGCCGTGGAATATGTGAGACTTGCCTTCCGCGTCAGCGGACAAATCATCAGCCTCCCGGTTGTAGAGGGACAGCGGGTAAAAAAGGGGCAACTGATTGCCGCCATCGACCCACGCGACATCTCCCTGCAATATGCAGCCGACAAGGCTGCCTACGAAACAGCTGCCGCACAAGTGGAACGTAACAAACGGCTGCTTGGCCGCCAGGCTATCTCCGTGCAGGAATACGAAATCAGCGTAGCCAACTATCAGAAAGCAAAATCCACTTACGAGTTGTCCGGCAACAATATGCGGGATACGCGGCTGACAGCCCCTTTCGAGGGTTCCATCGAAAAACGGCTGGTAGAGAACTATCAGCGTGTCAATGCAGGAGAAGGGGTTGTACAGCTGGTAAATACACAGAAGCTACGAATCAAGTTCACCGTACCGGATGATTATCTCTATCTGCTCCGTGCCAAGGACGTAAAGTTCAAGGTGGTGTTCGACAGTTACCCTGCAGAGGCTTTCGATGCCAGACTGGAAGAGTATCTTGACATCTCCACAGCAGGGACGGGTATTCCGGTGACAATAACAATTGACGACCCGCACTTTGACCGTACACGTTATGACGTAAAACCGGGATTCACATGCAAAATAAAGCTGGCATCGGATGTCGCTCCCTTTCTGGAAGAAAAGCTGATGAATGTACCGTTAAGCGCCGTATTTGGCGACAGTGAAAACCGGAAAACGTATGTATGGGTGGTGGAAGGTAATAAAGTCAGTCGCCGCGAAGTGACCGTTTATTCTCCAACGGGAGAGGCAAACCTGCTTATTTCTAAAGGGTTGGAACCGGGAGAAACCGTTGTGACGGCCGGAGTATACCAGCTGACAGAAGGAGAAGCAATAAAGGTACTAATGTGATTAATCACATTGGCACATTACATTCCCCATTTATCTAAAAAATATTCATTATGAATCTAGTCCAATATTCATTAGACAACACGAAGATAGTCTACTTCTTTCTGGCTGTGCTGCTTATCGGCGGTATACTGTCATTCGGCAGGTTGGGAAAGAAGGAAGACGCACCTTTCGTCATCAAGTCGGCAGTCATCATGACACGCTACCCGGGAGCGGAGCCGGCAGAAGTGGAACGGCTCGTCACCGAACCCATCTCCCGAGAAATACAGTCGATGAGCGGCGTCTACAAGATAAAGTCAGAGTCTATGTACGGACTCTCCAAGATAACCTTCGAACTGCAACCGTCACTCTCTGCCGCATCCATTCCGCAGAAGTGGGACGAACTGCGGCGTAAAGTGCTCAACATACAGCCCCAACTGCCCGCAGGCTCTTCTGTACCGACCGTCTCGGATGATTTTGGAGACGTTTTCGGCATCTATTACGGCCTGGTGGGTGACGACGGTTTCTCTTATGAAGAAATGAGAAACTGGGCGGAACGAATCAAGACACAAGTCATCACGGCAGACGGTGTGATGAAGGTAGCCCTTTTCGGTACACAGACAGAGGTCATCCATATATTCATCTCCGTAAACAAGCTGGCAGGAATGGGTATCGACCCCAAGCAGCTGGCCAGCCTGCTACAATCGCAGAACCAGATTATCAATACGGGTGAAATCAGCGCCGGAGAACAACAGTTACGCATTGTGGCCAACGGTACCTACACGACTGTCGATGATATCCACAACCAGGTTATCACTACCTCCGGCGGACAAGTCAAGCTGGGTGACATCGCCATCATTGAAAAGGGATACATGGAACCTCCCGGCAATATCATGCACGTCAACGGAAAGCGCGCCATCGGTATCGGCATCTCCACCGACCCGACAAAGGATGTGGTAAAAACCGGTGAACTGGTAGACCGGAGGCTTGCCGAACTCATGCCCCTCATCCCCGTGGGGCTGGAACTGGAAAGTCTGTATCCCGAAAACGTGATTGCCAAAGAAGCCAACAACGGGTTCATCATCAATCTGATAGAATCCATCCTGATTGTGATTGTAATCATCATGCTGGTGATGGGCATGCGTGCAGGAGTACTGATTGGCTCTTCCCTTATATTCTCTATCGGAGGCACACTGCTCATTATGTCGTTTCTTGGCGTAGGTCTGAACCGGACCTCCCTCGCCGGATTCATCATAGCCATGGGAATGCTGGTGGACAATGCCATCGTGGTGACAGATAATGCCCAAATTGCCATTGCCCGCGGCATCGACCGCCGAAAAGCGCTGATAGACGGTGCCACCGGTCCCCAATGGGGATTGCTGGGAGCAACGTTCATTGCCATCTGTTCGTTTCTGCCACTGTATCTGGCTCCCTCTTCCGTAGCCGAAATCGTGAAACCGCTATTCGTAGTGCTGGCCATTTCCCTGGGATTAAGTTGGGTGCTGGCGTTGACACAAACCACTACATTCGGCAACTTCATACTGAAAGCAAAGGCTAAAGATGGTAGCAAGGACCCATACGACAAGCCTTTCTACCATAAATTCGCCTCCATCCTCAGCACACTGATACGCAAGAAGGCGTTGACCCTTGGAAGCATTACAGCACTGTTCATCCTCTCCCTCATCGTCATGGGGCTGATGCCCCAGAACTTCTTCCCTTCTCTGGACAAGCCCTACTTTCGGGCAGATGTATTCTATCCGGACGGGTACAGCATCCGCGAAGTAGAAACCGAAATGAAAAAGGTGGAAGCGCATCTGATGCAGCAGCCGGAAGTGAAACGGGTATCCGTCACATTCGGCAGCACACCGTTGCGTTACTATCTGGCCTCCACTTCCGTCGGTCCCAAACCTAACTTCGCCAATATCCTGGTGGAAGTAACGGACAGCAAATATACCAAGAAGCAGGAAGAGAACCTTGATGCCTACATGAAGGCCAACTATCCCAATGCCATCACCCGTACCATGTTGTTCAAACTCTCTCCTGCTGTAGATGCCGCCATTGAAATCGGGTTCATCGGCAATAACACGGATACGCTGGTCATGTTGACCAACAAGGCTCTGGACATCATGCACCGTGACGGCGAACTTATCAACGTGCGCAACTCCTGGGGCAATAAGATACCGGTATGGCATCCCGTTTACAGTCAGGAGCGTGCACAACCGTTGGGTATCTCCCGTCAAAGCATGGCACAGAGTATCCAGATCGGTACGAACGGCATGACACTTGGGGAATACAGGGAAGGAGACCAGGTACTTCCCGTTCTGTTGAAGGATAAAACTATCGACTCTTTCCGCATCAACGACTTGCGTACACTCCCCGTATTCGGCACTGCACGCGAAACAACCACTCTGGAACAAGTCGTCAGCCGGTTCGACTTCCAGTACAAGTTCTCCAATGTGAAAGACTACAACCGGCAGATGGTGATGATGGCGCAGGCCGACCCACGCCGCGGTGTGAATGCCATTGCCGCCTTCAACCGTATATGGAAGCAAGTGCAAGAAGAGATTGATGTGCCCGAAGGTTACACCATGAAATACTTCGGAGAGCAGGAAAGCCAGGCAGAAAGCAATGCCGCACTGGCAGCTAACCTGCCGCTGACATTCTTCCTTATGTTCGTCACCTTGCTGTTTCTGTTCCGCAGCTACCGGAAGCCGATTGTTATCCTGCTGATGCTGCCGCTTATCTTTATAGGTATTGTACTGGGACTGGTGGTATTGGGGAAATCATTCGACTTCTTCTCCATCCTCGGCTTGCTGGGGCTGATTGGAATGAATATCAAGAATGCCATCGTGCTGGTGGACCAGATTGATACGGAAACCGCTGCCGGAAAAGCACCGCGTGAAGCCGTTATCAGTGCAACGACCACCCGTATTGTCCCGGTGGCCATGGCATCGGGTACCACTATCCTGGGAATGTTGCCGTTATTGTTCGACGCCATGTTCGGCGGCATGGCGGCAACCATCATGGGTGGTTTGCTGGTAGCCTCGGCATTGACACTATTCGTGCTGCCGGTGGCTTATTGCGCCATTCATAAAATCAAGTGAGAGAACATTCAACAATTTACAGTTTACCAATTGAATGATGAAAACAAATATACTTATTCTATCATTACTGTGCTCCGGACTGAATGCCGGGGCACAACAAGCCTATCTGAGCCGCGAAGAATACCGCGACAAGGTAGAAGCATACAGCCAGATTCTGAAACAACAGCATCTGAAAACATTCGCCAGTACCGAGGCACGCAAGATTGCCTCCACCGGTTTCCTGCCCCAGATTGACATCACCGCCGAGGGTACTGCCAATCTCAATCATCTGAACCAATGGAATAGTCCAAAGGGAGACTACCGCCCTTATACCTATCAGGCACTTGCCACCTTGACGCAGCCGCTTTATACCGGAGGTTCCCTAATAGCCCAAAAGAAAGTGGCGCAAGCCGACGAGGCACTGGACCAACTTACCACAGAGCTGACCCTCGACCAGATACACTATCAAAGTGACGCCGTCTATTGGAATGCCTCTGCCGCCCGTGCCGGTCTGAAAGCCGCGGCTACCTTTCAGGATATTGTACAACAGCAGTACGACATCATCCAAGACCGCTTTGATGACGGTGCCATCAGCCGCACAGACTTGCTGATGATTTCCACCCGGCGTAAGGAGGCCGAATTGCAGTACATCAAGGCACGCCAAAACCATACCCTTGCCCTGCAAAAACTGAATATCCTTATGGGCTCGGAACCGGACGCTCCCATAGACAGCATAGCCGAAATAGATATACCGACTGCTCCCATCCTCCCTTTGGGCCTGGATGATGTGCTGCCCCGCCGGGCAGAATATGCCAGTACCTCCGTGAACATCGCCCGCAGTGAAGCGCAACGGCATGCCGCCCTCAGCCGCTACAACCCACAAGTCAGCATGTTCCTCGCTACCGGTTGGGATACGGGAATTGCCTATATGGGGCAGGATGTACCTCATACTCCCGTCGCAGGGGTCAATGTCAGCATCCCCATCTTCCGTTGGGGAGCCCGCTTCAAGACAAACCGCCAACAGAAAGCCTATATCGGCATACAGAAGCTGCAACAAAGCTATGTAACGGACAATATTCTGGAAGAGCTCTCCGCAGCCACCACAAAACTGACGGAAACTGAACAGCAAGTCAAGACGGCCCGGGAGAATATGATACTCGCCGAAGAGAATCTGGGCCTTGTCACCTTCTCTTATAATGAAGGAAAAGCCAGCATGGCAGATGTGTTGTCCGCACAACTCTCGTGGACGCAGGCACACACCAACCTGATTGATGCGTATCTGGCGGAGAAGATGGCGATGGCTGAATATTGGAAGGTGGTTAGTGAATGAAATGCCCCTCAAAGAAAAACATACAAAAAACTCCGGCATAGCTTTACAAAGCCATACCGGAGTTTCTTTATATTTTTCCTACTGACCGTTTATCCCAGGAATGAAATCAGCACACCCGCCGCAACAGCCGAACCGATTACACCGGAGATATTACTGGACATACAGTAATTCAGCACATGGTTTTTCGGGTCATACTTCGTTGCTATTTCATTGCAGACACGGCTTGCCATGGGTACGGCACTCAGGCCGGTAGCACCAATCAGCGGATTGATCTTCTTCTTGCTGAATAGGTTGAACAGCTTCACAAAGAAAATACCTCCCGTAATGGACAATGCAAATGCCAGGAAACCACCAATCACAATACCGATAGTCGTCCAATTCAGGAATGCCTCACTGGTCATCGTGGCGCCAACGCTCAATCCTAAGAAGATGGTAGCTGCATTCATGATACTATTAGCAGCAGCATCAAACAAGCGGCTTGTATCCGAACCGATTTCCTTAATCAAGTTACCGAACATCAACATACCAATCAAAGGTACTGCTGTGGGCACAAATAAAGCAACAATCGTAGTCACTGCAATCGGGAAGATAATCTTCAATACACGCAGATTCTTAATCTCGGTTTTCGAAGGATACAGCTTCTCCTGCTCCTTCATGTTAATCATCAATTCCTTCTTGGTACAGAACAGCTTCACCACCATCGGAATGATGACCGGTACCAGCGCCATATAAGAATAAGCAGCAATGGCAATCGGTCCCAACAGATGGGGAGCCAGCTTGATGGTAGTAAAGATAGCCGTAGGACCATCGGCACCACCGATAATGCCCAACGCACCTGCTTCCTGCGGAGTGAACCCTATCATCACAGCACAAAGCAGTACGGTGAAAATACCTAACTGCGCAGCCGCACCGAATATGGAGAGACGCAAGTTACGGAGCATCGGACCGAAGTCTGTCAGCGCACCCACACCCATAAAGATAACAGGCGGCAGAAAGCCGGTCTTAATCAGCATATAATAAATGAAGTTCATCAGTCCGAGGTCGTGCGCAATCTCGTGCAACGGCATCTCCCAAATATTCTTCATCACCCCGCCTACCATGACCATTCCGTTTTCATCTGCCTGAATCACCCCCATCTCGCCGCCGGGAAAGTTGGCAATGAGCACACCGAAAGCGATGGGTACCAACAACAATGGTTCATAGTGTTTCTTGATACCTAAATAAAGCAGGATGAAAGCGATGGCATACATCACGAGGAACGACGGATCAGCAATGATGTTGCTGAAGGCCGTCATATCATAGAGTTTTGCAAATATATCTTCCATTATCCTATCTTCATTAATACATCTGTCTCTTATACACATCTCCGA
>ENA-UAJR01000601-UAJR01000601.1-human-gut-metagenome-genome-assembly--contig:-NODE-601-length-11127-cov-5.019870_pt1 | contig 11127 bp, 7 predicted proteins | sample MGYA00244432_ERZ654421 | MGnify/ENA primary metagenome ERZ654421 (study PRJEB26926, sample SAMN06165047) | human gut metagenome | biome: ENVO:00009003; feature: ENVO:2100002; material: ENVO:00002003... | reverse complement strand
ATGATAATAGTAACATCAGGCTGTGTTGGATCTGGGAAGAAATATAAACAACAAGAAAATAGTGCTGCCGGAGTAGTGGATAGCAAAAACAAAGATTGTTATGGCACCTATGAAGGCATATTACCTTGTGCCGACTGTGGTGGCATCAAAACGACATTGAAAATTAATAGTGATGCAACTTATGATTTGCGGAGTGAGTATCTGGGTGAGGAGAATGGTATTTTTGAAGAGAGCGGTGTATATAATATGATAGGCGAAAACATCATTGAACTGGTTACTCCTTCATCGGGTGCCAAAACATATTATAAAGTTCTCGACGACGCAGTGGTCTTGTCTGACAGTACGGAAATCTTCAACAATAGCGGGCGGCTCGCAGCACAATATATATTGAAAAGACAGTAATGTTTATGTGTGATAGGACATGTGATTTGTTTAAGGTAGGAAATTTTAACATAAAAAGGTGCCTATTATTTCTTGTCTGTATAATGTTATTAGTTGCTTGTGGTGAGAATGATCCGATTGAATCCCGGAATCGACATCCCAGGCAACAGGAAGAATCTCATAGTGAACAATCCGGATCAGTTCCCGCTGTGGCTAAAGAGGATGTTGCAGCTTATTTTAGATTTGATATGTCTAGAGATATAAATGTTGCGTTAGGACTTGTTGAAGCACAGAAAGAGACGCTGCAGATAAACGGGAAAATGATAAAAATAACTGAGGCTGTAGTGAAAAGGAAAGATTATCAAAAAGGCTCATTTGTGCTATATGTTACAGGCACGGTAAATGGTTCACCTTTTAAGAATGAATTCACTTTTACCGGCTTTGTGAGCAAACCTGACGATTATCAAATGGTTAATGGTGCACAAGCTGAGTGGAAAGCAAATGCTGATTATTATGCAAAGCTTGATTTTGATAGCTTTTACAGATTACATAAAGTGAACATGTTTACAATTGAGAATTTAGGCCGGTTAGTGGACTTTTATTCTATAAATGTAGGGGGAGAAAAATATCTTTTTACTCTGGAAGATCTTGAGAAGACGGTTCTTGAAGATATAAAATATGAGCAAAATCAGCTTTCTTTCTATCTTAGGTACAATAATAGTAGGTCTAAAAAAAGAATATCACTTCTGTTTGACAAGAATAAATATTATGAAGGAAAGGTTACTGTAAATACAGATTTTATAAAACAGAAGTATATGAGAGGGATATATGAAAATCCATCTCTATTTAATGGTCACATTTTTTCATATGATGAAAGTGCGTATGCTGTGGAAATCAGTACAACTCTGAAAGAAAAAAGCGACACAGGCAACATGCTTACACTACATTTAAGCATGTATGCAAAGGGTAATGGTGGCTTGTTGCTTGCAGAATTTGATAAAATATTCACCGGTTTTAAACCCTTAAGTGAATTGAAGAATGAGTTGATAGCCTACTCAACACCGGATTTGCATGAGTTTGTGAAAAATAAACTTAAGAATAGTAATTATGGTGATGTGAAAAATAAGTTTTCCAATTCTATAGATAGATGGATACAGTATGTGGAATTTGTAATTAAGGATCATGATTCATTGCAATGGGAAAAGAATAAATGGAGCAAGAACGTCTTGAATGGTCTCTTTTCTTCTGTAAAGGATATATATTTGGATAATGTAAGATTTGAACTTAACTCCGCCCAATTAAAGGAGATTGGCGGAAAGCGTTTTTTGTATATTGTTTTTCAAATGATTGGTGCTAATGATTTGGTATTGACGAGTGACGCTATTCTTTTTAATATGTCCATACACATACCTTCTTCGTTATAAAATGATTTGTGACAAATTGATCCGGTCCAATATTGTGTTTATATTTAAATTGAAATTCACAATGATATCTAAGACAAAAATATTCCTTTTTTTTCTTGCAAGAGCTTTATTTATTAATGCACAACAATAAGAAAAAAAGAGGAAGTAAAAAATGATTCCGTTTACTAACTTCAGGAGGGTAGTAGTAGCCTCTCTCGACCAATAAATATAAAAAAATCTTTCTATTGGAATGAAGACAAGATAAAAGCTGGCATATCTGTACAAGGAAATTGGCGTAACCAAAACTTTCCAGGTACACTTCCGCAAAGAAAGAATATGGTAACCGGAACATTTGAACGCGATTTCGACATCAATCCTTTCTCTTATGCTTTGGGAATGAGCCGTACTTTGCGTCCTCGAAATATCAACGTGAACTGAAGTATTATCGTAACAATTGGACACCGTTCAATTTTAAACGAATTTAAAAACAATTATATGAGAATCGAAGTACTTGATTTTAAAATAATAATGCTCATCGGTCAAAACTTATCAAGAGATCATTACTGAATATTTTCTGGGAGAAGAATCATTTTGGTTTTAGGGGGCATCTTACACAGGCCCTCCAATATGAACAGGAATAAAAATAGGAAGATTTATTATAGCCTGTTATCATACAGCCGGTAACGATGTGTCGATTTATTTGATTCCCATATCAAAATAATCGGGACAATATATTTAATCGTACTTGATCGTAAAATCATCATTTATAGGTATTGCGTACAATTATGCAATCTGCTATCTTTACAACCTAATGGATAATGCAAGAAAAAAGCGGAAATACAGAGCCATAGTGGCATGCTTATTGTTGCTGACTATGATGCCTTTCTTCTTTGTGAAAGCCTTTCATGTTCACAAAGAAGATTTATGTATATCTCATGATGAGCAACAATCTTCCCATCATGATTCTGCCGATAAATGTGCTATCTGCCTGTTCACTTTATCTTCATTTACCGAAGCCGAGAGCTTTGAGTACAATTGCGTTCAGACAGAGAACCCCGTTGAATATCTTATCCAAAAGGAGAAGGACATTACTGTTACTTTTCCCCTATTGTCTCTCCGCGCTCCTCCTGTCCAACTATTACAATCCCTCTCATGGGTTGCATGCATTATAAGATGACATGTGAAAGAGGGATGCTGTGCCCTTTGGTTATCTTAAACAATTTATAACTTCATTACAATTTTCGTAAAGTATGACATTTCATGCATATTTCCAATATGTGTGTCTATTCATTGTCTGGCTGTGTGCAATATCTCCTACAAGGATGTATGCACAGAAATACCGACAGCAATCAGATACACATAGGACACTGTTGGTTGTAGATAAGGAAACCGGACGTCCGATTGAAGGAGCTTACATCTTATTGGAGAATCAACCCCTTGCCAGTTCAACCGGAGGAAGAATCATTATCCCTTGGAAGACAAATTCCAAGGATACAGTTCTTGTACAGAGTTTGGGCTACAAATCTCAATATATATATTTGAGTGAGGCATTCAAAAAGGTGAATATTCAAACAGTATATCTTTATCCGGAGATAAAAATTCTGGAAGAAGTCATTATTACCGGTGAGTGCTCCGGAGTGACTCGGAATACGGTAAGCAACAACCTTACTTCCTTCGCAATCAATCGCGCATTGGGAACTTCTCTCACCTCTCTGCTTGAACAGGTCAGTGGCGTAAGTTCCATCAGTACGGGGACGACAGTTGCCAAACCTGTCATCCAAGGAATGTATGGCAACCGGATATTAATCATAAACAATGGTTCCCGCCAGACAGGCCAACAATGGGGAGTTGATCATGCTCCTGAAGTGGATATGAACGGAAACGCTTCCATTCGGGTGATAAAAGGTTCTGACGCGGTACGATATGGTTCAGAAGCTTTGGGAGGAATTATTGTCATGGAACAGGCTCCCTTACCCTTCCGGAAGAAGGCCTTGAAAGGAAAGACTTCCATACTTTATGGAAGTAATGGTCACCGTTATGTGCTGACCGGACAGTTGGAAGGCACTTTCCCTTTTCTCCGTGACCTTGCCTGGCGAGTACAGGGGACATATTCAAATTCCGGAGACCGTTCCACCGCAAACTATCTTCTAAATAACACTGGAGCCAGAGAACATCATACCTCCGCTTTACTCGGCTATGACCGTGGACGTTTAAGAATAGAAGGATTCTACAGTCACTTTTACAACCGGACGGGAGTAATGTTCAGTGCCCAGATGGGAAGTGAAGATCTGCTGGCAGAACGTATCCGATTGGGACGTCCCCTGTACACAGATCCTTTCACGCGAAGTATCGCATACCCATATCAAAAAGTTACCCATCAGACAGCCATTGGTAAAATGAAGTTCAGTATGCGGAACGCAGGAAATCTTTACTGGCAAAGTTCCTGGCAGAAGGACGACCGACAGGAAAACCGCATCCGGCGTCTGGGTTCCGACATTCCAGCTGTTTCCCTGCACTTAAACTCATTACAAAACTCTCTCTGCTGGAAATTGAATTATAATTCATGGCAAACAGAGGTTGGGGGACAAATTATGTTCATTGATAATCACAGTCAGGCAGGAACAGGTATTGTTCCCGTTATTCCCAACTATACGGAGACACAGATGGGAATATATGGTATCGGGAAGTATAATTACAGTAAAGGAGGAATTGAAGCAGGTATTCGTTTTGACGGACAGGAAACCCGTGCCAGTGGTTATGACTGGACAGGAAGTCTCTATGGAGGAACAAGAAAGTTCAATAACGTATCATACAGTCTGGGAGGTCATCATCATTTCTCTGACCAATGGAAGCTCACCACTAATTTCGGGCTGGCCTGGAGAGCTCCTCACGTGTATGAATTATATAGCAACGGAAATGAACTCGGATCCGGAATGTTTGTCAAAGGAGATTCTACCATGCACTCCGAAAGGAGCTATAAATGGATATCTTCCATCAGTTACAGCAATAAGGTATTCAGTGCCCGAATGGACGGTTACCTGCAATGGATAAGCGGCTATATCTATGATGAACCGAAGAAAGAAACCATCACTGTTATTTCGGGGGTATACCCTGTATTCCAATACAAACAGACCCCGGCTTTCTTTCGCGGAATGGATTTTGACTTTCACTTCATGCCCATAAATTCATGGGATTATCACCTGATTGCTTCTTTTATACGGGCAAATGAACAGACGACAGGAAATTACCTTCCTTATATCCCCTCTTCCCGTTTCAGCCATGACCTCTCATGGCTTCACGAAACCAAATCGCATTCCAAATTACGTTTGAGTATCAGACATCGATTCGTGGCAAAACAGACCCGGTTTGACTCGAATACGGATCTTATTCCCTATACCCCTCCGGCATACCACCTCTTGGGGTTCGCTGCTAGCTTTGAGTGTCCTGTAAAATACGGATACAAACTACAATTCATGATAGCGGCAGACAATATCTTGAACAAAGAATATAAAGAATACACTAACCGTTCACGCTACTATGCACATGACATGGGATCTGATGTACGTTGTGTAGTGAACTGGAGTTTTTGATTTATAACAATTATTATTAACCAAATAAATAAAAAATGAAAACAAATGTATGTAAAATCGCATTGATGTTCCTGATAGGAACAGCTCTTTCGTTGTTGTTCAATTCATGCAGTAAAGATCCTGTAATTCCTGAAAATGAGACAGATAATAAATTGCATGAAGATCCTTCCAAAATGACTATCCGTCTTGTGGAATGTCACCTGCATGCAGACTGGAATGAAATACAGAAAGTCGGTGGACCTCACCAGAATCCGGAATCTCCGGCCAAGCACATGAAACGTATTCAGGAAATAACTTATGAGCTGAAAGCCGGCAAGGGTTGGAGGCTTGCCGAAGGCAGTCAAAGCAAGTTCTACGTGCAGAAAAATGGAGACTACTATACTTATGGGAAATACACCCCGGCTCCCGTTTATTTGATGTTCATCTATTACTATAACGCCAAAGGAGATTTGATGAACAGCCAGTTTATAGAAAACGGGCAGGATAATATTCATCAACATTTCTTCACGCCTGAAAATGTAAAACCCACATTTGACGGTCAGCCGGAAGCCGATGACAATGAACCGCAGAAATTGGTGGATTATCTTTATGTGGACACTACCCCCTGGGACAAGACCAAACATAGCAAGGAAGCTGAAATAACAGGAGACAGTAACCCGATAGGTTTGAAAGGAGTTATCCGTTTTTTGAAAGACCGTAAGGAATTCGACCTGAAAATTCGTCTTTATCACGGCTACAAATCCAAGGGCAATCCGGAAACAGGTACTTTTGATCCGTTCTATAAACCTTCCGGAATATTGATCCAGCGTGGTACATGGGATATCAACCTAAACATTCCGGTAGTGGTGTTCTGGAGCCGTGAAGAGACTGTGGGGGTAGACGAAGACACGAACCCCGAAGGGGTGGAAGAAGACGGGCTTGATGAAAAAAGTAATCGTGCCATACATTCAATTATGGGAACCTTCAATCTTACATGGAAAGAAGCGCTTGAAGAGTTTATAATTTACACTTATAAGTCAGGGGATGTGGAAGCCGGAGCGATTTGGCTTTGAAAATCGGTTTGGACTGCCATAAGTAACCATAAAACTGCCTGTTGTGACATTGGTGCCGGTATTGTTTCAACAGGCAGTTGTTCCTGTTAAACCGTTTCATCTTTTTTTGCAAGAATGAAACGGAAACAAGTGCCATTCGGCAGTGTCTCCAATGAGAACTGCCATAGGGCATTGAAAAGAAAATCATCTCGTGTTATAAACGATTAAATTCATGCTGTTTATTAGAATATTCAATATATTGTGAGATAATGAGTCATAATATTGTAAGATTATAAGAGGATTTGATTCTATGAATATCAGGAAATGGTTATTTACAATTCACATTTAAGATAAAATAGAGATTTTACAATGGAAGGCTATAATAAAAAAGTAATAATGAGTTATTGGACAATTTGCAGGATGAAAACAACGAAAAAAATCTACGTAAAGGTTAGCATTATCTTTTTATTGGGAGGAATTTTACTTTTTTCTTCATGCGAGAAGGAGGAAAATCAAAAGATAGAAGCCAACCGGAAAACATTATTCATGTATTTGCCATGGTCCTCAAATTTGACGAACTATTTTTATAATAACATATCTGACCTGGAAAAATGTATAACGAAAATAGGGCTGAACAATGAGAAAGTAATTGTTTTTATTTCTACCGGTAGTACGGAGGCCATGATGTTTGAAATTGTGTCTTCTCACGGGAGATGTAAACGTGAAATACTTAAAAAATATAAGTCTCCGCCTTTTACGACAATCGATGGGATAACAGCAATTTTAAATGATGTAAAGGCATTTGCTCCGGCTTCTGTTTATACCATGATTATAGGATGTCACGGTATGGGATGGCTTCCTGTTTATGAGATGAAAGTGCGTTCCGCACCTCACATGAAAATGCATTGGGAATATCAGGGTGTTCCATTGACACGTTATTTTGGAGGACTGACCGCCGAATACCAAACAGATATAAAATCTCTAGCCTCCGGTATTGCTAATGCAGGCATGAAAATGGAATATATTCTATTTGATGACTGTTATATGTCATCTATAGAGGTTGCCTATGAATTAAAGGATGTTACAAAATATTTGATTGGTTCTACCAGTGAGATGATGGCATACGGAATGCCTTATGCCGCTATTGGGGAATATTTACTGGGGAATCCCGATTATCAATCGGGATGTGAAGAATTTTACAATTTTTATTCAACCTATGAAATAATGCCTTGTGGGACATTAGCAGTAACGGACTGTTCAGAACTGGAGAATATGGCAGCCATCATAAAAAGTATCAATAGTAAATATTCTTTTGACAAATCCCTGAGGGGAACAATCCAACGTTTAGATGGTTATACTCCTGTAATATTTTATGATTTTGCAGATTATATAACCTCACTCTGTAACGATCCTATATTATTAAACCAATTTAGAGAGCAGCTAAATCATCTTGTTCCATATAAAACCCATACAAAAAATTTCTACACTATGGCCAAAGGTATTATTCCTATCAATACATTTTCCGGTATAACAACATCCGATCCGAGTGACAATCCTATGACTGTGCTGAAAGAAAATACATTATGGTATAAAGCAGCGCATAATTAAAGTTGATAATAAGATGAAGAATACTAAACTCCCAAGCCTGCATATTTTATAACTTTTTGGTTATTGTCTGTTTTTGGAAATGGTATATATAGGAATTGAGAACTATCATGCAGGGAATCATGCAAAAAAAGTATTTATGGTTTCTGTTGAGATACAAAGAATGTAATAATAATTATATTTCTTCTAATAAAAGCTTTCCGCATCGAAATGTGTTTGTTACTCCTAATATTCGCAATATGAAATATAAAATTATAATTGGACTATCAGCTATTCTCTATTTTACAGGTTGTTATAACAGGGAACAGACCCCTCGCCTTAGTGAGGCTGAAAAGCTAATGCAGAACAACCCGGATAGTGCATTAGCAATACTACAAAAACTCAAACCAGAAGGCAACCGGGCTGAACAGGCCAGATATGCATTGCTCTATTCCGAAGCTTTGGAAAAAAAACAAATGAAAGTTACTGACGATTCATTGATCCGCCAGGCTTGGCAATATTATAAACATTACCCCAAAGATTTACGTCACCAGTGTAAAACTCTATATTATTGGGGAAGAATTAAATTACGCACAGGTGATAAACCGGGAGCATTACGTCTTTTTCTCAAAATAGAAAAGAAACTGACAGATACCGATGAATCTTATTACAAAGGGCTTTTATACAGACAGATCGGTGAAGTATATTATAAACAAATGAACTACAGCCGGGCATATCATTATTTCCACGAAGCCAGAAATAATTTCCGCCAATCGGGTGATATCCAGGAGGAGACAAAGGCAACCCTTGACATGGCAGCCGCTACTTTTCACTCAAAAGATATAGAAAAAGCAATAAGGCTGTATTCGGCGGCTCTTGACTTGGCCGATGAACATAATAACAGTAATCTGATAGAAGTCAGCCTTACTAATCTTGCATCACTATATGTGATATCCAAACGGCATATATCCAATGACCTGTTACAGCGAATCGAACTTTCCGCCCGACAGGATACGGTATATGGATATCACACATTGACAGATGTAAGTCTTTTGAAGAATCATATAGACAGTGCACGGTATTATCTGGAGCTTGCAAAGGCGCACACTACTGATATTTGCGACATGGCAGAACTACAATACACTGCATACCATATCGAAGCGCAGGCTAAAAATTTTGAAAAAGCAACGGACAATGTACATCGCTATATCTACTTGAACGATTCAATAATGCGCTCAAACATGCAATTCTCCGCCGGTATGGTCGAGCGGGACTATTTTAAAGAGCGAACAAAATTCGCCCAATACAGAATGAAAAACCGGACTGTCTGGGAAATAGCTATAGCAGCCGCTACCTTTTTTATTATTGGAATTGCCTGGTATATCGTCCGCCAACGTTTACGCATGCAACGTGATCGTACCAACCATTATTTGTTATTGACAGAGAAAGCCAATTCCGAGTACAAGGCTCTTACTGAACGCGTGAAAGAACAGCAGACTACGGAAAGTTATTTAAGAGGATTGGCTGCTTCACGCTTTGACATTGTCGATAAACTTGGAAAGACCTACTATGAACGTGAAAATACAACATCGCAACAGTCAGTCATATTTAATGAAGTAAAGCAGATAATTACAGATTTTGCAGAAAACAATGGCATACTGCAAGAACTGGAAAAAATCGTAAACACTTGTCATGACAATGCCATGTACAAGCTCAAGGAAGATTTTCCAACTATGAAAGCTTCCGACACCAGGTTATTATGCTATATTTTTGTAGGATTTTCACCGCAAGTAATTAGCTTATTCATGAAGGATACGGTGGCTAATGTATACGCTCGCAAGTCACGGCTCAAATCACGTATTAAATCTACGGAAACAGCTAATAAAGAATTATTCTTAAGCCTTCTGGGATAGGTATTTCAACTTTATACTAGGTTCCAATGACTAATGCATCATCCGGTAATTAAATCTAGAATATGTTCAGATTGTTTTTGCCATAATACCGGAATGATGTAATTGTAGAATGGTTTTGTCATGGAGGTAAGCCATAACAGGTTTAATTCTCCTGGGAGGTATGTCCGGAAAGTATGAAGATGCTTTCATTATAATATCTGTTACTATTCCAGTCAATTGTCAGAAACTTATTGATTGCCCTATATTTTTTAAGGTTGTAAATCATCTGTTAGCGTCGTGTTAGAAAAATAAGAAGAACGAAGTCTTTATGTTTCTGTATTATAATGTTTTATGCAATGCGGACGTTAGATTTGTGGTTTCATTTTGTAACTCGTGATTTATGTGTTATTACTTTTGCAACCAGGAAAAACAAAACAGATGTGATAATATAAAACTGTTTCTTGTTCATTAAAATACTTCATTTTTACAGGTTGCACGTAGAATAAGAACAGTCTTATTATGATGACACAGCTTTTCATCCGTTTACTTTGGGTGCATGTTTTGTTTATCCACTTAAAGTTTGAGTTATCCTAGTTTGAATTATGAATTTGAATAGAAAAAAGTACTTTTTATGTTTTGCCTGTGTCTTGGCCTGCCTTGTGTATTCAGACAAGGTTTCCGCGCAGTTTTATTCTGTCAGAACCAATCTGGTGGGTTTAGGTACGGGGAATCTGAATGTGGAGGGTTCCATGGCTTTTTCCACGCATTGGTCCGCCCATCTTCCCGTACAGTACAATCCTTTCCGTCTTTGGGATGACGGCAAGCTTAAAAACTTCACAGTCCAGCCTGGTGTGCGTTATTGGATGCGCGAAACTTACGGAAGGGGTTGTTTTATCGGGCTCCACGGTGTGTTCTCCATATATAATGCGGGTGGTCTGTTCGGACATCGCTACCGTTACGAAGGCACAGCTTTCGGCGGCGGGCTTTCTGCGGGGCTGGTGCGCCCCCTTTCGCGTCGCTGGAATCTGGAGTTCGAACTGGGTCTCGGTGTTGTCTGGGCCGACTGGGAACGTTACCGTTGCGTGAACTGCGGTAAGCGTACCGGCAAGGGCTCCGGTGTCTATGTGACACCCACACGTACCGCCGTTAATCTGGTTTATCTTTTCTGAAACCATCTTATCTGTTGAAACAAGATATAAAAAGTTGAATGATGAATAAGCTGTCTCTTATACACATCTCCGAGCCC
>ENA-UAJR01000572-UAJR01000572.1-human-gut-metagenome-genome-assembly--contig:-NODE-572-length-11367-cov-4.476308_pt1 | contig 11367 bp, 7 predicted proteins | sample MGYA00244432_ERZ654421 | MGnify/ENA primary metagenome ERZ654421 (study PRJEB26926, sample SAMN06165047) | human gut metagenome | biome: ENVO:00009003; feature: ENVO:2100002; material: ENVO:00002003... | reverse complement strand
TACGAGATCTAGTACGGTCTCGTGGGCTCGGAGATGTGTATAAGAGACAGCTGCTTTTTCGGCTCGCGCTCGCGGAACTGGCGTTTTAACTCCCGCTCCGCGGCTTTGGTCAGCGCCACTACAATCACGCCGCTGGTAGCCATATCCAGACGATGCACCGATTCTGCCTGCGGATAATCACGCTGAATGCGCGTCATCACGCTGTCTTTGTGCTCTTCCAGACGACCCGGCACTGACAACAAACCGCTCGGCTTGTTGACCACCATAATATGGTCATCCTGATACAGGATAACCAACCAGGGTTCCTGCGGTGGATTGTAGTTTTCCATCCCCATTTTCGGCTCCGTTACTGATGCGTTACAACGATCAAACGCAGGGCATCCAGACGCCAACCTGCCTGATCCAGGCTTTCCATTACCTGCTGACGGTTGCTCTCAATGGCGGTCAGTTCGTCGTCACGAATGTTCGGGTTCACTGCACGCAGAGCTTCCAGACGAGACAGCTCGGCAGACAGTTTTTCGTCGGCTTCGTTACGCGCTGCATCAATCAATGCACGGGCAGATTTCTCGATCTGCGCTTCACCCAGTTGAAGGATAGCGTGAACATCCTGCTGCACGGCGTTAACCAGTTTGCTGCCGGTGTGACGGTTAACCGCGTTAAGCTGGCGGTTAAAGGTTTCAAACTCTACCTGCGCCGCCAGGTTGTTGCCGTTTTTATCCAGCAGCATACGTACCGGCGTCGGTGGCAGGAAGCGGTTGAGCTGCAACTGCTTCGGAGCCTGGGCTTCAACCACATAAATCAGTTCCACCAACAGCGTACCTACCGGCAACGCTTTGTTTTTTAACAGTGAAATCGTGCTGCTACCGGTATCGCCAGAAAGGATCAGATCCAGACCGTTGCGGATCAGCGGATGCTCCCAGGTAATAAACTGTGCATCTTCACGCGCCAGCGCCACTTCACGATCAAAGGTGATGGTGATGCCATCTTCCGACAGGCCAGGGAAGTCCGGCACCAGCATATGATCGGACGGCGTCAGCACGATCATGTTGTCGCCGCGATCGTCCTGATTGATACCGATAATATCGAACAGGTTCATGGCGAAGGCGATCAGGTTGGTATCGTCATCCTGCTCTTCAATGCTTTCTGCCAGTGCCTGGGCTTTTTCGCCACCGTTGGAGTGGATTTCCAGCAGGCGGTCACGACCCTGTTCCAGCTGTGCTTTCAGCGCTTCATGTTGCTCGCGGCAGTTTTTGATCAGATCGTCAAAGCCTTCGGTTTGATCCGGTGAAGCCAGATAGTTAATCAGATCGTTGTATACGCTATCGTAAATAGTGCGTCCGGTCGGGCAGGTGTGCTCAAATGCATCCAGACCTTCGTGATACCAGCGCACCAGCACCGACTGAGCGGTTTTCTCCAGATAAGGCACATGGATCTGAATATCGTGCGCCTGGCCGATACGATCCAGACGACCAATACGCTGCTCCAGTAGATCCGGGTTGAATGGCAGGTCAAACATCACCATGTGGCTGGCGAACTGGAAGTTACGTCCTTCAGAACCGATTTCTGAGCACAGCAGTACCTGTGCGCCGGTGTCTTCTTCGGCAAACCAGGCGGCAGCGCGGTCACGTTCGATAATCGACATACCTTCGTGGAACACCGCAGCGCGAATACCTTCACGTTCGCGCAGTACCTGCTCCAGTTGCAGCGCAGTGGCAGCTTTGGCGCAGATCACCAGCACTTTCTGAGAGCGATGGCTGGTCAGGTAGCCCATCAGCCACTCAACGCGCGGATCGAAGTTCCACCAGGTGGCGTTATCACCTTCAAATTCCTGATAAATACGCTCCGGGTAGAGCATATCGCGAGCACGATCTTCCGCACTTTTACGTGCGCCCATAATGCCGGAGACTTTAATAGCCGTCTGATACTGCGTCGGTAGCGGCAGCTTAATGGTGTGCAGCTCGCGTTTCGGGAATCCTTTCACACCGTTACGCGTGTTACGGAACAGCACGCGGCTGGTGCCGTGGCGATCCATCAGCATCGAAACCAGCTCCTGACGGGCGCTCTGGGCATCTTCGCTGTCGCTGTTTGCTGCCTGCAACAGCGGCTCGATATCCTGCTCGCCGATCATCTCGCCGAGCATGTTCAGTTCGTCATTGCTCAGTTTGTTACCTGCCAGCAGCATGGCAACGGCGTCCGCAACCGGACGATAATTTTTCTGCTCTTCAACGAACTGCGCAAAATCGTGGAAACGGTTCGGGTCCAGCAGACGCAGACGGGCGAAGTGGCTTTCCATCCCCAGCTGTTCCGGGGTCGCGGTCAGCAGCAGAACGCCCGGCACGTGCTCTGCCAGTTGTTCAATGGCCTGATATTCACGGCTTGGCGCATCTTCGCTCCACACCAGGTGATGCGCTTCATCGACCACCAGCAGGTCCCATTCGGCTTCACAGAGATGTTCCAGGCGCTGTTTGCTACGACGGGCAAAATCCAGCGAGCAAATCACCAGCTGTTCGGTGTCAAACGGGTTGTAAGCATCGTGCTGAGCTTCGGCATAACGCTCATCATCAAATAGCGCAAAGCGCAGGTTGAAACGGCGCAGCATTTCTACCAGCCACTGATGCTGTAAGGTTTCCGGGACGATAATTAGCACACGTTCAGCAGCGCCAGAGAGCAGTTGCTGATGCAGGATCATCCCGGCTTCAATGGTTTTCCCTAAACCCACTTCGTCAGCCAGCAGGACGCGCGGCGCGTGGCGGCGACCAACATCATGAGCGATGTTGAGCTGATGCGGGATCAGGCTGGTACGCTGACCGCGCAGGCCGCTGTACGGCATACGGAACTGTTCGCTGGAATATTTACGCGCGCGATAACGCAGCGCAAAGCGGTCCATACGGTCAATCTGCCCGGCAAACAGACGGTCCTGCGGTTTGCTGAACACCAGTTTGCTATCAAGGAAAACTTCACGCAGGGCTACGCCGGACTCTTCAGTATCCAGGCGAGTACCGATATAGGTCAGCAAGCCATTTTCTTCTTTTACTTCTTCGACTTGCATCTGCCAGCCGTCATGGCTGGTAATAGTATCACCAGGGTTGAACATCACGCGGGTCACGGGGGAATCACTGCGTGCGTACAGACGGTTTTCACCAGTAGATGGGAAAAGTAAAGTGACAGTTCGCGCATCCACCGCGACAACGGTTCCAAGTCCCAATTCGCTTTCTGTATCGCTGATCCAGCGTTGACCAAGTGTAAAAGGCATATGTGTTCGGCTCTATATCTTTAATTGCAGGCAATAACCACCCGCTACCGTGCTTATGAGGTAGTGGTGTTATTCAGGTCCAGGAATGGAAAGGGCGCTATGGTACTGGATGGCAAAGCATTCGTCACGCATCAAAATGGTATCTGGCGAACTCTTTTTTTTGCTCAAAATAGCCCAAGTTGCCCGGTCATAAGTGTAGCAAAATTATCCTCAATAAAAGGGAGTATTCCCTCCGCCACGGGTTGTAGCTGGCGGGTCAGATAGTGTTCGTAATCCAGTGGTGAACGTTGGTAGTCCAGCGGCTCCGGGCCGTTGGTGGTCCATACGTACTTAATGGTGCCGCGATTCTGATATTGCAAGGGGCGACCACGCTTTTGGTTTTCTTCATCGGCAAGGCGAGCGGCGCGTACATGAGGCGGAACATTACGCTGATATTCGCTCAGCGGACGGCGAAGGCGTTTACGGTAAACCAGCCGCGCATCCAGTTCACCCGCCATCAGTTTGTCGATGGTTTCGCGGATGTATTCCTGATATGGCTCGTTACGGAAGATACGCAGGTATAGCTCCTGCTGAAACTGCTGGGCCAGCGGCGTCCAGTCGGTGCGCACGGTTTCCAGCCCTTTAAACACCATCCGCTGCTTGTCGCCCTCCTGAATCAGTCCGGCATAACGCTTTTTACTGCCGGTATCGGCTCCGCGAATGGTTGGCATCAGAAAACGGCAGAAATGGGTTTCATACTCCAGTTCTAATGCGCTGGTCAGCCGTTGTTTTTGCAGCGTTTCCGCCCACCAGGCGTTAACGTGCTGCACCAGTGCACGACCGATTTTCGCCGCTTCTTCTTCCGAATGTGCGCCTTTCAGCCAGACAAACGTTGAGTCGGTATCGCCGTAGATAACGTCGTAGCCCTGTGCTTCAATCAACGCTTTGGTTTGCCGCATGATCTGATGACCACGCATGGTGATCGACGATGCCAGGCGCGGATCGAAGAAGCGGCAGGCGGTGGTGCCGAGCACGCCATAAAAGGCATTCATAATGATCTTCAGCGCCTGCGAAAGCGGCTTATTACCCTGACGTTTGGCTTCATCGCGCCCGTGCCAGATATTAGTCACAATCTCCGGCAGGCAATGTTTCTCCCGCGAGAACCAGGCATCGAGAAAACCTTCGGTGCTGTGCTCTGGATCAGGCTGCGCTATGCCTTCCACCAGCCCGACGGGATCAATCAGAAAGGTGCGGATGATCGACGGGTACAGGCTTTTGTAGTCCAGCACCAGCACTGAATCATAAAGCCCTGGCCGTGAATCCATCACGTAGCCGCCAGGGCTGGCGTGTGGCGGCACTTCGCCGAGATTAGGCGCGACATAACCAGCGCGATGCATACGGGGAAAATAGAGATGACCAAACGCTGCCACCGAACCGCCGTGCCGATCCACCGGCAGGCCGTTCACCGTTGCTCGTTCGAGCAAAAACGGCATGATTTCAGTTTTATGGAAAATCTGCGTCACCAGCTCGCAATCTTTCAGGTTATAAGTCGCCAGCGCAGGTTTATCTTCGGCGAAACGGCGGTCAATTTCGTCCATTCGATCCCACGGGTTATCGATAGATTTTCCTTCGCCTAATAGCTCCTGAGCGACAGTTTCCAGCGAGAATGAAGAGAAATTCCAGAACGCGGATTTCAGCGCCTCGATACCGTCGATAATTAGCCGACCTTTAGCCTGAGCAAAAAAGACACCGTTTTTAAAGCCGTGCTCGCGCCACTCCAGCTCGCTGTTATCGCGCCCCAGCCGCAGCGGAATACGATAACGCTCGGCATGTTTTTGCAGCATTCGCAGATCAAACTGCACCACGTTCCAACCGATGATCACATCAGGATCGTAGTTGGCAAACCAGGCGTTAAGTTTTTCCAGTAGCTGCGGGCGACTGGCGACGTATTCCAGTTCAAAATCGAGCGCGGAGGCGTCGCCATTCTCTGGCCCCAGCATATAAACGATGCGCTGCCCGCAACCTTCCAGGCCGATGCAGTACAGCTCACCGTGGCGGGTGGTTTCAATATCAATAGAAACCCACTTGAGCGGCGGACGATAGTCGGGATGCGGTTTCAGACGGGCATTAACGATAGCGCCATTGTGCATATCACCCTCGACCCACACCGGTGAGGTGATAAACCGCTCCATCAGATAGCGTTCTGGCGGGCGCACATCGGCCTCGTAGACGGTAACGCCACCTTCACGCAGGCGCTTTTCGTAATTCATCAACTGGCGATGGGCGCGACAGTAAAGGCCATACACCGGCTGGCGGTGAAAATCCTTTAACGCCAGCGGCGTCAGGCGAAAGCCTTGTTCACCCCGCAAAATATGCTGAGCGCGGGGAACCTGATCGGCGGGAATAAACGCCACGGACTCTTGCGGTGCAAGCGTGACCTGCAACGGCCCGTTGTCCGTCGCCAGCCAGAAAGAAACTTCGGTCCCTTGCGGGGTGTCCCGCCAGTGTCGGGTTAAGATAAAACCTGCCTGCGCCACGCTGAAAATCCAATAAAAAACCAGGCTTGAGTATAGCCTGGTTTCGTTTGACTGGCTGTGGTTTTATACAGTCATTACTGCCCGTAATACGCCTTCGCGCCATGCTTACGCAGATAGTGTTTATCCAGCAGCGTTTGCTGCATATCCGGTAACTGCGGCGCTAACTGACGGCAGAATATCCCCATATAAGCGACCTCTTCCAGCACGATGGCGTTATGCACCGCATCTTCGGCATTTTTGCCCCATGCAAATGGGCCGTGAGAATGGACCAGGACGCCGGGCATTTGCGCTGCATCGATACCCTGTTTTTCGAAGGTTTCTACGATGACGTTACCGGTTTCCCACTCATATTCGCCGTTGATTTCTGCGTCGGTCATTTTGCGGGTGCAGGGAATGGCGCCGTAGAAATAGTCGGCGTGGGTGGTACCAGTCGCCGGGATTGACTGACCCGCCTGCGCCCAGATGGTGGCGTGGCGCGAGTGGGTGTGCACAATGCCGCCAATGGACGGGAATGCCTGATAGAGCAACCGGTGAGTTGGCGTGTCGGAAGAGGGCTTTTTCGTACCTTCAACCACTTCACCGGTTTCGATGCTAACCACGACCATATCGTCAGCGGTCATGACGCTGTAATCGACGCCGGAAGGTTTGATCACAAAGACGCCGCGCTCGCGATCAACGGCGCTGACGTTGCCCCAGGTGAGCGTGACCAGGTTGTGTTTTGGCAGCGCCAGGTTGGCTTTTAATACCTGGCGTTTGAGATCTTCTAACATGTTGACTCCTGAGAGGTTATTTCCCCTCACCCCGGCCCTCTCCCCAAAGGGGCGAGGGGGAAAACAATGCCGGATGCGCTTTGCTTATCCGGCCTACAAAATCGCAGCGTGTAGGCCAGATAAGACGCGTCAGCGTCGCATCAGGCGTTACATACCTGATGCGGCTACTTAGCGGCGAAACCCGTAATACACTTCGTTCCAGCGCAGCGCGTCTTTAAACGCGGGCAGGCGGGTATCGTTATCAATCACCGTGATTTCAATGTCGTGCATCTCGGCGAACTGGCGCATATCGTTGAGGTTCAGCGCATGGCTGAAGACGGTATGGTGCGCGCCACCAGCGAGGATCCACGCTTCGGAAGCAGTTGGCAGATCCGGTTGCGCTTTCCACAGCGCATTCGCCACCGGCAGTTTCGGCAGGGAGTGCGGTGTTTTCACCGTGTCGATGCAGTTAACCAGTAGACGGTAACGATCGCCGAGATCAATCAAGCTGGCGACAATCGCTGGGCCGGTTTGGGTATTGAAGATCAGGCGGGCAGGATCGTCCTTACCACCAATACCGAGATGCTGAACGTCGAGGATCGGTTTCTCTTCTGCGGCGATCGACGGGCAGACTTCCAGCATATGGGAGCCGAGCACCAGGTCATTGCCTTTCTCGAAGTGATAGGTGTAGTCCTCCATAAAGGAGGTGCCGCCCTGCAGACCGGTTGACATCACCTTCATGATGCGAAGCAGGGCGGCGGTTTTCCAGTCGCCTTCGCCCGCAAAGCCGTAACCCTGCTGCATCAGACGCTGTACGGCCAGACCTGGAAGCTGTTTCAGACCGTGCAAATCTTCAAAGGTGGTGGTGAACGCGTGGAAGCCACCTTGTTCCAGGAAACGCTTCATCCCCAACTCAATACGCGCCGCTTCCAGCACGTTCTGTCGTTTTTCGCCGTGGATTTGTGTGGCAGGCGTCATGGTGTAGCAGCTTTCGTACTCATCGACTAGCGCGTTAACATCGCCGTCGCTGATGGAGTTCACCACCTGCACCAGATCGCCAACCGCCCAGGTATTGACGGAGAAACCGAACTTGATCTGTGCGGCAACTTTATCACCATCGGTGACCGCTACTTCACGCATGTTATCGCCAAAACGGCAGACTCTCAGATGACGGGTATCCTGTTTAGAGACCGCCTGGCGCATCCAGGAGCCGATACGCTCATGGGCTTGTTTATCCTGCCAGTGACCGGTAACGACGGCATGTTGCTGACGCATACGCGCACCAATGAAGCCGAACTCGCGACCGCCATGCGCGGTCTGGTTCAGGTTCATAAAGTCCATATCGATACTGTCCCACGGCAGCGCCGCGTTAAACTGGGTGTGGAATTGCAGCAACGGTTTGTTGAGCATGGTCAGGCCGTTGATCCACATTTTGGCCGGGGAGAAGGTGTGCAGCCACACCACCAGACCAGCGCAACGATCGTCGTAATTCGCGTCGCGGCAAATAGCGGTGATTTCATCCGGCGTTGTGCCCAGCGGTTTCAACACCAGTTTGCAGGGCAGTTTCGCTTCCGTATTCAGCGCATTAACAACGTGCTCGGCATGTTGGGTGACCTGACGCAGGGTTTCCGGGCCATACAGATGCTGGCTGCCAATGACAAACCACACTTCATAATTATCAAAAATCGTCATTATCGTGTCCTTATAGAGTCGCAACGGCCTGGGCAGCCTGTGCCGGGGCGGAAGTTGGAAGATAGTGTTGTTCGGCGCTCATCGCCCATTGCTGATAGCGGCGATAAAGCTGTTCAAAGCGTTGTGACTGCTCGCTGCACGGTTGCAGGGTTTTCTCTACCGCACTGGCCATTTTTTGCTGGGCTGATGGGATATCTGCGTGCACTTTCGCGGCGACGGCAGCAAAAATCGCCGCACCGAGCGCACAGCACTGGTCAGAGGCAACAATTTGCAGCGGGCGATTCAGCACGTCGCAGCAGGCCTGCATAATGACCTGGTTTTTCCGCGCGATGCCGCCCAGCGCCATCACGTTATTGACGGCGATCCCCTGATCGGTAAAGCACTCCATGATTGCGCGTGCGCCAAAGGCGGTGGCAGCAATCAAACCGCCGAACAGCAGCGGAGCGTCGGTAGCGAGGTTAAGACCGGTAATCACCCCTTTCAGACGTTGGTTAGCGTTCGGTGTGCGGCGGCCGTTAAACCAGTCGAGCACCACCGGCAGGTGATCCAGAGACGGATTTTTGGCCCATGCTTCGGTCAGCGCCGGAAGCAGTTGTTTCTGGCTGGCGTTGATTTGCGCTTTCAGTTCCGGATGCTGGGCGGCAAGCTGTTCCAGCGGCCAGCTGAGTACGCGACCGAACCAGGCGTAGATATCACCAAACGCCGATTGGCCTGCTTCCAGACCGATAAATCCAGGCACCACGCTGCCATCAACCTGACCGCAAATACCTTTAACTGCCCGCTCGCCAACGCTCTGTTTGTCGGCAATCAGAATGTCGCAGGTGGAAGTACCGATAACTTTTACCAGTGCGTTAGGCTGTGCGCCTGCGCCAACTGCGCCCATATGGCAGTCAAACGCGCCGCCGGAAATCACCACGCTTTCAGGCAGGCCGAGACGCTGCGCCCATTCCGGGCATAAGGTGCCCACCGGAATATCGGCAGTCCAGGTGTCAGTGAACAGCGGGGAAGGCAAATGGCGATTGAGGATAGGGTCCAGCTCATCAAAGAAACTGGCTGGCGGCAGGCCGCCCCAGCTTTCGTGCCACAGAGATTTATGCCCGGCGCTGCAACGTCCGCGACGAATATCCTGCGGGCGGGTGGTACCGGAAAGCAGAGCTGGCACCCAGTCGCACAGCTCAATCCACGATGCGGCAGATTGTGCCACGGCGCTGTCCTGGCGAGTCACATGCAGGATTTTTGCCCAGAACCATTCGCTGGAATAAATACCGCCAATATAGCGGGAGTAGTCAACGTTGCCCGGCGCGTGGCACAAACGGGTAATCTCTTCCGCTTCTTCAACCGCAGTGTGGTCTTTCCACAATACGAACATCGCGTTCGGGTTTTCGGCAAACTCCGGGCGCAGCGCCAGCACGTTACCGTCGGCATCAATCGGTGCGGGCGTCGAGCCGGTTGTGTCAACGCCAATCCCGACCACAGCTGCGCGCTGTTCGACGCTAAGCTCTGCAAGCACGGTTTTCAGTGCCGCTTCCATTGACTCAATGTAGTCACGCGGATGATGACGGAACTGGTTATTCGGGGCATCACAAAATTGCCCTTTTTGCCAACGGGGATACCACTCTACGCTGGTGGCGATCTCTTCACCGCTGGCGCAGTCCACCGCCAAAGCTCGCACAGAATCACTGCCAAAATCGAGGCCAATTGCAATCGCCATCGTTTCACTCCATCCAAAAAAACGGGTATGGAGAAACAGTAGAGAGTTGCGATAAAAAGCGTCAGGTAGGATCCGCTAATCTTATGGATAAAAATGCTATGGCATAGCAAAGTGTGACGCCGTGCAAATAATCAATGTGGACTTTTCTGCCGTGATTATAGACACTTTTGTTACGCGTTTTTGTCATGGCTTTGGTCCCGCTTTGTTACAGAATGCTTTTAATAAGCGGGGTTACCGGTTGGGTTAGCGAGAAGAGCCAGTAAAAGACGCAGTGACGGCAATGTCTGATGCAATATGGACAATTGGTTTCTTCTCTGAATGGCGGGAGTATGAAAAGTATGGCTGAAGCGCAAAATGATCCCCTGCTGCCGGGATACTCGTTTAATGCCCATCTGGTGGCGGGTTTAACGCCGATTGAGGCCAACGGTTATCTCGATTTTTTTATCGACCGACCGCTGGGAATGAAAGGTTATATTCTCAATCTCACCATTCGCGGTCAGGGGGTGGTGAAAAATCAGGGACGAGAATTTGTTTGCCGACCGGGTGATATTTTGCTGTTCCCGCCAGGAGAGATTCATCACTACGGTCGTCATCCGGAGGCTCGCGAATGGTATCACCAGTGGGTTTACTTTCGTCCGCGCGCCTACTGGCATGAATGGCTTAACTGGCCGTCAATATTTGCCAATACGGGGTTCTTTCGCCCGGATGAAGCGCACCAGCCGCATTTCAGCGACCTGTTTGGGCAAATCATTAACGCCGGGCAAGGGGAAGGGCGCTATTCGGAGCTGCTGGCGATAAATCTGCTTGAGCAATTGTTACTGCGGCGCATGGAAGCGATTAACGAGTCGCTCCATCCACCGATGGATAATCGGGTACGCGAGGCTTGTCAGTACATCAGCGATCACCTGGCAGACAGCAATTTTGATATCGCCAGCGTCGCACAGCATGTTTGCTTGTCGCCGTCGCGTCTGTCACATCTTTTCCGCCAGCAGTTAGGGATTAGCGTCTTAAGCTGGCGCGAAGACCAACGCATTAGTCAGGCGAAGCTGCTTTTGAGCACTACCCGGATGCCTATCGCCACCGTCGGTCGCAATGTTGGTTTTGACGATCAACTCTATTTCTCGCGAGTATTTAAAAAATGCACCGGGGCCAGCCCGAGCGAGTTCCGTGCCGGTTGTGAAGAAAAAGTGAATGATGTAGCCGTCAAGTTGTCATAATTGGTAACGAATCAGACAATTGACGGCTTGACGGAGTAGCATAGGGTTTGCAGAATCCCTGCTTCGTCCATTTGACAGGCACATTATGCAAGCATTGCTGGAACACTTTATTACTCAATCGACCGCGTATTCTCTGATGGCTGTTGTGCTGGTGGCTTTTCTGGAGTCGCTGGCGCTGGTCGGTCTGATTCTGCCAGGTACGGTACTTATGGCAGGACTGGGGGCACTG
>ENA-UAJR01000561-UAJR01000561.1-human-gut-metagenome-genome-assembly--contig:-NODE-561-length-11490-cov-3.789593_pt1 | contig 11490 bp, 9 predicted proteins | sample MGYA00244432_ERZ654421 | MGnify/ENA primary metagenome ERZ654421 (study PRJEB26926, sample SAMN06165047) | human gut metagenome | biome: ENVO:00009003; feature: ENVO:2100002; material: ENVO:00002003... | reverse complement strand
CACGCGGTGGATTTTGGATTTGATGACTTCAATCTGGAATTTCATTATCGGATACGGATGTTGTCGATTAAACGAATGTCTCCCGCCTGCACGGCGATACAGCCCTGAATACGCTCGGCGTCGTTCCATGCGACGACTTCCTGCATCGTCCGCGCATCGACGGACTGGTAGTAGATGACCTTCAGCAGCGGATTGCGCTCCACCTCGGCCGTGACCCACGCCTTCAGCGCTTCGGGCGCCAGTTCCTGCGATTTTTCGGCGGCGGCGCGCAGGGCGGCGTAGATCTGCGGGGCTGCGGCGCGGTGCTCCGCGTCGAGCAGCGCGTTGCGCGACGAGAGGGCCAGCCCGTCTTCGCCGCGGACGATCGCGCATTCGACGATCTCGATGGGAAGCGCCAGCTGGGCCACCATCGACTTGATGACGGCGATCTGCTGGAAATCCTTTTCCCCGAAATAGGCGCGTGCGGGGCGCACGATGTCGAACAGGCGGCTGACGACCTGCGCTACGCCGTTGAAATGGCCGGGGCGCGTGGCGCCCTCCATCACCTTGTCGATCAGTCCGAAATCGAACTGCCTGCTGTCGGGCTGGGGATATATCTCCTCGACCGAGGGCATCAGCACGAAATCCGCCCCGGCCTCTTCCAGCAGGCGGGCATCGGCCTCCGGCGTGCGGGGGTAATGCTTCAGGTCGTTTTTGTCGTTGAACTGCGTGGGGTTTACGAAGACGCTCACCACGACGGTGCCGTTTTCCCGCCGGGCACGTTCCACGAGCGAGCGGTGTCCTGCATGCAGGGCGCCCATCGTCGGTACGAAGCCGATTCCCGACTGCTCCGCCTTGTCCAGCTCTGCACGGAGCTCCTTGACACTTTCAAATACTTTCATCCTTTCTTGATGCGAGTTGTGCGAGCAAAGGTAGAAATTCCATCAGACATAACGAAGAAAAAAGTCGGAAAAATAAGCCGTATCTTTTTCTTATGCGCACCATGCCGTTCCGAAATCCCGGTTTTCCGGCCTCGGAGGCGGATGCGGTTCTGTAAAATGCGGCTTTCGTGTGAAAAAGGGTGGCATTCATTGATTTTATTTCCGGATATCGCATAATGCGCCTATATTTACAACCGATGAAACAATGGCGGGGTACCCGCTTCCCGTTCCGGAATGGAAACGGGTGCGGCGGTTCCCTATTCCGGCAATCCAAACTTAAACGCCTCACGGGAGCCGGGGCATAATTTTAAAGTTATGAAGAAATTTATTCTTTGTTTGCTGGCCGTTGCCGCCGGCATGTCAGCATTCGGCCAGGGCCGCGTGATGGGAGTGCGCGCCGGACTGAATGTGACCAGCATCGACCTGAGCGCGGGCAGTAACAGCTTCTCGTTCGACTCGCGTGCGTCGTACAATGTGGGCTTTGCCTACCAGCAGCCGCTGCTGCGGGCGCTTCCACTTTATCTGGAAACGGGCCTTTATCTGACGGGGCGCGGCGGAGCGGTCAATGTGGCCGATTTCGGCTTCGGGTTCGACGAGGAGTTGTCCGGGAAGGTGAAGTTCAATATGCTTTATTTGCAGGTACCCGTCGTGGTCAGCTGGCATTTCAATGTCAGGAGCGTTTCGATACAGCCCCTGGCGGGTGTCTTCTATGGGTTCGGTATCCATGGCAAGGCGAAGTTCAAGGGCGAGAAGGCCGACCTGTTCAAGTCCACCGACCTGGGGGATGGCGCCGAGGAGGAAGCGATGTTCAAACGCTCCGACCTGGGCCTGCGCTTCGGTGTCAACGTGACATTCAGGAAGCATTACAATGTCAGCCTCGGGTATGACCTGGGCCTGCTGAACATCCTGAAGGATGCCGACGAGGTCAAGGCCAAGAACGGCAGCTTCTTCGTTTCGCTGGGTTACAACTTCTGATCCCGGGAACGGGCGGCCGGATGGCGGCCGGGAATAAAAAGCACCGGAAGGCGTCGAACCTTTCCGGTGCTTTTTTGTGCCCGCGCTGTTCGGGTTGTCAGCGGGTCGGCAGCCAGACGCGGTAGCCGCCGTTTCCCCGGTTGCCGAAGGCGTAGTAGGGGATGGCCGTGAAGGTGCTCTTCGCGCCCTTGCCGTCGATGGCCGTTCCCGTGATGACCGGCGTGCCGTCCATCAGGTCGCTGCGGTATCCGAGTTCCATGCTGCCGGCCGTGTCGAGCCTCAGCCGGGCGTAATCCGCGTTGTCCGCCTGCTCGATGCAGTATACCAGCGGCCCGGCCGCGATGGCGGCCATGCCGTCCAGCTCCCGGGCGGCTTTATGTGCCCGGACGAGGCGCGGCGCGACGGGAAGTTCCAGCACGATGCGGTCTGCGGGGTTCCAGACCCGGTCGAGGAGGGCGTACCCTTTGTCGAGGCGGATTTCGACCGGGGTGCCGTTCACCGAGAGCACCGGCGCGGCCGGGCTTTCGGATACGTACAACCCGAACGGGTTTTCCTCGCCGCGGGCCCAGCCCGGGATACGTACCTTCACGGTGAAGCGTGCCGCCTTTTCGGGCGTAAGCGTGAGGACGACCTTTCCGTCCACGGGGTATCGGGTCTGCTGCCGGACATGCACCTGCGTGTCGCCGAGCGCGATGTCGGCATCGCTGCCGATGAACAGGTTGACATAGACCGTCCTGTCGTCCCGGGCGTAAATGAATTCGGGGGTCGCCGAGACTATCTTGAGGAACATCGGCGGGCAGCAGGGGCAGGGGTGCCATTCCCAGCGTTCGCTGCGGTCGGTGTTGAGCGGGTTCTGGTAGGTATACTGCCTGCCCGAGGCGGCGACGCCAGCCAGCACGTTGTTGTATAGCGCGCGTTCGAATTCATCCATGTATTTCGCGTCGCCCGTGAGCCGGTTCATCGCCTGGCTGAAGAACCCCACGCCTACGGCGGCGCAGGTTTCCAGATAGGCGTCGGTGGGCAGGTCGTAGTCGTGGCCGAACTTTTCGTCGAAATGCACTGCCCCGACACCGCCCGTGACGAAGAGTTTTTTCCCGGCCATGTCGTCCCACCAGCGTTTCGCCGTGGCGATGTAGTCCGCATTGCCGTTCTCATAGGCCGCCGCGGCGATGCCCGTCGCCAGCAGGGTGGCCCTCACGGCGTGCCCGACGATGGCGGGCTGGTCGAATACGCGGATCGAATCCTGCGCATAATCGCCCCATGCGGGCCGCGCTTCGGGGCCGAATTCCCCGGTGTAGAGCTCCTCGTGGATCCACCGCTCCGCGCTGTCGTTGCCCCACGTGCCCCACAGCGGATAGCCGCAGTGCACGCCGCGGTTGCCGATCCAGAACTCGGCCAGCCGGAGATAGTCGCCGGCTGCGGACTGCGCCCCGGTTTGCGCGCGCAGGCCGGGGCGGTCGCGGTAGAGCTTGTAGAGTTTTACCAGTGCCTCCTCGGGGCCCGAGTGCGCCGGGACGATGTTCTTTTTCGGTGCGGGCCCCATCGTCCGCACCATGTAGTCCGCCAGGCGCGTGGCGACTTTCAGCAGCCTGTCGTCCCCCGTGGCTTGGTAATAGTGTACCCCGGCTTCGATGAGCATGCCGGCGTTGTAGACGTCGTGCTGCATGCGCAGAAACCCGCCGTTCGCGCCCCAGCGGTGGTTGTCCTCCGTTAGCTGGGTGTTGGTGCCGACGAACCCGTCCGGATCGCTCTTTTGTGCCGCTTCGATGCGGGCGATGTAGCCGTCTACACGGGCTTTGAGCGCCGGGTCGGGACGTTGTGCCAGCAGGTCGGAGATCCCCCGAATCGTCTCGTACACCAGCCCGTCGTACCAAGGCGGCCCCGCGTGGCGGCCGATATCGCGGGCGCCCGAGGCTACGAGGTCGAAATTTTCGAAGGCGTCGACGCCGCACGCGAAATGCGCCGGGTCGTTCCCTTCGAACTTGTCCAGCATGTCGCCGACGGTGATGTGTTCCCATTTTTCATAGCGGGGGCTCCAGAAAGCGTCTTCGACCCGGACGCTTTCGGCCTCCAGCGGCCGGATTTTTGCAGTCCCGGAGTCCCGGTTGCACCCTGCGGCCAGAAACGGCAAGGCCAGAAGTGCGGTTTTGATAGGTTTCATCGATGTGGGTTTATGTTGTTTTTCCGAATTTATCCGGCATAGTGCCTGCCTTGTGGCAAATATAAATAAAAAATCCGTCATACTGGTACGAACTGGTATGTTTTTTTGAAGGCTAATGTCCGCACAACGGGCGCCGCCGGGTGTGGCGGGGAGGTGCGTTTGCCGGCACATATTGTATATGTGTCCATGCGTATATTCGTCCGTATGCGGCTTTTTCGCAAAAAAACCGTATATTTCGGGGAAATTCAAACCCGAACGACATGAAAAATTTAGTTACACTGACATCTATGACTGTTACCGCTGTTGCACTGACTTCGTGCTGCGGGGCATCGAAGAGCGAAGCCCCGTGGATCGTCGACCGTTTCGACGACATCAAGGTCATCCGTTACGAAGTCCCCGGTTTCGAGCAACTTCCGCTTGCGGAGAAGGAACTGGTCTATTACCTCGCCGAGGCTGCCAAGTGCGGCCGGGACATCCTTTTCGACCAGAATTTCAAATACAACCTCGCCGTGCGCCGTACGCTCGAAACGGTTTACGAGAACTACCGGGGCGACCGCTCGGCGGCCGAATGGAAGGCCTTGGAGAAATACCTGAAAAAGGTGTGGTTCGCCAACGGCATTCATCACCACTATTCGAACGACAAGTTCGTCCCCGGGTTCACCGAAGGTTACCTGCTCGACGTGATAGAGACGATCCCCGAGGAGAAGTTCGGCGACCTGAACCCGCTGCGCGGCGAGGTCTGCAAGGCTATCTTCGATCCGGCGCTCTATAAAACGCGCCTGAACCAGACGGCGGGCGAAGACCTGATCGCCACCTCGTCGAACAACTACTACGAGGGCGTGACGCAGGCCGAGGTCGAGAAATTCTACGCCGACATGGTCGATCACAACGACCCGGAACCGATCTCCTACGGCCTGAACTCCAAGCTGGTGAAGGAGAACGGCGTCCTAAAGGAGCGCGTATGGAAGGTCGGCGGCATGTATTCGCCCGCCATCGAGAAGATCGTCTACTGGCTCGAAAAAGCGCAGGCCGTAGCCGCCGAACCGCAGAAAAGCAATATTGCTGCGCTGATCGAATATTACAAGACCGGCGACCTGCGCGAGTTCGACCGCTATAATATCGGCTGGGTGAAGGACACCGTGTCGAACGTCGACTTCGTGAATGGCTTTATCGAGGATTACGGCGATCCGCTCGGCCGCAAGGCTTCGTGGGAGGGCATCGTGAATTTCATGGACAAGGAGGCCTGCCACCGTACGGAGGTGATTTCGGATAACGCGCAGTGGTTCGAAGACCATTCGCCCGTTGCTCCCGCCTACCGCAAGGAGAAGGTGAAGGGCGTTTCGGCCAAGGTCATCACGGTGGCGATGCTGGGCGGCGACTGCTATCCCGCCACGCCCATCGGCATCAACCTTCCCAATGCCGACTGGATCCGCAAGGAATACGGTTCGAAGTCGGTCACGATCGACAACATCACCTATGCCTACGACATGGCCGCCCACGGCAACGGCTTCAACGAGGAGTTCGTGCTGCGTGCCGGGGATCGCGAGGTGATGGACAAGTACGGCAAACTGGCCGACGACCTGCATACCGACCTGCACGAGTGTCTGGGGCACGGTTCGGGACAGCTGGCGCCGGGCGTGAAGGGCAACGAGTTGAAGAGTTACAGCTCGACGCTCGAGGAGACCCGCGCCGACCTCTTCGGCCTCTACTACCTGGGTGACCCGAAGATGGTGGAACTGGGGCTGGTGCCCTCGTTCGACGTGGCGAAGGCCGGCTATGCGAAATATATCCTGAACGGCATGATGACCCAGCTGGCGCGTATCGAGCCGGGCAAGAACGTCGAGGAGTCGCACATGCGCAACCGCAAGCTGATCTGCGAGTGGTGCTATGAGCGCGGCAAGGCCGACAACGTGATCGAGATGGTTCGGGAAAACGGCAAAACGTATGTCGTGGTCAACGATTACGAAAAACTGCGCCGACTGTTCGGCGACATGCTCCGCGAGGTGCAGCGCATCAAGTCCGAAGGTGACTACGAGGCCGGCAAGGCGCTTGTCGAGCGGTATGCCGTCCAGGTCGATCCCCAGCTGCACCGGGAGGTGCGCGACCGTTACTATGCACTCGGCATCGAACCTTACGGCGGCTTCGTGAACCCCGAGTTCGAACTTGTCGAAAAGGACGGCAGGGTGGTCGATGTGAAAATTTCCTATCCGGCGAACTACGTCGAGCAGATGCTCGGCTATTCGAAGAATTATTCTTTCCTGCCCAATATCAATTGACGGGCGCAGTCCCGGAAGAGAAAACCGCCCCGAACAATTCGGGGCGGCTCTTTTTATCGGAAAGTTCCGGCCGGGATTCTGCCGTGCTTCCGCAGAGGGCTTGCCTTGCGGAAGGGGGCTGCAATTTCTCTCAGCGGTTGGTCATCCGCATGTATTCGAATTCGGCCGCCTGGCCTTCCTGCCCCTGGTAATACAATCCCGGGCGTGCTACGCGATCCCATTGCAGCAGGTCTTCGGCACCTACGGGCAGGTTCTCCACTTGTTTCCAGGTGTGTCCGTCGGTGCTGTACCCGAATGCTGCGGGGGCATTCCCCCGTACTTCGATGCGCAGGTAGACCGGCAGATGCGACCCGATCTGCCCGGAGCTGCCCAGTAGCGTTTCCCTGCCGTCCTTGTAGAGCTTCAACAATACCTCGTCGCCCTGCAATCCCCATACGAGGAGGTTCGCTGCATCCCCGTAAACGGTGAGCCCGCTCCATCCTGCGTTGCGGTCGGAGAGTGCCGTTTCGAGCGTATAGTCGGGGCTTACGGCCCTCAGGCAGAGCGCCGTGCCGGTTTTCACGCCCTCTTTGGGCCGGCCGCCCAGGTAGAGGCGCCCGTCGGCAAGCTCGATCTCGGGCGTCGCGTAAGGATAGTTCCACGTCCATTCGGGTCGGAGCCGGTCGGCCGTGAAGTCATCCGCGAAATCGAATACGGGCTGTTGTGCCATACCGGCAAAAGGCATCGGCTGCGTCAGGGATGCCGTCTCCCCGCCCGTGAAATGAAGCCACAGGTCATCGCCCAGGACGATCTCCTGCAACATCGGCTGGCGTCCCAGAAAGAAATTCTCACCGGCCAGATAGGCGTGGCAGAGGTAGAACATCCTCCCGTCGGGCGTCGTCGTGACGGTGCCGTGCCCGATGGACTGGACATCGCCGCCGCCGTGCAGGATCGGGTTCCCGGCGTAACGCTCGTAGGGGCCCCGCAGGTTTTTCGAGCGGGCGACCGCCACGGCGTAGTCGCTCCCAGGGCCGCAGCAGCCGTTTATGGAGTAGACGATGTAATAGTAATCGCCGATTTTCAGCCAGTGCTGCCCTTCCATGCCCTGCCGTTTGTCGTCGCGCAGCAGCGTGAAGGGTTCCCCCGCCATGCGCAGCCCGTCGTCCGAGATTTTGCAGGCCAGGAGTTCGATCGGCCTTGGGTCGAGTCCGTAGGCTTTCCACGAGATATACAGCTCGCCGGCATCTTCCAGCACGAATGCGTCGATCGCCTCGGTGCCGTACTCGACGATCGGGCCGTGGTCGGTATAGGGGCCTTCGGGTTTGTCGGCCGTGGCGACGCCGATATACGACGTCCCGTCGGTTTTCCGGCGTGCCGTATAATAAGCGTATGTTTTGCCGTTGCGGTGGAAAAGTTCCGGGGCCCAGAACGAGGATCTCGTCCATGCGGGCTGCTGCTCGAACAGGTGCCCGATCTGCCGCCAGTTGACCAGGTCTTTGGAGCGGAACAGCGGGTAGTAGGGGGCCCATTCCGACGAGGTGCCCGTCGCATAATAGGTGTTGTCTACCCGGATGACCGTCGGGTCGGCCATGTCGCCCGCAATGACCGGGTTGCGGAAGGTCGCCTGCTGGGCGCCGGCGCCCATGCAGGTCAGGAGCGAGGCTAAAAGCAATAGATGTTTCATCTGCATGAAATTTTAGGTGTGAGGGGCAGTTCTGCCGACAAATATACACAAAATTTCGGGTGGGAAATACATCGGAATTACATATGTTTGCCCTTATTCGGATGAGACGGCCTGCGTCCGGGCTCCTACGATTACAAACGGCAAGGCGCACCCTGCGGGGTGCGCCTTGCCGTTTCTTCGGGGAGGGACGGGATTATTCCGCAACCTCTTCGAACATGTCTTTGCCGACGCCGCAGACGGGGCAAACCCAGTCTTCGGGAATCTCTTCGAACTGCGTTCCGGGGGCGATGCCTCCGTCGGGATCGCCCACTGCGGGGTCGTATACCCACTCACAAACGGTGCAACGGTACTTTTTCATTTCTTCTGGTTTTTAATGCGTTGTTTGTTATTTTTCGTTTTTACGGGCCGTTCCGGCCTCGGTTGCAAATATAAGATCATTTTCCGGAAATACGCAATCCCCGGGCGTCTTCTGTCGACTTTTTGGCCGGATCCCGATACTATTGCGCCTGCTCTTCCTCTTCGTCGTCTTCCGCCGGGCGGTTGCCTCCGGGGGGCATAAGCTCCTCCACGAGGCGGCCGGCATCCGAACACGAGACGTACAGGCGGTCTTCGTAAATGTCGGTGATCTCCACGAAGTTTTTCCACTCCGAGGCGTAGAGTTTTACGCGTTCGAACCGCCTGAGGTCGAGGAAATGTCCGTAATAACCGAAGAACCCGCAGCCCCCGAATACCGGAAAGAACCATTTCATCCGCCGAGGGTCGACCCGGCGAACCGAGGCGATCTCGTCGCGGCGGATTTCGGTGATGTCCAGCAGGCAGCGCACCTCGACCTTTTCGTCGGTGACCACGATCCTGCGGGGGATCGACAGCGACATCAGGGCGATGAGCGCCACGATGAACGAGGTGAACCAGGCCGAGAGGTAGCCTCCTTCGTAGAGGTGGTACAACAACCAGCCCAGCAGTACGAAGACCACCAGATAGACCAGCGTCCAGTAGATCGCCCGGCGGCTGAAACGGTATTTATAGGTTTTCTCCATCCGCGCTTTCCTCCGTCTTTTCGCGCCCGGCCAGCAGTGCTTCGGCGATGACCATATCTTCGGGGGTCGTGATCTTCAGGTTCGTACGCTCGCCTTCGCACAGGAATACGGCCTCGCCGGCCTGTTCCACGACCGATGCGTCGTCCGTAAATTCTGGGCGGTACTCTGCCTCGTAGGCGCGGCGCAGTAGGTCGGCGCGGAATACCTGCGGGGTCTGTACGATGCGCAGGCGGCGGCGGTCGGCGATGCGCGAAGCCGTGCCGTCCGTTTCGCGGTACGAATCCACGGCTTCGACGACCGGGATCGCAGTGCCGTGTTCGGCGGCAGCGGCCACCGCACGGCGGATCATGCCGTGTGAGGCCAGCGGTCGTACGCCGTCCTGTACGGCAATCAATTCCGGATCGCGCTTCAGGGCTTTCAGCCCGTTTTTCACCGAATGGAACCGTTCGTCGCCTCCCGTCGTAACCGTGTGTGCCGCGATGTCGAAGCGTGCTGCGAAGTCCTTCCAGAAATCGGCGTGCGCCGCGGGCAGTACTACGACGATCTCCGCCCCGGGCAGCGCCCCGGCGAAATTGTTGATCGTATGTGCCAGGACGGGCAGGCCGCCCAGCATCGTGAATTGCTTGGGGCGCGAACCTCCCATGCGGGTTCCGCCCCCGCCTGCTACGATGATGACTCCTATCTGTTGTTCCATATCAGTTTTTTCCCGAATCCGAGCGTGTTGTCGGTGAATTTCATAAAGTCGGGCGCGATCGCCCACAGGGTCAGTTCTGCCAGTGCTGCATAGGGAAACCGCCTGAGGTATGCCCGCCTCGCCGCCTCGTCGGCCCTCGCGGCCTTCCCGCACAGTTGCAGCCCCTCGACGCGTCCCACGACCTTCGTTTCGAGGACTACCGAGGCCGCGACACACGGGTTGCGAGCCATCTGCTGCGCGTGGCGTGTCGCCATGTCCGACGTGAAGATCAGCAAATTGCGTTCCGCATCGTAGCAGTAAAATGCGTTGCTGCAATAGGGCGCTCCCTCGCTGCTCGTCGCCAGCGTCAGCACATGGTGTTTCTTCAGAAACCGTACGATCCGCGTATCGACGCCGGCTTTATGCCCGGCTTCCTGCGCCCCGGTGCTTTCCGCTGTATCCTCCGGATTTCCGGTTTGCCTTGGCGCCCCGGTCTTTTGCCGGGGTGTTCCCGGTTGTTCCCCGGCTTTGCCGGGTGTACTGTCCGTTTCCCGGATGGCTCCCGGTCTCGTCCTGCTCCCGGGCCTGTTATCGAACGGTTCCTGATCCCGGCTTTCCGGCATGTCGGCCGGCAGATGTCCCTTGTCTGTCGTTGCGGTCATTTTCCCCGTTATTTCGCCGCCACCGGTGCTGCCGGCTGCGGGATGACGAGCGAATCGAGTTGCGTGATGCGCTCCCCCTCCTTCACCTCGCCGTTCAGTTCGGCCACGATACGGTCGCGCACGAATTCGAATGTCGCGCGGTTCTCCTTCGAGATCGGTTCGGCCGGTTCCTGGGGGATTTTCAGCGGATTGATCGGCGTGCCGTTTTTCCAGATGCGGTAGTCGAGGTGGGGGCCGGTCGAGGCGCCCGTCGAACCGACGTAGCCGATCAGCTGCCCCTGCGAAACGCGCGAGCCCTTCGAGATGCCCTTGGCATAGCCGCTCAGGTGCAGGTAACCCGTCATCAGGTTGCCGGCATGTTTGATTTTGAGCGTGTTGCCACCGCCGCCGCCCCAGCCCTTGAAGGTCACTACACCGTCGGCTACGGCATGTACGGGCGTGCCTTTCGGCGCCGCGTAATCGACGCCCGTATGCGGCCGGTATACCTTGTAGATCGGATGCTTGCGCGCATAGGTAAACTTCGAACTGATGCGTGTGTATTTCAGCGGCGCCTTGAGCATCTGCTTGCGCAGGCTTCCGCCGTCGTATTCCCAATACTGGATTTTGCCGCCCTGCCGGAAGGGGATGGCGTAGTACTCCTTGCCGCCCTGGCAGAATTTGGCGCCCCAGATGCGGCCGATGCCGGCCGAAATGCTGTCGTCGATGAAGCGCTCGTCATAGATCACCGTGAAATTGTCACCCTTCTGGATGCCGAAGAAATCGACCGTCCACTGGTAAATGTCCTCCATTTCCGCGGCCAGCGCATAGGGCAGGTGCTCCTCCATGATCGCACCCCACAGCGACGAATTGATCGTGGCGCTCTTCTTGGTGCGGCGCACCGAGAACTCCTTTTCGCCTGTCTGGATGCTGACCGAATCCTCATGGAACCCGAACACCACGTATTGCGACATGTTGCGTTCGTAGACCAGGTAGTCCAGGTGGGGGGCATAGAGCGAATCCTCGTGGATGAAGACGGTGTATTTATGCCCGGCGCGGATGTTGCGCAGCGGGAAAATCTCTTTCGAGGCTTTGTCGAGCCTGTCGACCGTAAGGGCCGAAACGCCGTACCCGTTTAGGATTTTTC
>ENA-UAJR01000470-UAJR01000470.1-human-gut-metagenome-genome-assembly--contig:-NODE-470-length-12630-cov-5.858290_pt1 | contig 12630 bp, 15 predicted proteins | sample MGYA00244432_ERZ654421 | MGnify/ENA primary metagenome ERZ654421 (study PRJEB26926, sample SAMN06165047) | human gut metagenome | biome: ENVO:00009003; feature: ENVO:2100002; material: ENVO:00002003... | reverse complement strand
CACCAGTCCCGCCCGTCGGCTTCCGCTCGCGCTGTCGGCGCTTGCCGATTCCGTCTGTGTCTTCTCCACCGTCGTGCTCTTCCTGCTGCTTGCGCAGCCCGCCAAGCACAGGACAGTCATCATGATGACGGCAACTGTTGGCAGTGTCAATGGCCTTGCGCAGTCGCGCCATTTCGCGCTTGTTGGCCTGCAGGTCTTTTCTTGTTGCATTCAGTTCTTCTTTTAAGGGTACCACAATGTTGCTTACCAAAACGCGGGTGGCATGTTCCGCGTTGTCCACACGCACACCCTCCGCGTCGGCTTCGGCCTTCATCGCTTCCGCTTTCGCTTTCCTCACCGTGGCACGCAATGACCCGATGGCTGCTGCAGTGCCCACAAGGCCGCCGCTAAGAATGATGTTCATAATCTCACTAAAGTCCATACCACCCGTTTTTTAGTCAGTCAACCTTTTATGCTGCTTCCTCGCGTTTCTTGCGGAATAACCCGATAACCCACTGCACCAGTCCCGTGTCAGCCACGCCGTTGGCCACAAGCGAGGCACCAAAGCCATACAGCAAGGCAATGTCCCAGCTCACATCACTCACAAACCCCGCATCAAGCCACCACAGCAGCATCACGCATACCAGGCCCACACACCAGCTTACCAGCTGCGTCACCCAGCCTTTCATATTAGGGAACAAGCCCTTCAAACCTTCGGTAAGCACCACCACACCGGCTGCAAAACCGGCAAAGGTGCCAATCATTGCGTCATAGTCCGTTGCCGGAACATCGGTCCCTTGGGCCATCACAGCCGATACCACACCGAGCATCAGCATCATAAACAGCATCATTCGTTTCATTGATTGTTTCTTTTATTATTGGTTAATACCTATTTCTTTCAGCCATTTCTGTACATCAAAGCTGGGGCAGGCTTTGGCCGCCAGCTCGTTGTGTCCCACAATGCGCACATCCGGGAATCTGCGATGGAAGTCCTTCACATACTTCTCCAGGGCCTTTTTCTGGCAGCCGGTACGCGTGTCCTTCGGGGTCTTGCCATCCTTGGCCACACCGCCGGCATACACAATGTGGCGGCTCACGCTGTTGTACCCCTTCGCACCGTTCGTCACTTCCCAGGGATCCACCTGCGCATCCTCGTTGTTGTTCACCAAGCGTTCCACACCGCCCTGCAGGTGGAACAGGTCGGTGTAGCCCACCTGTTTCCAGCCTCGGCCGCCCTGGTTCACGGGCGAAGTGTGCCACTTCCGGATGTCCGCGCTGCTCACCTCACGCCCCTCCGGGGTTGCCGTACAGTGAATTACCAGATACTTCAATTTTGCCATACCATCTTATCCTTTCTGGTTTTGGGTAATGGTAATCTTGGCCGTCTTGCTGCGGTCGGCATTGAGCGTAAGGGTCAGCGTACCGGTTTTCTGACTGCCACTGTTTGCACCGGCCGAAATCTTCACACCGTTATCCGTCGCTTCCACCTTAAAGCCGGCAGGGGCACTGCCAATCTCATATTCTCCACTCGCGGTCACAGTCACCTCCTCGCTGCCACCGGTTGCCTCAAGGGTCACACTGGCAGGATCAACTGAAATCTTCTTCTCGCTCGCCTTGAACACGGGGTTGCTGCGCTTGTCCAATACCACCACTTCTTCACCGAAGGCAATGTTCGTATCGGCCTTCATCAGCATCTTGAAGAAGTACAGTTCGCTTGCGTTCGAAATCTTGTCAATCTGAATCACGTCTTCATCGTCCTGCAGGTTCACAGCCGCAAACAGGTTGCCGCCGGCATCGGGCGAACAGAGGGTGCACACAATCAGATCATCGGGCCAGGCGGCAAGCGTCTCTATGGTAATGCCCTTGTAGCGGCGGGCATTCACGTCGGTTTCGCTCGTGTTCTTTGCCTCGCGCTGGGTCAGTTCGTCGTCATACTTGTCAAAGTCGTTCACACTCATCAGGATGCGGAGGTCCGGGTTGTTGCGGATGGCTACAGGAATCTTCGCACGCATAGCTTTCAGTCTGCCCAGCATGGTCGATTCTGCGCTGTCCACCACAATCACCTCAGTATCCTTGGCCATCTGGGTCAGGATGCCGTTAAACAGGTGGTCGTCATCATCCCCATATTCGCCGTTCACATAGTGGTCACCCAGTTCAAATTGCACCTGTTTGGCCAGCTCGGCAAGCAGGGCGTTCTGCGCTTCGGGCGGAAGTTCCGAGAATACCAGGTTGCCCTTCGGCTGCCACTTGCGCCAGATGTTCTCGAACGTGCGGGGGTTAAATACCGTAAAGGCCATGAAGTCCACCGGGTCAAGGCTCTTCTCGTCGTAGTTGAAGTTTCCCTTCGAATCCTCCACACCGGGGTTCTCCTTGCGCTTCTGAAGCATCTTGCCGGTCTTCAGGCGGGGAAGGCTGATTTTCTTTTCCACACCGGGAATCACCATAATCAGCCCCTTTTCCACAATCTCATTGCTCGTAGCGGCAAGCGTCAGCAACTGTTCCAGTACCTCGCCGCTGTAATTCGTGTTTCTTACAATTATTGCCATAGTTCAATCACTTTTTACGTTTGTCCTTTATTTCTCGCATGCGCTTGGCCCAGGGACTCTCATCTCCGTTCGGTTCCAGGTGCAGGTCTTCCATCACACGGCGCTTCACCGGCAGTTGGGCCAGGGCCTTTTCGCCGTTCTCGCGGTCATTGGCCAAAAGGTTTTCGTAGATGGGGCGGGTGGTCGCATCGATGCGGCCGTCTTGCTCGGCTGCGTCAAGCAGCTGCTTGCGGGCGGCAAGGTCTTCGGCTGCAGCCTTGTCCTCGTAGGTCTTCACCTTGGCCTTCAGGTCGGTGTTCTCTTTCGTAAGGACAGGTACCTTGCCGGCCTCTTCCTCCAGTTGGTCCATCAGGCGGAACACATCCGCATCACTCGCGCAGTCCTTGAAGCGCGGGCGTTTCTTTACGTCTTCCAGATTCATGTCTTCTCTGTTGTTTTGTGGCTCAATGAGCCGGTTATTGAATAAAGTATATATCTGTGCCGGCGTACTGTCGGCCGGCACGGGGTCTGCATCATAGATGCCGTCTATGAAACCGAGGTCCAGGGCTTCCTGGGCAGTCAGCCAGTGGTCCTCGCCGTCAAAATAGGTCTGTTTCACTTCTTCCTGGCTCATGCCCAGTCGCTCGGCATAGATTTCGCTCAAGCTGCCCTCCAGGCTTTCTATCTCTTCCATGCAGCGCTGCAGGTCCTGCTTGTTGCCGTAACACCCGCCACTCACACTGTGCAGCATCAGACGGGCATATTTGCTCATTTCTACGGGCTTGCCGCAAAGGGCTATCACGCTGGCCATGCTGGCGGCTATGCCGTCCACATAAATGCGGATGTCGGCCTGGCTATGGCGCAGGGCGTTGAATATCGCAATGCCGCTGTACACTTCCCCGCCGTTGCTGTTGATACGCACATGGATGCGCCGGCTCACGCGTTCGGCTTCCATCAGTTCCTGGGCTATGCGCCCGCTTTGCACCTCCGTATAGTCTCCGATGTCCCCGTACAGGAATATCGTACTGGTGCCGTCGTCACTCGTTGTAATATTGAAAAATCTGCTCATCGTCATGTCTTTACCAGCGGTTTCCCCGCCTTTCGATGGTGCGAAAATAGAACATTCCCATGGCAACAAGAAACCGCGTCCGCATCATAACGTTTTCTGGCGTTATCATAACGCTGTAACCCGTCATCATGCGTACGCGCTTTTACAAACCCCGCTTTTTCATGCAATTTTGTAACGTGATTTACAACTAAAAAGGACGATTTATGGCAGATTTGACGAATGCCCAGAAAAAGGAATGGGCAAAGACTTTGTACCTCAAGGAAAACCTCACACAGCAGGAAATTGCCGACCGGGTGGGCGTGTCACGGGTGTCCGTATCCAACTGGGTGCGGGCCGGGAAGTGGGAGGAACAGAAGGTGGGGCTTACGCTCACAAGGCAGGAACAGGTGGCTAACCTCTACCGACAGGTGGCCGAAATAAACAAGGCTATTGCCGAACGGCCCGAAGGGGAACGGTTCCCCTCATCCAAGGAGGCGGACATTCTCGGAAAACTGTCGGCAGCCATACGCAACATGGAGCAGGAAGTGGGCATTGCCGACATCATCAGTGTCCTCACCGGGCTCATCGATTGGGTGCGGGCAGCCGACCTCGAAAAGGCTAAGGAAATCACACGCCTGGCCGATGCGTACATTAAAGACAAATTATAAAGGAGACAGACCATGAAACAGACTGACAGACTCGCTCTCCTCGATTGGGAGAAGTACAAAGAAGACATCGCAAGGGCTACACCGGTTGACCGGAACATGACGGCAGCCGAACGGGAAAAACACCGGGAATATCTGGAGAAACATCCCATAGAATGGATCAGGTTCTTTTTCCCGAATTATGCCAAATATGAATTTGCCGGCTTCCAGAAAAAGGCTATCCGGCGGATCATTGCACACGATGAATGGTTTGAGGTGCTTTCTTGGAGCCGTGAGCTGGCCAAATCCACAGTCACCATGTTCATCGTCATGTATCTCACGCTGACCGGACGCAAAAAGAATGTGATTCTGACCTCCAACAGCAAGGACAATGCAGTGCGCCTGCTCGATCCGTACCGGGCCAACCTCGAAGCCAACGGACGCATCATGGCATACTACGGCAAACAGGAAATGCCGGGCTCATGGACCGAGGATGAATTCACCACCAAAGGAAAGGTTTCTTTCCGCGCACTGGGTGCCGGGCAGTCACCGCGTGGCTCGCGTAACGAGGCCATACGTCCCGACGTGCTGCTGGTCGATGACTTTGATACGGACGAGGACACCAAGAATCCGGACATCATCCAGAAGCGTTGGGACTGGTGGGAAAATGCGCTGTACCCCACACGTTCCATTTCTGAACCTACACTGGTCATCTTCTGCGGCAACATCATTGCCAAGGACTGCTGCGTGGTGAGGGCAGGCGAAATGGCCGACTCCTGGGACATCGTAAACATCCGCGACAAAAACGGATTTTCCACATGGCCGGAAAAGAACTCGGAAGAGGACATTGACCGTACACTGTCCAAAATATCCAAAAAGGCGGCACAGGGTGAATATTACAACAACCCCATTTCCGAGGGCGAGGTCTTCGAGAACATTTCATACGGCAAGATACCGCCTCTCTCCAAATTCAAGTTTCTCGTGGCGTATGGCGACCCGGCACCGGGCGAAAGCAAGGGGAAGAAAGGAAAATCATTCAAGACGGTTTCACTTTGTGGCAAATTGGGCACCAGGCTCTATGTCATCAAGACTTTCCTGGCGCAGGCACTCAATGCGGAGTTCATTGACTGGTATGTCCGGATGCTTGATTTTGTCGGGGGCAAGACCAATGTTTATTGCTACATGGAAAACAACAAACTGCAGGACCCTTTTTTCCAGCAGGTGTTCAAACCGCTGGTGGCAAAGGTGCGACGGGAACAGAAGATTGCACTGTTCATCCGGGGCGACGAGGAGAAGAAGACGGACAAGGCTACACGTATCGAGGCCAACCTTGAACCGCTCAACCGCGAAGGGAACCTTATCCTCAACGAGGCTGAACGGGACAACCCGCACATGAAGGAACTGGAGGACCAGTTCAAGCTGTTCACCTTGACCATGCGCTATCCGGCCGACGGACCGGATGCGGTCGAAGGGGCGAACCGCATCATCGATGAACTGATCAGGCGCATCGAACCGCCCGTTTTCCGCTCAAGGAAGGATGTGAGAAAACGGAACAAGAAAAGATTATGACAACTCTAAAATATTAGGACTATGAGCAAATTTGTAGAACTCACCGATTACGATGCGAGTATCCACCGCGACATTCTCGACGCACTGGTACGCGAAGACGAAACGGTTATTGAGGTTTGCGAGGACAGGGCCATTGCCGAAATGCGATGCTACTTGAGCAAACGTTACGACTGCAACAAAATCTTCGAAGCTACCGGCGAGAACCGGAACCAGCTCGTGCTGATGATGGTCATCGACATGGCGGTCTATCACATCTTCTGCATCCATAACCCGCAGAAACTCTCCCAGGTGCGCAAGGACCGCTATGAACGGGCGGTGGAATGGATGAAGGCGGTGGCCGACGAGGACATTTCAATCGAAGGGGCTCCGCTGCTACCCGAGGAACAAAGGGCGGGCAGGTCGGATTTCCGCATTCAAAGCAACCGCAAACGAACGAACCACTGGTAAAAGCAAGCATCATGAAAAAGAAAAACAGAAAAAACAACAAAGCCGGCATCATCACCGTAGGGGGGAATTTCGCCCTGCCGGGACAGAAGAAACCGAATGTGATTGTGCTCACACAGCCCAAACGCTTCGGACTGGACATTTCCGACTACATGGCAGCCGTAAGGGCGGCCGAGAATGTCGATTTCTCGCGACGTTACAAACTCTATGACCTCTACGAGGACATTCTGATGGATACCCACCTTTCCTGTGTGCTCGAAAAGCGAAAGAATGCCGTGCTGTGCTCCAACATGGAATTCCGGGTGGACGGGAAGCCTGACGATAAAATCAACGAACAGATACAGTCGCCCTGGTTCAACCGGCTGGTGGGTGACATCCTCGATGCCAAGTTCTGGGGCTTTTCGCTCTGCCAGTTCTACAAGCTGCAGGAATGGGTGGACTACGACCTGGTACCGCGTAAGCATGTGGATCCGGTCAGGGAACTCATCTTGCGGCATCAGACAGACATCACCGGCCATTCCTGGGATGAATATACCGACCTGCTTTTTGTGGGTTCACCGTCCGATTTGGGGCTGTTGGCCAAGGCTGCACCTTGGGTCATCTACAAACGTAACACTACGGGCGACTGGGCACAGTTCTCCGAGGTATTCGGCATGCCCATACAGGAATATATCTATGACTCCGACGACGACGAGTCCCGCCAGCGGGCCATGGAGGATGCGGCAAATGCCGGAAGTCTGGCGCAGTTCTTTCATGCCAAGGACACGGAACTCAAACTTACGGAAGCCGGAAACAAAACAGGGTCTGCCGATGTCTATGAACGCCTCTGCGAACGGTGCAACAACGAAATTTCCAAACTGATACTGGGCAATACGCTGACAACCGAATCGTCCGAAAAAGGCACACAGGCTTTGGGTACGGTTCATAAGAAAGTAGAGGACAAGGTACTGGAGGCTGACCGGAAATACGTGCTCAACGTGCTGAATTACGACATGACGGACATTTTGCTGCGCATGGGCATCAATACTGAAGGGGGGACATTCTGCTTTCCGGAACCGAAAGAAACGGATGCCGGTACCAAAATATCCATCCTCACGCAGCTGAAGAAGAACTTCAACATCCCCATCGACGACGATTATCTCTATGAGGAATTCGGTATCGACAAACCGGCCAATTACGAGCAGCTGAAGGCGGAACAAAAGACGGCTGAACAAGCCGACCAGATTCCAAGCCCGAAGAAGGAGCCGGAGCCAGCGAATAAGGGACGGGATGATGAACCGACACCGAAACAGAAAAGAAACTTCCGGAACTGGCTCAAAGGTTTTTTCGTGAAAGCCCCGGCAGACGGGGCAGCTTTAGACTGGTAGTCGACAGACTGTATGCGGCTGATAATGGCAGCATCTCCATGGAGTTTGACTTCTCCGAAGAGGTGCTGCGGCGTGCCTTGCTGAACATATATAGCAGGGACTTTCATCCGGCAACCGAAATCGAAATCAACCTGTTCAATGAAATATGGGCAAAGATGGACAAGGCGGCAAAGGAAGGGTTCAGCAAATCCAAGGCCATTACTCCGGACGAGGATTTCAGAAATGCCATACTCCGGAACAATGCCGTATTCTCGGCATTCAAGGTACATCGTATGCAGAATGACATGGCACGACTTTTATTGGATTCAAACGGCATTTTAAAACCGTTCGACAAATGGGTACAGGAAGTCTTGCCCATTGCTTCTCATCAGGTTCGCCACTGGCTGCGGACGGAGTATGATACGGCGGTCATCCGGGCGCATCAGGCGGCTGACTGGCAACAGTTCCTGCGCGAACGTGATATTCTGCCCAATCTCAAATGGCTACCATCTACCTCCATTCATCCGGGGGCTGACCACCGCCCATTTTGGAATACCATCCGACCGATTGACGATCCGTTCTGGAACATCCACCGACCGGGCGACCGGTGGAATTGCAAGTGCGACCTTACAGCCACCGATGAAGCGCCGACAGCAGTACCAGACGAAAATGGGCAGAATAAGGCACATGACGGTCTGGAAAACAATCCGGGAAAAGACGGCAAACTGTTCTCAGACAAACACCCCTACGTTACTGAAGCGTATCCGGGAGCAAAAAAAGCCGTGGACGCACTGACCAGACGCATCAACGAGATGATAGCCGAAATGCCAGACAACCTGACGCTGGAGGAAAAAACCGACATCGCCCGCAACAATCTCAAGATAGAAAAGGCACTCGGCGTTACCAAAGGTAAGCCGATGACATACGAACAGGCAAACAAGGGAAAGGAAAATCCAAAATTCGGAAAAGAGGAAGGATACCGCGTGAATTGCCAGACCTGCACCGTAACACACATGCTCAGAAGGTTAGGGTTTGACACCGAAGCAAAACCCAACATCAGACAAAGCGCATACAATGAAATGGCAAAACAAGGTATCACATGGGAAGAACGTTTCCTGAACCGGGATGGAACAAAGCCGGATTATGACTATACCTATAAATGGCAGGTCAGAAAGGGGTATCAAGTAATGAACGCAAACCGACTGAAGGAATACTTCAGGGAAAAATTCAGAGAGGACGGAATATACGAGATATATTGTGCCTGGAAAGGCGGCTCTGCACACGTGTTCTGCGCAGAGGTGACTGAAGGGAAGACAAGGTTCTTCGATCCGCAAACCGGAAAGGATGATGTCAGCAATTACATACAGAGCATGAAAGCCAACCGCGTGGGAGTGATAAGAATAGACAACAAACTGATAAATCCCAAAATCATGGGACTATTTATCACCAAATAAACGGGAAGAAAGTGTCAGCCCCTCCTCACCGTCCACCAGACGGCAGGACTGACCGTCGAACAGAATAAAGGTAGGAAGACCGACAGGCAACTCAAAACCATCCCCGTCAACACAGCCCACAGAATAGATGCTTCCTTCAGGGGAAGTGGCTGATAAAACAACGGAGTTATAACCGTGGATGTTTGCTAATTCTGACACTTGTTCCGGTATATTCATAACGCATAAAAGGCATATTGGAAGCCTTGGTTGCAAAGTTATAAATTATTCTTGAATTACTAATGATTATGGACATAAAAGATTTTGCAGAACTGATAAAGCGGAAACGTGACAGACTGGACAGCATGATGCGGCGCAAAATGCCGGTCATGGTAGGACGTATGGCCAAAGACCATTTTCAGGAGAATTTCCGCCAGGGTGGATTTGTCAATGGCGGTCTTCACCCTTGGCCAAAATCCAAACGGCTGTCTTCGGGGGGTACCGATGCCGCCAGCAATTATGGTACGCTGCTCTCCGGCAGGAAGCATCTTTTCAAATCGGTCGGATATACACCTGCCGACTACCGGGTAAGGGTGTTCAACGAGGTGGTCTATGCGCCCGTCCACAACTGGGGTGGCGAAATCGACGTCACCGTCACAGACCGCATGAGGCGCTTTGCATGGGCCAAGTTCTACAAGGCTTCGGGGAAAAGAAAAAAAGCCGGCACAGGGCAAAAGAAACGCGTTAAACGACGTACCAAACCGAAGGAACTGAATCCACAGGCACAGTTCTGGAGAAACATGGCACTTACCAAGAAAAAGAAACTGCACATCCGCATCCCGCAGCGCCAGTTCATGGGCGAAAGCGAAGAATTGAACAGCCGCATACGGGAGAAGGTGAATCAGGAAATTACCAACATTTTAAACAGCTAAGGATATGGAAGAAGTTTTTATCGCAATCATGGAACAGATTGCACAGGAAATGCCGGAACTCTCGCTCATCGATGAGGACTACGGACAATTGGAAATGGGAGCGGAAGAAGACCAGTATCCGGTCACCTTCCCTTGTGTATTGATTGGAAATTCCAGTTCCGACTGGCACGACCTCGGATATGGGGCACAGAAAAGCGAATCGATGGTCACAGTACGTCTGGCTGTCGATTGTTACGACGATACGCACTATGCCTCGGGCACGTATGACAAGGTGAGAGAACGGATGCAACTGGCCGGAAAACTTTACAAGTCGCTGCAGTGTCTGCAATGCACGGACAACGCTTCGCCGCTGGTGCGCGAGAAAAGCCGTTCGTATGCCATGCCGGGGGGCATCAAGGTGTTCGAGCTGGTCTTTTCGTTCACACTGCACGATGAATCGGCGTGCCAGTGAGAGGTTTGCCGAAACTTGTTTCAGGCAAGCCCGAGCGCAGCCGCCATTGGGCAATGCCAATCGGCCATGCCGTCATCTTATGGGGAATAGTTCCAGCTGGGCGGCAGTCAGACGGGGAGCCTTGACCTTGGGTACAGGACGGATGGGGCGGTCGCTTCCTTCCCGCGTCTTCCGCCGGATGATGGCCATGATACGTTCTTCGGATATAAAGAATTCGCGCTCCGACAACACTTTCAAAGCATCGTCGAACCGCAGCCGCTGCACTTCGGTCCAATAGTAGTAACGACGGCACAGTGCCTCGTCACGCAGCTTGATCAGTTCTTTATCCCGTCCTTTACCCATATACTTGTTTTCTCTTACAAAAATAGCTGATTTTCATCGAATTTAAGAACAAAAGCGCCGCAATTATAACAACTGCGGCGCTTTCTGTTTACAGGGTTAACGGTTTCCGGTTACAAACGGCAGAAACTGGGTTCAATGCGGGTCCATACGCCGTTTTCAGGGTTGCGGCGGCTGAAGTAGTAGTTGGTGGCATTGCGCTGCACTACATTGGCTTCCTTGAACAGGCGCATGATGTCTGCATACTCTTCATCGAACTTATCTTCCAGTTCATACAGCTTTGAAATGCTCTTGTAGTCCAGGTCGCCCATCTTGTTGCGCTCCAGCAGGGTCATGGCCATCTGATACATCGGATCATCCGAACCTTTCTCACTGTTCTGCATGTAGCGCTTCAGATAGTCAATCAAACGGTCGGCTGCCATGTCGGCTCGTTCATCGAAGCCTTTCACCTTGTTGCTCTTCACCTCCAGACGGAAGTCTCCGTCCGTAATGGTGTAGCTGCGCTGTTCGTCGCTTTTCACCTGACCGTATTCCTTCATCACCTTGGTAAAGGCATCGGCTTCTTTTTCCAGCCATCCGCGAAAACCTTTGACATCCTCAACCAGTGAGGTAACTTTCGACTTCACGTCTTGCATAAACTCACCGCGTAATGCCTCGTAAGTTTCACGACGGGCGATGCGGTCTTCTTTCTCTTCTTGCTGCAGCTGGGCCATCAGGGCTGCTCGCTGTTCTTTACTCAGGGACTTGACGTCCACACTTTGATTGTTCTTTTCCATGTTTAAATCATTTTGAATGTTCATTACTTGTTTTTATTCCTACTCGTTATCCTGCGATTCTGGTTCATCGTCTATCAGCATGGCCTCCCCATTGGCATACGCCCAGTCAGCCAGCTCGTTGAAAAACTCCGCTGCATCCTGGTTCTCCAGATCGGATGTCGTAAGAGTCACGTCTTTTCTTATGCGCTCAAGCGCTTCATGTGCTTTTTTATCCATATTGTTCTATTTATCGGTTAAACCTCCTTTTCGTTGGATAGCCCGCAGTTTGATGGCCAGTTGTTCCAGCTCCGCTGTACTAATCTGAACAAAGGGTTTGCCGGCTATCCGAGGGTTGTTGCAGAATTCGTTCACCCGGTTCCAGTCAGTGGTGTCTATACCCAACTGTTGCATCAGCTTCAGACATACGCTGCGTTTCCGTCGCAGTTCCTCGCGAAGTTTCTGCCGCCATTCATCCTGCCCGGTCAGTTTCTCCAAGGCACAGCAGCAGGCTTCATATTCCTTGGAAGTCATTTCACGGAGGCTTTCCGTACGGTCCCACGTGTACTGCAGAACGATTTGCTTCTTTAGCCCTTCCCGGTCTCCTGTACAGGGCAGCTTGTTGAACAATGCGTAGAACCGGGCGAAATTGGTTACTTCCTGTGCCATATTATGATGATTTTATGTTATTCAAACAATACTTTAATGCCACACGAACTGGCCACGTCAAGTTCCAGCTTGGCTCCCTTGCTCAGTTCCCAGTCCTTCAGCATATAGATATAGTCACAAGCCAGCAACAGGGCAATGTCGGCCCGCATGTGGGCTCTCCAATGAGCTTCATCCGGCAATCCGTTCCTGAAAGGGTTTACAGGGTCATAGCCTTGTGCCTTCAGTTCCTCCTCGGCACGGCTGAAGGCTTCCTTGCGCTCATCCATGTCATAATGCGCGATAGCTCCGCTGATGTACACCTTCCCGGCACCGGTCGCCTCACCGCGCTGATAAGCCTTGTGCCGTTCCCACCGTTCCGGAACGACCACACTGTAGTTGCACGATTGGCAGCAGCAGCCTTCTTCTTTCACCGGGAACGGATTGTATCCGTAGCCCTCATACTCTTTGCCGCAGATGCAGCACACTTTCTTTTCTTCTTTCTTTTCCATCACTTCAAATCTTT
>ENA-UAJR01000447-UAJR01000447.1-human-gut-metagenome-genome-assembly--contig:-NODE-447-length-13014-cov-7.692183_pt1 | contig 13014 bp, 9 predicted proteins | sample MGYA00244432_ERZ654421 | MGnify/ENA primary metagenome ERZ654421 (study PRJEB26926, sample SAMN06165047) | human gut metagenome | biome: ENVO:00009003; feature: ENVO:2100002; material: ENVO:00002003... | reverse complement strand
TCAATTTGATCGAGCAAAGGGATTGCATAATTGATATCATTACGCTGTCCCTCACTGATCATTAAATAAACTGGATATCCATAGGCATCTACTGCCGCATGGATTTTGGTGCTGGCTCCTCCACGGCTATGCCCGATTTCATTTGAAGGCCCCCTTTTTTTGCACCGGCACTATGCTGGTGCGCCTGGATAATAGAAGCATCAATGGATAATTCTTCCAATTCTGCTTCAAGACTTAAAATACGGAAAATATTATCAAGGATACCATCATCGATCCATTTTCGGAATCGGCTATAGACAGTTTTCCATGAACCATAACGTTCAGGAAGATCGCGCCAAGGTGCCCCACTACGTGCAAGCCATACAATTCCATTCATAATGATACGATTGTCTTTCCTTGGACGTCCTTGTTTTCCAGTATTTTCAGGAGGTAATAAAGGTTCAATGCGAAGCCATTCTTCATCAGTCAACTCATATCGTCTCAACATAGTGAACACCCCTTTTTCTTTATTTTATCATGAAAAAGGGAAATAAAACATGCGTTTTGTGCAATTTTTATTTTTCAGACACGCTCTAGTGTAGGCTTCTCTCCAGCTGGAGATTCCGGATATTCATAGCTTATTGATAATTCCACTTTACTATCTCTGTTAATAGTAATATTACTCCAGTCTGTAACCTCCTTACCATCAACTTTAAGGGTGGAACCTTTAATATATTCTGTTTTAATTTCTTTTCCATTTCCGCATAAAGTCATGCCCTGAAGAATAGCCGGTATTTCTACATTCTCATTTGCCGTTGCAGGTTGTTTACCTTCACTGTCCTCAATATCTGTCGTATCTTCTGTATCAGATTTGAATGCTTTAGCTCTTGCCTTCTGGTTCAATAATCTTTTCTGTTCCTTTTTCTTAGCAACTATAGCTTTTTTATCTTCCGCTGCCTGAGTAGGTTCCGGTGTTGGTGTTGCTTCCGGGACTTCTGTCACTTCCGGTGTCGGTGTTGCTTCCGGGACTTCTGTCACTTCCGGTGTCGGTGTCGCTTCCGGGACTTCTGTCACTTCTGGTGTTGGTGTTGCTTCCGGTGCTTCTGTCACTTCCGGTGTAGTCTCCTCTGGTTTAACTTCCGGTTTTTCCTCCGGTTCAGTCTGTGGTGGGGCAACTTCCGGTGCAGGTTCCACCGGTGCCTGTGTAGGCACAAGGATCTCCGTATTCTCCCATGTATAGCTGCAGGATGTTCCATCCACATACCACGCATTTACTACACCATCCAGACTTGCCGGGATGATCTGGGCTGTGAACTGGTAGGCAACAGTCTCACCTGCGCCGATTGTCTGGTCAGTCCACATAACAATCTGATCATAGCCGTCGGCACTTCCATCCGGAAGGTCAGCTGTGTTGTTGCTGTCTACCGCATAGGCACCTGCACCTGCTGTTTCGGTTCCGTATCCGTTTACCCAACTCAGCTGTGCAGAATTAAGCAGTGCTTTAACGCTTACACCTGTTGCAGGGTTCTCAGCGTCATTATTTGTAATCTGAGCGGTCATCTGCACGAAGTTGCAGGTGGTTCCACTGACATCCGCCTGGAACACGCTCTGGGTAATGGTTGCAGATACATCTGCATTGGAAGTCTTTGCCTCAGTTGTTGCATTTCCTGATTCCGGGCTTCCGATATCTGTACTGCCATTCCCATTTTCCTGCGTTTCCTGGGATTGCGTCTTATACTCCTCTCCGTTTGCTCTTGTGTCGACCTGACTCTGAGCCGGCTGTGTTTCTTCAGTCTGTCCCTGATTACCGGCAAGTCGCTGTTCAATCTGTTCATTTGTGACATCTGCAAATACCATAACTGACTGTGCATTCTGCAGCATCATAACTACTGTCAGCATCATAGCAAGTATTTTGCGCCACTTTCTGGTCTTTTCCATAAACCATTCCTCCTGTCTTTTTTATTTTATTATAAATTTTTGATAGCTGTCCTGTGTGTTTATATCATTGTCTCTGTCGTCTTACTCTTCTTCTCATGTGACCATGTCACACCTCCTTTGCGTTCCGGGGGAAGTTCATAATCCATGGAAACATCCCTTGTTTCTACCTTAACAGTTATTTTCTGACTGCCCATTACTTTTCTGAAATTGGAAAGAATTCTTCTCGCCACTTTCTGTGAAGATTCGTAATTGCAATAAGGAAGCATTACCAGGTATTGCTCATCACTGTACCTGGCAACCACATCTCCCATCCGCAGATATTTCTTCAACACCTGCCAGAGTTTTGTGCTGGCTTTTTTCCTGTAATATTGTATCCTGGCCGGATCTGCCTGTTTATCCTGCAAATCCAGCCGAATGGTAAGAAGCATAACATATTCTGTGATCCCGGCGCGCAAAGCTCTTCTGGCTTCCAGGCGGTAGATTTCTCTGAATACCGTGTATTCGCAGAAAAAAACACCTTCCGGATCCTGCTCCTGTATTTCGCCGTAGATATCTTCCAGCGTTGCCTGGGAAGCGTTCTGGTTCATTCCCAGGATTTCATCATATAATTCCTGCATTTTCCGGGAACTGTAGGTTCCCAGTTTCTCATACAGAATCTTTACTGCTGTTTCATATTGCTTCAGTGCATTATCTGTATCACCCAGTCCGATCCAGTTTTTAATCAGCCAGTAATGAGCATCCTCACTGAGCTCATCATTGGCTAATACCTGACCGCAGATTTTCTGGACTTTGTCATATTCCTGCATACTGTTGCACAGTTCACACGCTTCATTTACAAGTTTCAGATACACTGAGTGATAATATGTGAACCGTACTGCAAACCAGAATTCTGATGTAAGAATCGAGGTGCAGGGCTTTTTATAGCAGGCCAATGCCTGTTCGTATTTTTTGATCCGAAGGTCTGTATTGCCTTCAGATTCTCTTGTCTGTTCTGCATAATACTTAAATTTCTCCACATCACTGCAGATTTCTATTTCATTATTCCAGCCGTACCTGCCGGCCTGTGAGACTATGTACTCCGCAGTTCCAAGCTGTTTCAGTATATTTCGCAGCCTGTATATGAGATTTTTAAGTGCGCCTATTGGATTGGACGAACCACCATTTCCCCACATCAGCTCTCCAAGTTCTTCTGCCGGAATCATCCGGTTATAGTTCAGAAGAAAAAATGCCAGAAGTGTTATGAGCTTTTTGGAATGAATCTTCTCTTCGTCCAGATATCCAATATCAGTTTCCAGGCAGAACTTTCCAAAAAAATGTACAATTACTACCTGATTCATCTAATCTTTCTCCCTTCCCACTGCTTATTGCTTTTCGCAAACTCCACAGAGGACTTTATCAAAATCAATAATCTTTCTTCTTCTATTATAACTTCTTAATATTTTCAGACTTCTCTCGGTATTATTATAATCTTCTCAGGTCACAAATCAGTCACATAATTTTATTTTTTACATAAAAATCTTCTTTCAAAAAACTTCCCTGTTTTACCTCATAATACCATGGTTTAAACTGTCGGACAATTCCCGAAATATACAAAAATCCCCGACAGGAAAAACGAAATTTTCGTAATCTTATCTGTCGGGGATTCATATTTTAAATCTGTCAGAAGTAATCATATCCTCCATGGATATCCACAATACTTCCATTCATGTAGTTATTGGTAAGTATACTGTACGCCATATCTGCCACGTCTTTGATCTCACCGAATCTGTGCAGTGCGATCTTTCGGTTGATGCGTTCGTAGCTTTCCGGTGTGCGGTTCTCATGCCAGGGCGTCTGGATGAAACCGGGGGCAATGGCATTGACTGTGATGCCTTTTGGCTCAAATTCCTTTACCAGCGATTTGGTAAGGAAGTGGATGGCAGCCTTGGTCACGCCGTATACCAGAGAGGAGGAGTATGCCTGCTGCCCTGCATAGGAACCCATGAAGAGTACTCTTCCGCCCTCTGTCATAACAGGCATAAATTCTTTGACCATAAATACAGGTACAGACAGGTTGGTATTTATGATCTTATTCCATTCCTCGAAAGTGTAATCCTGAAATTTATCGTAAGTGCTGATTCCCGCATTGCTGATCAGCCAGTCTACGTGTCCTGCTTTCTCTTTTACTTCTCCGACGAAATTCATCATATCGTCATAGGAAGACATGTCCGCTTTCAGAATAATAAGCTTCTCCTGGTCTTCCGGTTTCAGGCTGTCCCAGAATTTATTGGCTTTATATGCATTGTGAGCGTAAGTGGCAAAGATCAGATCATCTTCTGCTGAATTTGCCAGTATCTTCTCCACAATACCGCGTCCGATTCCGGAGGTGCCGCCTGTGATCACTGTTACCTTGCTCATTTTATATTCCCTCTTTTTATTCATCTATAATACAGACAGATCTGTTCTCTGTCATGCGGGAGTCTCCCCACTTCCATAAAACGGACTGCCTGCAAAAAAATTCCTTCTATATTATATATTCCACATTACCGAAATATATTCTTCACTCCTACAATTCCATCAGTCTGTCATAAACTTCCTTCGGTGCATATGGCTGCTGATTATGGATCGGTTCACCCAGACAGGTCTTGGGATATGCAAAAGTTCCATGCTCCAGCATAACTTCCAGAAGTTTCGGGCCTTCCCCTTCCAGAAATTCCGGTGCTTCTTCTCTGACTGCATCGCAGAGCATTCTCAGTGCGGGAATGCCGTAAGCCTTTGCCACCTCTGCGAAATTACAGGAAGCAAAACCGCAGCCGTCTGTGGTTCCTGCGAACAGACAGTCAAAATAATCTCTCTGCAGGTGACGGATCATGCCAAGTGCTTCATTATTCATAACCATGATCTTAACAGGAAGATTCTCTCTCTTCACCCACTCCAGTTCCTGGATATTCATCTGGAGTGCACCGTCTCCGCAGATGCAGGCGGTCGGTTTTCCGGTTGCATAATACGCTCCGATAGCTGCCGGAAGCCCATAGCCCATAGCGCCATGACCGCCGGAGAAAAGAAGCTTCTGTCCTTCATGGTTCTTAAATGACTGATAGCTCCATACCATGTGCTGGCCCACATCAACTGCGATAGCAGATGTATCCTCCAACATATCACTAAGGTCTGCGATCATACGGTTCGGATATCTTTCTGGTGTGGCATCATCAACTGCCTGAAGATTTTCTTTAATCTCTGTGCAGACATTCAACCAGTCACTTACACCCTCTATATCAGGATCATCCACTTTTGCAAGACAATCAATCACTGCTCCTGTCTCTGCCTGAAGCTTTACCTCATTCTCACCATTCTCATGGATATCTCTCTGAAGATTGTATGGATCAATATCTATACGTATGATCTTTGCACCTCTGGCAAATTCATGTACTTTGGTTCCAATCTGTCTGGTACACAGAGAAATGCCAAAACAGAGAAGCAGATCGCTTTTTGCATTGGCGATCATATTTGCATAACGGTGTCCATAGGCACCGCCGATGCACCCGAAATTCAGCGGATGGTCGTATCCCAGAACTGATTTCGCCAGAACGCTGGTGATGATCGGAATCTGTCTCTTCTGTGCAAAGCGGATCAGTTTCTGCTGGCTGAAGCTGCTATCCACGCCATGGCCCAACATGATCACCGGACGTTTTGCCTGTTCCAGTGCTTCCAGAATCGTATCTGCCGCCTGCTGTGCTGCAGCTGCATCTGTATGTTTGTCCTCAAAAGTCATGTCATAGACCGGATTCTCCACTTCACTTCTCTGGATATTCATGGGAAGATCGATGAGCACCGGTCCTCTGCGTCCTGTGGTTGCAATATGGTATGCTTTATTTAATTCCTCCACAATGTCCTCAGGGTTTCGTATCTGAACAGCATATTTCGTGATCGGTTTCGCCATTGCCACGATGTCTGTCTCCTGAAATCCCTGCTGACGCAGTCCTTTAATCCCGGAGTACTCATACGTGTTCAGCTGCCCTGTCAGAAAGATCACCGGCAGAGAGTCGTAATATGCATCTGCCACACCACTCAGAAGGTTGATGGCTCCCGGTCCGCTGGTAGCATAGGCGCAGGCACATTCTTCCTTCGCCTGTGCGTATCCGCAGGCTGCGAAAGCTGCCCCCTGTTCATTGTAACCGGAATGATTCTCTGTCTCCGGATTTCTTTCAATGGAATCTACCAGATGTGCGATCATCGTTCCCTGGTATCCAAAGAAATGGCGGATTCCTTTTTTCTGCAAAAACGTAACAATATAATCTGAAAGTTTCATGTTCCCTCCCGTCAGATCAGCGTGCCGATCTTACTTCTCTGTACTGTCTTTCCTGTTTTCTCCAGTACGTCTACATAGATGTCAAAAATCTCTTCGTCCTCTGCAAAGAGTTCATTCTTCTGCAGACTCTTCTGCATCATCTTGAAATAGGGACGAAATACCCTCTCAAGTGTCATATAATCTTCATTCTTATACAAGTTCTTAATGTAGTCTTTCTGCTTCTCATAGGAAACACTCAGATTCAGGCGCTCCCCACAGAACTCTACATAATCCCAGCATTCGTTGAAGTAGTCTTTGTGCCGCCTGCTTCTGGCAAGTTTGCGGGCATTTTTCATTCGCTCTTTACAGTATTTCTCAAAGTTTCCGGATTCTTTCCAGAACTGTGTATAGCTTACCCTCGCACTGACCACCAGCGCAATGGGTGTCACATAGCGGGGTTCCTTTGCATCTTTATAATTCTTTCCATAGCTTATGGTAAGATACTCTGCGGTTTTTGCCGGAACCTGGAGTTCTGCACCTTCCAGAGTGACACGTTTACTCTCCGCAAAAATTTCTGCAGGGAAAATGGTAGTCTGTTTTCTTCTTTTGAGGATATATTTATTTGCTCCGGGCTGCTGGCAGGATCTGACAAGCCTGTCATACAAATGTGCAGCCTGTCCCTGGCGCCCGGTTATCATGCACTGCAGCCGCATAATTGTACGGTTCACCCTGCTCCTGAAATTTCTATCTGCATAATTGATATGACAGAGCTCTGTCCATGCATTCTCATCTCTGGATAATCTGCGTTCTGCTTTTACAGAAGCTGCCGGCGTTCTGAGCGGAAAAATATTGACTCCTATTCCCGGGAATGCGTAGTCTCTGGTGTTGTCCAGATTCAGGCACAGAGTATCTGTATTGGTGTATCTCAGATAAAATCCTGAGAACCATTTGTGGCTCTTCATGGATTCCAGTGCTCTCTTTTCCCTTGGATCTTCATCCACAGCCAGACGGAACCGTTCCATATCCGCTGTTTTCATCAGCACAACTCCAAACATGGGATTCTGTGGGAAAGGATGCCCTTCCACTGCGCAGAGTGTCAGTCGTGGAGAGAGGTAATATTCTATTTTATTCCGGCGGCATATTTCATCGATTTCCTGTAATAATGATAAAATCACCTTTTGTTTTTTGTTCAACTCTTTACTCCATTTCTATTGATGTCACTTAACAGTTACAGTCTGCACGATTTTCTTAATATCTTCAATACTTTCATATTTATCAAGCCATTTATCAAGCACAACTGTAATATCCGTCTTCTTTCCAAAGCTTTTCGCCTGTCTGCTGCCATCGTTCAGATCATTGATAAAAATACGGTACAGCTCTGTTTTTACATAAGAAGGCATCTCATATTCCAGTGCTTTCTTATAATTTGCAAAAGCCTCCCTGGTCTGTCCCTGTTTCATCCTGACATCACCCACCAGCTTATAAGCGCAGGCTTTCTCTTCTCTGCGGAACTGACGGTTTCGTACCTGTTCTGCAAGCCACTCCAATTCGCTCTCCTCACCTGTACAGATGATCTGGGTGCGCAGTTCTGCAAGCTCATTGGAATACCCCAGCCGCTTCCATGCTCTTGTAAGAGCTTTCCTGTACATCTTATGTTCTTCTGAAACTTTAACCTGTATATCCGCCGGCGCTTTAACTTCTTCAGTTTCTGCTGACGGATCTGATACTTTTTTATTCACATCATCAGCCGATGTTTCATCTGATGTTCTATCTGATTTTATCTGTTTTCTGCTTTTTCCCGGATTTTTCTCCACACTGACTGGCGTGATCATCTGTGTGCCGATCACAGCCCGGATTTCACCGATTTCTTTCTCTATCTCGCTCTGCGTACGTGCACACACTGTTTTTGCCAGATATAATGCTCCCTGGATATCATCATCCTCAGGTATCAGACGACTCCACAGCTCCATCAATGCGAGAGCCTCCTTCTTGTTGTGGTTTGCAATAAGCTCTTCACAGCTTTTCAGGATTTCAGATTTGTATCCTCTGAAGAATCTATCCATCTCCATCCATACAATTCCGTTAGTTGTCTTATTCTTTACCTGAAGATAAAGCTCTGCCGCTTTCTGCATCTCGCCATCCATCCAGAGGATATCTGCCTTATATTTCAGGAAATAACCATCCTCAGGAAACATCTTAAGAGCCTTATCAAGAAAACGTTCTGCTTCGATCCGGTTCTCTCCCGCATCCTCCATCAGGAACCTGCACTTAAATTTCATAAATCCCGGATGTCCCGGATATTTCTGCAAAAGGTCGCTGATGATCTGCTCTGCTTCCTTCATCCTGTGAAACTCATAGTGATCCGCTGCTTTCCGGAAAAGCTCAATATCTTCCTTCAGTTTCTCCATATCAGAGCTCAGATGATCCCATTGCTTACGGATCTGCAGCATTCTATATGCCTTTGATACACGTTCTGTATAAAACAGAGTCAGCATTGCTGCATAGAATATATCATCCGGTATTTCCACAAGTATCGGATGATAAAAGGCATAAATATTGGTATAGTCTTCCCTTCCGATAAAGTCAGCACTGAGCTGATTCTTATAATAAGAGCCAAAAAGTGCACTCAGCTTACGGAAAGATCTGCTTTCCACCAGCTCACTGATCTTAAGTCCTGATTCATCGATCGCTCTCTGCAGGTCCAGTGCAACAGCGCGGGCTTTCATTGCAAGCCCATCCTGGCGGACCTTATGGCTTTTTTTCGCAATGCGCATATTGTAGAACTTTCGGAACACACTGTCCCAGCGCAATCTTTCCTTATTGATCTTCGGCATGTATTCTTCACGTAGCTCCTGATAAGGAAGATCATCTACACACACTGCTACATGACCCTCCCTCTTATCATGAGGAGGCATATATGACCACTCGTCTCCATAATGCCAGATCAGATAGTCACTGCACTTATTTGGAATCATTGCCTTTTTTCCCTCAAAGATGCCCTCCTTTACAGGGAACATCATATCCTTATCAAAAAGAAATGGGCAGCCGCCCCAGCGCATGGCATAACGGTCACATTCCTCTTCTTTATAAGAGAACATGATCTTCTCAAGCTTTGCCAGTGTTCTTTTTTTGCCAAGAAAAATATAAGAAAGAAGATACTTCAGATACATGGATGCAGGTATCTCCCAGCGGTCGCTGTAGCCTACAGAAATATTGATAAGATCTGAGTAGATCATCATGTGTGTTCTATATTTCTCGTATTCTTTGTCGTCAGCCGGAACAGGATCCAGTGTAAGAATGTCTATGATTTCTCCGCCGCAGTCCTTCCCGATAATCTGGCTCTTATGGATGGCACAGGTATTGGTGGATGCGTAGCGCGGAAATGAATTTGTATAGTTTCTGTCCACCTCCGAACACTGTATCTCTCTGTCAGGCGGGAGTTCTGTTTTGCATATCTCTATGAATTTCTCCCAGTCCGAACGTGGCATATAAAGGTCTACATCATCATCCCAGGGAACAAATCCCTCATGTCTGAGAGCTCCGATCAGGGAGCCTCCTGCCAGCACGTATCTGAGGTTATGTTCTCTGCAGATTTCATCAACCTCCCTGAAAAGCTTCAGGAGGTATTTCTGTTTCTCCGTCATGAATTGTCCTTTCTGTTGATTGTTTCCAAAATTTCTATTATTCTTACCGACTCATCATAGAAAAGCCGGGTACATTCTGTCCGTTTGTCTCTGATCATGATCATCAGCTCCTGCAGCAGATAGCGGAAACCATTTCCCTCGAAGTTAAAGCTGTACCTTTTCAGAAATTCTTTTCCTGAAATATTGGCTTCAAAGTATCCGGTGTTCCACCAGTCATTAGGGATAGTTACCCTGCCGTTGCTTCCGATGATCACAAGTTCATTCTCAATGTCAACCGTTGTTCCGATCTCAATAGTCGCCAGTGCACCGGCGTATTTCATGGAAATCATATCATATACAAAACGGCCTTCCTGATTGCGGACCGCATTGGTGTTGATATCCTGGCATTTTTTTCCCAGCAGTTTCAGTACTGCGCAGATAGCTGTGCAGACCGTCTCATTAAAAGTCCTGCCGCCCTCGAAATCATCCTGGGAGATCGCACATTTGACACTTACCAGATCTCCCACCAGGTTACTGTGTACCAGCCATACCAGCTGATTAAACGCCCGCAGGTAGACCAGTGTGGTCCGTTCAATGAGAACCACATTGTTCTCCCTTGCCACCTGAAACAGGTAGCGCAGTTTCTCTGAGGAAAGTGTCATGGGCGAATCACTGATCACATATTTTCCTTTTTTCAGCGCTCGCTCAATATATTCTGCTCTCCGGTTCAGCGATGTCTTGATATAAACAATATCTACATCTGCCAGAAATTCATCATAGCTGTTCCAGCAGGAACCTAACTCATATTTATCACAGAATCTCTGTGCAGTCTCGTGATCCTCGCTGAATACACGTTCCACATGAACTCCGCTGACATATTTGGATTCCTCCACAAAATCATTATCCCGGATATCATCCGTCACGATTCCCATATTAAAGATAACACCTTCACTGCGAAGCTTTGTACTGGAAATATTCTTGGTCCTTTCCAGATAAACTACATCACAGTAGTTCTTAAGGTAATCGAATTTCCCTCTCCAGTCAGATCCTACCACCAGGACATCAATATCATACTTAATGATGTCATTGACCTTCTGTCCCTGATATTCCTCAATGATGATCTCATCTGCCAGCCCCGTCCTTCGCACATTCTCGATTCTCTTAATGAGGCTGTCCCGCACATTGAGTTTGCCCCGCTCAATGTCAAAGCTCTCACTTGTGACACCTACGATCAGATAATCACCAAGTGCTTTTGCTCTTTTGATAATATTGTAGTGGCCTTTATGAAAAAGATCAAAAGTGCCATATGTGATTACTCTCTTCATTCTTTCGTCATAACTCCCCTGAAAAAAATATTCTTATTTTGCCGAACAGTTTTCCTGCTCCATACGTTACTGTTCACTACGTTCACAGTAACCTCCATACGATAGATACTTTGATTATATCATACTTCCCAACTTCCGTCACCTGTCCGTTACAAAAATGTTAAATTCGCGTTAACTTTACAAAAAGAAGAGTTTTGAAATACTGTTTTTGTATCTCAAAACTCTTCCTTTGTGTTTATGGTTCTTTATTGTCGTCCATCGTTCTGGTAGTAGCTTCCAGTTCCTGGATCAGGTCTTCCAGCGAAAGCTCCTCTTCCCCTTTGATCAGTTCATCAGGGATATCATCCAGATTATCTTCTTCAATCTCCAGCTCCATGCCGGCCACATTGCTGAAGCCTTCATGACTGTCGGAAGAAGTATGATCCGTTGTATCCTCGTCCATATTTACTTTCTCCACATGTCCGTCCTGCTCACTCTCTGAATCAAGCGTTGCCGCAAGCTCTGCGATGGCTTTCTTTCTTCTGAGAAGTTCATATTCATCATATTCGCTATCATACTCTTCTTCCAGACCTTCATCTCTGACTGTCTTATCCTTCTTGATCAGGATAAATGCGATCAGATTCAGAACACCCGTATAAAGCAGATCCACAGGCAGACTTCCCAGTACAAGTACAAATACCAGTGATACTCCCAGAAGCACCCATACATTGTTCATTGCAGGAAGCATCAGGATATATAAACCATTCATAATGATCATGATCGGATAATGGAAAAAATAAATTCCCATTGTATGTCGTCCCACATAGGTGAGCGGCAGTTTGATGTCCGGCACTAACGCAAGCATCGTATAGACAACTACGAAAGATACCAGATACATCAGCAGTCTGAGGATCACTCCCTGAGGATCCGTCAGGCCACAGAGCTGATATCCATGATTACCTCTGAAAATAGCGATTCCCATTTCATTTGGGATCATATAATTCGGTATCGCCCACAAAAGGACTCCGGAGATTGCCACCAGAATCCATTTTCCCTTAAATTTACGGATCGCTGTGATATATTCACTCTTCCAGAGATACCCCGCAACAAAGAACGGGAAAAATACCACGATTCTTGATGATGACAGGAATGTGGTAAATTCCGGTCTGGTTCCTGCCCATAATGCGAACAGGATACTGAGCGGAACAATAAATCTGATCTTACCCAGGGCCTCAATGGTAAGACGGTAAATAAACAGTGCCAGTATATACCACATGACACTTCCGGTAGGACGCAGTATCTCATAATCTACGGATCTGCCCAGCCATATCTGTGAATACCAGGTTAAGGTATATCCCAGAACATAAGGGATCAGCAGGTTCTTAAAATTCTTCAGCACATTCTGAGGTTTCTTTGACAGATATCCTGAAATAAAAACAAATGCAGGCATGTGAAAAATCGTGATCGCATACCACACATATCTCACTACAGTGTCTACCTTTACAAGGTTAAATGCAATAATATGGTTAAATACTACCAGAAAGATAAGCAAAACTTTAATGTTATCAATCAGGCAGGAGTACGGCACCGCCGCTCTCTCTTTTTTTATTTTCATGTTTAAGTACTATCCTCTAATCATATTTCTGACTTCTGCTGTGTGAACATACAACCCCATTCTGCCAAATTCTTCAGATGACCGGCAGACAAAAAAACGCACAGCAATGTAACGGGCAATTAACCGCAAAGTCATATTTACTGCAACAAGCATAACATATTTTTACGATTTATGGAATAGAAACTTAACATTTCGGTCAATGGAAATATTTTGTTACTGTTCACACACAACTATCCCGCGAGGTGTTTTGGCATGAATATGCCAAAATCCCGAGACATACAAGCCAAA
>ENA-UAJR01000416-UAJR01000416.1-human-gut-metagenome-genome-assembly--contig:-NODE-416-length-13363-cov-6.084085_pt1 | contig 13363 bp, 9 predicted proteins | sample MGYA00244432_ERZ654421 | MGnify/ENA primary metagenome ERZ654421 (study PRJEB26926, sample SAMN06165047) | human gut metagenome | biome: ENVO:00009003; feature: ENVO:2100002; material: ENVO:00002003... | reverse complement strand
ATAAGTATAAGCAATGTTTTTCTATAGCAAGCCTCTTAATCAATATGCATTATTTACGAGGGTTGCTATAAGTTTACAGATTCATAAGATGTATCTGATATAATAATTCTGTTACTTACTGATATAAACTTTCCGTAAGTTCTTTTGCTGATGAACTTTGCTATAGAATTTTTTGGGGGATGGCAGAATGTTGAATGGTTACAAAAGAACAATTATTTACAGGAGAAGAAAAAAATATGATCGTATATCACTATTGCAGTTTAGAATCATTGAATTCTATTTTGAAAAATCGTTCCCTCCGTCTGACAAATATCCTGAAATCCAATGATTCCATGGAGATCAGCTGGATCTGCAGGTATTATGACGCAGAATTTAAAAGAGCTTATGAAAATGCTTCAGATTTATTCAGATCAAAGATTTCATCAGAGAGATTGATGGGATATGTGAAACTGTTTACAGATGAATTTTTCAATGAAAATCATGCAGACTTCAGATATTATGTAACCTGTTTTTCGTATCAGAATGATCTGCTCAGTCAGTGGCGGGGATATGCGGATGACGGGCGCGGAGCTGCCATCGGATTTGACCTGGATGTATTAAAAGAAGTTGTAACGGTTTCTCCGGAGATTTCAAAGCCGTCAATTGTGTCATTACATAAGATTAGTTATTCTGAAGCAGAGCAGAGAGAAGTTGTACATCAGATAGTGCAAGAATTGGTTGATGAAATCGAGAAGATATTACAGAAAGAAGAACAATGTCGGGAAAGCATTGAGGAGAGGCAGGATTATGAAATAGAAGTACTGGATAAAGTCATGAACTGTTTTGAGAAAAAGTTTTTGAAATTATTTCAGGAATCTGTTTACATGAAAAATCCGTTTTTCAGAGAGGAAAGCGAAATCCGATTGTGCGAGTTTTCGCCGAAACAGTTTCTGATGGGAAGAGAAGTTGAACTTTCTCTCGGTGCACGTTTATATAACTATTCCTACTATGTAAAAGAAAGTCAGCTGATATCTTATGTGGATTTTGATTTTTCAGATTGCCTTGACCAGCTGATAAAGGAACTCGTTATAGGGCCAAAGTGTCTGATGTCAGAGAGAGACATGGAATATTATCTGACAACGCTCGGTCTGTCGAATTGTCGGGTAAAGAAATCGCAGGGGACATATCGGTAATATATTTATAGCAATTCCCTTATATGGGCATATCAGACATCATGGAAAGGCAGATGAAAGACATGAAAAGAAAATTACCATTCAGAAAAGTGGCGGTATTTCTGATACTGGCATTATTTCTGACAGCAGGCATCAGTATGCGTGCAGTTACCGTAAATGCAGCTACATATGTGAAACAGGACAGAACCTCCGTCAGCATCACATCGAAGAAAACGGGATGGCAGAAAATAAACGGAGATTACTATTTTTATAATTCAAAGGGGCGTCTGATCTGCGGTTCTTTTAAGTATAAAGGTTATTATTACTACAGTATTGCCAACGGCAAACGTTTCACCGGGTGGATGAAGCGTTCCGGTAATAAATACTATTACAATCGTAAAAATGGTGCCATGTTCCGCAATCGCTGGGCAACAGGTGATAAATATACCTATTATTTCAATGAATCCGGCGTGGCAATTGCCAGGCAGTGGCTTACTCAGGATGGAAAAAAATACTATTTCCTCAGCAATTCCACCATGGCAAAGGGCTGGCAGAAGATAGGAAAATATTATTACTATTTCAGCAAGAAAACAGGAGTGATGGCAAAAAATACTTGGATAGGTAAATATTATGTAAACAGCAAAGGGCAGCGTGTAAAATCTTCAGATACTAAACCGACAAATACTAAACCAACAGTTACTCAAAGCGGCAATACTTACGAATACAAAAGCAGCACTCTTAATATTAAACTTAAACGCAAATCAGTCCATGGAATTTCCTACTGGGTAGCGCATATAAAGACAGCCAATGCCAAACAGCTGAAATCCGCCCTCTCCAACGGAACTTATGGCGGATCCCGACAGACAACTTCTGATGCAGTATCCTCAAATGGAGGCATTATCGGAGTAAACGGCAGTGCTTTCGACTATGGTACAGGAAAACCATCCCCGCTCGGTATGTGCATCAAAAACGGGATTATCTATGGTGATTACATGACCAGTTATTCAGTCATGGCAGTAAAGAAAGACGGAACCATCTATACTCCGGCACAGGGACTTATGGGAAAAAATCTTCTTGCAGCCGGTGTAAAAGATACATATAATTTTGGTCCGGTTCTTATTAAAGATGGCGAAGCCCAGCTTCCATGGGCTGAAACAGAAAAATATTATCCACGTACAGCGGTAGGAATGGTAAAGCCCAACGATTATGTACTCCTTGTAACAGATACCGGCAGCTATAATGGTCTTAATCACTGGGATATGGTGAATATTTTCAAATCCTACGGCTGTACTTATGCTTACAACCTGGATGGAGGCGGTTCTGCAACCCTGTACTTTAATGGAAAAGTAATGAATAAACTTATCGGCAATACTCAGCGTCCATGCGCAGACTTCCTTTATTTCACCCGATAATCCTTTTCCAGATAAGAATCCCGTCTGCTTGCACATGCTGCCAAAGCCCAGCACACAAGAATCAGCAGCCCGATCCCTATAGCCAGCACAGCAAGCAGGATTACGATAATTGCGTGGATAAACATAGACATGGATGACCTCCTTTCACAGTCATTCGGTTATGAACTGAGCAGCGAAGCAGATGATTTTATCCGCCTGACTTGTCTCATTCACTGACTTGGATAAAAATGGATGTTGTATAAGGAGTAATAAAAAGATATCAGGATGACCTGACAAGAACAATTAAGACAGTTAAAAGATCTGTTAACTGATTTAAATATACGCTGTCACACTCAAAAAAGCAAGCCGAAACTTTCGAGGGATTTCGACTTGCTTTTTGGCTAATTATTTACGAGGCTTGTTATAAGTATCAGAGAAAGATGTTACGGCAATCCGGAATGAATTTGGGTTACGTTACTGAGAACAGAGGGAACAGTAACGATTGTTTTGGTAAAATATTAACAATTCCATAAAAACACTTGACAACCCTACTTTACCATACTAAAATGTAAAAAGCAAAAAAACTGTTGCCGCAGGAAAAACAAATGATTGCCCTATACGGAAAAAGGGACATCCTTCCATGGCAGAACAAGGAGGAATATTATGAAAAAATACAGCGACATGAGCAAAGAAGAACTGCTTACACTCAAAGCACAGCTGGATAAAGAATACGCAGATATCAAAGCAAAGGGCTTAGCTCTCGATATGTCACGTGGAAAACCGTCAGCAGACCAGCTCGATCTCTCAATGGGATTAATGAACGTATTAAGCAGCGATTCAGACCTCAAGTGCGAAACAGGAGTAGACTGCCGTAACTACGGTGTTATCGACGGAATCCCGGAAGCTAAACGCCTCCTTGGAGAAATGTCCGAAGTAGATCCGGACCACATCATCATCTACGGAAACTCAAGCTTAAACGTTATGTTTGACAGCATTGCACGTTCTATGACACAGGGTGTAATGGGAAATACCCCATGGTGCAAACTTGATAAGGTAAAATTCCTCTGTCCTGTACCGGGATATGACCGCCATTTCAAGATCACAGAATTCTTCGGAATCGAAATGATCAACGTGCCAATGACACCACAGGGACCGGACATGGATATGGTAGAGAAGCTTGTCAGTGAAGACGCATCCATCAAAGGAATCTGGTGTGTGCCGAAATACTCCAACCCACAGGGATATACCTATTCAGCAGAAACAGTAGAGCGCTTTGCGCATCTGAAACCGGCAGCACCTGATTTCCGTATCTACTGGGATAACGCATACAGCATTCATCATCTCTATGATGACAATCAGGACTTCCTTGTAGAAATCCTTGAAGCATGTGCAAAAGCAGGAAATCCTGATCTTGTATATAAATTTACATCAACATCAAAAGTCAGCTTCCCGGGTTCCGGTATTGCAGCAGTTGCAGCTTCCAAAGCAAACCTGGAAGATTTCCGCAGCTACATGCAGATCCAGACAATCGGACATGACAAATTAAACCAGTTACGTCATGTAAAATTCTTCAAAAATATCGACGGTCTTCATGAACACATGAGAAAGCATGCGGCAATTCTCCGTCCGAAATTTGAAATGGTCCTTAACACACTGGACAGAGAACTTGGCGGTCTTGGAATCGGCGAGTGGACAAAACCACATGGTGGATACTTCATTTCCTTTGATTCAATGGAAGGATGTGCAAAAGCTATTGTTGCCAAGGCAAAAGAAGCAGGTGTTGTACTTACAGGAGCAGGCGCAACTTATCCATATGGAAAAGATCCGAAAGACTCCAATATCCGTATTGCACCAAGCTTCCCGACTCCTGAGGATCTTGGAAAAGCAGCAGAAGTGTTCGTACTCTGTGTTAAACTTACAAGTGTAGAGAAACTACTGGCTACTGTTCGCTGATAATATCCCGCGAGGTGTTTTTTGTGAGCGAAGATCACAGAAAACCCGAGACATACCGCGCGAATTTATGCAATTAGCATAAATTCTGTGCATCGCGAAGCGTGTTACTGTGAACGGAGTGAACAGTAACACTACTGGAAAACGCATAAAAGAGAATAATCGTATTTACTTTCTGGATAAATAATGTGATAATAAAACTGCCCGGCATAATTTCTTGCCGGGCGGTTGCTGTTTATAAAAAAGAAAGGAGAGGATGTCGTGAGCAGCAGAAAGAAAATCATGATCACCCTGATCATAATCTTGCTCCTGCTGACTGCCGGAGTATATGGATATGGTGTATACTATTTCACAGAGCATTTCTTACCGGGATCAATGGTAAACGGATTCAACTGTTCCTATATGACAGTATCCCAGTCAGAAGAATTGCTTACGCAGAAGGTGGGAGCATATGTTCTTACTATTGACACCAGAAATAACGGGCAGGAAAGTATCACAGCAAAACAGGCGGGACTTTCCTATGACTCAGATGGAAGTGTTGATAAACTGATCAGAAATCAGGATCGTTTTACATGGTTTCTTGCTTTTGATCAGCACAGGAATTATGAGGTGTCCTCCTCCATTAAATATGATGAGCAGAAGACAGAGGCTGTCATTTCCGAACTGAAATGTATGCAACAGAAGAATATGACAGAGCCTTCGGATGCTCATATAGAAGAGAAAGACGATAAGTTTGTAATTGTTCCTGAGCAGGAGGGAACTGCACTGAAACCAGAAAAAACAAGTCAGGATATTATAGATGCTCTTGTCACAGGACGAACGCCGGTTGATCTGGAAGCAGATGGATGCTACAAAGAACCGAAAGTTTATCAGAGTGATGAAATTCTGACGAAGAATTGTGAACTGATAAACAAACTTACGGATGTAGTGATAACCTATGATTTTGACGATTGCACAGAGACCGTAGACAGAGATATGATCAAAAACTGGCTCACAACAGATGAAAATGGTCTTTATACACTTGACAAAAAACAGATAGAAGCATATATCAGTGAACTGGCGGCTAAATATGATACGGTTGGAACAGAGAGAACATTTAATACATATGATGGTCGTGAGATTACTGTCAGCGGAGGGAATTATGGCTGGCAGATCGATCAGAAAGCGGAGCTGAAAGAACTTACAGAACTGATAAAAAACGGAGAAACCCAGGTCAGAGAACCTGTTTATTCCCATGAAGGTCTGGTCAGGAAAACAAATGATATCGGATATACGTATATAGAGATTGACCTGACGGCCCAGAGAATGGTATTCTATAAAGATGGAACGCCGACTGCGGATGCGCAGATTGTATCCGGAAATCCATTCGTGCCCAACTGTGCAACTCCTGTGGGATGTTATACAACAGGTGAAATGAAGAGCGGATGTACAGTGAACGGAGAGGACTATCCTTCTGCTGTAAATTACTGGATCCCATTCGATGGAAATCTGGGGATCAGTGATGCTCCATGGAGAATGGATTTCGGAGGACAGCTTTATGAATTTGAAGGCACACATGGAAGCATCTGTGCACCATCCGATCAGGTGCAGATTATTTTCAGCAATGTTGAGAAGAACACACCGATTGTTATTTATGAATAAAGGAGAAAAATGATGAAGATTGTAGTATTAGCGGGGGGAACAAGTACAGAACGTACTGTCTCCATTACATCAGGAACAGGAATATGTAAGGCATTACGACAGAAAGGACATCAGGCGATTCTTGTGGATATTTTTTGCGGCATTGAGAATGTGGACTGGGAGAATCCGTTTCCGTCAGAGTATGATGTGGACGCAGCATCAGAATATATGTCAGCATTTAACGACAGGATTGAACAGATGAAAAAAGAGAGAAGAAGCTTCTTCGGACCAAACGTGCTGAAACTCTGCGAGGCGGCTGACATTGTTTTCCTGGGACTTCATGGTGCGAACGGAGAAGATGGAAAAGTACAGGCAACATTTGACCTGATGGGAATCAAATATACAGGAACCGGATATTTAAGCAGTGCCCTGGCAATGGATAAGGGAATCACCAAGCAGATGTTCCTGATGAATAATGTACCAACACCGCGGGGAGTGTCTATGGTAAAAGAAGAAATGACCACAGATCTGAAAGCACTTGGAATGGAATTTCCTGTAGTTGTAAAAACCTGCTGTGGCGGTTCCAGTGTAGGTGTTTATATTGTGAATGATCAGGCCGAATATGAGCAGGCTCTCAAAGACGCTTATTCTTATGAAAATGAAGTCGTGGTCGAAGAATATATAAAAGGACGTGAATTTTCAGTAGCGGTTGTGGACGGAAAAGCTTATCCGATCATCGAAATTGCTCCGCTTCAGGGATTCTATGATTATAAGAATAAATATCAGGCCGGCTCTACGATTGAGACCTGTCCTGCCGAAATTTCACCGGAACTCACAGAGAAAATGCAGCATTATGCGGAAGCAGGAGCCAAAGCTCTGTTTATGGAAGGATACTGCCGTCTTGATTTCATGATGAAGGAGAATGGAGATATGTATTGTCTGGAAGCAAATACTCTTCCCGGAATGACACCAACCAGTCTGATTCCGCAGGAGGCAAAAGTTCTGGGAATCGACTATCCGACTTTATGTGAGAAACTGATTGAAGTTTCCATGAAAAAATATCCGGCGCAGGATTTCACACTATAGAGCGTGTCTGCAGTAATTTATAGAATTGTTATAGATGCATTATTAAGAGAATTGCTATAACAGGAAAGAAGATATAAAAAATACTATGAAAAACTTAACTCTTGAAAATATCGCCCGTGTATGCGGCGGTACTTATTATGGTCCGGCTGATAAATTACAGGAAGAAGTAATGTCTGTTATCACAGACAGCAGAAAAGCAGAAGAAGGATGTCTGTTTGTACCTATTGTGGGGGAACGTGTAGATGCCCATAAATTTATCCCACAGGTAATGGAAGCAGGGGCACTGGCAACCTTGTCGGAACGGGTGCTTGATAACGCTGATTTTCCTTATATCGCAGTAGAATCTTCTCTTCAGGCAGTGAAAGATATTGCAGAGTTTTATTTAAAGCAGCTTCAGATCCCGGTTGTGGGAATTACAGGAAGTGTTGGTAAGACAAGTACAAAAGAAGTGATCGCATCTGTTCTGAACCAGAAATACCATACTCTGAAAACACAGGGCAACTTTAACAATGAACTTGGTCTGCCTCTCACAGTTTTCCGTCTGCGTGATGGAGATGAAATTGCAGTTCTGGAAATGGGGATCAGTGATTTCGGTGAGATGACCAGACTTGCGCAGATTGCAAGACCGGATACCTGCGTGATCACGAATATCGGTACCTGCCATCTGGAGAATCTGGGAGACAGAAATGGTGTTCTGAAAGCAAAGACAGAGATTTTTAAATTCCTCAGACCGGAGGGACATATTGTATTAAATGGCGATGATGACAAGCTTATCACAGTAAAAGAATATGAAAAGATAAAACCTGTATTTTTCGGAATGAGTAATGAATGTCAGGTTTACGGTGATAAGATTGTAAGCAGAGGTTTAAAGGGAATGACCTGCACCATTCATCTGGGGGATACTGCATTTACAGTTGATATCCCGATGCCGGGGCGCCATATGGTATATAATGCGCTGGCAGCAGCTGCAGTTGGAAATATTTATGGACTTACAACTGAGCAGATCAAGGCCGGAATCGAGAGCCTGGAGCCGATCAGCGGTCGTTTCAGAATGATCGAAACAGATAAATTTCTGATCGTAGATGACTGCTATAATGCAAATCCTATGTCTATGAAAGCCTCTCTGGATGTTCTGCAGGATGGTGCAGGACGCAGAATAGCAGTCCTTGGCGATATGGGTGAACTTGGAGAGAATGAAGTTCAGCTTCATGAGGAGGTAGGAGAGCATGCCGGAAAATGTGATATCGATGTTCTTATCTGTACAGGTAAACTGTGCAGAAATATGGCAGAGAGAGCACAGCGGACAAATCCGGACCTGAAAGTAATCTATGAGCCGGACAGAGAAAGTCTGCTGGAGCATCTGGAAGGTTATGTACAGGATGGTGACACTATTCTTGTGAAAGCTTCCCATTTTATGAAGTTTGAAGAGGTAGTTACGAAACTGGAAAATATGTAAACACTTTTGTCTTTTTATGAGAGAATTTGATGAGCGATTTTAGTTCCATGATACCGGAAACAGCAGTATAATAATCCTGTCAGTTTATGAGCAGGCAGCGAAGCAGATAGTCTTATCTGTTCAAGTGAGGAGGATGTTATGCTGGAGAAAGTTATGGAACTGCATTTCCTGCTGTATGCCATGATGTTAATGGGCGGACTGGGAGCACTGGGGATGCTGACCACACATCTTACCTACCGAAGAATGATCAGAAAAAATACAGAGGTTAAATCAAATCTCAAAGAGAAATGGACAAATCTTTGGAAAACAAGAGACAGGCTGTTGAACCGTATGAACCGGTTTGTCTGGTATCCGTCACTTTTCTGTATCGCTTTTCTTGGACTGGCTTTTTTTCTGTATTCCAAAGATGCACGATGGGACGGAATGCCGCTGGCATATCTTTATGTGGCTGCGATCATTCCGACAGCATTGCTTTTGCTGAGACAGGCGCTGGATTTTACATACAGAGAAGAACTTCTGATGAATTCTTTTTCTGATTATGTGGAACATGCCCGCACATGGGTAGAAGAAGTTCCGGTGCCGGAGAAGGCTGACGAAGCTGTAAAAGAGGAAATCGTTGAACATATTGCGGACAGTATCCGCCAGACTGCAGCAGCAGGAAGCCATTTCAGCGGAATGCTTACACCCGAGGAAGATGAGATTATGAGAGAAATCATAAGAGAATTTATGAAATAAAGACATGAAAATTCACTGCAAATGAGACACACAGGATCAGAAACAATATGGTAATGTAAAGTTTCTGATCCTGTACACATTTTAAGACAGAATAATTTATTATTCGTCATCCTCTTCAATTACCTGGATCTCCAGATAATCAAAATCAATCTGCTCTATAAAATTATCCTGATAAAATCTGGCTTTTCCATGTTTCTTAAAATGTCTGACTGTAGATTCCAGCCAGATTGGGTTTCCCAGATCCATTTCATAACAGATACTTTCCAGACCACGAAAAATCTTGTGGGTCCGCGTATCTTCGGAGTCATCGCAGATTACAGTATCTTTCAGTAAATGATTATCTTTCCATATTTTTCCCCATAAACGGAACATATCGGTAATACCTCCCTGTCAGAACTGCCACAGGCGGCAGAAATCTCATTTTCTAAGTGATTCCCAGTATAGCGGATTTTTGCGGGAAAGTAAAGAAAGTGAAAAGCAACAGCAAAATACTTATAGTCTTAGGCTTGATTATTCCGGTGGAATATTCTATAATAAAACCTAAATTTCCATAAATTAGCGTGTCAAAGTGCCGGTTCAGGAGAAAATCAGTTTTCATCTGGAAATTTGAAGACTGGTGTGGATAAGGTGAGTTCCATAACTGCATTTGTGATATGCAAAAAAACAGAATGGAGGAGACATTATGAAATTATACGATACCGGTGTGTATTTGCTGAATGGTCAGAAGATTGTTCCGGAGAATCAGGCAGATTTTCCTGTTTCCAAAGAGGAAGCTGCAAAGAGTACAATTGCCTATTCAATTCTGAAAGCACACAATACTTCCGGAAATATGGACAAACTTCAGATTAAATTTGATAAACTGACTTCTCATGATATCACTTTTGTCGGAATTATCCAGACTGCACGTGCTTCAGGCCTTGAGAAATTTCCGGTGCCATATGTACTGACAAACTGCCATAATTCACTCTGTGCAGTAGGCGGAACTATTAATGAAGATGATCATATGTTTGGACTTACCTGTGCCAAGAAATATGGCGGCGTATATGTACCGCCTCATCAGGCGGTTATCCATCAGTTTGCAAGAGAAATGCTTGCAGCAGGCGGTAAAATGATCCTCGGTTCAGACAGCCATACACGATATGGCGCACTGGGAACCATGGCAATGGGTGAGGGCGGACCGGAGCTTGTAAAGCAGCTTCTTTCCCAGACTTATGATATCAATATGCCAGGCGTCGTTGCCATTTATCTTACCGGTTCTCCTCGTCCGGGCGTAGGTCCTCAGGACGTTGCGCTTGCGATTATCGGCAAGGTTTTTGCAAACGGATATGTGAAGAATAAAGTTATGGAATTTGTAGGACCCGGTGTTGCAAATTTAAGTGCTGATTTCCGAATTGGCGTAGATGTAATGACAACAGAGACCACCTGCCTTTCCTCTATCTGGCAGACAGATGAGAAGATTCAGGAATTCTATGAGATCCATGGCAGAAGTGAAGATTACAAAGAACTGAAACCAGGTGAAACAGCATACTATGATGGCTGTGTAGAGATTGATCTGAGTGAGATCAGACCAATGATCGCCATGCCGTTCCATCCAAGCAATACATATACAATTGATGAACTGAAAGCAAATCTGGATGATATTTTGGCAGATGTTGAGAAAAAAGCACAGATCAGCCTTGATGGAAAAGTTCCATATACATTAAGAGACAAAGTAATTGATGGTAAACTTTATGTAGAACAGGGAATCATCGCAGGGTGTGCAGGTGGTGGATTTGAAAATATCTGTGCAGCAGCTGATATCCTTAAAGGCAAGAGCATTGGTGCAGATGCCTTCACATTGAGTGTATATCCGGCAAGTACTCCGATTTATATGGAACTGGCTAAGAATGGCGTTCTGGCAGGACTTCTTGAAACGGGAGCTGTTGTGAAGACTGCTTTTTGCGGACCTTGCTTTGGTGCAGGGGATACTCCTGCAAATAATGCATTCAGTATCCGTCATACGACCAGAAACTTCCCGAACCGCGAAGGTTCCAAAATCCAGAATGGCCAGATTTCTTCTGTTGCACTCATGGACGCACGTTCTATTGCGGCAACTGCAGCAAACAAAGGTTTCCTGACTTCAGCAGAGGATTATACGGGTGGTTATACAGGACAGAAATATTTCTTTGATAAGACAATTTATGACAATCGTGTATTTGACAGCAAGGGTATAGCTGATCCGGGTGTAGAGATCCAGTTTGGTCCGAATATTAAGGACTGGCCGGAGATGGCTGCACTTCCGGAGAATCTGATCGTGAAGGTTGTTTCTGAGATCCATGATCCGGTTACTACAACAGATGAACTGATCCCGTCCGGTGAGACATCTTCTTATCGTTCCAATCCACTTGGACTGGCTGAGTTTACACTTTCCAGAAAAGATCCTGCTTATGTAGGACGTGCGAAAGAAGTTCAGAAAGCTCAGAAGGCTATTCAGGAAGGAAAATGTCCGGTTGAGGCATTACCGGAGATGAAACCTGTAATGGATGTGATCAAAAAGGATTATCCGAATGTAAGCAAGGAAAATCTTGGTGTGGGAAGTACGATCTTTGCAGTGAAACCAGGTGATGGTTCTGCGCGTGAGCAGGCTGCTTCCTGTCAGAAAGTGCTTGGCGGATGGGCAAATATCGCCAATGAGTATGCGACAAAGAGGTACCGTTCCAATCTGATCAACTGGGGTATGCTTCCATTCCTGATTAAAGAAGGGGAGCTTCCGTTTGCAAACGGAGATTATCTGTTCTTCCCACAGATTCGTAAGGCAGTGGAAGAAAAGGATGATGTGATCCGGGGATATGTTGTCGGTGCTGAGGGACTGAAGGAGTTTGAAGTGGCTCTTGGGGAGCTTACGGATGATGAGCGTGAGATTATCCTTAAGGGATGCCTGATTAATTATAATCGAAAATAGGAAGTGATGAAGATGCAGCTATCCTCTCTTTGGGTTGGGAGTAGCTGCATCTTTATTATTTATGAAATTATGAGAATTGCGGGAACTGCTTTGCAGCGGAGCGATTCGTGGATATAATAGAGCCCCGGGCAGCAACATACTGCATCGAAGAAAGTGAAATAGTCTGAAAATTATTAAATAAATAAAAATATTATAAAATTAGTGCAAATAAGACAAAGATAAATAGAAAATATTGAAATAAAATGCAAAAATGTATTGACAAATAATAACAAGAGTGTTATTATAACACCATCAAAAGAAACAAGGAAACGAATTAAACAATCAAAGAAATTCATTCAATTCATAGCATATATAAATGTTCCAATGAAAAGGATGAAAATAAAAGAAAGGTTCGGGTGATTCCATTGGGAAAGAATTTATAACTTCATCAATATAAGAGTGACGGGTATCGCATTTCCTGCAAGAAAGACCTGATACGGAGATTATAAAAAAGTATTTTCCTTATATAATATAAGAGCATACGCACAGTCTGATTAATAAGGAAGGAATGTATCAAAGGTATTATAGAAGCGATAACTTATATTGAATATCTGTTGCAGACCTGATACAGGGATTTTGGTAAATGTGTAAAGAAATATTTACCGGAAGAGCATAACCCTTATCTCAGTAGTTAGCCTGAAAGCAGAGGTTCAGGTAACAGATAAACTGAAGGTAAGAACGATGTTTTGAGAGGCATATAGAAGTTTAAGTATATGGTTTGAAATCCTGCATCAGAAGAATATCCGGTATATAAAATTACAGGATATTGAGAGAAATATTAAGGTACTTTTTCAGTGATACTTTACATAATTCAGAACATCTGCCATTAATGTTCGATAAATATGAAAAGCACATAAGGAAATTAAACAGTTGTGAATTTAAGAAGTTAGGTTTATGATTGCTTAGCACGAAAAATAATGAAAAAGTGTATCCGATATTTCATAAATGAAGAACAAATTATAACTGTCTCTTATACACATCTCCGAGCCCACGA
>ENA-UAJR01000398-UAJR01000398.1-human-gut-metagenome-genome-assembly--contig:-NODE-398-length-13739-cov-5.776966_pt1 | contig 13739 bp, 10 predicted proteins | sample MGYA00244432_ERZ654421 | MGnify/ENA primary metagenome ERZ654421 (study PRJEB26926, sample SAMN06165047) | human gut metagenome | biome: ENVO:00009003; feature: ENVO:2100002; material: ENVO:00002003... | reverse complement strand
TTCCACTAGGGTAGAGTAAATGTATCTTTGAAGGTCCTTGTCCCAGCAGTTGATTCCTTCTTTGTGGGCTTCCAGGCAGAAAGTATTCAGTTCTCGCTTGTCTATGCGGCAGAAAGGAATTTCTCGTTGCCCGGAGGGGCGAAATTCGGTTTCTTCGGTGAGTAAGTTGTAGCGGAAGTCATATCGTACTTTCAAAAAGTCAATCACTTGTCGTGTTAGAAGGACGGGGTGTTTATGTACTTCTTGTTTATATGCTTCCTGTTCATCTATTTCTTGCATTTTCGGTACGTTCTTTGAAGTGTTCGGTGAAACGATGACGTTTGACGATTCTTTCATCAATGCTTGTATTCTTTTTGCCAAACGTTTCGAGTTATATTCTAATGTCTTCATATTTTTCTTGTTTTTTAAATGAATAAATGTTGTTTTTTCGACCGGTTGATGCTGCTAAGGTATAACATGAAATATGGGGTTTGCAAGTATTTAACTAAGAAAATATTTATTTTCTTCTGAAACGAAAAACAAGCTTTCCTATGCTGATATATCGTTACTTTGTCGTATCTTTAGTGCTTGTTTAGGAAAAGCCGACTGGAGTTGTCCGGTTGGCTGACAATAGTTGACTGAACAGCCGATTCCAATCGTCCGAATAGCCGATTAAAGTTGTCCTATGATGAAGTTACACATTTAAATTGATAAGAAGTAATGGCTATTGTGTTTGATTGGTATGAAAATCCTAATGCTTCTTCGGAAGAAGAAGCGGCGTTGCATCCGCGTATCTTTATGAATGGAAAAGTGGATACGGATACTCTTTGTTACAAGATTCATGACTACAGTTCGTTGACTGTGGGCGATGTAAAGAATGTGCTTGATAACTTATCGAAGATTCTCGGCGAGTCGTTGCGAGAGGGAAAAGAAGTACATATCGAGGGGATCGGCTATTTTTATCCCACTTTGGCTGCTACGGGGAAAGTGACTCGTAGCACTCCGCATAAGACTAATAAGGTGGCTTTCAAAACTGTCCGATTTCGCCCTGACAGTAATCTGAAAGGACATTTTGTGGGTGTCCGCGCCAATCAGTCCAAGTATGTCCGTCATTCGGAGAAGGTGTCAGAGGTGGAGATTGATATGCTGTTGAAAGAATATTTTGCCGAACATCAGATGATGACCCGCCGTGATTTTCAGGAAGTGTGTGGTTTGGCACGTACTACGGCCAAAACGCATTTGGTACGTTTGCGTGGAGAAGGAAAGCTGGTGAATATCGGTTTGCGCAATCAGCCGATGTATGTGCCTGCTCCCGGTTATTATGGCGTATCCAGAGATGCGGCACATCCTTCACGGTAGTGACTGTGAAGGATGTGAAAGAGGTATTTTCACTCAACGAATCACGTAAAAAGACTGATAAATTGAGACTTATCTCAATGTGAAGAGAATGAACAAAGGGCACAAAAAAAGAGCGAATCATTCCGCTCCACCTTTAAAGAATCCCCATAAATGGGATTCTTCTTTTTCTTCATCTTTCATTTACTCTTTACCTGAAAACGTCTTTTTCCTAATACCTAATCAAAACAATCTTTTTCCTAAAAACTAATCTTAAAATCTAATACCTTAGTTTTATAAACTAATACCTTTTAATTATTACCTTTTTCTAATACCTAAAATATAAGTAGTTTCACGACTACACTGCAAAGGTATAGCTGTTTGCGAAAACAACAAAAGCCACTATACAAAAAAACACATTCAGGCTTGTTTTTTTGACTTATGTCAAGACGTAGGGTAGATTTTGAGTGTAAACCTCAAGTTTATTCCCACAGCAATCCGTATTTTCAACAAATCTTTCCTTTTACTCTCTAGTTGCACTCATAATTGAGCAAGCACATAACTAACAAAAAGAAAGCAAAACAGGGGATTGAAAAGACAAACTATTGCCATTCCATCCAAAAATATACAATCACAAAAGCCAATAAGCGGTCTATTTTCGAACAATCTGCATATTTCTAACCCGAAATTACGGCGTTTTTTTCAGTTAAGCCGGATTCCTCCTCGGATTTTCAGAAGCAAAAACAGCTTGAAGATACAAGTCTCACAACTTTTCTGTAACTTTGCAGCGTTTGATAATAAATAAGATAGGAATGGATTTTAAGTACGACGTAATTGTAATTGGTGCCGGACATGCTGGTTGTGAAGCAGCGGCAGCCGCTGCTAATTTAGGTTCCAAAACTTGTCTCATCACTATGGACATGAACAAGATTGGACAGATGAGTTGCAATCCGGCTGTAGGAGGAATCGCCAAAGGACAAATTGTACGTGAAATAGATGCATTGGGTGGACAGATGGGATTAGTGACAGATGAGACTGCCATTCAATTCCGAATTCTAAACCGCTCGAAAGGTCCAGCCATGTGGAGCCCCCGCGCCCAATGCGACCGGGCTAAGTTCATTTGGTCCTGGCGAGAGAAACTGGAAAATACACCCAACCTTCATATCTGGCAAGATACCGTATGTGAACTGCTCGTAGAAAACGGTGAGGTCACTGGATTGGGCACCGCATGGGGCGTCACCTTCAAAGCGAAATGCATTGTGCTCACCGCAGGAACTTTCCTCAACGGACTGATGCATGTAGGACGTCATAAATTGCCGGGAGGAAGAATGGCCGAGCCGGCTTCTTATCAGCTGACCGAATCCATCGCCCGTCACGGTATCTCTTACGGAAGGATGAAAACCGGTACTCCGGTACGAATCGACGCGCGTAGTGTTCATTTTGACCAGATGGAAACACAAGACGGTGAATCGGACTTCCACAAGTTCTCATTCATGAATACTAGCACGCACCACTTAAAGCAACTTCAATGCTGGACATGCTACACCAATGAAGAAGTACACCGGATTCTGCGTGAAGGTTTGCCGGATTCTCCCCTGTTCAACGGACAGATTCAAAGTATCGGGCCACGCTATTGTCCGAGCATCGAAACTAAGATTGTCACTTTCCCGGATAAAGATCAGCACCAGTTATTTCTCGAACCGGAAGGAGAAACGACACAAGAGTTATATCTTAACGGATTCTCTTCTTCGCTTCCGATGGAAATACAAATTGCAGCACTGAAACAAATCCCGGCTTTCAAAGATCTGGTTATCTACCGCCCGGGATACGCTATCGAATATGACTATTTCGATCCGACTCAATTAAAACATACGTTGGAATCGAAAATTATCAAAAACTTGTTCTTTGCCGGACAAGTAAACGGAACCACCGGATACGAAGAAGCAGGAGGACAAGGATTGATAGCCGGTATCAATGCACACATTAACTGCCACGGCGGAGAAGCATTTACTTTGGCTCGCGATGAAGCATATATTGGCGTATTAATCGACGATTTGGTTACCAAAGGTGTGGATGAACCTTACCGTATGTTTACCTCGCGTGCGGAATACCGCATTCTGCTTCGCATGGATGATGCCGATATGCGCTTAACAGAGAAAGCGTTTAAGCTTGGGTTGGCAAAAGAAGATCGATATCAGTTAGTAAGAGGCAAGAAAGAAGCCGTGGAACAAATCATTTCTTTCGCGCGCAACTATTCGATGAAACCGGCACTAATCAACGACGCTCTCGAAAAGATAGGGACAACGTCCCTACGTCAAGGTTGTAAGTTGATAGAGATTCTGAACCGCCCGCAAGTGACAATAGAAAATATAGCAGAATATGTTCCGGCGTTTCAACGCGAACTGGAAAAAGCGACGAGTTCGGATCAAGACCGGAAAGAAGAGATTCTCGAAGCTGCCGAAATCCTAATCAAGTATCAAGGATATATTGATAGAGAGAGAATGATAGCTGAAAAACTAGCACGATTGGAGAGTATTAAGATTAAAGGAAAATTTGACTATTCCACCATTCAATCCCTTTCCACCGAAGCTCGGCAAAAGCTGGCAAAGATAAATCCGGAAACAATCGCGCAAGCGAGCAGAATTCCGGGAGTCTCTCCTAGCGACATCAACGTACTGCTGGTGCTTTCGGGACGATAAGCGGCAACGTTTCACGTGAAACAAAGCATTTAAAGAAACGATATAATTCAATGATTATGAGCAAAGAAACACTAATCAAAAGCATTCGGGAAGTACCCGATTTTCCGATTCCCGGAATCCTGTTCTACGACGTCACTACTCTATTCAAAGATCCATGGTGCTTGCAGGAATTATCCAATATCATGTTCGATATGTATAAGGATAAAGGAATCACCAAAGTGGTGGGTATAGAATCAAGAGGCTTTATTATGGGACCGATTCTGGCAACCCGTCTGAACGCCGGTTTTATTCCAATCCGCAAGCCGGGCAAACTCCCAGCAGAAACGATTGAAGAAAGCTACGATAAGGAGTATGGCAAAGACACGGTGCAAATTCACAAAGATGCACTGGACGAAAACGACGTAATTCTACTACATGATGATTTGCTGGCAACAGGAGGCACCATGAAAGCAGCTTGCGAATTGGTGAAAAGACTAAAGCCTAAAAAGGTATATGTAAACTTCATCATCGAATTGAAAGAACTGAATGGAAAATCTTTGTTCGGAGATGACGTAGAAGTAGAATCGGTATTGTCTTTATAAAGGATTTGCCTCTATTTGCAGAGAATGTGTCAAAAGTAAGCAGCTAGCGATCTTTCGTACCTAACAATTATGAATACAGAACCAGAAAGCAGAGCCAATGAATATTTGAAAGGGATTGTAGCCAACCTTCCCGAGAAACCGGGTATTTACCAATACTTGAACACGGAGGGCACAATTATATACGTTGGAAAGGCTAAAAATCTAAAGAAAAGAGTCTACTCCTACTTCAGCAAAGAGCATGAACCGGGAAAGACACGAGTGCTGGTCAGCAAAATCGCCGATATTCGTTATATTGTAGTCAACACGGAAGAAGATGCGTTATTGCTGGAGAATAATCTGATAAAGAAATATAAGCCGCGCTACAACGTTCTATTAAAGGATGACAAGACATACCCTTCTATTTGCGTACAAAACGAGTATTTTCCCAGAGTTTTCAGAACAAGGAAGATTATCAGGAACGGTTCTTCGTATTATGGACCGTATAGTCACATACCATCCATGTATGCAGTACTGGATCTGATAAAGCATTTATATCCTTTGCGAACTTGCAGTTTAAACCTAACTCCGGAGAATATACGGGCTGGTAAGTTTAACGTATGCCTGGAATATCATATAAAGAACTGCGCAGGACCATGCATCGGGCTACAATCACAGGAGGATTATCTCAAAAACATTGATGAAATCAAAGAGATCCTGAAAGGAAACACACAAGAAATCAGCCGTATGCTACTGGAAAGGATGCAGACATTAGCCGGTGAGATGAAGTTTGAAGAAGCACAGAAGGTGAAAGAGAAATATCTTCTGATAGAAAACTACCGTTCCAAATCGGAGGTAGTAAGCGCTGTATTGCACAACATAGATGTATTTTCTATTGAAGAGGACGAGTCCAATTCCGCTTTCATCAACTATCTGCATATTACAAACGGCGCCATTAACCAGGCGTTTACATTCGAATATAAAAAGAAGCTGAATGAATCAAAAGAGGAGCTTTTGACACTGGGTATTATCGAAATGCGGGAACGCTATAAGAGTCAATCCAGAGAGATTATAGTGCCTTTTGAACTTGATTTGGAGCTAAACAACATCGTATTTACCGTTCCACAGCGGGGAGATAAAAAGAAATTGCTGGATCTTTCGATTCTAAACGTGAAGCAATACAAAGCCGACCGTCTAAAACAGGCGGAAAAGCTGAATCCGGAGCAAAGAAGTATGCGATTAATGAAAGAGATACAGCAAGAGCTGCATCTGGACAGACCGCCTTTGCAAATTGAATGCTTTGACAACTCAAACATACAGGGTTCTGATGCCGTGGCCGCTTGCGTTGTCTTTAAAAAGGCTAAACCCTCAAAGAAGGATTATCGGAAATACAATATAAAGACGGTTGTAGGACCTGACGACTATGCATCCATGAAAGAGGTCGTCAGAAGACGTTATCAGCGCGCTATTGAAGAAAACGCCCCTCTGCCCGACCTGATTATCACCGATGGTGGAAAAGGCCAAATGGAGGTCGTTAGAGAGGTGATTGAAGATGAGCTGAACTTAACAATCCTGATTGCCGGACTGGCAAAGGACAATCGCCATCGCACATCGGAACTGCTTTTTGGATTTCCTCCGCAGACTATCGGTATCAAACAGCAAAGCCCGTTATTCCGTTTGCTGACACAGATTCAGGATGAAGTGCACCGCTTTGCCATCAGTTTCCATCGTGATAAACGCAGCAAACGGCAGGTAGCATCGGCATTAGACAATATCAAAGGGATTGGAGAAAAGACAAAAACAGCGCTTCTGAAAGAATTTAAGAGCGTAAAACGGATCAAAGAAGCCTCTTTTGAGGAGATTGCCGCTGTGATTGGAGAAGCGAAAGCCAAGACTGTAAAAGAAGGTTTGAATAACGAACAACAATAAGGAAATACGTCAGCCAAGGCGGCACCCAAGATAGCGAATTGACAACAAATAATAACGAATAGTCCTATTGACTACGGAGCGAATTCACAATATTTTCCCACCAACACACCGTTTTCTCTTCTGAATTTTGTAAATTTGCCTTTCCTAATCATGAAATAGAATAAATAACAATGAGAATAGTCATACAACGGGTAAGCCATGCGTCAGTAACCATTGAAGGACACTGTAAGTCGTCCATTGGGAAAGGGATGCTGATATTAGTCGGTATTGAAGAAGCAGACGGGCAGGAAGATATCGACTGGCTCTGCAAGAAGATTGTAAATCTACGTATCTTCGATGATGAGAATGGCGTAATGAACAAATCTATCTTAGAAGATGGAGGTGAGATTCTGGTTATCAGCCAGTTCACGCTACACGCTTCTACCAAGAAAGGAAATCGCCCCTCCTATATCAAAGCTGCCAAGCCGGATGTCTCTATCCCACTCTACGAACAATTCTGCAAAGATTTAAGCGGTGCATTGGGAAAAGAAATAGGCACAGGCATCTTTGGGGCAGACATGAAAGTTGAACTTTTAAACGACGGTCCCGTTACTATATGCATGGATACAAAAAACAAAGAATAATAACCAACCATCAACAATTATGACTCTGGAAGAAGCACAGAAACAAGTGGACCAATGGGTGAAAACATACGGCGTCCGCTACTTCAGCGAGTTGACCAATATGGCAGTTCTGACGGAAGAAGTAGGAGAACTGGCGCGTGTCATGGCCCGCAAATATGGAGATCAATCCTTTAAAGAGGGAGAGAAAGATAATATAGATGAAGAGATAGCAGACGTTTTATGGGTGCTTCTCTGCATTGCCAACCAGACAGGTGTAGACATAACCACTGCTTTCCAGAAAAGCATGGATAAGAAAACGAAACGAGATAATAAAAGACATATCAACAACCCAAAACTGAAAGATCATGGAAAAGAATAACTCACAGCCCAACAAGTACAATGCCGCATTGGCAAAGTATAATACCAATCTGAGCGATGCAGATATTCAAGCTCGCGTAGCTGAATTGATTGAGAAAAAAGTGCCGGAAAACAACACGGAAGACGTTAAGAAGTTCCTGTTCAACTGTATTGATCTAACTACTTTGAATAGTACAGACAGTGACAAAAGTGTGATGCACTTTACCGAAAAAGTCAATCAGTTTGACGACGAATATCCTGATCTTAAAAATGTTGCAGCAATCTGTGTATACCCCAATTTTGCAGCCATCGTTAAGAATACGCTGGAGGTAGACGGAGTCAATATAGCCTGTGTATCAGGAGGTTTTCCCTCTTCACAGACATTCATTGAAGTAAAAGTGGCAGAAACAGCATTAGCAATCGCAGAAGGTGCAGATGAAATAGATATTGTCATTTCCATCGGCAAATTCCTAAGCGGAGACTACGAAGGAATGTGTGAAGAAATACAGGAATTAAAGGAAGTTTGCAAGGAACGCCACCTCAAAGTGATCCTCGAAACTGGTGCACTAAAGAGCGCTTCCAACATCAAGAAAGCCTCTATCCTATCCATGTATTCGGGCGCAGATTTCATCAAGACTTCCACTGGTAAGCAACAGCCTGCCGCTACTCCGGAAGCCGCTTACGTGATGTGTGAAGCCATCAAAGAATACCACCAGAAGACCGGAATCAAGATTGGATTCAAACCGGCAGGTGGCATCAATACCGTTAATGATGCGATTATTTACTACACAATTGTAAAAGAGCTATTGGGTGAAGAATGGCTGGATAATCAACTGTTCCGCCTGGGAACCAGCCGCTTAGCCAACCTCCTTCTTTCTGACATCAAAGGGGAAGAAATCAAGTTCTTCTAAGCTAAAGGCTACATTAGCAATCAAATACGCCTTACCGCGCGATTCCCGTACTCCGGGAACCGACGCGGTATTTTTTATTTAAGAAAATCTAAAGATAGTTACAGGAGAATTCAGAAAAATACTTATCTTTGTAAAAGGTTTAGCGATGAAAATACAGCTAATTAGTTATATTAGAGAACGTTTCATTTATTACCAATTCCTGGAATTCGGCAAAATTCAAAGTTATGAATGGTAATAAGCAAACGGGTCTCACGCACCTTCATGTATATACTTTTGTTATATATCGAATGGAGCGTGGGACTGTTGCTTGTATACTCATAACGGCTTGCCGAAGCCTCAGGAAAATACATGGCAACAGTTCTCACGCTTTTCATGAACCTTTGGAGGTATATTAGGATGGACGCATATACAAGAACCTTAAGATTCAATCACAACCCTCTGAACCTCATCCTCGGAGCAGAGAAAAAGAAGGGGCTACGCATCGGTTATATGGAAGCCGGACTGCAAGGCTTCTATCTCAACTCCATGGAGACCGGAATCCATCCGCAAAAGCTATCCAAACTGCTAACAGAGGAGTTTCACTGCACCGATAATGAGTCCGCCACCGGACTATTCCAGTTCCTTATCAACGAAGGCGACAGAGTCTCCTACCAGATTATGCTCCCCTATTTACTCTCTACAGAGAACATCAACGAGTTCGAAAACATCATTCAAAAGCGTTTTTTCGGAGTGGAACGCTTTATCCGTCAAGGAAAGAATCTATACAAATTTGTGAAATATACAGAGGAAAGAAGGGACCCTATTATATGGATAAATGACTTGGAAAAAGGCATTATCGGATGGGATATGGGACTGCTTGTGAGCCTGGCGCGCGCCTCCCAAGCATGTGGTCACATCACCAAAGAGAAAGCCTGGGACTACATAGAGCAAGCCGCCAAATTATGTTCTTTAGATCTTCATACAGCAGAAGAAATAGACAAGAGTTTCCTTTTAGGAAAAGCGATGAAATCGGAAAAGATAGAAGATTGGGACCGGTTATTATTGTGCTATTCACTTCTGGCAAAATACCGGAAGTAACTATTTTTCGCGGTCTACTACGTAATCCAGATAAGCCCGGAGAGCTGCACAGATATCAGAATCCGGCAAAGAAGCCAATAGATTAAAAGCTTTTTGCTTATAGACATTCATAGTCTGAACCGCATATTCAATACCTCCGTTTTCTTTAATAAACGAAATCAAATGAGCTATTTCATCAAGAGTAGCCGTACCCTCCTTTACTTTGATTGCAATTTCTTGCGCTTCCTCGTTTTTCGTCGTATTCAGCACATACAAAGCAGGTAATGTCAGTTTACCTTCAAGCATATCATTACCCGTAGGTTTACCAATCTCCTTATTATCAAAGTAATCGAAAATATCATCCTTTATCTGGAAACAGATCCCAATATATTCGCCCAGCAAACGGGCAAGTTCAGCTTCCCCCTCACCCACACCTACCGAGAAAGCGGCAGCCTTTGTGCAGGCAGCAAAAAGAGCAGCAGTTTTCTTGCGGATTACATCAAAATAGACTTCCTCGGAAAAACTGTGATTACTTACATTTGAAAGCTGAAGCAACTCACCGTCAGCAAGATCCTGTCCAAGAGTGGACACAAGCTGAATAATACGATGACTGTTTGTCAGTTCGGCGTGTACGAGGCTGGTTGCCAATAAATAGTCACCCGTCAGCACCGCTACTTTATTATTAAAGATAGCATTTACCGAGAGCTGTCCACGACGTTCGGAACTTTCATCCACTACGTCATCATGTACCAGGCTGGCCGTATGAAGGAGTTCCAGTGAAACAGCCGCATGAAGAGTGGAAGGACATATAGCTCCATAAAGACGTGCCACGAGTAAAACAAGAATAGGCCGCATCATCTTACCATTCCTCTGCCGTATGTGAGATACGACGCTATCGAGCAATGCATTTGAACTGGAGAGAGAACTATCAAAAAGTTCTTTGAAGTCGCCCAGTTCCGCTTCAATCGGAGTTCTGATAAGTGAGATACTGTCCATTTATTACACAATTTGAGCACAAAAGTAATAATAAAACGCTTAATACCGTATTTTTTTGTACTTTTACCATGAAAAATTAATTAAATCTATGGATTCAGGTAATAAATTATTTCTTTTAGACGCTTATGCATTGATATATCGGGCGTATTACGCCTTTATTAAGAACCCAAGAATCAATTCCAAAGGATTCAACACTTCAGCCATACTGGGTTTTGTGAACACCCTCGAAGAAGTATTGAAAAAAGAGAATCCCACTCATATAGGAGTAGCCTTCGACCCCGCAGGTCCCACCTTCCGCCACGAGGCTTTTGAACAATATAAAGCACAACGCGAAGAAACTCCAGAAGCAATTCGTCTTTCCGTACCTATTATAAAGGATATTATACGCGCCTACCGCATCCCCATTCTGGAAGTGGCAGGCTACGAAGCCGATGATGTGATAGGTACGCTCGCTACCGAAGCCGGTCGCCAGGGTATCACTACCTATATGATGACTCCCGACAAAGATTACGGGCAGCTGGTAAGTGACAAAGTATTTATGTATCGCCCCAAACACACAGGAGGTTTCGAAGTGATGGGAGTGGAGGAAGTGAAAGCCAAGTTTGACATTCAGTCTCCGACACAGGTGATCGATATGCTCGGACTGATGGGCGACTCTTCAGATAACATTCCCGGATGTCCGGGAGTAGGAGAAAAGACTGCTCAAAAACTGGTCTCCGAATTCGGAAGCATCGAGAACCTATTGGAACATACCGACCAACTGAAAGGAGCATTGAAAACAAAAGTGGAAACCAATCGGGAAATGATTACGTTCTCGAAATTTCTCGCCACCATTAAAATCGATGTCCCTATCCAACTTGAGATGGATGCTCTTGTCCGCGAAGAAGCAGACGAGAATTCACTCCGCAGCATTTTCGAGGAATTGGAATTTAGAACACTCATCGACCGGGTGCTCAAAAAAGATATTTCCGGAAACGGAATAACCTCTGCCACCGGAAGCAAAGTTGCTACTGGAAAAAGTGCCCCCTCTCCTCTTCCACTTTTTCCCGAAGAAGGAGGCGGAATGCAAGGCGATTTATTTGCGAATTTCACGCCCGATGAACCGGGTGAAGCAAAAAAATCGAACCTAGAGACGTTAGAATCGCTCACTTATAGCTATCAACTTATTGATACAGAGGAGAAAAGGCAGGAAATTATTCAAAAGTTACTTACATCGAAAATTCTCTCGTTAGATACGGAAACCACCGGAACCGAACCAATGGATGCCGAATTAGTCGGAATGAGCTTTTCGATTGCAGAGAATGAAGCTTTTTATGTTCCCGTACCATCGGACCAAGACGAAGCGTTAAAAATCGTAAATGAGTTCCGTCCGGTCTTCGAAAATGAGAATTCGTTAAAAGTCGGACAAAATATCAAGTACGACATGATTGTTCTTCAAAATTATGGCTCAACAGTAAAAGGTCCACTTTTCGATACGATGATCGCTCATTATGTTCTTCAACCGGAACTTCGTCATGGCATGGATTATCTTGCGGAAATTTACCTGCACTATCAGACTATCCACATTGACGAACTGATAGGTCCCAAAGGAAAGAATCAGAAGAACATGCGCGATCTCGACCCGAAAGATGTATATCTATATGCCTGCGAAGATGCAGACGTAACTCTGAAACTGAAAAATGTATTGGAGAAAGAACTGAAAGAAAATGACGCAGAACGTTTGTTCTATGATATAGAAATGCCGCTAGTTCCCGTATTGGTTAATATAGAACGGAACGGGGTATTGCTGGATACGGAAGCATTGAAGCAGTCGTCCGCCCATTTCACCGCCCAGATGGAGCAAATCGAAAAAGAGATTTACGAATTGGCCGGTGAGACTTTCAATATCGCTTCGCCCAAGCAAGTCGGTGAGGTACTATTTGACAAACTGAAAATCGTAGAGAAGGCAAAAAAGACTAAGACCGGCCAGTACGTCACCTCGGAAGAAGTGCTCGAAAGCCTCCGGCACAAACATCCGGTAGTAGAAAAGATTCTGGAACATCGCGGACTGAAAAAGCTATTGGGCACGTATATCGACGCACTCCCCCAGCTCATCAATCCACGTACAGGAAAGGTACACACCTCTTTCAACCAGACTGTAACCGCTACAGGACGCCTTAGTTCAAGCAATCCGAATTTACAAAATATCCCTATCCGCGACGAGAACGGAAAAGAAATCCGCAAGGCTTTCATCCCCGATGAAGGCTGCCTCTTCTTCTCTGCCGACTATTCGCAAATTGAGTTGCGCATCATGGCACACCTTAGCGAGGATAAGAATATGATTGATGCTTTCCTTAGCAATCACGATATTCATGCGGCCACTGCTGCCAAAATTTATAAGACCGACCTGAAAGACGTAGGTTCCGACATGCGCCGTAAAGCTAAGACTGCCAATTTCGGTATCATCTATGGCATATCCGTATTTGGTCTTGCCGAACGAATGAATGTAGACCGCAAAGAAGCCAAAGAGTTAATCGACGGTTACTTTGAAACTTATCCGGGAGTAAAAGCATATATGGATAAAAGTATCCAGGTGGCCCAGGAAAAAGGCTATGTGGAAACAATCTTCCACCGGAAACGCTTCTTGCCGGACATCAATTCCCGGAATGCCGTTGTACGCGGATATGCCGAACGAAATGCCATCAACGCCCCTATCCAGGGAAGTGCGGCAGATATTATAAAAGTAGCAATGGCACGTATCTATCAACGGTTTCAGGCCGAAGGAATACAAGCCAAAATGATCCTGCAAGTACATGACGAATTAAATTTCAGCGTTCCTGTCAATGAAAAAGAGCGTGTAGAAGAAATCGTCATCGAAGAAATGGAGAAAGCATACCGCATGCACGTCCCCTTGAAAGCAGATTGCGGATGGGGCAGAAACTGGCTTGAGGCACATTAAACCATCAAGTGAATAAAGACTACCTCAATAAGGAATTGCTATCTTTTAGACACTAATTACACAAGGAGACTCCACCTTATCAGGGACCTCCGCTTACAAAATGGAGGCAAGTCTGGGTAATAACATTATTTAACTCTGTATCCAGAAAGCTAGAAAAAAGATTCCTTTTTCGACGAAGTGATTCATTCTATATCCGGCAGATTGACTGCCGGATATTTTTTTGTCACCAATATTGGCAAAAAGCTAGTTATCACCCACCTTCACTCTTGACATTTTGACAATCTTTTATCTTCAAAAATGCATAAATACCAAATTAACATGTAGATTTGCCTGTCTCTTATACACATCTCCGAGCCCACGAGACCGTACTAGATCTCGTA
>ENA-UAJR01000395-UAJR01000395.1-human-gut-metagenome-genome-assembly--contig:-NODE-395-length-13770-cov-4.357419_pt1 | contig 13770 bp, 21 predicted proteins | sample MGYA00244432_ERZ654421 | MGnify/ENA primary metagenome ERZ654421 (study PRJEB26926, sample SAMN06165047) | human gut metagenome | biome: ENVO:00009003; feature: ENVO:2100002; material: ENVO:00002003... | reverse complement strand
TCTGACTGAGAGTTTACTCACTTAGCCGCGTGTCCACTATTGCTGGGTAAGATCAGTAAGCGCTGCAAATGAGTAACCATCCTTAAGCCCTTTTATAAGCTTCAGATCTTCAGCTGGTGACCATGACGGTAATTTCTTCTTCATTCACTTGCCTTAGAGTGAACTAAATATTTCTGATATTACTTGTAAATCAATAATTCTTGAATCGAGAATGGGGGCGTTTTGAGGTGTATAAATCGCACTTAGACTCGACCATTTAGTATCCGTGGTTGAAGAGCTCCTCAACTCCAGCATTTACGACATCCTGGTTTCCAGGGATGTAACGTGGCCAGCCTTCTACCTCTTTGATGTTCTTAACGATAACTCCTTCGAAGCCAAATTGATCTGCCGATATATCAACAATATGGAATTCATCGTTGTTGGAGATCTCACACCAGTAATGACCGAACCCGCCATACATAGTGAATAACCCGCCGTCAGATTTCCCATCGCCACCTCTAATCACAGCTGATAACCCTTTGCTATGTGCCAGACGAGCTAATAGCAGACTGGCAAATAGGCATGTGCCCGTTGTGTCATCGGTATCACAGTCAGCGAGGATACCGTTCAGTAATGCCCGTGCTTCAGTCGCAACATCATTAATGAGGTTTTTCATCAGGGTTACTTATCGCAAATCGGTTTCAGGGGATTCTGCCAGACAGGCCGTAGCGTGACAATTTTTTATGACCCCAATAGGGGGCGAAATTAACGGGTCTTAGAATTTCGTCACCGATGAATGTTGCGTTAATCTTTTTTTATATAAAGAGGAGCTAACCATGAATAAAATGAAGTACAGTGCAGTATTGAATGAATGGAATTTTAAGTATGATTCTGCTGAAAGATTCGGTGACTCACACTTTCTTTATATCCATAATTTCATGAACGATCAGAGCCAGTTACTTGGTATTATCATAGCTGATTTTTTGAAGGTTCCTCAGATAGAACTTCTTCCTATTCAGACCGCCATAGATAACCTTGTAAGGTTATTAAAGGTTCAGACATCCAGGTCGTTAACGTCTGATGAGGGTGTTGATCTTGCTCAATTCCTCACTCAGTACCTCAGACAGACACAATCTTATGCTGCGGTTTCAAGTATGTGTCCGGTTGGTCAAAAGTTGAATTTTTTCCTGAACATCTACCCAAGAAAAGGTAATAAAGAGTTTTCTTTTCGATTATTCGCAATCACCACACTCAATGAAATTACAAGCGTGTCTGAATTTGTTGAAATGGCACATAGTACTCAACAAAGTGATCTGATTAATAATCCTGGTTATTTTGTTTGATTACTAAATAATTCCATATTGAAATCATTAACCATCACTTAACAGTGATGGTTTTTTGTTTTATTTCAATTATCTTTTTGTTCGATATGACTATCTGCTTTTTATAATCTGATTTCACTTACTATCATGCTGATACTACTAGGTAAAATGGTCGTGATGACTTTAATTCATGCTATTCCATTGAGATTTGTGTTTACAATCAATAAAAATATTGTTAATAAAATGTAATCCTTAACATAAATCAACATGGATATGGAACCTACACTACAATGGCAAAGAAAAACATACATCAGGAAGAGATTGTATTCGCGAAGAAACAGCTTGTTCTCCTTGCAACATTAAAAGGGAAGGTAAGTGAATTGATTCTAAAGTGGGAAGGGAACATTGGAGCTGAGACTCCTGACTATCATCTTTTAATGAACCAACTTGAGTCAGTAGAAAAGCAAATATTTTCTAAGATTGGTGCTTGGAAAAAGACATCTTTGCTTTGAGTGTCAGTGAAGAAAAACTTTATGAACAAACTTAATCCTCCTGCTTTATGTAATTCTTTTTTTACCAGGGATTTCTAGGAGAATCTTAGTCCATAACCCATCTGTCATAAAATCAATTATCGAGTCTGATATCATGGCTTTATTTGCAATTCTTTGAGCAGTGTAAATTGCCTGACTTTTATCTTCGATAAAGATGCCATGAGGCACTAGACTAACATTATCTTCGGTTTTCCTTGCCCACATGCGGAGGCGGTAATCTATTATGTATTCGTCATACTCTATCCACAGATGAGGTCGAATTATCTGGCCAGTTCCAGCCAACGTTACTTCTCCAACGATGCGCTGGTGCGGTATACAGAATCTATCTAGCAGGCAACTTACAACCATAGTATGACCATCACATTCGAGTGGAAGTACATCATATTTATGTAACAGCTCGCAGACATAAGCAACTTCAGGGGTTATGAACATTTACGGCCTCATATTAGACGGGGAGGGTGCTTAATTGGTCATTAAGCCTAAGTGATGATGGAGCCCAGTAGCCGGAACCGCACATCCACCGTTCACCAGGAAATGAAAAACCCTCTCTGATAAGAAACTCCCTAAGTTCGGTGCTGATGACATTCTCAACCTTTAAGATGTAGTTATTTGTCTCAGCTGCTTCTTTTAATTTCGAGAGTAACTGTCTGAAAAATCCTTTGCCTGGGGTCTTCACTGAAATGGTTGCGACTACCAGTACCGACGAACCGAGGTATGACATTTTTCCCGTCCGGGCACGGATGTATAACTCATCTACTAACTGAAGACCTTGAACCTTCATTGATTTTGAATGAAAGATGCTTTTTTTTGCTTCAACCATTAAGTGAGTGAATGATTGAAGGATCTTATTGATGTCTCTGTCATGACAACTCATATAATCACCAAATTAAATCAGCATAATAAATTGCACAGTGTATAGCGTAACTTTTCAATAAAGTTGATGCTTTGAAATAAAAGCAACAATACATAATCTTTGTGTCTTATTGGCTAAGGTTGTTATGTAATTATCAGAGGTTTTTAATCCTTTCTAAAGATGCTAGATATGCTTCATAGTTATCTCCAAATTTTTTCTTTGCCCGTCTTACTCTCATCTTTTCTGCCAGTTCACTCTTATGCTCGGTCTGGTATTTTTTATTGTTTTGGAGTTTTACACCTGCACCGGAACCGGCAGCATAATTTCTGTTTTTATCGCTAATGCACAACTTGCATTTACTTTTAAGGCCAAACTTACCCTTAAGTTCCTTACCGAATTCTTCGAAGGGTTTAACCTGATTGCATCCTTTACAGCGTTTGCACCCAGAGGGGAGATCTTCATTAGCCATGTCTAGTTCCAGTGGTTAAAGGTAATGAACTGCATTTTACTGCAAACAGGCACTTCCAACCATAAAATCGACTACTTAACCATAATTCAACATAAGGTTCATTAAGCGCACCAAGGTAAGGTGTTGATTGTTAAGGGTTTATCAGGGGGTTCTCTTGACTTGTTGGTATCCTCGGACTCAGGCTGTTACGTATCCTGTGACTAACTGAGCCCCGTCCGTGGTGACCAGTTAACAGATTCTCCAAGGAACCTTGTTAACGCTGCTTTAGCATACTGAGGCTTTGAGTAGTATCTGGGAAACCAGCCATCATAAGTTTGTGTGCCATTGCGCCGGTATTCTGGCCTGACTGACAGCTTACATCCATTACCATCAGTAGAAATACAAAAAGTGTACCCATCAACAGAATCAGAAGTAAGCAGAATGGATGTCATTGGGGATACCTCATTATTGAACTAACCAGAAACTACAATGGTGATCCGACATGGTTTCCTCGATTTTACCGACTGAGCTGTCATATAGCGATACCTTTTATTCTTAGGTTCTCTTGCAGTATTGGCTATCGATTGTCACAATTTAGTCTGGTGGCACTGGTTCATTTTGAATCGCCACGGGTTTAACAGACACCTCAGAGTCATTTAAGATGGCTTAAAGAGAGGTGCCCATGAGCGGTAAGCGTTATCCCGAAGAGTTTAAAACTGAAGCAGTCAAACAGGTTGTTGATCGCGGTTATTCTGTTGCCAGCGTTGCAACACGTCTCGATATCACCACCCACAGCCTTTACGCCTGGATAAAGAAGTACGGTCCAGATTCTTCCACTAATAAAGAAGAGTCAGATGCTCAGGCCGAGATCCGCCGTCTCCAGAAAGAGCTGAAGCGGGTTACCGACGAACGGGACATATTAAAAAAAGCCGCTGTAGATTCAATCTGTCAATGCAACACCCCTTTCAATTATCTCTTTCGGTGTTTTGAACTTCAGTGTCTTTCTCGGTCTGTTGTTTAGCTGAGCAGCAACCAGATCTAGTTCATGTTGAGTATATTGGGCAAGACATGTCTTTTTAGGAAAGTACTGCCGAATTAGCCCATTTGTGTTCTCATTTGTTCCCCGCTGCCAAGGACTCTGAGGATCGCAGAAGTAAACTTTAACGCCGGTGCTGACAGTAAATTCTAGATGTCTGGCCAGTTCCATTCCTCTGTCCCATGTCAGTGATTTTCTGAGTTCTGACGGTAAACTCAGGAATTTGTCGGTAAGAGCCTGATTTACTGAGACAGAATCTTTTCCCCTGAGTCTAAGGATGATCGTATAACGTGATTTTCGGTCTACAAGTGTGGCTATATGAGAGTTTTTTGTACCTGAGACTAAATCGCCCTCCCAATGCCCCAGAGAGCGTCTGTTATCGATATTTCGGGAACGTTCGTGAATTGGTGTTCCGTTCACTATGTTAATCGTACCTCTTTCGCCTTTGCGGGTATGACGCCTGCCATGGCGAAGGCTATGCGACCGTCGCAGATGCTGTATATTCAGGTGGTGTAGCGCTTCACGGCTACGAAAGTACAGCGTTTTATAAATTGTCTCAGGTGATATTCGCAGCGTTTTTTGACGTGGTTTTGTTCGCCTTAACCATCCTGATATTTGCTCTGGAGACCATTTCATCTCCAGCTTTTCCAGAACAAGCTTTCGCAATGGTAAATTTTGATCCAGTAAGCACGGTTTTGGCCTTTTCGCCATTCTGTTGGCTCGGTTATTAGCATCAACAGCTTTGTAATAGCGTCTGCCCCGATTACGCTGAACTTCACGTGAGATCGTCGAAGGACTGCGATTCAGCGCAGTAGCTATCGCACGAATGCTCATTTTGGCTGACAAACCAGCTCGTATCTCCTCGCGCTCAGACAGTGTCAGGTGAGCTACAGCCCGCTTACGCTCATGGGGTTTTATGCCGCCAGTATCCCTTAACATAGTGAAGATCGTTCCGGGTTTTGAACCCAGGATATTCGCTATTTCACTGAAGCCTGTTCCGTTCTTCCATAGTTCAAAAACAGAGGCTTTTTCCTCTGCTGTAAATGTTCGTCTCATTCAAAAAACCTCCGCAACCCCATGTTTTCACATAACTGTTGCGTTGACCAATTGAATCTACAGCGGCGTACTTCGCAAAGCTGTCCGACTGAGGTACGCCTTTATCCGTGACAACACCTGTTGCTGGCCTGTTCGCCTGCTCTGTCGGGTGCTGGATGTTCATCCCAGTGGTTTTTACGCCTGGCTTCAGCAGCCGCATTCACAACGCCATCAGGCAGACCTGAGGCTGACAGGGCAGATTAAACAGTTCTGGCTGGAATCGGGATGCGTCTATGGTTATCGCAAAATCCATTTGGATCTGCGGGACAGCGGGCAACAGTGCGGAGTGAACAGAGTCTGGCGACTGATGAAACGTGTCGGGATAAAGGCTCAGGTCGGATACCGGAGCCCGCGGGCACGTAAAGGCGAGGCCAGTATCGTGTCGCCCAACAGGCTCCAGCGACAGTTCAATCCGGATGCTCCGGATGAGAGTTGGGTAACGGACATAACCTACATCAGGACCCACGAAGGCTGGCTGTATCTTGCCGTGGTTGTTGATCTGTTCTCACGCAAAATTATCGGCTGGTCCATACAATCCCGGATGACAAAGGACATTGTCCTGAACGCACTGCTGATGGCTGTATGGCGGCGTAATCCCCAAAAACAGGTGCTGGTTCATTCGGATCAGGGCAGTCAGTACACAAGCCATGAGTGGCAGTCGTTCCTGAAATCACACGGCCTGGAGGGCAGCATGAGCCGTCGCGGTAACTGCCATGATAATGCGGTTGCAGAAAGCTTTTTCCAGTTGTTGAAACGTGAACGGATAAAGAAAAAAATCTACGGAACGCGGGAAGAAGCCCGCAGCGATATTTTTGATTACATCGAAATGTTTTATAACAGTAAGCGTCGGCATGGTTCTAGCGAACAGATGTCACCGACAGAATATGAAAACCAGTATTATCAACGGCTCGGAAGTGTCTAGATTATCCGTGGCGATTCATTTTTCGGGTGGTTTGTTACTTTTTCCGTTGGTGTTCCAGGGCTACCGACCTCTGCATGTACGTATACATCCCTCTTTCTCGTTTACCCCGCCAGATTTCAATCCGATAGAATCGTTCCTGTTTTACTCACTCGTAATTCACTTTTCATAGTCATTTTGTGGACATTAAACGTGCGCTACAGGTGCGCATTCCTTGCTTCAGGATGGCTTACTATCTAAAATGGCAGAGATTTTTGATACTTTTGAACATTTTAATGAGGTATATACCATGATGAACATCGCTTGTGATGACGGCTCAACGAACGTAAAACTTGCCTGGATTGAGAATGGTGAAATCAAAACTCATGTTTCGCAGAACGCCTTCCGCGAAGGCTGGGCTACTCCACTCGCATTTGGTGGTAAAACTATCTACAACTATCTCATTGATGGGCGGAAATTTACTCACGACATTGGTTCAACATCTGCAATTACAACAACGCATACCTCTTTCCAGTTCGACGCTGTAAGTCGCGTAGCAATTCATCATGCCCTTTTGACTTCCGGTCTTGAGCCACAGGATGTTGAACTTACAGTGACACTGCCGGTGGCCATGTTCTTCACGAGCGATGCGCAGTTGAACGAAGCTAATATTGAAAAGAAAAAGGCCAACGTTATGGGCCCAATAACCCTGAATAATGGCGAAACTTTTCATGTTGTAAAAGTTAACGTAATGCCTGAATCAGTACCTGCGGCTGAATATCTGATTGATCCTAAAACAACCACGCAGCTTACACGAACCCTGGTTGTCGATCTGGGGGGAACAACCCTAGACCTGGCCATCATTCAGGGGGCAATGGAGGGCATATCTGATATCTTTGGCAACAGCGATGTTGGCGTTTCACGAGTGACAAAAGCTGTTATGGCTGCGCTCCAGGATGCCCAGTCTCCAAGTAGTTATGCCATTGCGGATATCATCATTAAAAACCGTCATGATAGAGCGTTGATTGCTTCTGCGGTCAATGATCACTCTAAAATTGATGCCATCATTGACGTTATCGATTCTGAGTCGAAAAATCTGGCCGAAGCTGTTGCAGCTGATATACGTCGTCAGAACAGCGTCCACAAAATCATACTGGCCGGGGGCGGTGCTGAGCTCATCCATTCTCATATTGTCGAACTATTCCCTAAGCTGGATGTCATCAAAGCGCCTGACGCGCAGCTCGCGCTCGTCAAAGCAATGGCAAGCGTCTAAACGAGGTTATGTGATGGAAGAAGATAAACGTTTACTCGTCTGGCTCCGCCCCGGCAATAATCCAGAAGACGGTAAAGCTCTTGATATTATGGAGCGCTTACCCCGCCGATCCCGGGGGGAATTTTACCGTAAGGCACTGGTAATTGCGTCTGCCTTGCATGAGCTCGACCCTCGGTTAATAAATTTGCTGGCCGCACAAACCACGACATCGTTTAATGCCGAAACGCTGAGCAACATTCTGTCGCAAACGCTGGGCATTGCCGTTGAACGGAATTCTTCACCAGTGGAAACCCAGGCCACAGGTATCCGAGCAACAACCATCATTGATTCGGATAAGCCTGCTGAGCAGAAAGAACCAATTCCTAAACCCTCCCTGATGATGCAAACCCTCAAACGTTGAATCCGAACCGGCTACTAGTAGCCGGTTTACTCACCTTGCTCGGTTAACAAGCTGAGATAGATCCGCAACCCCTTATCCAGTGACTCTCTAATGGCATCTGCTGCTGCCCCTGCATCCCTGTTTGAAAGAGCGAGTTCAAGCGACGAGAAAAATATTGGCCATTTATCCTCCGAGTCAGATTCGAACGTGTAACTCAGAGTTGGCCACAGGTTAATCCACAGTTGGGTTACAATTTTGAAAAACTCAGGCAGACCGGCGTATATGTAAAGCTTCAGCCGCAGAGTGAGGTTTAGCTGGTGCGCCAGATAAACATCCCTACGTTCATATGCGGAACGCAGCTTTTGGCACAAAGACAGGCATTCTTCAAAGCCATTGGCATCCATTTTCAGTACGGCCTTTTCTGCCAGTTCTGGCTCAATCAATCGCCTCATAATCGCTTGGTTGCTGGTTCAAGTCCAGCAGGGGCCACCAAATAAAACAAGGAGTTAGATGAGGAATCGTCTGACTCCTTTTTCGTTTTATACGAATTGGGTCAGGTAATGGGTCAGGTAAGGAATTACCTCCCCTCCTTCTTCATCCCGCTGCCAGCATCTCCGGATAGTGCGTCGCCACGATATCATTCATTTTTTCTGTCAGGTCGCACCGCTTAAACGTGATGTGCCCGGTTCCTTTCTGGAAATAACGTATACTGAATAAATTATCTTCGTAAACATCCTTCGAAGGGTTATCCCGGATATGATCCATCAGTCGGGTAGTAATATCACCACGATTATCAGGGATCGGTTTACCATCCAGCAGAAACAGCATTCGTTCCAGGTCTGCGAGTTGATCACGTCGCCATCCCCAGTTAAGACTAAATCCCCAGCGGTTATGCGTCACCAGATTGTTAATAATGATCTTCTTCCCAAAACTACAGGGACTATTGGTTTTATAATCCCATGACAGCCCTTTGAAGACATTGATGATACCGCGTTCAAAGACATCCCTTTTATTAAGATGTAACTGCTTAAAGGTACTGAGGATATTGGCTTCGCTGATGGCAGGAAGGTCACCCTCCTCCAGGGTTTTATGCAACTGGTCACGAGCCTGGGCATCCATCAACGCCATCATGCCAGACTTCAGCATCAAGTCGCGCCAGATACTGCGGTCTATATTACGCGTAATGGCGGGCATTGCTTTCTCAGATGGCTCGGTTAGCCAGCTGTCATAGCGGTGCCCGGATTTCATGGCCCAGTCCTGTGCCGTTCCCCCGCCCACTTCTGAAGTAAGGCGGGATACCGCATCAAGCTGCTGTATCAGTTGCTCAATCTGAACCAGTGCCGCATCACGCCCTGACACAGTCCGTTCAATATTAGTTGAGAGGATAAGTTCACTGTGATCCGTTAATACATCGGGTTCTGTTTGCATCGTTAATCATCCATAAAAGCAAACGCGCCTGCCAATAGTGGCTGGCGCATTATGCGATCAATATAAAAAGGGGAAGGTTTGGAGATAAAAATCAGGAATAAGACTCGAAGAATTCAGGTGTTGATTAGGCTGGTTGCGCGTCTGGCTCTGAGGATGTCGATAGCGGTGAGAAATGGAGTCTGATCCTGCCAGGTAAATCCTTTTCGGTCAGTGCGAATCAGCTCATATCTCTCTACCAGAAAGTTAATGGCATCCATCAGTGTGATACCAGCATCAATATGTTCCTGAATCACGGATTCATTAATAAAGGGAGTGTCGTCCAGTCGCAGACCATAGTGCTGGTCTAACAGGCGAGTCAGCAACATTTGCCAGACAGCCACGGGTGGCGGACATGGCTTCGCCACCCGCGGGTTTATTGCAGGATGAGTTTTCATTTTTTCTCTCGTTTGAATTAAAGGGGTTTAGTTTTGGGCGGGATAAATAACGATATAAACATAGCCATATGAACCGAGCCAGCCAGCCTTACAGAAGTCCATTTTCAGCAAAGGACGCTATGTGCCTGCCACCCACGATGAAGTGGTCAAGGACACGGACATCAACTAATCCGAGGGCCTGAATCAGGCGCTGGGTAATGACCTTATCTGACTGGCTGGGCGCGATATCACCAGAAGGATGGTTATGGGCAAGGATCACCGCTGCGGCATTAAAATAGAGTGCGCGTTTTACCACCTCACGAGGGTGAACTTCTGTACTGCTGATGGAGCCGGTAAATAAGGTTTCCCAGGCAAGCAGTTGATTCTGATGGTTGAGATACAACACCATAAACTCTTCCCGCTCACATCCGGCCATTCTCAGACACAGCCAGTCACGGACTGCACTTGTTGAAGTGAAAGCGACTCCCGGTTGATGTAAATAGTGACTGAGTAATTCAAAGGCTTTATCAACAGTACGCTGCACATGTAGGGGCAGTGATGGGGAAGAAAAATCGACTGTGTTTTCCATAAATAGGTCCTCAATCGAGGAGTGGTCAATAGAGAGTGATTGTCAGGGGGTCGGGATGTGAATCTGCCTGACTCAGTCATCGGTATTCATTGGCCTAGTTCAGGAAATGTATTGAGTTGCCCGTGTAGCCTTTAAGACTGGCTGAGTGTGATGATGAGGCTGAGATATATCCAGGCCCTGAAAAAGAAAACCCCTGCCACATCAGTGACAGGGTAAATCAGTGTTCGAAGATTATTGTGCTTCCTGATAGCGGATGTCCTTGCACTCATTTATACCATCAAGCTCTTTACGGATATTCTCCGCTGATGGACTGAAGCTCCCGACCTTGTCATCATTGATGTAGATATCAAACTTCGATGCCTGACTCAGGGCTTCAATAAAAGAAAACCAGGCATTATCGGCACCTCGCCAGCCAAGAGAGGAAGGGACTGGATACTGACTGTCTCCTGTCACCAAGGTAATGGTCTTATCCTCTTCATGTGAGTTAGCCCCCTTGCCTCCAGGAAGCGTGATATACACGCTATGCTGAAGGTTATCCTCCTCATCCGGATTCGTAGTACAGCTTACATTCAGAACCGTCTTTTCCGGGCTGGTGATAATGTACTCCGTCACGCCCATGGCAAAATTATTAGTCCACATGTTAGGTATCGCACTGGCAGGCGCTGCACAGAGCATCATGCTGGTTGCCAGTATTACTGGTATCAGTCTCATTGGTATCTCCATATTGGTGAGTCAGAAATTATCTATATCTAAATTGCGTCAATTAGCCCCTCGTTATTTGAGGTATGAATAAGCATAAGTGACGCGGTATTTTTGCCGAAACGATATTCAGTCTGTACAGACTGAATAAATATGATATCGCTGAACAGGTATTCTCACGCCGTCTGATGATAAATGTCGAAATATTTATCCGGTCAGACGGACCTTCTAGTTTGTCTTATCTTTTGTCCATTTTGGACGATTGCCATTAGAAAACGATTTAGACAGCGACCAGTACTCGATCGGGAAACGCTTGACGAGCTCGCCGTTAAGGCGAACATCAATGGTGCGATACTGGCCGTTATTCATGGTTCCTTTGCTGAAATAGGCGTTGCTACTGCAGGTTCCCGTATCGTACTGATTCCAGCCTTTTTCTGGTTTAGCCACAACATAAAAATCCCCTAATGCACAACCGTTGGTGGATTTACGGTTCACAATCGCAACCCGGTTAGTGGCTGCAAGAACAATAGAACAGGTACTGTTTTTTCCGCCACAGACATCCCATAGCACGCGTCCCTTAGGATCTTTGAATGACCAGATAGTATCAGGCGGTATATCACTACGGGCGAGGGAAGGAAGGCTAAACCCCAGTCCTGAACTCAGAGCAAGAACAGCAATCATTTTTTTCATGGTTATATTCTCAGATAAGTAAAAGTTGTATTTCTTCCTGTCAGCGACTTTACCTGACAGAAAAAACTGTTTAAGAGCAAACACCTGAGTCAGCAGATACTGTAGATAGCCTGCTGACGGTAGTGTTTCGTAAAAACAACAATCTCTCCTTATGGTCGCAGTCTACTCAGCACAATGATGGCTGCTGGTATCGGCATGACATGTGAGGGATAGCGCATCACGGACGGAATCGAAATGCGGCAGTGCCTGGATAAAGTCAGGCCGGGTTGAAAGCAGGCTGAAATCCTTGTGTGGAATAAAGGTGGCTCTCAGGACTGTCACGGTATGGATATTTTCTAGCGGGTAAACCGCAATACGGCCCTGTAACTCACCCACCAGATACCAGTGACCATACAGTGAAATAAGCCGGTATGGAGCCAGCCCTTCGCAACGCATCCCCTCTGCCAGCAATATGACTCGCTGACGGGTTGAGATAGCACTGACCAGACGATAAAAAGTGAGTGAGCCTGAGGGAGGAATTGCATTTGCTGGCTGCCATACCAGGCAGGGCATGTCATCGGCATTCAGCAGAGCACCGGCCAGCCTTCTGTCGAAACCGGGGAAAGCATCAGCCAGCCCCGTACGGTGAGCAAAGGTCAGTACATCAAATTCCCCCTGGGCCCCGCTATTTCCTGAGCGCAAACGACAATGTCCCTGGTGATACTCCAGGTCGAGGTACATCAGACGTTCATGAAAATCCCGCCTTAAGGTACGAACGGACACGCCAAACTCAGCAGCAAGTTTGGTGACGCTCAGAGTTTCACCGGTGACAAGACGACAGATGATAAGTGACAGCCTGACAGCCAGCCGGTCATGGCGACGTTCTGCCTGTGTCATGGGAGGGACTCCATTCAGATTAACTGACTGAAAATTTAAGTGATTACTTTAAAGAAGGTGCCGGACAGGGTATGGACATCATGAAAACTATTTTTTCTTTTTGCGGAAGTGAGAGATGGTGTGCCTTAAGGAGGTATTAGCTGGATTTAGCATCAGCGAAGATAAGCGTATGTGGACAGGTTATGTCCCCCGTAAACAATCCATTAACAAGTTTCGAGAAAAGATATTTTCGGCTTTTATGCAATCTGCTCCATCAGCGTTTCCGCTATCACCCAGAGCGCCCGGTTAAGTTTCACATCGCCATCAATACCACGCACAGCCCGAGTATGAGTACGTTTCCCCGTGATATTACGCCCGGACAGCCCGCCTTTAATCAGGTTCTCCTGAATACGCTGATACGTGGTCCACAAATCATTGCTCTCGTCCTGCCAGCGCCGGGGCGCAAGTACCTGAGATGCCGTCACAGGCTGGTGGTCCTCACCGAAACGATAGGTCAGTGCAGCCTGAGCCAGCGCCTGCTGTGCCGGTGGGGGCAACATCAGGGATTGCATGGCATCCCGTTTCTCCTCAACGCGGTCAAAAATCCCCAGCACCTCATAGGCCCCTTCAATCACCTGACTCACCACATCTCCCTTATGCGGTACCCGTACCTCACCAAAGGTTTCACCACAGACAAGCCCGTTCTGGCACACCGCCCGGAATAATCCCGGCAGCATCTGATAGGAGCTGGAGCCGTCATGGGAGTTGAGCAGAATGATTTCAGGGACCTGTTTCCCGGTAATTTGCCCCGCCCGACGCAGGCGTAACATATGCTTGGTATGCTCACGACGCCCGGGGTCTCGTACCCGGGTCTGACAGGCAAAGAACGGCTGAAAACCTTCCTTCTGCAGACTGTCGAGCAGCGATATGGTTGGAATGTAGGTATAACGTTCACTCCGGGACTGATGTTTATCCTCACAGAAGACACTGGGCACCACGCGAAATAACTCCTCATGGGTTAAGGGGCGGTCACGACGGATAAGGTTTGCTGCGCCAAAGCGCGAAGCCAGACGGGTCATAAGCAGACTCCTCATAACGGGAAAACAAATAAAAGGGATCCCCGTCGCATCGGCGACAGGGGCAGGGAAGTAACAGGGATGGGTTAAATACTCAGAAGAAGAAATCCCAGATGGCGCGGGCCACAGAGACCACGGTGGTGCGCACGGCCTGAATGACGGCCCGCACAGGTGCTGTCTCTTATA
>ENA-UAJR01000374-UAJR01000374.1-human-gut-metagenome-genome-assembly--contig:-NODE-374-length-14047-cov-4.534591_pt1 | contig 14047 bp, 10 predicted proteins | sample MGYA00244432_ERZ654421 | MGnify/ENA primary metagenome ERZ654421 (study PRJEB26926, sample SAMN06165047) | human gut metagenome | biome: ENVO:00009003; feature: ENVO:2100002; material: ENVO:00002003... | reverse complement strand
ACGAGATCTAGTACGGTCTCGTGGGCTCGGAGATGTGTATAAGAGACAGGTGACAGTTATTCACTGTCGCCGTGTTTAAATCGTAACAGGTCGCGGCGCTCTTTTTTGTCCGGGCGTCGGTCCGGGTGCGGCATGGTTAAGGCATTAAGTTTACGTGCCAGCGCCATTTTTTCGCGTTTCTCTACACTTTCCGCAGTCTCTTCATACAGCAAGGCTGCCTCGCTGGCGGGGCGACGCTGTTCAGTAATCGCCTTTACAATCACCGTGCGTTCGTCATTTCCCTGGCGCAGAGTGAGCGTGGCATTCAGCTCGACGATTTTGCTCGGCTTGCTGCGCTGCCCGTTGTAATGCACCTTACCGCCTTCAATCATTTCACGGGCCAGCGCGCGGGTTTTATAAAAACGGGCAGCCCATAGCCATTTATCCAGTCGAACCTCAACAACAGGTTTCTCTTTCATGGCGTCTCCTTCACATTAGCGAGGGGATCAGGCGGCGGTAGTCATTCAGTGACGGATGGCGTTGATACTGTTTCTCGGCAATCCCGGAATCAGGATTAGTCACGCCGAGGCAGTAACGAATACCAAATTGCGCGGCAGCATCGAGAATCGCTTCGCTGTCATCAATAAACAGCGTTCTTTCAGCTTTCAGACCCGTAGCTTTGGCCACCGCATGCCATAACCGCTGATCCTCTTTCGGATAACCAAATGTGTGGGTGGAAAGTAATAAATCAAGGTGTGCGTCCAGACCCGTATGCTCAAGTTTTACCGACAGGTTGTGCGGATGCGCATTGGTGAGCAAAATTCGCTGCTTACCGCTGGCTTTCAGTGCCTCAAGAAACGGAATGGTATCTTCACGCAGTACGGCACGCGGTCCCATCTCGGTGGTCATCGCACAGATATCCAGACCCAGTTGCTCACTCCAGTAATCAAGACAGTACCAGTTTAGCGTATGCTGTACGTCGTGATATTGCTGGCGCATATATTCCATCGCTTCCTGTGGCGTAACCCCGTTTTTCGCGCCCCATGTTTCAGGCACCAGCTTTTGCCAGAAATAGTTATCGAAGGCGAGGTCGAGCAACGTGCCGTCCATATCCAGCAGAACGGTATCTACGTCCTGCCAGGCAATGTTGATATGCATGAGGGAAATCTCCAGAGTGAAGCAATTTGCGCGACAGGGTAGCATAACCTGCCGCGCAAACGTGTTATTCGATAAGGCTTTCTGAAGGGGTGATCAGTTGCGGGTTCAGGCAGCTTTCATAATGGGCCTGAATCTTCATCATGCGAGTGCGATGACGCTGGTAACGCCGCCAGGCCTGTACGCCATTATAAATGGCGCTACCCAGCATCGTCAGTAGCAGCAGTGTGGTGCTGAGATAGCGCCACAGGCCGGAACGATCCGGGATCGGATGAAGGCCTATATGCTGCGTACCATTGGCGTCAGTGAAGATTTTTGTGACGATACCCTCGGCGTTAAACGGCGTATGCATCAGCATTTGTGCCAGTTTCTGGAAAGCGTTCCACTGTTCTTGCGGCGGGTAGTCGTAAAGTGATGCCGAAGGCCAGGGCTGATCAACAAAATCGCTGCCTTCGTCGCTGACAATCAGGAATCCGCCGGGGGCCGGACTGTTTAGTGATTGTGCCGCTCGCGCCGTTTCATGCGTGATAAACGGCGCGGTGGAGGTTGCCACCAGGTTATCCAGCGATTCCGCACTCACCGGGCGTAATAACACATTCACGCCATCGAGCTTCCCGGCGTTGGCGCGTTTTACCAGCGCGTCCCAGTCTTTACTGTTGCCGAGATTGACCAGCGCATTTTTCAGTCGCACACAGTCATCTTTGGCAGAACATAAATCCGCTGTCTTCAGTACAATGTCGCCAAAATCATCAAGCAATACCATGCCGGATTTTTGAATCGCTGAACGTAATGAGGCACTGACGCGAGATTCATCTTCCGGTTTAGGGTGCAGCTGGCGATTAACTGCTTCGGTCAATGCCGTCGCTTTGTTGACCAGTTCAGATTCTGGTAATGGTAATGAGCGGGCGTCGTTCCAGATGATCTGCGAGCAGTCAAACGGTAAAAAAGGTGAATTGGTTTTCGCGCTCCAGGTTCCGGAAGTGCGAATATTACACATTCCCGTACCGCTAATACGCAATGTATCGCCTACCCGCACGCCAGCGTCAGCCAGTTGTTTTACGCTGGTGGCTTCAATGGTCTGCGCGCCTTTCATCCATGAGAGAGTGAATTTCAGCGGCATATCCAGCGGGATCCAGAATAACAGCATAAACAGCACCAGCAGCGAGCCCGCAGCGATAATCGTACTGCGCAGCCAGTGCTGTAACGGAAAGTTTTTTACTTCATCATGCAGCGAAAGATATCGTCCCTGACGCACTACATGGCGGTCGAGATAGATATCGATATCGGTTTGTTGACCGAGATCCTGAGCAATGTATGGCTGCCAGTGTGCGGGATAGACCAGGTCGATAATACCGAGTGAAATATTGTTGATCTGTTCCTGATCGTTTTCGCCAAACAATCCCCAACGACGGGGTGTACCGCGCAGACAATGAATTTCCCGCAGGGAGGATTTTGCCGGGGGCGCGAATAGCCCCCACAGACCTGCGCCCAGCAGCAGTAACGCGCCGCCTGCCAGCCACGGAACAAATACATCCGGGGTAATCAGGCAGAAAAAGAACATCAGGAAGGAGGCGACGATCAGCAACGCTTCACGCAGCCCGCGCGGACGACTCAGCGCATATTCTTCATGCGTTTCTTTGCGAATATTGAGTAGCTCGATTTGCTCACTCTCTTCCCCGCGAATCGACGCCTGCGTTGACGGAACAGGTTGCAAGGCATAGCCGCGAGTTTCCTGCATGTACTCCTGCAGCGTATGACCGTTGAGTGAAATAACCAGCGGCAGCGAATCGGTATGAATCAGTTCAACGGTATTCTCATCGTTGATGTACTGTTCCCAGAAAGGGGGCAGGTGGACTTCTACCGAATCGAGGTAGTAACGCCATTTATTCGGATCGTCGGTAGAGATGCCGTAACGCGTGATAGCGTGTGTCAGCATCATGACGTTGTTGCTTTCGGCATTCAGCGCCAGAGAGATCGGTGCCGCGCTGGCTCCCGTTGGGCCAGGCACCTGTAATACCTGCGTCAGGCTCTCAAGATAATTTTCAACGGCGCTACGTTCTTCAGGTGTGAGTTTACGCGTTTGCGCATCCGCGAAGGCGTTGGTCCAGGGCAGCTGACGCCGTCTGGATCGCACTTTTATCAGCCATCCCGCAAGTAGTGAGCAGGCCAGCAAAGCAGCTAAAAAAATCACAATGGTGCTCATGCTTTCCCCATCTTACTTAGTCTGTCAGGCGTGGTCAGTCGCACCGGACACAATACATGATTCTGCGGTTGGCTATCGGCAAGCGTGGAGTTTAACTTGAGCATCATTAAGCACATCACAGTAACCGCTGATCATAGCAAACCCTCTGAAGGCGGAATATCAGCAAATTCCTGGAGTTATTTCAACCTATTGACTTTTAATTTGATTTGAGGACGATTATTTATTAAGTTACATAAATGTAAATAACATGCAATTCACATTGCCGAAAGCGTGTCCGATATCGCACAATAACCGCTGATTTCACAGCATAGATCCCACGATGAGCAAATCATTACAAAAACCCACCATTCTGAATGTTGAAACTGTAGCCCGTTCCCGACTGTTTACCGTCGAGAGCGTGGATCTGGAGTTCAGCAATGGCGTGCGGCGTGTTTATGAACGAATGCGTCCAACCAACCGGGAAGCAGTGATGATTGTGCCGATTGTGGACGATCACCTGATCCTGATCCGCGAATACGCAGTGGGAACTGAATCCTACGAATTAGGTTTTTCGAAAGGATTAATTGATCCGGGTGAAAGCGTCTACGAAGCCGCTAACCGCGAGCTAAAAGAAGAGGTTGGATTTGGTGCGAACGATCTGACTTTTTTGAAGAAGCTCAGCATGGCACCGTCTTATTTTTCCAGCAAAATGAATATCGTGGTAGCGCAAGATCTCTACCCGGAATCGCTGGAAGGCGATGAGCCAGAGCCGCTACCACAGGTGCGCTGGCCGCTGGCGCATATGATGGATTTGCTGGAAGACCCTGACTTCAACGAAGCGCGTAATGTCAGCGCGCTGTTCCTCGTGCGCGAATGGTTGAAAGGGCAGGGGCGAGTGTAAATGCGTGAAGTTTGCCTGATGCACAATGTTTATCAGGCTTATGGGGTTTCTGCAATTTATTGAGTTTTCACGATTTTGTTAGCCGGATAACGCGTTCACCCGTATCCGGCATAAACAAGTGCACTTTGTCAGCAAACTGAAAAGGCGTCGAAGCGCCTTTTTAATCAGAACAATTCCTGTGCCTCGCCATTATCGATAATGGTCGTTCCCACCTCGTGCACCGCCTGTTGTGTCGGCTGCGTACCTTCGATGAAATACTCTTCGCGGCTGTTGCCACCATTAGCTAACTGCCCGGTGCTGCGATCGATATTCACCGTCACAATACCCGGTGGCGGCGTCAGCGGTTGTTCCGGCACACCTTCAAGAACGACTTTCATATAAGCGTCCCATGCAGGCTGGGCACTCTTGGCACCGCCTTCGTAACCTGAGATCTGATCTTTAATCGCTCCGGAAGCCGTTGTATGACCGAGATTACGACGGTGATCATCAAAGCCAATCCAGACCGAGGTCACAACGCCCGGACCGTAACCCGAGAACCACGCATCTTTCGAACTGTTAGTGGTACCGGTTTTCCCGCCGATATCGCGACGCTGCAAATCACGACCTGCACGCCAGCCGGTACCCTGCCAGCCTGGCTCACCAAAGATATTGGTGTTCAAAGCACTCTTAATCAGGAATGCCAGCGGAGTGTTGATGACGTGCGGTGCGTACTCCTGCGCGCCAGTCTTCGCCACTAACGCCTGATTAGCCTGCTCCAGCTGCGGCATTGGTACAGAAACATTCTGCTGCTCGCGGGAGATAGCGACATCTTCAACATCGTTATTTTCCAGCACGTTCGATTTCTGCGTATCACCGTAAATCACCGGAATATCGCATTCCGGGCAGGCTACTTTCGGTTTCGCTTCGATAATCACGCCGCCCTGATCGTTTTCAATTTTGCTGATAAACCACGGGTCCACCAGGAAGCCACCGTTCGCCATGACCGCGTAGCCGCGCGCCACCTGCATTGGGGTGAAGGACGCTGAACCCAGCGCCAGCGATTCGGTGTGGACAATGTTTTGCGCCGGGAAGCCGAAGCGTTGCAGATATTCTGCAGCGTAGTCGACGCCCATCGCCCGCATTGCGCGTACCATCACCACGTTTTTCGACTGACCCAGCCCCTGACGTAAGCGAATTGGACCAGCATACTGCGGTGGTGAGTTCTTCGGCTGCCAGTCAGAACCGGCACCTGCATCCCAGCGAGAAATTGGCACATCGTTCAACATACTTGCCAGCGTCAGACCTTTATCCATCGCCGCGGTGTAGAGGAACGGTTTGATGTTGGAACCCACCTGACGCAGTGCCTGGGTGGCGCGGTTAAACTTGCTCTGATTGAAATCAAAGCCACCGACCAGCGCCATAACGGCACCGTTTTGCGGATTGATCGACACCAGCGCCGAGTTCACTTCCGGCACTTGTGCCAGCCACCATGCATCGCCAACCTGACGAACCCAGATTTGCTGACCCGTTTGCAGAACATCGGTCACTTTACGCGGCGTCGGTCCTTGCTGAGTATCCGAACGGTAAGGACGCGCCCAGCGAACGCCTTCCATACTCAATGCGACGGTCGACCCGTCCGCCAGCATCGCCGTCGCTTGCTGAGGATTGGCGCTGGTGACTGCGGCAGGCAGCAGCGGACCATAGGTTGGCAGCGCCTTCAGCGTATCGGTAATCTTGTTGTTATCCCACGCCGACTCGCCCACTTTCCACAGCACATTTGCCGGGCCGCGATAGCCGTGGCGCATGTCGTAGTCCAGCACGTTATTACGTACCGCCTGCTGTGCGGCCTGCTGCACTTTGCGGGTGATGGTGGTGTAAATGCGATAACCGTCTTCATAGGCACTTTCGCCATAACGGTTATACATCTCCTGGCGCACCATTTCGCTCAGGTACGGCGCAGAGAAAGCAATCTCCGGCGCGTGATAGTTAGCGTTAATCGCCTCAGTGCGTGTCTGATCGAACTGTTGTTGGGTGATATACCCTTCATCCAGCATCCGCGACAGTACGACGTTACGCCGCGCGACGGCACGATCCATTGAGTAGAGCGGATTAAAGGTGGAAGGCGCTTTCGGCAGCCCGGCGATCACAGCCATTTCGTTCAGCGTCAGTTGGTCGACCGTTTTACCGAAATAGACTTGTGCCGCAGCACCGACACCATAGGCGCGGTAACCGAGGTAAATCTTGTTCAGATAAAGCTCGAGGATCTCGTCTTTCGTCAGCAACTGTTCAATGCGAATCGCGAGGAAGACTTCCTTAATCTTACGCATCAGCGTGCGTTCTGGACTGAGGAAGAAATTTCTCGCCAGCTGCTGGGTAATGGTACTCGCCCCTTGTGACGCGTGGCCGGAGAACAGCGCCACACTTGCCGCACGGAAGATCCCCACCGGGTCAACGCCGTGATGCTCGTAGAAGCGGCTGTCTTCCGTCGCGATAAAGGCTTTCACCATCTCCGGTGGGATTTGATCCAACGTAACCGGAATACGACGTTTCTCACCGTATTGAGCAATCAGCTCGCCATCGGCGCTGTAAATCTGCATCGGAATTTGCAGGCGAACATCTTTTAATGTCGCCACATCCGGCAGTTGTGGCTCGATGTAGCGGTATAGGCCATAAATCGAGCCTGCTCCCAGCAGAATGCAACAGACTGCAAGGATCAAAAAATACTTTACGAACTTCACTGGAAATTTCCCATTTAGTTTCATTTGGGCAGTTTATAAACAAACGCGCGGTAGTATAAAGGCAAGCCAGACGCATTGATATACCCGTCAGAGTGACGGGTGATAAGGAGATCATCACAATGGCATTTAAGATCTGGCAAATTGGTTTGCATTTACAACAGCAAGAAGCGGTAGCGGTTGCGATCGTGCGGGGAGCAAAAGAATGCTTTTTGCAACGCTGGTGGCGGTTGCCGCTGGAGAACGACATTATCAAAGATGGGCGGATTGTTGATGCGCAGCAGCTGGCTAAAACGTTGTTACCGTGGAGTCGCGAACTGCCGCAGCGTCATCACATTATGTTGGCGTTTCCCGCCAGTCGCACATTACAGCGGTCATTTCCGCGCCCGTCGATGTCCCTTGGTGAGCGGGAGCAAACGGCCTGGCTGTCAGGGACGATGGCCCGCGAGCTGGATATGGATCCGGACTCCCTGCGCTTCGATTACAGCGAAGACTCACTCAGCCCCGCCTATAACGTGACTGCCGCGCAAAGCAAAGAGCTGGCAACGCTACTTACTCTGGCAGAAAGGTTGCGTGTTCATGTGAGCGCGATCACCCCGGATGCCAGTGCATTACAGCAATTCCTGCCTTTTTTACCTTCTCATCAGCAATGTCTGGCCTGGCGTGATAACGAACAGTGGCTGTGGGCGACACGCTGTCGCTGGGGGCGCAAACTGGCGGTGGGGATGACTAGCGCGAAGGAGCTGGCGGCAGCGTTATCCGTTGATCCCGAAAGCGTCGCGATATGTGGCGAAGGCGGATTTGATCCCTGGGAGGCCGTTTCTGTTCGTCAGCCGCCGCTACCGCCGCCAGGTGGAGACTTTGCCATCGCGCTGGGGCTGGCGCTTGGGAAGGCGTACTGATAAACCCGCCAATTAATTTTTTGCCCTGGCGACAGCAACGCCGGACCGCTTTTCTGCGTTTCTGGTTGCTGATGTTCGTTGCGCCTCTGCTGCTGGCCGTCGGGATAACGCTAATACTGCGTCTGACAGGCAGCGCCGAAGCGCGCATAGACGCAGTTTTGCTTCAGGCGGAACAACAACTCGCCCGCAGCTTACAGATAACGAAGCCACGTTTGCTGGAGCAACAGCAGTTACGCGAACAGCGTTCGCAACGGCAGCGCCAGCGACAATTTACCCGCGACTGGCAATCTGCGCTGGAAGCACTGGCGGCGCTTTTACCCGAGCACGCCTGGCTGACAACGATAAGCTGGCAGCAGGGAACGCTGGAGATCAAGGGGCTGACAACAAGCATTACCGCGTTAAACGCACTAGAAACGTCACTTCGCCAGGATGCGTCTTTTCATCTCAATCAGCGGGGAGCCACGCAGCAGGATGCGCAGGGACGCTGGCAATTTGAGTATCAGTTAACAAGGAAGGTTAGCGATGAACATGTTCTTTGACTGGTGGTTCGCCACATCACCCCGCCTCCGCCAGCTTTGCTGGGCATTCTGGTTGCTGATGTTAGTTACGCTCATTTTTCTATCATCGACACACCATGAAGAGCGCGACGCATTAATTCGACTACGGGCAAGTCATCACCAGCAGTGGGCCGCACTGTATCGCCTGGTAGACACCACTCCCTTCAGCGAGGAAAAAACGCTGCCCTTTTCGCCACTGGATTTTCAGTTATCCGGCGCGCAACTGGTTTCCTGGCATCCATCCGCGCAGGGAGGCGAGTTGGCGTTGAAAACGCTGTGGGAAGCAGTGCCGTCGGCATTTACACGGCTGGCAGAGCGCAACGTCAGCGTGAGCCGTTTTTCGTTAAGCGTGGAAGGTGATGATCTTTTGTTCACGCTACAACTGGAGACGCCGCATGAGGGTTAAACGCTGGTTGTTGGCAGGTATTGCATTGTGCCTTTTAACCGGTATGCGTGACCCTTTTAAACCGCCGGAAGATCTATGCCGGATTAGCGAACTTAGCCAGTGGCGCTATCAGGGGATGGTAGGGCGAGGCGAGCGCATCATCGGTGTAATAAAAGACGGGCAAAAGAAATGGCGACGGGTGCAGCAAAACGATGTGCTGGAAAACGGCTGGACAATTTTACAGCTGACGCCAGACGTACTAACGCTGGGTACCGGGACAAACTGCGAACCGCCACAATGGTTGTGGCAACGGCAAGGAGATACAAATGAAGCAATGGATAGCCGCACTACTGTTGATGCTGATACCCGGCGTACAGGCGGCAAAGCCGCAAAAAGTGACGCTGATGGTGGATGACGTTCCGGTAGCTCAGGTGTTGCAGGCGCTGGCTGAACAGGAGAAGTTGAACCTGGTCGTGTCGCCAGACGTCAGCGGTACGGTGTCGTTACATCTAACAGATGTTCCCTGGAAGCAGGCACTACAAACTGTAGTGAAAAGCGCCGGACTGATAACGCGGCAGGAAGGCAACATTCTCTCAGTGCATTCCATTGCCTGGCAGAATAACAATATCGCCCGCCAGGAGGCGGAGCAGGCGCGGGCGCAGGCAAATCTGCCGCTGGAAAATCGCAGTATAACCCTGCAATACGCCGACGCGGGAGAACTGGCGAAAGCGGGGGAGAAGCTACTGAGTGCCAAAGGGAGTATGACCGTCGATAAACGCACCAATCGCCTTTTGCTACGAGATAACAAAACGGCGTTAAGCGCGCTTGAACAGTGGGTAGCGCAAATGGATCTGCCGGTCGGGCAGGTTGAGCTGTCGGCGCATATTGTCACCATTAATGAAAAAAGTTTGCGTGAGTTAGGCGTGAAATGGACGCTGGCCGATGCGCAACACGCTGGTGGCGTTGGGCAAGTCACCACGCTTGGTAGCGACCTCTCCGTAGCGACGGCGACAACGCATGTCGGTTTTAACATTGGGCGCATCAACGGACGCTTGCTGGATCTTGAGCTTTCCGCGCTCGAACAAAAACAGCAGCTGGATATTATCGCCAGTCCGCGTCTGCTGGCCTCACATCTTCAGCCTGCCAGCATTAAACAGGGGAGCGAAATTCCATATCAGGTTTCCAGCGGGGAAAGTGGCGCGACGTCGGTGGAATTTAAAGAGGCCGTCCTGGGGATGGAGGTCACGCCCACGGTGTTACAAAAAGGTCGCATCCGGCTGAAATTACACATCAGCCAGAACGTTCCGGGGCAGGTGCTACAGCAGGCTGATGGCGAAGTGCTGGCGATTGATAAGCAGGAGATCGAAACGCAGGTCGAGGTCAAAAGCGGAGAAACGTTGGCGCTGGGCGGCATTTTTACCCGTAAAAATAAATCGGGTCAGGATAGCGTACCGTTGCTTGGCGACATTCCCTGGTTCGGGCAATTATTTCGTCATGACGGAAAAGAAGATGAACGACGCGAGTTAGTGGTGTTTATCACGCCACGACTGGTTTCCAGTGAGTAAACAGCCGTAAAAGCGGTAATGTTTTTACGCTGAACGTGTTTCATCTATTTGACGCGCGCAGGTATTTAGCATACAAGGAGTACCGATTTGAGAGTTGGTGCTCTTCGCTGCCTGCGTTCCATGATGATGATTTATCATTCAGGCGGCATTTTGCTGTCTTTTTTACGCTAATCTTACCCGGTGATTTATCGCCAGAGCGGTGGTAGCAAGGCAGCGCGCTTGCAGCGACCAGATATGCAGAGGGATGGGTGATTTATTCAGTTGCCAAACCCGCTGGAGTATTGAGATAATTTTCAGTCTGACTCTCGCAATATCTTATGAGGTTTCAGTTCATGTCCTGCGGCGCTCTCTGAGCGAAGCGGGTTTATCATTAACGAATAGTCTTAGTAGTACCGAAAAAATGGCAGAGAAACGCAATATCTTTCTGGTTGGGCCTATGGGTGCCGGAAAAAGCACTATTGGGCGCCAGTTAGCTCAACAACTCAATATGGAATTTTACGATTCCGATCAAGAGATTGAGAAACGAACCGGAGCTGATGTGGGCTGGGTTTTCGATTTAGAAGGCGAAGAAGGCTTCCGCGATCGCGAAGAAAAGGTCATCAATGAGTTGACCGAGAAACAGGGTATTGTGCTGGCTACTGGCGGCGGCTCTGTGAAATCCCGTGAAACGCGTAACCGTCTTTCCGCTCGTGGCGTTGTCGTTTATCTTGAAACGACCATCGAAAAGCAACTTGCACGCACGCAGCGTGATAAAAAACGCCCGTTGCTGCACGTTGAAACACCGCCGCGTGAAGTTCTGGAAGCGTTGGCCAATGAACGCAATCCGCTGTATGAAGAGATTGCCGACGTGACCATTCGTACTGATGATCAAAGCGCTAAAGTGGTTGCAAACCAGATTATTCACATGCTGGAAAGCAACTAATTCTGGCTTTATATACACTCGTCTGCGGGTACAGTAATTAAGGTGGATGTCGCGTTATGGAGAGGATTGTCGTTACTCTCGGGGAACGTAGTTACCCAATTACCATCGCATCTGGTTTGTTTAATGAACCAGCTTCATTCTTACCGCTGAAATCGGGCGAGCAGGTCATGTTGGTCACCAACGAAACCCTGGCTCCTCTGTATCTCGATAAGGTCCGCGGCGTACTTGAACAGGCGGGTGTTAACGTCGATAGCGTTATCCTCCCTGACGGCGAGCAGTATAAAAGCCTGGCTGTACTCGATACCGTCTTTACGGCGTTGTTACAAAAACCGCATGGTCGCGATACTACGCTGGTGGCGCTTGGCGGCGGCGTAGTGGGCGATCTGACCGGCTTCGCGGCGGCGAGTTATCAGCGCGGTGTCCGTTTCATTCAAGTCCCGACGACATTACTGTCGCAGGTCGATTCCTCCGTTGGCGGCAAAACTGCGGTCAACCATCCCCTCGGTAAAAACATGATTGGCGCGTTCTACCAACCTGCTTCAGTGGTGGTGGATCTCGACTGTCTGAAAACGCTTCCCCCGCGTGAGTTAGCGTCGGGGCTGGCAGAAGTCATCAAATACGGCATTATTCTTGACGGTGCGTTTTTCAACTGGCTGGAAGAGAATCTGGATGCGTTGTTGCGTCTGGACGGTCCGGCAATGGCGTACTGTATTCGCCGTTGTTGTGAACTGAAGGCAGAAGTTGTCGCCGCCGACGAGCGCGAAACCGGGTTACGTGCTTTACTGAATCTGGGACACACCTTTGGTCATGCCATTGAAGCTGAAATGGGGTATGGCAATTGGTTACATGGTGAAGCGGTCGCTGCGGGTATGGTGATGGCGGCGCGGACGTCGGAACGTCTCGGGCAGTTTAGTTCTGCCGAAACGCAGCGTATTATAACCCTGCTCACGCGGGCTGGGTTACCGGTCAATGGGCCGCGCGAAATGTCCGCGCAGGCGTATTTACCGCATATGCTGCGTGACAAGAAAGTCCTTGCGGGAGAGATGCGCTTAATTCTTCCGTTGGCAATTGGTAAGAGTGAAGTTCGCAGCGGCGTTTCGCACGAGCTTGTTCTTAACGCCATTGCCGATTGTCAATCAGCGTAACAACAAGAAAGGTCAGGCCGCTTATCAAGCGGTCTATTAGCTTCAGGTTAATTGCAACGTGGTAAGCATTAACCTTTTAGTGGGGTGTTAAATGGATGAATTCAAACCAGAAGACGAGCTGAAACCCGATCCCAGCGATCGTCGTACTGGTCGTTCTCGTCAATCTTCTGAACGTTCTGAGCGTACTGAACGTGGCGAACCGCAGATCAATTTTGATGATATTGAACTTGATGACACTGACGATCGCCGTCCGACTCGTGCGCAAAAAGAGCGCAATGAGGAACCGGAAATCGAAGAAGAAATTGACGAATCCGAAGATGAAACCGTGGATGAAGAGCGCGTAGAGCGTCGTCCGCGTAAGCGCAAAAAAGCAGCCAGTAAACCCGCTTCTCGTCAGTATATGATGATGGGCGTCGGCATTCTGGTTCTACTGCTGTTGATCATCGGTATCGGTTCTGCGCTAAAAGCCCCCTCGACCTCTTCCAGCGATCAAACCGCGTCTGGCGAGAAGAGTATTGATCTTGCAGGCAATGCGACCGATCAGGCGAATGGGGTGCAGCCAGCGCCGGGAACCACGTCTGCGGAAAATACTCAGCAGGATGTTTCTCTGCCACCGATCTCTTCTACGCCGACTCAAGGGCAAACCCCGGCGGCAACGGATGGTCAACAACGTGTTGAAGTGCAGGGTGACCTGAACAATGCGCTGACCCAGCCACAAAATCAGCAACAGTTGAACAATGTGGCGGTCAATTCCACATTGCCGACCGAACCCGCGACTGTCGCGCCTGTTCGCAATGGCAATGCATCGCGTGAAACGGCGAAAACGCAAACCGCTGAACGTCCGGCCACTACGCGTCCAGCTCGCCAGCAGGCAGTGATTGAACCGAAAAAATCGCAAGCAACCGTGAAAACGGAGCCGAAGCCGGTAGCACAGACGCCGAAGCGTACTGAACCAGCTGCCCCTGTGGCGAGCACGAAGGCACCGGCTGCGACTTCTACGCCAGCACCAAAAGAGACGGCGACTACGGCTCCAGTACAGACGGCATCCCCGGCGCAAACCACGGCAACACCAGCCGCTGGAGGGAAGACCGCAGGTAATGTTGGTTCGTTGAAATCGGCACCGTCCAGCCATTACACTCTGCAGCTGAGCAGTTCCTCTAACTACGACAACCTGAACGGTTGGGCGAAGAAAGAGAATCTGAAAAACTACGTTGTCTATGAAACGACGCGTAATGGTCAGCCGTGGTATGTCCTGGTTTCTGGCGTGTACGCTTCGAAAGAAGAGGCGAAAAAAGCGGTATCTACATTGCCAGCAGATGTTCAGGCCAAAAACCCGTGGGCGAAACCGCTGCGTCAGGTACAGGCCGATCTGAAGTAATCAAGGTTATCTCCCGCAATGGTTTATCGTTGCGGGAGTTGCCTGAAGCGCTGGATGCTGTCGGAGCTTTCTCCACAGCCGGAGAAGGTGTAATTAGTTAGTCAGCATGAAGAAAAATCGCGCTTTTTTGAAGTGGGCAGGGGGCAAGTATCCCCTGCTTGATGATATTAAACGGCATTTGCCCAAGGGCTGTCTCTTATACACATCTCCGAGCCCACGAGCCCGTACTAGATCTCGTATGCCGTCTTCTGCTTGAAAAAAA
>ENA-UAJR01000343-UAJR01000343.1-human-gut-metagenome-genome-assembly--contig:-NODE-343-length-14779-cov-4.606153_pt1 | contig 14779 bp, 8 predicted proteins | sample MGYA00244432_ERZ654421 | MGnify/ENA primary metagenome ERZ654421 (study PRJEB26926, sample SAMN06165047) | human gut metagenome | biome: ENVO:00009003; feature: ENVO:2100002; material: ENVO:00002003... | reverse complement strand
TCGAGCACTCCGTCTTCCAATACCATCAAATCTTTTTCCAACAAGATAATATCTGCGCTTTCTTTGGCTATATCCACAGCAGAATCGACTGATATACCAATGTCCGACTGACGCAATGCACCTGCATCATTGATTCCATCTCCCAAGAATCCTACCGTATTGCCTTGCTCCTGCAACAGAGAGATGATTTGCGTCTTTTGTAATGGAGTCAGTTTTGAGAATAAAGTGGTATCCTTTACCGCTTCTTTCAATGTTGTTTCGTCCATATTCTCTATTTCTATCCCAGTAAGAAAATGACTGGTATCAATTCCTACCTGTCGGGCAATCGCTTTCACTACGACATCATTATCTCCCGATAGAATTTTCACTGCTACTCCATGCGCATATAACTGTTCAATGGCTTCGGCAGCAGAAGGTTTCGGAGGATCAAGAAAAGCAAGATACCCGATCAGTACCATTTCTTTTTCATCTTCAATGGCAAAATTACAATCTTTCTCGATAAAACTTTTCTGGGAAACTGCCAATACTCTCATTCCCTGCTGATTCATTTCTTCACTAATCATCTGTGCTTTGATTTTCAAGGCATCAGTCAAGGGATGAATCTGCCCGTTGAACTCGGCATAGGAACAGACATCGAGAACCTCTTCTACTGCTCCTTTGGTGATGATTTGCCGCTTTCCCTGCCTGTCTTCTATTACAACAGACATTCTTCTGCGCGTAAAGTCGAAAGGTATTTCGTCCACTTTAGTGTAGTCATCCTTCAAATGTTCCAGACTCAAATCTCTTACATGAGAAAGAATCGCTTTATCCATCAGGTTCCTTAAACCGGTTTGGAAATAACTGTTAAAGTAAGCATGACGAAGAATACGTTTACTGTTATCGTCACTGCCATCTGCATTGATATATTTCTCCAATACGATTTTATCGCAGGTCAATGTACCGGTTTTGTCAGTGCAGAGTATGTCCATCGCTCCAAAATTCTGAATGGCATTGAGATTCTTTACGATTGTTTTCTTTTTAGACATGGCTATCGCTCCTTTAGAAAGGTTGGCAGTCACAATCATCGGTAACATTTCTGGAGTAAGGCCAACCGCAACGGATATGGCGAATATGAAAGCTTCAAACCAATCCCCTTTCGTAAAGCCATTTACGAAAAACACAAATGGAACCATAACCAGCATGAAACGAATCAATAAGAAGCTAACCTTGCTAATGCCTTTGTCAAAAGCTGTAGTGGCACGATGCCCGACCAGGCTCTTTGCAATAGTACCCAGATAGGTTTTGTTCCCCGTTTCAAAAACGATTCCTTTTGCCGCACCACTTATCACATTGGAACCCATATAGCAAATATTGTCCAATTCGATGACACTTCCTTTCCGAAACTGTTGTCCCCGTACCTCCGGAAACTTTTCTATCGGTTCGGACTCTCCTGTCAATGAAGCCTGACTGATGAACAGGTCTTTCGAATCGATGATCCGAATATCAGCAGGAACCATGTCCCCGGCTGCCAAATACACGATATCTCCCGGAACGAGTTCCGTAATTTCGATCTCTTCTTCATGCTCTCCCGCACGTTTGGCAAGACATGTGTTTTTACCATTTTCATTAAAGAATCCGTAGCCTCACTTGCTCGCCATTCCTGCCAAAAACGCAGGATAGCACTGAACAGCACCATGGATGAGATGATGATGACTCCCGTCCATTCCTGCTCTCCGGGATCGGCCATCAATACATCCAAAAATAAGGATATAATGGCGAGCCCGGTCAGAACGCCAATGAAAGGATTGATAAACGTTTTGATAAACAGGATAAACGGATTCTTTTTCTGTTCATGCACCACTTTGTTTCTTCCATAAACGGATTGTCGCTCCTGCACTTCTCCCAACGTTAATCCAAGCTTTGTTGTCTGTAAGTATGAATAGATTGACTTACCGGGTTGTGTGGCAACCAAAAATACTTTCTCTGAATTGAATATGTACTGTGATGAACGCAGTTTTTTCTTCCATACCATACTCTCTAATTTTTTTTAAGTTACTAACTGCATTTGTTAATTCGATGCAAAAGTAAGGAAGACTTCACCGGGAAGCTGTTAGAGAATGATTAGAGTGGTATTAGAAAGCTATTAGAATTTCTTAAATATGCGGAAGTTTCACCACAAAAGTAGTGCCCTCATCCTTATGGGAAGATACGGTCAGTTCGCCTTTGTGAAGGTGGATAATCTTCTGTGTCAAGGCCATGCCTATACCATTTCCAGGAGCAATATGTTTGTTCTCTCCACGATAAAACAGTTTAAACAGGTTTTCTTTATCCGTATCAGACATACCTACACCGTTATCAGACAAACGAATGATTGCCCATTGCTCCCAATAGGCGATCAGGACTGATGAAGCCCGGTTGGAAGAGTACTTGCAGTTATTTTCTATCAGATTCACAAAAGCGGTGGTCAGTAAATAGCTGTTTCCGATTATTGTCAGCACATTATCTTCTTCGGCTTCCTGCTCAAATACTAATTCGATGTGATAATCCGGATGAGCTTTTAGTACCAGCTCTCTGGCGTCCAGCAACAGTTCGTCCAGACGGACTTCTTCCATAGTTATCTGTTCCGACTGATAGTCAGCTTTTGCCAGATTCAATAATCCGTCGATCAGATTAACAATCCGACGCGAATCTTGCAGTGCATTGCCGATAGCCATCTGATATTGTTCGGAGCTCCGTTCTTTCAATAAAGCTAAATCCAATTCGGCTGTAAGAGCTGCCATGGGGGTACGCAATTCATGAGATACATTACTGACGAACATCTTTTGTGAATTGAAAGACTTTTCCAGGCGTTCCAACAATGCATTGAATGTCGTACTCAATTCTCCCAGTTCATCCTGTTCATTTTTTACGGGTAATCTTTTATCAATATGCGATGCTGTGATTTTCTCCGCTTCTTTCACTATATTACGTATCGGTTTTAAAGTGCTTCGAGAAAGGATATACCCCACAACCACTAATACGCTCAATCCACCGATAAATAGGAGAATAAGCATATTTCTTAGCGCATCTCGGTTGGCGTATCCGTAACCGTCGTAGGCTGCGGCGGTAACCACATAGTCTTTGCCCTCAAACGGATACACCAGTCCTATAGCCTGATATTCGTCCACATAGAAATTGATATTCTTTCGCTTCAGGATACGTTTTATCATCTCCGGCGTTTCTTTAACAATATCGTTTTGCAGAGCATCGTGATATAATATTTTAAAATCTGTTGTATAGACAGCAACCTCTACTTCATTAATAAACTTCTGATTATTCAGGTAAATAGACTGCATGGTTTTGGCATCTACTTGATCCTTAAGGAATAAATGTGCTTTGGTTATAGCTTCACTTTGAAGATTACGAAAGAAAGCATTGCTACGCGAATGTTCACTTACATAGTAGACAGCCATCACAAATACGAAGAATACCGCAGCTGTAAGCCCTGCATATTGTAGAGTCAACGTTGTCCTGATCTTCATATTTTATCAGTCAGTATGAAACCCATTCCGGCTTTGGTATGAATAAGTTTCGGTTCAAAATCCCGGTCTATCTTTTTGCGAAGATAGTTGATATATACATCTATGAAATTCGTTCCTGTATCAAAATGGGTGTTCCATACTTTCTCCGCTATTTCAACCCTGCTCAATACTCTTTCGGCATTTTCTACCATATATAACAACAGGTTGTATTCTTTAGGAGAAAGTTTAATGGATATACCATTCCGTTCTACATCTTTTCGTTGAAGATCAATACGCAAATCTGCATAGACAAGTTCCTGCGGTAATTCCTGCGCATTACCTGTCACACGTTTCAACAGCACTTTGATTCTGGCATTTAACTCTCTGAAATCAAAAGGTTTCACCATGTAATCGTCTGCACCGGCATCGAAGCCGTCCAGTTTATCATTCGTCGATCCTAATGCCGTCAACATCAATATAGGAATATTGGGATTGGTTTTGCGAATTTCTTTCGCCAGTTCAAATCCGTCCATCTTAGGCAGAACGATGTCGGATATAACCAGATCAAATGTATGCGTTTGAAAAAGCCGTAATCCCATCAGTCCGTCATAAGCCACCATTGTCTGATAGCCATTTTCCTCCAGTCCGTTCATCAGCAAACTTGCAACCCGGGGTTCATCTTCTATAATTAGTATTGTGTACATAGGAAAGAATTCATTAATCTGAATGTATAAAACGAAACAAAAATAATGATTATTCCCCACTTATAGCCTTTTTCCTTGAAAAATCGGTGAGAAGGCCAAATAAAAAAGGTATCCAACGCAATGTGGATACCTTTATATGATTCATTTACATAAACCGGAAAATGACTCGTCCGGTTTGTGGACCATTTACCCATTTCGGTTGTGAAGAGGGACCACACAAATCGGTGGAGTTTACTTTATTACGTACCGGAGGAATCACGTTCAGGACAGAGATTCCGCTTTCGGGAAGAGTATAAAGCAAACGGTCGCGGCCATCACGAGGCTGATATACTCCGATATATGCGTCGGGAGTTTCGTTTGTCAGGCTGATAGTGCCTTCTTTCGTTTGGATATTCATCCAGGAAACATCACCAAAGTATCCTTTGAATTCGGGATATGTGAAAGTCTCACCCGGGATAGGATCGTTATAGTCGTTTTCCCATACATCGTATTGCGTTCCGTGAATACGGTTTTGCCATACACGGTAAGGTCCGGCACCCAGCCAGCGTTTGCTGATTACCTGATCTTCAGGATAGTCGAAACGAATACCCATCAAATCTACAACACCGGAGAAATTGTAGGTGTAGTCCAAAGCCAAATCCCCACTCGGGTTGATTGTCCATTGAGCTTTATCCAAATTACCCAGTTTATAATTGGCGGTAACAATCAGATCACCTCCATCTTGTTTTACGTCCAGTTTCGTAAATACGGCAGCATCAGGGAATTCGCTATATGTACGGTCTTTTTCTTTTGCTTTCTCATCATCATGGTTATAGAACTGATCCAATGAGCGGTCTGCACGACGGGCTCCAATGAAACGGGGGCCATTGGCGAAACTAATCTTACGGTTATCTACAGATACTCCTTTTAGTTGTCCGTCTTTCTTTGAGAAGATGAACGTACGCTTATTCGCTTTCACAGTAAGCTCATTTTCTGTCTCTGTATAAGCAGGACGACTGGACAAGGGAGAAAGCTGTTCTGTCTGCTGATTCAGTTTGTTGACCGGGAAAGTCCAGCGCCAAAGTTCATGGCCGTATGGGTCGATTGCTATCAGAAAGAGGGCGTCTGCATTGGGGAGGATATTTGTTTTTATATCCAAAATGCCTGCCGAGTGAGCAACCACGTCACTGCCTTGCACTTCACCCTCTTTCAACACTTGAATAGCGGCATTGGACGCATCTGTTGCCAGCGGGAATTTTACTTGCTTCCAAAGGAAACGGCAAGTATTCAGATTCAGATAATCGTAACGGTTTTCTACGGAGAATTTGCCATCAAATTGCTTGTCGATAGAAGTATTCATGATTTGTACCGGACTCCATAACTGCTTGATAGTGTAGTAGCTACCCTCCTTTTCGTGATGTGGCCCTACAATACCGTCTGCTCCAAAGTTTCCCTGGTTATCAATGAATCCGTCCATATCTACACGCTTCACACCTTCGTCTGCCAATACCCAAAGGAAGCCACCGATACAACGGGGATGCTTGCGCATCATTTCCCAATAATCGTATAATCCGGCACCATGGCCGCCATCGTACAAACCATGCAAGAATTCCGTAGGCATAAAGATTTCCGGTAAGCGCATGTAGTTCTGGCTTTCTCCGTAAGAACGGTAATGCATAGTTTCAAAACCGGAGAAATTACCTTGCGGGTGAATAACCGGACGTTTCTGGGGATCGTATTTATGAAACTCTCCATCCAATTCGGTATTCCATCCTTTTTCATTACCATTACTCCACCAAATAATAGACGGATGATTCACGTCACGTTCTATCATGCCTTCAATCAGACGTACTCCGGTGGGGGTATCATACTTGCCATGCCAGCCTCCCAATTCGTCCATCACATAAAGTCCGAGAGAATCACAGGCTTCCAAAAATTCCGGGTCAGCCGGATAATGGCTCAAACGGACAGAATTCATATTCATGCTTTTCATCAAAAGAACGTCTTCGATATTCTTCGCTTTACTTAATGTACGGCCGCTTTCAGGACGGAAACTATGACGATTGACACCACGTACATTGATACGTACTCCGTTTATATAAAGTCCGTCGCTTTCGCGTACTTCAATCGTGCGGAAACCAAAATTTTCTGTTTCACTATGCAAAACCTTACCAGCCTTATCCAATAGAGAGAATTGCGCTTTATAAAGATTCGGAGTTTCCGCTGTCCATAATGCGGGATTAGATACATTCAGTTGCAGGGAAGTCCAGTCGCCTCCAGCTTTTACGGGTACGGTGGTTTCCGTTATCTTTTTCCCTTTTTTATCTAAAATCTGTGTACGGATGCTCATTCCGTCATTAGAGATATTTGTGTAGCAGTTGGCACGGAAAGTTCCATCCATCTTTGCGTCAATGGCAATGTGCCGCAGGTTTACGGCTGGTTTCACCTCCAAGAACACCGGACGGAAGATACCGCCGAAATTCCAATAATCAGCACGACGTTCGGCAAGGTTCACACTGGCATTTTCACTCTCTTTGGCAACAGTGACTTCCAGTAAATTCTTTTTGCCATATTTCAGGAAATCCGTGACGTTGTATGAAAAACGATAGAAGGCTCCCTGATGTTTGGAACCAACTTTGCGTCCGTTCACTTTTACTTCCGTATCTGTCATTGAAGCTTCAAATACAAGACTGACCTGTTTGCCGCGAAACTTTTCCGGAACTTCAAACTCGTACTTATACATACCTTTTTCATTGGCAACGCCTTCAGGAAATGGTTTACCATAGAAAGTGATCCCATACTGATAAGTGCCGAAGCCTTGCAATTCCCAACAGGAAGGTACACCGATTTTCGTCCATTTGCCGGAATTGCGTCCGTTGGTACAAAAGAAGTCCCATTCAACCATATCGTCGCATCCGTGACCGGAGAGATATTGCCTTTCCGTTTGTGGAAGGTTTTGAGCAGCCAGGGTAGTTGCCAACGCTAAGGTCGATAATAAAGTGGTTACTTTTTTCATTGTTACTTTTATAATTGTGTTAGTTATTTATTGCTATCATTGTTTACTACTGATGCGGATATGCAGCGTATGTTCTTTTTTCTCTATGGCATATTTCTTCAATACACCCGGTCCGCAACTACTGTTTCCTAATCCAAGTACGGCAGCATCCATACTAAGAATGATTTCCGCACGTGGTTTTAAATTACAATCGTGAGTTTCTTCATAGATGTCCTGTACGGTGTAATGCAGGGCAGATGCAGAAAATACGTTTTCTACCGCGTCAACACGAATACCTTTATTCTGTTTGTCGGTCAGGGTCAGATAATGCACTTCCTCTTTGTTCCCACTATCCTGCGGACGTGGATAATGTACGTACTGTTCTGCAACGCTTCCTTTCCAAAGCCCTATCATAGCAGATGTTTTGCGGTCAGGATAGTTATCCTGCGGTCCTCTGCCATACCAGGTAAATGTATCATAAGCAGGCGCCAGACAGAATGCGATACCTAAACGGGGAATTTCAGGAAGAGCTCCTTGTGGCAAGAAAGTTGTTTTCAGATCAATCGTTCCATCTGAAAAGACTGTATAGACAGAAGTAGTCACCACTTTTCCTTCTTTATATAAATTACTAGTTTGAATCCGGACAATGGCCGCCCCGTCTGCACGTTTTTCATGGTGGAAAGATTCCAGATTTATCTGCGGATGATCCATTCCATGCAATTTCCAGTCTTTAGCCAACCAGTTTCCGAAGCTCTTGTCATTATCTGTCGGAGCACGGAAAACTTGAGTGACAGGCTGAACCGGAAAATCATCGGAGTGAGCCAGCATTTCTTTGTTCTTATATATAAGGGAGGTCATACTTCCGTTCACTTTCTTTTCCCACTGAACAGAAAAACCACGTCCGCTAATCAATAAAGATTTATCATCCTCTTCCACTTGAAGCGTTCCTTTATTAATTAAATCAGCAGAAGCTAAATCTCCTTTTTGCAAACAGAATTGTTCCCAGGCCACTTCATGTCCTGCCTTTGCCCAAAGAGCATCCGATTTCAAAACAATGCTTACTTTCAGTTGGCAATCGGAAAGAGGATTCAATGAACGGAAAGTCGGCAAATCTATTGTTCCACTTTCTCCTGGAGCTATTTCCGGCAATGTAATTTCTCCTTGTTCTTTCTGTTTTCCATCCACAGACAATGTCCATAAGCAGCGATAAGATGATAAATCGATATGATGGTTCCGGTTCGTCACTTTCAGCTTCCCATTTTCCATTTTCAGTTCAACTGGTGCATATACCTTCTTTACCTCCCAATATTTAGGCGTAGTTTCACGGTCACTCATCAGCAATCCATTAAAGCAGAAAGCTTTTAAATTCGGCTTATCGCCAAAGTCACCACCATAAGCCACCATGGTACGACCGTCGGGTAAAGTCTTGTAGATTCCCTGATCTACCCAATCCCATATAAAACCACCCAGCATACGGGGATTACTATATATCTCATCCCAATATTCCTTGAAATTTCCTAATGCATTCCCCATGGAATGTGCATATTCACTCGTCATCACCGGACGGTCGTCATTGGTACGCTCCGCAATCTCCAGCAACCGTTCCCAACGTGCATTTTCAGCGCGTTCTTTATCCTCTCCTTCTGCAATACCGGGATTTAAATATTCTTGTTTCACCCGGGTATAAAAGCGGCTGATAACATCGACCGTCTTCGGGTCAGGATTTCCGTCCACTCCCTGCGCCCCCTCATAGTGTACAGGACGAGTGGGATCGAAATCATGCAGCCATGCCGAAATAGCAGCGAAGTTCGGTCCGTAACCGCTTTCGTTTCCCATGCTCCACATTACAATACATGGATAATTCTTATCACGTTCCGCCATACGGACCGCACGGTCCATAAATGCTGCATGCCAGTCGGGGGTACTTGCGAGCGTGCCACGCAATCCGTGTTCTTCTATATCCGCTTCGTCCATCACGTACAATCCCAAGCTGTCGCATAGCTCGTACCAACGACTGACATTGGGGTAATGGCTGGTGCGTACGGCATTTATATTCGCCTGCTTCATTAAAAGAATATCCTGCAACATTCGTTCCTCGCTCATGACACGTGCCGTCCGTGGATCATGTTCGTGACGGTTCACTCCACGAAAACGAACCGGATTACCATTCACTAACAGTTGTCCTTTTTTGATTTCTACAGAGCGGAAGCCCACGGCCTGTTCTATCTGTTCTACGACTCTTCTTTCTTCATTTTGGAGAGTTAAGTGTAATTTATAGAGATAGGGCGTTTCTGCCGTCCATCTTTCCGGTGATTTTATAATAGCTGACAAACGTCCCATCTTACGCGGGCCACGCTGCGGATACCATTCATTCATCCGGCTTGCTTTATGCTTCAAATCAAGCATATCTTCCACATCGCCTTTCAATGTGGCAACTTCTTTGCCTGAAGCATCCTTCAGTACTCCCTGTAAAATATACCCTTTTCCGGTCATCCCTCGATATACACTAAATTGCGGATCAATCTGCAAAATAAAGTCTTTATAATTACCAGCAGATGCGGGAAGAGTACGTACCGCATAATCACGGACATGAATATCCGGCGTATGTATCAGATGAATACTACGATGAATACCACCAAAACGCCAGAAATCCTGATCTTCCAGATAAGAACCGTCACTATATCGGTAGACTTCCAGTGAAATCTGATTTTCTCCGGATTTCAGATACTTCGTGACATTAAATTCGCTCGGTTCCATACTGCCTTGGCTATACCCTACCCGCTCACCGTTGATCCAAACATAAAAGGCGCTCATTACGCCCTCAAACCGTAGAAAAGTCTGTCCATTCACTTCCCATCCGGTCGGCAATACAAAAGTGCGGCGATATTGCCCTACCGGGTTTCTTTCTTTATACGTGGTATAGTCAGTTCTCGGTTCTCCCATCACCCGTGGAGGATCTATTTTAAACGGATAGCCTGCTGAAACATAGATAGGCGTGCCATATCCGTTCACTTCCCAGTTGGCGGGAACAGGAAAATCCGTCCAATCTTTATCATCAAAATTTATCTGATAAAAGTTCACGACTCTTTCATTGGGAACGGGAGTCCAACGGAATTTCCAGGTTCCGTCTAAAGAGATTGAGCCGTCTCCTTTCTGTACAGAGAAAGGGGTAAAAGTAGCTCTTGCCGGTTCACGGTTGATCTGGAGAACATGATGATTCTCCCAATCATGCATTGTTTGTGCCTGTGTAGGACTTACAAACAATGCGCCAAGCAGTAAAGTATATATTTTCATTCGTTCTTTTTTCTTCATATCAAGTAGACGAACGAAAGGGCATTTTGTACCCCTTTCTTTTACAGAAATATTAAAGAACAATAAAAGGAGTAACACTCTATAAAGAAAAGCTTTACCTTGTGGCGTATAATTACTTCTAATATTATGATGATGAAAAAACTACTATTTAGCAGCCTCTTTTTATTAGGCAGTCTCGTTTCACAAGCACAACACGAGTATACGATTGAAGGTAAAGTGGAAGGTGTAAAGGATGGAACTCTTGTTTCTCTTTTTCTACTTGACGGAAATGTAGGAAGTACAGTAGCCATGGATACCATACAAAACGGTACTTTCTTCTTCAAACGAAATGCCGGAGAAGATGGTTTAGACAAATTATCTCTAATGTGTACCCGTAATGATGATTTTCCTTCCATGTCGCTGGAGATTTATGCAACTCCTAATGCAAGAATCAAAGTAACCGGAACGAATACCTTGATACATACGTGGACAGTAGACAGCCCTGTAAAGGAACAAATAGAATATAATAGGTTTATTGAAGATTCACACGATTTATGGGATGAGTATCAACGTTTGTCTATCAAAGCAAGAAGTCTGCGTTCTGCCCCGGAAGCCGAACGGAAGGCTCTACGTGCGAAAGAAGACAGTATTTCAGCTTTAATCAGCAAACGTGAAATGAAACTGATGCAGGAACTTCCTGTATCAAACATTTGGATGGACAGGCTATATAAATTGAGCATGTCGGTGAAGTACAATCCAAATTTCTCTTATAAAGATGAAACACTGGCTTTGTATAATAGAATGAATGAAGCACAAAAAACTTCTATAACAGGACAGGAAATTACAGTTAATCTTTTCCCGCCTACAGTTGTGAAAGAGGGAGATAAAATGGCAGATACCGAACTTTTCGATTTGGATGGAAAGATTCATCATCTGACTGATTTCAATGGAAAATATATATTGCTTGATTTCTGGAGTAGCGGTTGCGGTCCTTGCATTATGGCTTTACCAGAGATGAAAGAGATTCAAGAACAATATAAAGAGCGTCTTACTATCATTAGTCTAAGCTCCGATACGAAAAGCAGGTGGAAGGCAGCTTCGGCAAAACATGAAATGACCTGGCAGAATTTAAATGACTTAAAACAAACAGCCGGATTATACGCTAAATATGGAGTTCGAGGTATTCCCAATTATGTTCTTATCTCTCCCGAAGGCAAAATCATGAAAATGTGGTCGGGCTATGGTAAAGGCAGCCTGAAATTAAAGATGCGTAGATATTTGGATGCGCCAAAGCGTGAGATGAGTATCACCGGGGACACCAATAGAAAAGTCGTTAACCATCCAAGTTTTGAATCAACCAATACCGATATTCTTGAAGTGAAGCAGGTAGAATTGACTGACACAGCCACTATCGTTCATTTCTATGCATATTACATACCCAAATACTGGATACGAGTCAGCCCGAATTGTAGATTGGTAGATGAGAAAGGTAAAACGTATACCTTAAAGAAAGCAGATGGGATTAACCCCGGTGAGCACTTTTATTTGCCTGAAAGCGGCGAAGCAGAATTTTCACTCACATTCGAACCGTTGTCTTCTTCTGTGCAATCATTCAATTTCACTGAAGGAACAGAAAAAAATGACTGGCAAATAAACGGAATAAGGCTTAATAAATGAGTATCGAATCTTAAAAAAGGAATATCGTATTAACATTCAATGTGTTGCAAATTAAAATAGCTGTATAAACAGGTACAAAAGGTTTGTTGAAATAATGTTTTCTTCAGTAAAATGGCTTTCTTTGTTATGAATTTAATTATTATCTTGTACATTGAACGAAAAATAACAAAATATGGAAGCGAACGGACAAACACTCTACAATGATGATTTGCTGAATATTCTGCCTGACGGAGTTATCATATTGGATATAAATAGAGAAGTCATACAACTGAATCAGCAAGCTCTTACGGAACTCCATGTACATTCGTCAGTCAATGCGATGATGCCTCTTCCGACCAACAAGATATTCAAGCTGTTAAATAAGAAAGAAGATATACTCTCGACCATTTTGGAAGAAATTCATCAGGGCAAAAAAGTATACTCACTGCCTGAACATACATTTATGCAGGAACAAGTTGACTATACACAATTCCCGATAAGAGGAGAATTTGCTACAATGGAAAATGAAGAGGGCGAAAAAATCATCTTGTTCTTTTTCCGTAATATTACAGTGGAACTGACACAAGAATATATATTAAATACAGCCTTGCAAAGAACTAGGATATACCCCTGGTATTATGACATAAGCCGTAGTGAATTTACTCTTGATGATCGTTATTTTGAACATTTAGGTATTCCAGCCGGAGAGAATAATACTTTGACAATGGAGGAATATGTGAATATGATTCATCCGGACGATCGGCAAACTATGGCTGACGCCTTTGTTGTACAACTTAGTGGTAATACAACTTTTGACAAAACAGTTCCATTCCGTTTGCGCCGGGGGGATGGTACTTGGGAATGGTTTGAAGGGCAGTCTACTTATATTGCAAACATATCCGGTCATCCCTATCGGTTAGTGGGAATCTGCTTGAGTATTCAGGAATATAAAGACATAGAAAACACCTTAATCGAGGCACGTAAAAAAGCAGAAGAAAGCGATCGTCTTAAAATGGCATTTTTAGCCAACATGAGTCATGAAATCCGTACGCCGCTGAATGCAATAGTCGGCTTTTCTGATGTTATAGGTTCTACTTATGATGAGTTAAGTGAAGAGGAACGTGCCGATTTCGTGCGACTAATCAGCATCAATAGCGAACATTTAGTACGATTGATTGACGATATACTTGATTTGTCCAAGATTGAATCAAACACTATCAAGTTTACTTATTCCAATTACTCCCTCAAATCCATAATGAAGGATATAGAGAAAGAGCAGGTCGTGAAAAATGTGCCGGAAATCGAAATAAAAGCAATCTTGCCGGATGATGATATTTACATAACTACTGACGCTACACGCTTGAAACAAGTAATATGCAATTTCATAAATAATGCCCGGAAATTTACAGAAGAAGGATATATTCATTTTGGTTTTATGGTTAATCCGGAAAATGACGATTCAGTTTGTCTGTTTGTGGAGGACACGGGGGAAGGTATTCCCCAAGAATGCCAGAAAGAAATATTCGACCGTTTCTATAAAGTCAATACTTTCAAGCAGGGTACGGGGTTGGGACTCTCTATCTGCAAAACGATTGTAGAACATCTGCAAGGGAGTATTTCTGTTGTATCGGAAGTAGGAAGAGGCAGCCGTTTTACCGTTACATTACCACTCGAGAAACAGCTGGTGGAAGTTTAATGCCCCCTGTATTCCTGTGGGGTAACACCCGTATGTTGCTTAAAAAACTTATTGAAGAAAGAGATATTATTAAATCCCAAAGATAAGGCAATATTCTTCACCGGCTCATTGGTTGACTTCAACCGGGATTTGGCATCCATCAGAATAATGGAAGCTATGACTTCCAAAGGAGTGTTGCCTGCAACCTTTTTTATTGTTGAACAGAAATGCGGCAAACTAAGCCCTAGATGTTCGGCATAAAAAGAGGTTCCGTGATGACTAGTATAATATTTCATGACCAATTGCAAAAAATCCTGATAAATCTCGTACTTTCTTGACTGGGAAGATAAATACAAGTTATTTTGCATTTTATAAATTTCAGTGGCTCCCTGAAGGAACATGGTAAGAACCGCCTTTACTATTTCCTTGTTTGCCAATGTTTTTGGAGAAGCATACGAAAGAATTGACGATTCATAGAACATTTTATAACTGCAAGCCTGCAATGGAGATAATCTTATTATCGGATTTTCCATAATTATAGGGAGAAGATGTTCTGTAGACTTCATTAGATTTATACCCTCTATGAATTCGGATGAGAACCCGGCATAATAGATATGAATATCCGGTGAAAAATCAAGAATTTCCATAAAATATCCGGGCGGTAAGGTTATCAAATCATTTTCACCAATATTTTGAAGATTCCCATTGATTGTCGTTTGCATTATCCCTTTTACACAAAGAATGAAAAAACCGGCTTTTACCCTGCAAGGAAAGTTTTTATACCTTTTTAATAAATTTATCCCATACCCTTCTCCAACAATATAATCAGACGGCAAATCAAAATTAGGTAAATCACTCTCCATTGTGTTATTTTGTTTTTGATTTCAAATATAGGGATTATTTGAAGTTTCTCCCTCGAATAATTAAAATCAGAACATCGAATCTTAAAAAAATAACATCTATATTTTATTTATAAGAAAGTATCAAAACTGTCTCTTAT
>ENA-UAJR01000292-UAJR01000292.1-human-gut-metagenome-genome-assembly--contig:-NODE-292-length-15478-cov-4.644233_pt1 | contig 15478 bp, 9 predicted proteins | sample MGYA00244432_ERZ654421 | MGnify/ENA primary metagenome ERZ654421 (study PRJEB26926, sample SAMN06165047) | human gut metagenome | biome: ENVO:00009003; feature: ENVO:2100002; material: ENVO:00002003... | reverse complement strand
AAGCAGGCTTATAAACCGGATCCTGAAGCGTCATTTAGCTGGTCAGCAAATACGTCGACGCGCGGCAGGCGCTAATCCACAATCAACGCCTGAGATTTTCACTCGTCAGTGTGAACACAATTTTCCCCTCACCCTAACCCTTTTCCCGAAGGGGCGAGGGGACTGTCCGGGCACTTTTGGGCCGTTTTCATCAGTCTGAGGCGTTAATCAGCGCCCCTTCTTTTTACGCCCCGGCGAGGTAAAACGCTTACCGTTGGACGCCGGGCGACCGCCTTTTTCCGCCGTTTTTTCCATCTTAACGACTGGACGTTTGATGCCCGCTGTTTTCGGTTTGGCCTTCACTTTAGGTTTTGCCTCGGAAGAGGAATTTTCGATGAGCTTAAAGAGGTCGATTAACTCATCATCAGTTAAATCGCGCCACTCACCCAGCGGAATGCCGCTTAAACTGACGTTCATAATGCGCGTACGTTCCAGCTTTTTCACTTCGTAACCAAAGTGCTCGCACATGCGACGGATCTGACGGTTCAGCCCCTGCACCAGGGTAATGCGGAAGACAAACGGCGCTTCTTTTTTGACTTTACACTTTTTAGTCACTGTCCCGAGGATTGGCACCCCCGCCCCCATACCACGAATAAATTCATCGGTAATCGGTTTATCGACCGTAACCAGATACTCTTTCTCATGATCGTTACCCGCACGGAGGATCTTATTCACCAGATCGCCGTGATTGGTGAGGAAAATCAGCCCCTGGGAGTCTTTATCCAGGCGGCCAATCGGGAACACGCGTTTGCTGTGGTTAACGAAATCGACAATGTTATCGCGCTCGCCATCTTCGGTGGTGCTGACAATACCGACGGGCTTGTTCAGGGCGATAAGTACCAAATCTTCGGCTTCCCGAGGCTCAATCAACTGACCGTTTACTTTCACAACGTCGCCGGGTTTCACCTGATCGCCAATGGTGGCTCGCTTGCCATTAAGGAACACATTGCCTTGCTCGATATAGCGATCCGCTTCGCGGCGTGAGCAAATTCCGCTTTCGCTGATGTATTTATTTAAACGGACTGATGAGTCGGGCAGCATAAATTCTCCTGTAAAAAACGGAATATACCGTACCTTTGGGTTGATAAAAAATAGTCATGAGCGAACTATTTGTTATTTCCATTGGCTTGAATTCGTTACCTGCTCAAATCACTTTCCAGAAGCAATGTGCGACATCGTGAGCCATGTCAGTAAGTGGTTAAATTCGCAGTGGTAGCATTCCTTCCGTGATTTCTTACTAACCGGAGAAGTAATGGAACTGCTTTTATTGAGTAACTCGACGCTGCCGGGTAAAGCCTGGCTGGAACATGCACTGCCGCTAATTGCTGAACAGTTGCAGGGTCGCCGCTCAGCGGTGTTTATCCCTTTCGCTGGCGTAACGCAGACCTGGGATGATTACACAGAGAAAACGGCTGCGGTTCTCGCTCCGCTGGGTGTTTCTGTCACCGGTATTCATAGCGTTGTCGATCCCGTTGCCGCGATTGAAAATGCTGAGATCGTGATTGTCGGCGGCGGTAATACTTTCCAGTTGCTGAAACAGTGCCGCGAGCGCGGGCTGCTGGCACCAATTACTGACGTGGTTAAACGTGGCGCACTGTATATTGGCTGGAGCGCAGGCGCTAACCTTGCTTGCCCAACCATTCGTACCACCAACGATATGCCGATTGTCGATCCGCAAGGTTTCGATGCGCTGAATCTGTTCCCGTTGCAAATCAACCCGCACTTCACCAACGCGCTGCCGGAAGGCCATAAAGGTGAAACCCGTGAACAGCGTATTCGCGAACTGCTGGTCGTCGCGCCAGAACTGACGATTATTGGTCTACCGGAAGGTAACTGGATCACAGTGAGTAAAGGTCACGCAACGCTGGGTGGCCCGAACACCACCTATGTGTTTAAGGCCGGTGAAGAAGCGGTTCCGCTGGAAGCGGGTCACCGTTTTTAAGTGAATTGCCGGATGCATGATCCGGCATCTTGTTCATAGTGCCTGATGCGACGCTTTACGCGTCTTATCAGGCCTACAGGGTCACGGTATTAATACTCGTCCCGTCCTTCATCTTCATCCGGCTGTTCCAGCACACTGTAAGCCACCGAACAAAACAGCGAGTTCAGACGCTGCATATCTCCCAGTAAGCCTAAATGTAGCGAACTGGTTTCAATGCTCTGCACGTTTTGCTGATGCAGGCGATCGACGTGGGCGTGGGAATAGCGGCGATTAAGAATGCGAAAGCGATGCTTGCTGCGGCGCAAACGACGGGCGCTGGTAACATCACCAGAGAAGAAAACCGACATTGCCAGCTTTAAATTACTGAGCAATTGCTCATAGAGCGCATCCAGTTCCTTCAACCCATCAAGCGAAAATGCCCGCCGTGCTGCCAGTGATTTGTCAGCAATTTCGCTGCCCATGCGCTCGACGATATCGGAGGCCTGTTCAAGGTTGAGCGACATTTCGATGATCTCTGCCCAGCGGCGCGACTCTTCCTCCGCCAGCTCTTCTTTTGGCATCCGCGCCAGATACAGCTTAATGGCGGTGTAGAGAACGTTGATATCATCTGCCAGCTTACGCAGCTCTTTCTCCTGCCGTGGCTCACCGTGCATCACTTTATTCAACCCTTCCATCATCTGTTCCATGGCGTCGCCAATGCGCAGGGTTTCGCGCGCGGCGTTCGCCAGAGCAAGCGTGGGCGTATCCAGCGCGCTGACATCCAGATGTTTAGGCCGTAGCTGGGTATCCAGTTCCGGTTCATCGCGAATAATCGTTTTGCAAAACCGTGCCATCGGGTCAACAAATGGCAGCATGACCAGGCAACGTACAAGGTTGTAGAAGACGTGGAAATAGATCACCAGTTCCGCTTTTGGCAATGACAACTTCCCCATTGTCTCTGCCAGCAAATGGACAAACGGCAGGATAATCAGGCTACCCACCAGCTTAAACAGCAGACTACCCAGCGCGACACGGCGGGCTGCGGCATTGGCGGCACTGTTGTTGAGCATTGCCAGCAGACCGGAACCGAGGTTAGCACCAATCACCAGACAGAGCGCCACGGGGAAGGAGATAATGCCTGCGGCGGTCAGAGTCGCGGTCAGCAGTACAGCAGCAAGGCTGGAGTAGCTGATAATGGCGAACATCGCGCCAATCAGCGCATCCAGCAGAATATCGCCGGTCAGCGAGGCAAAGATCACCTGAACGCCGTTTGCCTGGGTGATCGGCGTTACGGCCTGCACAATCAACTCCAGCGCTAGCAAAATCAGCCCAAGACCAATACCGACGCGGCCCAGTTGCCCGGCGCGTGACTGTTTGCGTCCGAGGAAAAAAATCACGCCGATAAAAATAAGTAACGGTGACAGCCAGGATAAGTCGAAGGTGAGAATACGCGCCATTAGCGCCGTCCCGACATCTGCACCCAGCACAATGACCAGAGCCGGTGCGAGGGCTACCAGATCCTGAGCGACAAACGAGGTCACCAGCATGGTGGTGGCATTACTGCTCTGTACCAGTGCGGTAACGCCGATCCCCGCGCAAAAGGCGAGCGGCTTTTTTTCGACGCTCCGGCTAAGGACAGTACGCAAACGCGCGCCGAAGACGCGCATTACGCCGGTTCGAACAATATGAGTCCCCCAGACCAGCAGGGCGACGGCAGAAAGCAGGTGAAGCAGCGTTAACACGAGTTCAGGTTCTCCTTATCGTTATATGTTCCTGAAGCAATTGAATGACCAAAGGACCGGAAACACGCTGACTGGCATCTTTACTGTGCCTTTTGACATTCGTTTTTCCGGCTAAGATTATTCCAGCCTGTTTCCAGTATAAGTGTTTCATATTAATAAAGAGACAGGGCACTCATTGAGCGCCCTGTTTGTTGTAAGGAAAAGTGACAGATTTGTGAATCAGTCCGCGTCATACCCCAGATTCGGTGCCAGCCAGCGCTCAACTTCGGTAACGCTCATACATTTACGGCGGGCATAATCTTCAACCTGATCGCGCTGAATTTGTGCTACAGCGTAGTACTTGCTGTCCGGGTGGCTGAAGTACCAACCCGAAACCGATGCACCGGGCCACATGGCGAAAGATTCTGTGAGTTTCATGCCAGTGTGTTTTTCCACTTCCAGCAGCTCCCAGATGGTGGCTTTTTCCGTATGTTCCGGGCAGGCCGGATAGCCCGGTGCCGGACGGATGCCCTGGTAGTTTTCGCGGATCAGCTCTTCGTTGCTGAGGTTCTCGTTCGGCGCATAGCCCCAGTAGACTTTACGCACACGCTCATGGAGATACTCCGCAAAGGCTTCGGCTAAACGGTCGGCAAGCGCTTTCACCATGATTTTGTTGTAATCATCGTGCTGCGCTTCAAAGGCATCAGCCAGTGCGTCCTCTTCCAGCCCGCCAGTCACGGCAAATGCGCCGATGTAATCTGCTTTACCAGAAAGCTTCGGCGCAACGAAGTCAGCGAGACAGTAGTTAGCGAAGCCTGTTTTTTCGGTCTGTTGACGCAGATGGTGGCTGACGTTGATCACATGGGTACGCGTTTCGTCACGGTAGATTTCAATGTCATCGCCCACACGGTTTGCCGGGAACAGGCCCACCACGCCACGCGGATTCAGCGTTTTCTCGGCGCTTAATTTATCCAGCATGTCGTTGGCGTCTTTAAACAGCCGCTGCGCCTCAACGCCCACCACTTCATCTTCCAGAATGCGCGGATACTTCCCGGCCAGCGACCAGGTCATAAAGAACGGTGTCCAGTCGATGTAATTACGCAGCGTTTCGATGCTGGCTTCGACTTCCTGCACGCCGAGACGGTGCGCCACCGGCGGCGTGTAAGCCTGCCAGTCAAAAGCGAAATCGTTATCGCGCGCCGCTTCCAGCGTGACCGGTGGTGTGCGCGGTTTCTTGCGCCCGTGCTGAATACGTACGGTTTCGTACTCCTTGCGGGTACGAGCGACAAAATCATCACGCTGGGTATCGGAAAGCAGCGCCGCCACCACACCAACGGTACGCGAGGCATTCTGCACATACACCGTCGGGCCGCTGTAGTTCTGCTCGATTTTCACCGCCGTGTGCGCTTTTGAGGTCGTCGCGCCGCCAATCAATAGCGGAATAGTGAAGCCCTGACGCTCCATCTCTTTCGCCACGTTAACCATCTCGTCCAGCGACGGCGTGATAAGCCCCGAAAGGCCAATCAGATCAGCATTCACTTCTTTAGCGGTACGGAGAATTTTTTCCGCAGGCACCATAACGCCGAGATCGACAATTTCGTAGTTGTTACATTGCAGCACCACACCAACGATATTTTTACCGATGTCGTGGACGTCGCCCTTCACGGTGGCGATCACCATCTTGCCGTTGGTTTTGCCCTGCTCTTTGCTGGCTTCAATAAACGGTTCGAGGTAGGCCACCGCCTGTTTCATGACGCGCGCCGATTTGACCACCTGTGGCAGGAACATTTTGCCTTCGCCAAACAGATCGCCGACCACGTTCATGCCGTCCATCAACGGGCCTTCAATCACTTCAATCGGGCGCGTAGCCTGCTGGCGGGCTTCTTCGGTATCCTGCTCGATAAACTCAGTAATGCCTTTGACCAGCGAGTATTCCAGACGTTTATTCACTTCCCACGAGCGCCACTCCGCCTGCTGGGCGTTAGCGGTGTCGTCGGTTTTGCTGCCGCGATATTTCTCGGCAAGCTCCAGTAAACGCTCAGTGCCATCATCGCGACGATTAAGAATCACATCTTCCACCGCGTCGCGCAGTTCAGCGGGCAGGTCGTCGTAAATCGCCAGCTGCCCGGCATTGACGATCCCCATATCCATGCCATTGCGAATAGCGTAGTAGAGGAACACTGCGTGAATGGCTTCGCGCACCGGATCGTTGCCACGGAATGAGAAAGAAACGTTAGATACGCCGCCGGAAATCAGCGCGTGCGGCAGTTCGCGTTTGATGTCTTCGCAGGCGCCGATAAAGTCCTGCGCATAGTTGTTGTGCTCTTCAATGCCGGTTGCGACCGCGAAGATGTTCGGGTCGAAGATGATATCTTCTGGCGGGAAGCCAACCTCTTCGGTGAGGATTTTGTACGCCCGACGGCAAATCTCGATTTTCCGTGCGCGGGTATCGGCCTGTCCCTGTTCGTCAAAGGCCATTACCACCACTGCCGCACCGTAACGACGCAAGAGCTTCGCGTGATGGATAAAGGCGTCGACGCCCTCTTTCATCGAGATAGAGTTAACAATGCCTTTGCCCTGGATACACTTCAGACCTTTTTCAATGACATCCCATTTTGAGGAGTCGATCATAATCGGCACGCGAGCGATATCCGGTTCACCGGCAATCAGATTGAGAAAACGCACCATCGCCGCTTCGGCGTCGAGCATCCCTTCATCCATGTTGATATCGATAATCTGCGCACCGTTTTCCACCTGCTGGCGGGCCACATCCAGTGCCTCGCTGTATTTCTCTTCTTTGATCAGGCGCTTGAACTTAGCGGAACCGGTGACGTTGGTGCGTTCACCCACGTTCACAAACAGGCTATCTTCGCCAATGTTCAGCGGCTCCAGGCCGGACAAACGGCAGGCTACGGGGATTTCCGGCAGTTTGCGCGGCGCTAATCCTTCTACTGCACGACTCATCGCTGCAATATGTTGTGGCGTGGTGCCACAGCAGCCGCCGACGATATTGAGAAAACCCGCTTGCGCCCATTCACGTATCTGTTTTGCCATCGTGTCGGCGTCGAGATCGTACTCACCAAAGGCGTTGGGTAGCCCGGCGTTCGGGTGCGCGGTGACGTAGCATTCCGCAATCCGTGACAGCTCCTGCACGTACTGGCGCAGTTCATCGGGCCCCAGCGCACAGTTCAGGCCAAAGGTCAGAGCTTCGGCGTGGCGCAATGAGTTGTAAAATGCTTCGGTGGTCTGCCCGGAGAGCGTGCGCCCGGAGGCGTCGGTGATGGTGCCGGAGATCATAATCGGCAGCTCAACGCCCAGCGCTTCAAACTCCGTTTTCACCGCAAAAACCGCCGCTTTGGCGTTAAGGGTGTCGAAAACGGTTTCAATCAGGATCAGATCCGCGCCACCTTCCACCAGCGCTTTGGTGGACTCTCGATAAGCCGCCACCAGCCCGTCAAAAGTGATATTACGAAATGCCGGATCATTTACGTCCGGAGAAATAGACGCCGTGCGGTTGGTCGGGCCGAGAACACCGGCAACGTAGCGCGGTTTCTCCGGCGTGCGCGCGGTCCACTCATCAGCACAAGCTCGCGCCAGTTTCGCCGCCGCAAAGTTGATTTCCGCCGACAGGGATTCCATCTGGTAATCCGCCATCGCAATGGTCGTGGAGTTGAAGGTGTTGGTTTCGATGATATCCGCGCCCGCTTCAAAGTAGGCGTTGTGGATAGCAGCGATCACTTCCGGTTTGCTGAGCACCAGCAGGTCGTTGTTGCCTTTGAGATCGCATGGCCAGTCGGCAAAGCGTTCACCACGAAAATCGGCTTCGTTCAGTCGATAGCTCTGGATCATGGTGCCCATACCGCCGTCCAGCACCAGAATACGTTCATTTAACTGCGCACGCAGTTGTTCCACTTTGCTGCTCACACTTGCTCCCGACACGCTCAACCCAGATTTAATAAAAATTCAACAAACCATACTGGCATAAACGCATCTGTGGTAAAAGCGACCACCACGCAACATGAGATTTGTTCAACATTAACTCATCGGATCAGTTCAGCAACTATTGCATTAGCTAACAATAAAAATGAAAATGATTTCCACGATACAGAAAAAGGAGGCTGTCATGGTCGCACCCATTCCCGCGAAACGCGGCAGAAAACCCGCCGTTGCCACCGCACCAGCGACTGGACAGGTTCAGTCTTTAACGCGTGGCCTGAAATTACTGGAGTGGATTGCCGAATCCAATGGCAGTGTGGCACTCACAGAGCTGGCGCAACAAGCCGGGTTACCCAATTCCACGACCCACCGCCTGCTAACCACGATGCAACAGCAGGGTTTCGTGCGTCAGGTCGGCGAACTGGGACATTGGGCAATCGGCGCACATGCCTTTATGGTCGGCAGCAGCTTTCTCCAGAGCCGTAATTTGTTAGCGATTGTTCACCCTATCCTGCGCAATTTAATGGAAGAGTCTGGCGAAACGGTCAATATGGCGGTGCTTGATCAAAGCGATCACGAAGCGATTATTATCGACCAGGTACAGTGTACGCATCTGATGCGAATGTCCGCGCCTATCGGCGGTAAATTGCCGATGCACGCTTCCGGTGCGGGTAAAGCCTTTTTAGCCCAACTGAGCGAAGAACAGGTGACGAAGCTGCTGCACCGCAAAGGGTTACATGCCTATACCCACGCAACGCTGGTGTCTCCTGTGCATTTAAAAGAAGATCTCGCCCAAACGCGCAAACGGGGTTATTCATTTGACGATGAGGAACATGCACTGGGGCTACGTTGCCTTGCAGCGTGTATTTTCGATGAGCACCGCGAACCGTTTGCCGCAATTTCAATTTCCGGACCGATTTCACGTATTACCGATGACCGCGTGACCGAGTTTGGCGCGATGGTGATTAAAGCGGCGAAGGAAGTGACGCTGGCGTACGGTGGAATGCGCTGACTTTTTCTGGCGGGCAGAGGCAATATTCTGCCCATCATACCTGAGTGGCAATAGAATAAGGGTGTCTGTTAATCGCATTGACGCCAAAATAACTTAATGTCATACACTTCACACACTTTTATTAACTCAGCATTATTTTTAAACATCAAACCACTTAATCATTAACAAAATCGCAAGATCTCATTCCACCGAAACTTTTACGGCTGCATTATGAGATTGAGCGATTTATGATATTTCTTTAGTTGTAATCATATTAAATTTTTTCACTGTTCTGATAGTTAAAATTCAAGACATCAATAAACAATGAGATATTTAAATGATTACTCGTATTCCTCGTAGTTCTTTCTCTGCAAATATTAATAATACAGCCCAGACAAATGAACACCAAACCCTGAGTGAATTGTTTTATAAAGAACTCGAGGATAAATTTTCTGGCAAGGAGCTGGCGACGCCTCTATTAAAAAGCTTCTCAGAGAACTGTAGACAAAATGGTCGTCATATCTTTAGCAACAAGGATTTTGTCATTAAATTTTCCACGTCCGTCTTACAAGCTGATAAGAAAGAAATTACGATAATTAATAAAAACGAAAACACGACACTTACTCAAACCATTGCCCCAATATTTGAAGAATACCTAATGGAAATTTTACCTCAACGCTCAGACACTCTTGATAAACAAGAATTAAACCTAAAATCAGATAGAAAAGAAAAAGAATTCCCAAGAATTAAACTTAATGGTCAATGTTATTTTCCGGGGCGACCCCAAAACCGTATAGTATGCCGACACATTGCTGCACAATATATTAATGATATTTATCAGAATGTTGATTACAAACCCCATCAAGATGATTACTCTTCAGCTGAAAAATTTCTCACGCACTTCAACAAAAAATGCAAAAACCAGACTTTGGCGTTGGTTTCCAGCCGTCCTGAGGGGCGTTGCGTTGCTGCCTGCGGTGATTTCGGGCTAGTTATGAAAGCATATTTTGACAAGATGGAATCAAATGGCATCAGTGTTATGGCAGCCATATTACTGGTGGATAACCATGCTTTGACGGTCCGGCTAAGAATAAAGAACACAACTGAAGGATGTACCCATTACGTGGTTTCGGTTTATGATCCTAATGTAACTAACGATAAAATAAGAATTATGAGCGAAAGCAAAGAGGATATTAAACACTATTCTCTGATGGATTTTATGAATGTAGATTATAGCCTCCTGAAATGGTCAAATGATCATGTTATTAACCAATCTGTTGCAATAATTCCAGCACTTCCGAAAGAACAGCTATTGATGTTAAAAGGATCTGTGGATGAAATAACCCCTCCATTATCACCAGCAACGATGAATTTGCTAATGGCAATTGGTCAGAATCACCAACTTACGCAACTGATGATTCAGCTCCAGAAAATGCCAGAACTACATAGAACAGAAATGTTGACTGCCTATAATAGTGGACATATGAACGTTATTAATACTATTTTTAACGCATTACCCACTCTGTTTAATACGTTTAAATTCGATAAAAAAAATATGAAGCCCCTCCTCCTGGCAAATAATTCTAATGAATATCCCGGTTTGTTTTCAGCGATACAGCATAAACAACAAAATGTTGTAGAGACGGTTTATCTTGCTTTATCTAACCATGCACGCCTGTTTGGATTTACCGCTGAAGATATTATGGATTTTTGGCAACACAAAGCCCCACAAAAATACTCTGCCTTTGAGTTGGCTTTTGAATTGGGTCACCGGGTTATTGCTGAATTAATCCTTAATACATTAAATAAGATGGCTGAAAGCTTTGGCTTTACGGATAACCCTCGATACATTGCGGAGAAAAATTATATGGAAGCTTTACTCAAAAAAGCATCTCCCCATACCGTACGCTAAATCTTTGCCTGCGCCGATACGCATAAACATCTTCCACATGCCCTTCACGTATGCGGTTTTGTAGTGCGCGCCAGTAATCAGCGCGGAACAGGTCGGCGTGCATCTCTTCAAACAGCGGACCAATACGCGGGTCGGCGCATAGCCAGTGGCGAAACTCTTCCGGGAAAACATCGCCCGGCGAGACGCTGTACCACGGTTCGCTGGCAAGTTCGTCTTCCGGATAGCGCGGCGGCGGGATGTCGCGGAAATTCACTTCCGTCATGTAGCAAATTTCATCGTAATCATAAAAAACCACACGCCCGTGACGGGTGACACCGAAGTTTTTAAACAGCATGTCGCCAGGAAAAATGTTAGCAGCGGCAAGCTGGCGAATAGCGTTACCGTATTCTTCAATGGCGTCGCGCAACTGCTGACCTTCCACTTGTTCCAGCCAGATATTGAGCGGCACCATCCGCCGCTCGATATAGAGATGGCGAATTACAATCTGCTCACCAAGATCGGTGATTTTTTCCGCTGCTTCCTGGAGCAGTAATTCCATTAATGCCGGGGAAATATGCCGCTTCTCCAGCACAAAGTTTTCAAACTCCTGGGTGTCCGCCATTCGGCCCACACGGTCGTGCTCTTTCACCAGTTGATAGCAGGCACGAACGTGAGCGGCAGACATCTCTTTCTGCGGCGCGAACTTGTCTTTGATGACTTTGAATACCCGATCAAAGCCCGGCAGCGTAAATACCAACATCACCATTCCACGAATACCCGGCGCTTCAATGAACTGCTCATTACAGCCCTGTAGATAAACGAGATATTCGCGGTAGCTTTCGGTTTTGGCGTGCTTCTGGCAGCCGATAGCCATATACAATTCAGCAGTGGTTTTACCTGGCAGAATTTCCCGTAGCCACTCGACCAGCGCTGCGGGCAGCGGTGCATAAACCATAAAATAAGAACGCGCAAAGCCAAAAACAATGCTCGCTTCGGCGGTCGTCGTCAGGCAGGTATCAATAAATAACTCGCCGTCGTCCGTCTGGTGGATCGGCAGCAAAAATGGCAATGTGCCGGAAGGCGTGATCAGTTTGCCTACCAGCCAGGCGGCTTTATTGCGGTAAAACAGTTCGTTCGCCACCTGTAAATGACTTTCCGCGAGGTTGTCTGTCCCCAGCGTTTCCGTCAGATGGCGAATGATGTAATGAATGTCACGGCTTTTATTCTGCCAGCGCAGGCGCAGCGGCAGGTCGCTGATAACGCGCATCAGCAGAGATTCCCAGCCGTGATCGGGGTGAAAGTCTTTCGCCAGCGGGCGCGGAATAGTACGAAAACGGCGCTCTGGCTGGGAGCTAAAGATAAAAAGCCGCTCGGGAGTAAGCGAGCGGTGGTCAAATAACCGACAGTACACGGAGTTAAAAAAGCTCTCCGCAATCTCGAAGCGCGGGTAATCCGGCAACAGCCGCGTGTAATGCTCTTTAACGCGCAGTAAAAATGCCGCGTCCGTACTTTGGCCGTTAGTAATGCAGCGCAGTTGCTCCACGACCAGACCAACGTGATGATCGTAAAGATGGATACGGTTTTTCATCGCCTGCTGGACAGCATGCCAGTCGGCCTGTTCGAAACGCTGCTGCGCCCCGGAAGTCACTTCGAGGAATCGACCATACTGAGCGTCGAAGCCTTGCAAAATGGTTTGAGCAATCAGTAATTCCAGGCCACGCGGCATTTAGCGCCCTCATCAGGAGCAGAGAATTGCCGGATGCGGCGTAAATGCCTTATCCGGCCTACGTTCGGCAACGGTTGTAGGCATGATAAGACGCGCAAGTGTCGCATCAGGCATCGTGCACCGATTGCCGGATGCGGCGTGAACGCCTTATCCGGCCTACAGTCAGCAACGGTTGTTGTTGCTTAGAACTGCGATTCTTCGGTGGAGCCGGTCAGCGCTGTAACCGACGACGTGCCGCCCTGAATAATAGTCGTCACTTTATCGAAGTAACCTGTACCCACTTCCTGCTGGTGAGATACGAAGGTATAGCCATCTTTCGCGGCGGCAAATTCCGGCTGCTGCACTTTCTCAACGTAGTGCTTCATACCCTCGCCCTGGGCATAGGCGTTTGCCAGGTCAAACATGTTGAACCACATGCTGTGGATACCTGCCAGGGTGATGAACTGGAACTTGTAGCCCATATCCGACAGCTGCTGCTGGAAGCTGGCAATAGTTTTGTCGTCGAGGTTTTTCTGCCAGTTGAACGACGGCGAGCAGTTATAAGCCAGCAGTTTGCCCGGATATTTCGCGTGGATAGCTTGTGCAAAGCGACGCGCCAGTTCCAGATCCGGCGTGGAGGTTTCACACCAGACCAGGTCAGCATATGGCGCATACGCCAGGCCACGGCTGATCGCTTGCTCAATGCCCGCATGAGTACGGAAGAAGCCTTCACTGGTACGCTCGCCGGTAATAAATTCGCTGTCATACGGGTCGCAATCGGAGGTGATCAGATCCGCCGCATCAGCATCGGTACGGGCAACCAGCAGGGTTGGAACGCCCGTCACGTCAGCTGCCAGACGCGCCGCGACCAGTTTCTGAATAGCTTCCTGAGTTGGCACTAAAACTTTGCCGCCCATGTGACCGCATTTCTTCACTGACGCCAGCTGATCTTCGAAGTGAACTGCCGCTGCACCGGCTTCAATCATCGCTTTCATCAGTTCAAAGGCATTCAGGACACCGCCAAAACCGGCTTCCGCATCGGCAACGATCGGCAGGAAGTAATCGACATAGCGCGGATCGCCCGGCTCAATGCCCGCGGACCATTGGATCTGATCGGCACGACGGAAGGTGTTGTTGATCCGCTCCACCACAGCTGGCACCGAGTTTGCCGGATAGAGCGACTGATCCGGATACATGCTGGCCGCCAGGTTAGCGTCCGCCGCTACCTGCCATCCCGACAGATAGACTGCTTCAATACCCGCTTTCGCCTGTTGCAGCGCCTGACCGCCAGTCAGTGCGCCGAGGCTGTTGATGTAGCCTTTTTTCGACTCACCGTGCAGCAGACGCCACATTTTCGCTGCGCCCAGTTGCGCCAGCGTGCATTCAGGATTGACTGAACCGCGTAATTTCACCACATCTTCCGCACTGTATGGGCGAGTAATGCCTTCCCAACGCGGTTGAGTCCACTCTTTCTGTAATTCTTCAATTTGTTGTGTACGGGTTTTCATGTGCAGATGCTCCATAGTTATGTGGTGGTTTACGCTAACAGGCGGTAGCCTGGCAGGGTCAGGAAATCAATTAACTCATCGGAAGTGGTGATCTGTTCCATCAAGCGTGCGGCATCGTCAAAACGCCCCTGGGAGAAACGTTCTTCGCCCAGTTCGCTGGCAATGACTTTCATCTCTTCGCCCAGCATCTGGCGGAACAAGGCTTTGGTCACCGGTTTGCCATTGCTCAACGTTTTTTGATGATGGATCCACTGCCAGATCGAGGTACGGGAAATTTCAGCCGTCGCCGCATCTTCCATCAGGCCATAAATCGGCACACAGCCGTTGCCAGAGATCCACGCTTCGATGTACTGCACAGCCACGCGAATGTTGGCGCGCATACCTTCTTCGGTGCGTTCACCATCACAAGGTGCCAGCAGCTGATCGGCAGTAATCGGCGCGTCTTGTTCGCGCATCACTTCAAGCTGATTTTTACGGGAGCCGAGAATGTCGTTGAATACCGCCATTGCCGTGTCCGCAAGGCCTGGGTGAGCGATCCATGTGCCATCGTGACCGTTATTGGCTTCCAGCGATTTATCCGCTTTTACTTTGTTGAGCACCTGGTTATTGCGCTCTTCATCTTTGCTCGGAATAAACGCCGCCATGCCGCCCATCGCAAAAGCACCGCGTTTATGGCAGGTTTTAATCAACAGGCGTGAGTAAGCATTCAGGAAGGGTTTATCCATCGTTACTGCCTGTCTGTCTGGCAGGACGCGATCGGGATAGTTTTTCAACGTTTTGATATAGCTGAAGATGTAATCCCAACGACCGCAGTTCAGACCAACAATATGGTCACGCAGCGCGTGAAGGATTTCATCCATCTGGAACACGGCGGGCAGCGTTTCAATCAGCAACGTCGCCTTGATGGTGCCGCGCGGCAGATTAAAGCGATCTTCTGCATAGCTGAAGACTTCGCTCCACCAGGCCGCTTCCTGCCAGGACTGGGTTTTCGGCAGATAGAAATAGGGACCACTGCCCTTTGCCAACAGTGCCTGATAGTTGTGGAAGAAATAGAGCGCAAAATCAAACAGGCTGCCGGGGATTGCCTCACCACGCCAGGTGACATGTTTTTCCGGCAAGTGCAGACCGCGTACCCGACAAATCAAAACCGCTGGATTGGGCTTGAGCTGGTAAATTTTGCCTGCTTCATTGGTGTAACTGATGGTGCCGTTAACCGCATCACGCAGGTTAATTTGCCCGTCGATCACTTTGTTCCAGTCCGGGGCCAGTGAATCTTCGAAATCGGCCATAAAGACTTTCACATTGGCGTTGAGCGCGTTGATCACCATCTTGCGCTCTACGGGTCCGGTAATCTCTACGCGACGATCTTCTAAGTCCGCAGGAATCCCACGAATTTTCCAGTCAGCATCACGAATGGAATCTGTTTCCGAAATAAAATCAGGCAACGTTCCGTTATCAATATCTTGCTGCTGCTGAATGCGCGCTGCCAGAAGTTTATTGCGTTGTGGCGTAAAATGCGTCACCAGCTCAGTCAGAAATTCTACCGCTTCGGCAGTAAGAATTTGCTTCTCCTGCTCGCCATACGGCCTTGTGAAAGCCAGTTCATCGGTTGTTGTTGCCTGTTCAGTCATCGTGCAGCTCCTCGTCATGGATCCGAAAACTTCCCCACTGTGAACGAAGGATCGTTGTGCGCTTTTCGTTCAGCACAACTAAGACTACCTGTCTCTTATACACATCTCCGAGCCCACGAGACCGTACTAGATCTC
>ENA-UAJR01000290-UAJR01000290.1-human-gut-metagenome-genome-assembly--contig:-NODE-290-length-15507-cov-6.495405_pt1 | contig 15507 bp, 9 predicted proteins | sample MGYA00244432_ERZ654421 | MGnify/ENA primary metagenome ERZ654421 (study PRJEB26926, sample SAMN06165047) | human gut metagenome | biome: ENVO:00009003; feature: ENVO:2100002; material: ENVO:00002003... | reverse complement strand
TTATAACACACTTTTATCTGTTAGTGAACATTATTTACAATTTTTGTTTTTCATTTTTTGTTTTTTTATGATTTTTGCACACGTTTTTTATTGAGTCTGTATTTTCGCCGATATATTATTAGGCATTTTTTATATATCCAATGTCGTTTTTTGTGATTTTTTATCAACCAAAAGAAGTCCTTTTCATTTTAAGGTACAGGGAGTATAATAAACAGACAGATAAAACAGTTCCAGTAACTATGCGAATATGTTACAGTTACCGGATTTATAAAGATTTGTAAATAATTAATCAAGGAGAACATACTATGTATCAGATAGATTTTCACAAACCACTTCATATACATTTTATCGGTATCGGCGGCATCAGCATGAGCGGACTGGCCGAGATTCTTCTCGGCGAGGATTTTGTCATTTCCGGTTCCGATTCCAAATCCAGTCCTCTTACCCAGGCACTGGAGAAAAAGGGAGCCACCATCTATTACGGACAGCGTGCCACAAACATTACCGATGGCGTAGATGTTGTGGTATATACCGCAGCTATCCATCCTGACAACCCGGAATTTGCCTGTGCAAAGGAAAAAGGACTTCCAATGCTCACACGTGCAGAGCTTCTCGGACAGATCATGAGGAATTATGATACTCCTGTTGCCATTTCCGGAACTCATGGAAAAACAACCACAACATCTATGGTATCTCACATTCTTCTTGCAGGAGACTGTGACCCGACCATCAGTGTGGGAGGTATTCTTCCTGCTATCGGCGGAAACATCCGCGTAGGCAATTCTGAGACTTTTGTCACAGAAGCCTGCGAATACACAAACAGCTTTCTGAGCTTTTTCCCGAAGATCAGTATTATCCTGAATATGGATGCAGACCATCTGGATTTCTTTAAGGATATTGACGATATCCGTCATTCCTTCCGCCGCTTTGCAGAGCTTCTTCCTGCTGAAGGTACACTGATCATCAATGCAGATACTCCGAAATATGAAGATATCATCCGGGATCTTCCATGTAATGTGATCACTTATGGTCTGGAACATGATGCAGATTATCAGGCAGCAGATATCACTTATGACAAATATGGACATGCTTCCTTCTCCGTTCTGCGCAATGGCGTTAAGGTTGGCAGCTATTATCTGAAAGTACCGGGCATCCACAATGTTTCCAATGCACTGGCAGCAATTGCCCTCGGTCATCTTCTTGGTCTTTCCGAAGAAGTAATCATCAAGGGACTTGGAAGTTTCACAGGAACAGACCGCCGTTTCCAGTATAAAGGAGAAGTTGCAGGGGTTACGATCGTAGACGATTATGCACATCATCCTACAGAAATTGAAGCAACTCTTCATGCCGCACACAATTATCCCCATAAGAAATTATGGTGTGTATTCCAGCCACATACATATACCCGTACCAAAGCTCTGCTTCCGGAGTTTGCCAGAGCACTCAGCCTGGCAGATCATGTGGTAGTTGCGGATATTTATGCAGCAAGAGAAACCGATACTCTGGGAATTTCTTCTGAAGATCTGCAGAAGCGTATTCAGGAACTGGGAACTCCCTGCGAGTATTTCCCTACCTTTGATGAGATTGAGAATTATCTGCTCTCCAACTGCCAGGAGGGTGATCTGCTCATCACCATGGGAGCCGGAGATGTTGTAAATATCGGGGAGCATCTGCTGGGTAAATAATGTTTCTGCCTGACATAAATATCAGCAATTTACACAGGACAATTCGGAAAATAATTTTTCAGAATTGTCCTGTTTTTTACAACCGCCCAACTTATAGCAATAGAAGATACTGAACACTTGTGTCTCTGTCGACAATTTCCATTAAAAAGTTATAAACATTTTATCCCCCTCAATTCTTCCTTTATTTATAACAGTTCAGATCACTTATCCACATTTTCCACATCGTTATACACATTTTCATCTGCCTGCATATGTGGATGTATATGTGCATAAATCACTTAACATAATTCGACATTATTCGTCCCCGTAATACTCCGTTTTTCCCTGAAATTCAACATTTTTCAGGTTTCCAATAATATATACCACACTTCACCTTTCCACATTATCCACATTATCCACATTCAAATGTGGATGAAATCTTCGACAAAAATCCCCTATTCTCTTTTAAAAAATGTTGTGCTATAATTCATAGATATCAAGTCAGAGGAAAAATATCTTTTTTTACTCTGACATCTTATTATTATGATATCAGGGTCAAAAGGTCAAAAAGTCGTTCGTGCTTGCACGATAAGACTTTTGAACTTGGGACCCGCCAAACATGAGAAAGTAGCGATTTACGCAGTAAATCAGCGGATTTCGAATGTTTGAGAATTGTGGGAGCTGCTTTGCAGCGGAGCAATTCGTGGATATCAGGTTAGGGGCAAAATACCTTTTGACCCTAACATCTTATTATTATGAAAGAGAGTGGAAATTCATGGCTATGATCACTTTACAGAATTCCCGCAATGCGGAAGTAACTGTATTAACCAACAATTTCATAGACAACTATATGCCTGGGGCCAATGGAGAATTTGTGAAAGTATATATCTATCTTCTGAGGCTTCTTTCTGACACCTCTGTACCCTTCAGTCTGGAGCAGATGGCTGATCATTTCTTCTGTACAGAACGTGACATTATCCGCGCTCTGAAATACTGGGAGAAAGAAAAACTCCTTACTTTAACCTACAGAAATAACGAAGATATAGCAGATATCATATTGAATGTACCACCTGTAAAATCTGCTGCTTCCGACACAACTGTTTCGGCAGCCCCTGTTACAAAAACAGAACCCCAGACTTCTTCTGCGCCGGCACAGCCTGTGAAGCAGACCACCAGATCAGCCACTGCACTGTCTCCTGACCGTGTAAAAGAATTAAAGCAAAATGATGAGATCGTACAGCTCCTCTATATCGCAGAACAGTATCTCGGCAAAACGCTCACTCCTACCGAGATGAAAAAGATCCTGTTTTTCTATGATGAGCTGAAATTCTCGCCTGATCTGATCGAGTACCTGATCGAATACAGTGTCAGCCGCGGGCATAAGAGTATGCGTTACATAGAAACCGTTGCTCTTGCCTGGGCAGATGAGGGAATCACCACTGTCACCATGGCAAAAGAGACAAATTCCCGTTATGCCAAAGAATACTTTACTATTTTTAAATCAATGGGAATCAGCGGACGAAATCCGGTAGATACAGAGATTTCTCTTATGAACACCTGGCTGAATGATTATGGTTTTACCATGGATATCATCCAGGAAGCCTGCAGCCGTACAGTTCTCTCTACCGGACAGCCAAGTTTCCAGTATGCAGATAAAATTCTTTCCGGATGGAAAGATAAAAATGTCCGTACACTTGCAGATGTCCGGCTCCTCGATGCTCAGCATCAGCGACAGAAGCTGGAAAAGAATACCCAGCGAAAAGCAGCTTCCAAACCGGCTGCATCAAACCGGTTTAACAATTTCCATCAGCGACAGTACGACTTTAACGAATATGAAAAGAAATTACTGAATCAGTAACGGCAGTGACATAATCGTCTGAAAGTCACTGAACAGCTACAAAAAAACAAACGAAAGGGTGTGAAGTCATGCCTTTACAGAATTATCAGTATGATACGATCATGCGGGAATACAGCAAGACCCAGTCTCAGAACAGACGTATTCTGGAGGAGCGTACTCAGGAGATTTATAAAAAAATCCCGCGCATCCACGAAATAGATGAAGAGGTTGCCACCTTAAGCGCCAAAAAAGCAAGAGCACTCTTAAGCGGAGAATCATCAGGTCTTGAGGACCTTAAAGCTGCAATCTCTCTTCTGTCCCAGGAGCGCAATGCCCTGCTGGTATGTAACTCATATCCGGAGGATTATCTGGAACTTCCATATAAGTGTCCGGTCTGTCAGGATACCGGTTACGTCGGAAGCCAAAAATGCACCTGTTTTAAGAAAGCAGAGATAGAACTGCTCTATACGCAGTCCAATTTAAAAGAAATTCTCAAAAAAGAAAACTTTGACCACTTTTCTTTTGATTATTATTCTGATACAATGAAGAACGAAGCTACCGGACTGACAGAAAGAGAGACGGCCCGGAGAGCTTATGATATTGCCAGAGGTTTTGTGAGAAATTTTGACAGTTCCTTTGAGAATCTGTTTCTTTACGGTGATACCGGTGTGGGTAAGACTTTTCTTTCTCACTGTATTGCTCATGATCTTCTGGAATCAGCACATTGCGTTATGTACTTTTCCGCATTTGATCTGTTTGAACTACTGGCAGACTCCAAATTCTCCAGAGATAAAACAGAAGGACAGGAATTTGTATTTGACAGCGATCTGCTGATCATCGACGACCTGGGAACTGAACTTACAAACAGCTTTGTCTCTTCCCAGTTGTTTTTGTGCATAAATGAACGCATCATGCGCAGGAAGTCTACGATCATATCAACAAATCTGAAACTGGAAAATTTCTCAGATACTTATTCCGAACGAACCTTTTCGAGAATCGCCAGCAACTACCGTATGGTGAAGCTGGAAGGAAAGGATATCCGTATACAGAAAATTTTTTTAGGAGGAAAATAAAACATGGCACAGGCAACAACTAAAGATTTAACTACACTTCCGGTGGGCAGACTTGGTCTGATCCCTCTGATCAGCTGTAAGGATCTGGGTGAAAAAGTAAATGAATGGCTGATACAGTGGCGTAAAGAGCGCAGCCACGAAGAGCTTGATTCTTTTGCATTTGAGGGTTATCAGAGAGATTCCTATCTGATACCGGTCCAGACAGCACGTTTCGGTTCCGGTGAGGCGAAATGTACGATCATGGAATCTGTACGTGGTGACGATATCTATCTGATGGTTGATGTATGTAACTACAGTCTTACCTACAGCATCGGACCATACGAGAATCTTATGTCTCCTGATGACCATTTTCAGGATCTGAAACGTGTGATCGGTGCAATCGGCGGCAAAGCCCGCAGAGTAAACGTGATCATGCCTTATCTGTACGAAAGCCGCCAGAATATCCGCAGCGGCAGAGAATCCCTGGACTGTGCAACAGCACTTCAGGAGCTTGTAAGTATGGGTGTGGAAAACATCATCACTTTTGACGCACATGACGCGCGCGTGCAGAATGCAACACCTCTGCATGGATTTGAGACTATACAGCCATCCTATCAGTTTATCAAAGCTCTTCTCAATCATGAGAAAGGACTTCACATCGACAACGATCATTTCATGATCATCAGCCCTGATGAGGGAAGCATGAACCGCGCAATCTATCTTGCCAATATCCTTGGTGTTGATATGGGTATGTATTACAAACGTCTGGATTACTCCAAGAGAATCAATGGACGTCACCCAATCGCAGCTTACGAATTCCTCGGTCCAAACCTTAAGGGCAAAGATATGATCCTGATCGATGATATGATTTCTTCCGGTGATACAGTTCTTAAGATTTCTTCTCTCCTCAAGGAAAGAGGAGCAGGCAGAATTTATATCTGCTCTACTTTCGGACTGTTTACAAACGGACTCGAGAAATTTGATGAGGCTCATAAGGCAGGAGTGTTTGACAAACTGCTCACTACAAACCTAATCTATCAGTCTCCTGAGCTTCTTGCAAAAGATTACTACATTTCCTGTGATATGAGTAAATATATCGCCCTGATCATTGATACTCTTAATCATGATCAGTCCGTAAGCTATCTGCTCAACCCGGTTGACAGGATCAACCGCTGCGTAAGCAATTATATGGCTCAGTATGATGAGAAATAAATAACTTCTGTAAAATTTATAAAAAGAGATTTCATGTTCTGTTCCGGCTGTTTCATCCGAAATTCCTGCAGTACATGAAATCTCTCTTTTTGTTATATATAATGCAATCCACTCTTCTATGCGGCCCTACACTGAATAACTGCTTCGCAGTCTGATTAAAATTCAGGAAATAATTTGCTTCCCATAAGGGATTCCCTCTCTGTCCAGAAGTTCCATCTCGCGTTTACTGCAGGTACTGATGATAACCTGCTTTTTCTCCTTATACATCCATTCAAGAACTGCCTCAAGATCTTCTTCCTCATACATCCCAAAGATATCATCCAGTATCACCGGCAGACTTTCTTCCTGACACAGAAGCTCTCCTGCAGCCATGCGCATGGCAAAATAAATCAGCTCCAGAGTGCCGCGGCTGAGACATTCCAGTGCTTCCGCTCCGTTCCCGGTAGTTACTGTCATGTGGGATGCCGCATCCATCTGTACGTCCTGATATTCACCATCTGTAATCTCACTCAAAATCTGAGAAGTACGTATCTGCAGCTTTCGTCCCACCTGAAGATGAATATTTCCTGACATTCTCTCTATGGTTTCCATCGCCATATTCAGAGCCTGTACTTCCCGCTCTTCCGATGTAAGCAGAAAAGAATTTTCTTCGTATTCCCGGTATTCTTCCTTAAGGTTACAAAGTTCTGTTTCTTTCTCATCATAGTCCTGTCTGAGATTTTCTTTACTGCATCTGAGTTTCTCCTGCCTGGATACCCATCGTTTCTTCATCCGTATTCTCTTCTGAAATTCCCTTGCATACTTCAGCTGCTGTTTTCCGCAAAATCCCACCAACGCAGCTGCAATAACCGCTACGATCAGACTTACCGAAACACTGTCCGCTATAATCGCAGTCAGAATCAATCCAAAGATGCCGGCAGCGGCCGATATCAGCATTCCCATTGCAAAGCTGTTTCTTTTTGCCTTTGCCTGTGCCATTCTCTCATCCAGAATAACCGCACCATTTTCATCTCCGGGATGCATCCGTAACGACTCCTCTTTCTCATTAATCTGATCCAGCTTTCCATTCAGATTATTCAGATCACTTATGATATCATCCATCCTGGTCAGAAGTTTCTGCCTCTCCTGTTCTGTCTCTTTCTGTTTTCTGTCTGCCTGGACCAGATAACCCTTTCTGGACATCTTGAGCATCTGCATGGCCCGTCCCAGATCCATGGAGCTGTCTGCAGTTCCCTGATAGCCGGTCATAAATTTTTGCAGCTCCCGAGCCAGATCCTGTTCTGTCGGACTCTTTAACTTCGCAGCAAAAACTGCATTATCGTAGATTGCTTCACTGATATCTCCGAGAAACATATTTTTAATATACGTATGTACTATCGCTCTTTCGCTTTCATTCTCTCCATACAGAACGTTAATTCCCGGAGAAAACTCTAAAGTTTTATCATGGATTTCTCCAGAGTTTTTAATATTTAACTGTCTGATAATCATATTCTGTCTGTCACCTGCTTGTTTCCAGTAAAGCCTGAAGACCATAATATAATGCCTTCTCCTCCACTGCATTTCTGTCTTTTTCAAGAAAATAACTGATATAGTCACCGATCAGTGTTCCACTATATTTTTTTTGAAGTGCTTCCAGATCATAGGAAGGCTTTGATTCATCCAGAACCTCTGTTACGTAGCCAAAAGACTTCAGTCTCTCGGGAAGCAGCAGAAGCTCCGGTGCCCTAGTTCCCTGGATCACGATCCTGTAGATATTCATGCGTCCTTTATTCGCCAGATCCGCCTTCAGCATATCTTCCAGAGATGCCTGTGTAGAATCTTCACGCAGCATCAGAAGAATCTGCTCATAGGAACGGCAGGCAAAAGGAACAAAATTTGTCTTAAGCCTTCCGTTTTCCAGATGTCCTTCTATGTATCCATGATCACCCAGATCATTTCTGTCAACAGGCTCCAGCGCACCTGCATAAGCTGCATTATCCCGGATCAGAATCTGGGGTTTATGAATATGTCCTAATGCAATATAATCAAATCCTGACGCAGCAATTGATTTGATATTCATGGGGATATGCTTCGCATCTCCACCATGAGCCAGTAAAATGTGAACCCCCTCTCCCTCTGCAGGATGTATGGAATCATACAGAGGATTCTCTATTTCCTGATGTTCATAGCTCAGTCCATATACATAAACATCCAGTTTCTCATCTTTCACACAGGTAAGCTGTTCATTCTTAAAAAATGTCACATTCTTTTCCCACTGAAAATCCCGGTAAAAAGAATCAGCCTTAATATAGTCATGATTTCCTGCCATCAGATAAACCCGGGTATCCGGGATGGTGGAAAACAGGTTATTTACTTCTTTCAGTTCCCGTAGAAGAGGCTGGCGGTGGAACAAATCTCCTGCTATAAATAACAAATCCACCGGATTCTCGCGGATACCCGCAATAACCCGGCGGAAAGTTTCCCAGATTTCTTCCTCCCGCCTGCTGCTCCATGGACAGCCCCTGTCAGGAACTGCACCAAGGTGTACATCTGCAAGATGAATAAATCTCATGCCAATCTCTCTTTCTATAACATTTTTGATATCTGCGGATTGCTCTGCAGCTTCAATGCTCCCACAATACTGATATCAGTCAAATTATAAATCACAGTTTTTAACAGTTCTTGGGAATGGAATTACGTCGCGGATGTTGCCCATGCCGGTAAGGTACATTACGCAACGTTCAAATCCAAGACCAAATCCTGAATGGCGTGTGGAACCATATTTACGAAGATCAAGATAGAAGTCATAATCCTCTTTCTTAAGTCCCAGCTCGTCCATACGTTTCTCAAGTTTCTCAATGTCATCCTCTCTCTGGCTTCCACCGATGATCTCACCGATTCCAGGCACCAGACAGTCCATAGCTGCAACAGTCTTGTTATCCTCATTCATCTTCATGTAGAAAGCTTTGATCTCTTTCGGATAATCTGTTACAAATACAGGTTTCTTAAAGATTTCTTCTGTAAGATAACGTTCATGCTCTGTCTGCAGATCGCATCCCCAGAATACTTTGTAGTCAAATTTATCGTTGTTCTTCTCCAGAAGCTCTACTGCTTCTGTGTAAGTAACATGACCAAACTCAGAATTGATCACATGGTTCAGTCTGTCCAGAAGTCCCTTATCAACAAAAGAATTGAAGAAATTCATCTCTTCCGGTGCATTCTCCAGTACATAACGGATCACATATTTCAGCATTGCCTCTGCAAGATCCATGTTGTCATTTAAATCTGCAAATGCGCATTCCGGCTCGATCATCCAGAACTCTGCCGCATGGCGGGTTGTGTTGGAATTCTCAGCGCGGAAGGTTGGTCCGAAAGTATAAACATTGCGGAATGCCTGTGCAAAAGTCTCGCAGTTTAACTGTCCGCTTACTGTCAGATTAGTTTCTTTTCCGAAGAAATCCTGAGAGTAATCTACAGCACCCTTGTCATCTGTCGGAACGTTGTTCATATCCAGAGTAGTTACCTGGAACATCTCACCTGCACCTTCACAGTCGCTTCCTGTGATCAGCGGAGTATGCACATAAACAAATCCCTGCTCCTGGAAGAAACGGTGAATCGCATAGGCACACAGAGAACGTACACGAAATACTGCCTGGAATGTGTTTGTTCTCGGACGGAGATGTGTGATGGTTCTTAAGTATTCAAGACTGTGGCGTTTCTTCTGAAGCGGATAATCAGGTGCAGAATTACCCTCTACTGTAACTTCTGCTGCCTGGATCTCAAATGGCTGTTTTGCCTGTGGAGTTGCTACCAGTGTACCTTTGACAATGATCGCTGCACCTACGTTTAATTTGCTGATCTCAGCAAAGTTCTCCATTGTATCGTGATAAACTACCTGAAGAGTCTCAAAGAAGCTTCCGTCGTGAAGCACGATAAATCCAAATGTCTTGGAGTCACGTACGCTTCGTACCCATCCACCTACTGTAACCTCTTTATCCAGGTATTTTTCTCTCTCTTTGTAAATCTCTTTTACTGTTGTTAACTTCATATCTATGTTTCCTCTTTCTCCTCATCGTTCTGGTCTTACACAAAAAGACGAAACGCTGTTTCAGATAACAGCCGTCTCGCCTTTTAGTATAGACTATTCCCTGTTTTCACGCAAGGAGTAATCTGGTATTTAACTATGTTTTTTCTTTTGTCAGGTGTAGCAAAATCATGCTCTCTGCCATTTGGTCAGGCAGGCACTCTCAATGAATCCATACATTTTGCAAAAATACGCTTATATGTCCTTGTAGTATAGTGAAGCCCGTCATCTACCGTACCAGTTCCGTAATGATCACTGGCAAAGCTGTATCCTGTTGATTTCAGATAAGAATACATATCAATATAAGTATAAGCAGAAGACAGATTTGCTTTCATATACTGATTGAATGATCTGACTGCCGCCTCACTTCTGTCCGCTCTTCCCGCATTGGGAAGCATCAGACGATTCACCGGATTTACGGACATGAAGTACAGTTCACATCCTTTGCTTTTAAGCTGTGGTGCAATCCAGTTATAATACTCCGCATAATCTGCAGATTTTGACAAGTCGTTTACTCCAAAATTAAAGATCACTGCGGTTTTCTTTGAAAGAATACTGTTGGAATCGTGCTGTACTATGGAATAAAGCTGAGCCCATCCTGTAGTGGTAAACCAGTCCAGTCCCTTTCCTGCCGAGCAGACAAACTTCACATTTTTAGTCGCAGATTCTCCCATTCCTGTCAGAACATTTTCCATAAATTCCGTACGGGAATCACCTACAAAAATCACCTGTTTATATTTATAGATATCTACCTGCGGAAGCTGATCCTCTGTAAGGTCTGTTTCCGTTGTTCTGTTAAATACCACTGCATAGAGATCCACATTTCCATTTACCGTGATTTTTTCTTCTGCCTCATACTGCGGAGAGACACTCTGCATCGGTTTTGTGGACCACCCCATAAAAGTATAACCTTCTGCATCCCTTACGCCCGGAAGAGAATAAGAACTTCCTTTTGCCAGAGTCGTTTTCTGCCAGGTGCTGCCGTCACATCTGTGAAAAGTCAGCTGTACTGCCTTTTTCTGTACCGCATAAAGAGTGATATTTTTGTTGACTGTACATTTCGCCTTTGCTGTTGCTTTCTCAGAATTTTTCTTACTTGACCATCCCTGGTTAACATAACCGGTTCTTGCCGGTACTTTTGCAAAGGTAACAACCGTTCCCTCTTCTACTGTCTGAGTAAGTTTTTGATAAGCCGCATTAGTGCTTCCATTTCCCAGATAGTAGCTGACCGTATAATAATTACTCTTTCTGCGCACTGCATAGAACTGAGTTGCCTTTGTAATCTTTACTGTATCACCGGCTGAATATTCCGGTTCTGTTTTTCCCTTTTCAGTTGTCCAGCCCAGATTTGTATAGCCCTTTACTTTCGGCACATCAGGCAGTGTCACTTTCTGATTTTTTGACGCATACATGGTGAGCGAAGTATAAATTTTGCTGGTACTTGTTCCATTATTGTTATTGAAAGTAACTGTGTAAGGCAATTTCTTATATACAGCATAGAGAGTCAGTGTTTTTGATATAGTCACATTCTGGCCTGCTTTATAGTCAGCTTTGGAGGCTTTTTTACTCTTTGACCATCCCAGAGACTGATATCCTGTCTTGACAGGCACCTGCGGCATTGTAACTGTAAGTCCTTTTCCGACTTTCTGATTCAGTCTGGTAAATTTACTGTTGCTTGCCCCTGTATTGGTCTTAAAATTCACCTGAAGTGCTGTACGGCGCACAATGTAAAAATCTGTGTTACCGGTCACTGTAAATTCTGAATTCAGTTCATATTTTACAGCAGAACTTCCCTTTGTATCTGTCCATCCATAATTAATGTATTTAGATGATGGCATATCCGGAAGTATGACGTTTTTTGTCTCATATGCATGCAGAATTCCATTGGAAAACACACTGGTTCCTGAATTATTATAAAGGGAAACCGTACATTTCTTTGGCATATAGAAGTTCAGGATGCCTTTTTCGAGAAACAGATTCCAGCTCTCGCCTTTCTTCAGAGTAAGAATATCTCCACCCTTCAGAGTGATCGCATCTCCAAGTTTTTCATTTTTTTCCAGTTTCCACATATCCGGTGCACCTGTATCCGGTACATTGGGAAGGATCAAAGATTCACCCCAGGACATCACTGTTCGCAGCTGTTCACATTCATTTCCTTCTCCGTCTATAAACCGGAGCATTACCTCTTTCTCCGGATTAATCGTCGGCGTTGGAGATAGTGATGGTGATGGTGTGACTGAAGGAGTCGGTGTTGAAGACGGCATCGGTGTGACCGAAGGAGTCGGTGTTTCTGTCAGTGCAGGTGTACCCTCCGGTGTCGAAGTCACTGTTGGTGTTGGTGACAGTTCCGATGCCATTACTTTCTCCGAATCAGAAGCTGCCGGCAAAGTATTTTCTGCATCAGTTATGCATGAATCTTCTTCCCCTGAACTGAAAATCTCTTCAAAACTGTCCGGAGTGCCGAACTCTGCTGCCTGTACGGGAACTGTTGCAGTGATCAGTGCCACAGTCAGAAACACACTTGCCAGACGCTTTCCTCTTTTGTGTCTTTTTCTGTACATATTTACCTCCATTTTGCAAAAACGTCCCAACATAAAATATGCGGGACGTTCTCTATGCATTCCCAATCATTCAAAAACATCTTCAGACTGCCCGGCTTTTGATCAGAACCGCCACAACCTGCTCATATGTAAATAATACCAGATTTGTCATCCTGCTATGTAAACACTGTTTTCTTATGGTTGAAAATATTCCTTATAATTTATTGATAAACCTCATAAATGCTTCTCTGCCTTCAGCAGTACATTTATATACGCCGGCATCCTCAAGTACATGAACGAATACATTACCGACTTCTTTTCTGAGAACATCCTGAATGTTGTCTTTATCAAGGTTGTCATATTTCGGAAGGAATTCTGCAACCCACGCTGCATGTTTCTCAATCTTCTCATTGGAAGAAATGTCTTTTCCCTCCAGAATATATTCTGCCAGAAGTTCCAGTTCTTCTTTTAATCTTGCCGGAAGTACGGCAAGTCCCATTACTTCGATCAGACCAATATTCTCTTTCTTGATATGGTGATACTCTGCATGCGGATGGTATACACCAAGAGGATGCTCATCAGTAGTAATGTTATTTCTAAGTGTGAGATCCAGTTCAAACATATCTCCGGATCTGCGGGCGATCGGTGTGATCGTATTGTGCGGTTCTCCATCAGTTTCAGCAAAGATAAACGCACTTTCGTCTGTATAACCTCTCCACGCTTCCAGAACATGTGTAGCAAGCTCTATCAGTCTCTTCTCATCCTTATGACGGATCCTTAAAACTGAAAGAGGCCATTTAACAATACCTGCTTCTACATCCTCATATCCCGGAATAGTCACATGTTTCTCGATTGGTGCTTTTGCCATTGCGAAAGTATAATGTCCGCCCTGGAAATGATCGTGACTTAAAATAGAACCGCCTACGATAGGCAGGTCTGCATTGGATCCCAGGAAGTAATGCGGGAAAAGTTTTACAAAATCAAAAAGTTTGATAAATGTATTCTTCTCAATCTTCATCGGAACATGCTGACTGTTAAAGACGATGCAATGCTCATTGTAATACACATATGGGGAATACTGAAATCCCCAGGGACTGTCATTTACAGTGATAGGAATGATTCTGTGATTCTCTCTGGCAGGATGATTAACTCTTCCTGCATATCCTTCGTTCTCCGGGCAAAGAAGACATTTCGGATAACTGCTGGATTTTACAAGCTTGGCAGCAGCGATTGCCTTCGGATCTTTTTCCGGTTTGGAAAGATTGATGGTGATATCGATTTTACCATATTCACTGTCTACTGTCCATTTCTGATCTTTCTTTACACGATAACGACGAATATAATCGCTGTCCTGACTGAGTTTATAGAAGTAATCGGTTGCTTCCTGTGGATCTTTCTCATATCTGCTCCAGAACTCATTCTGTACCTGCGCCGGACGCGGCATCAGACAGTTCATAAGTCTGGTATCAAAAAGGTCTCTGTACACAACACTGTCTTCTATGAGATTTCTCTTCACAGCCTCATCCAGAAGTGCATTTAATACCTCTTCAAGATCGATATCCCTGTACTCTTCCTCAGGTTCCACATATTCGTCTTCTTTAAAGACATCCAGAAGAAGATTTATTGTATAATTCTTCTCGCAGGCCGGTGTAAGTCCTGTTTCTACTCCGTACTGTACTAATTTTTTAATGTTCTCATATAACATCTGTACGTTCCTCCGTTTCGCTGTTACTGTTTCACTCTTACAATAACGTGTTTAAACAATAAATTTCTCTGCCACTGTTTGTCCTTTTTAGAATACTCAAATATCAGTGAAATGTAAAGAAGCATTTTTACAATTTTTTGGATGAATAACCGGCAGGTTGCTGTCGCGTTACTGTTCGCTCCGTTCTCAGCTGCCTGCCGGTTATGTTTTTCATCAGTAATTTACTGTTTCTATATAGGTGATAAACACATTTCCGGCTTTCTGGAAAAGATCCGTACTGTCATTCATTCCATACGGATAGGTCTCTTTTTTAACCGGATCATACAGCCAGGTATTATATTCATCATATCCTACGATCACCACGCTTGTATCTGCTCCCGTTTTGGCAATTACCGGACGCTGTGCACTTATCTCGTACAGCACACTGTCCAGACTGCAGCCGGAAAGATCGATCACAGTTCCGGTCTTTTTGAGGCTCTTTTTCAGGGTTTTAATATCATAGGTTCCCTGAAGCACAATCTCCGGAATCCCTTCTGTATCTATCTGCATTTTTGTCTTTTTATTTCCACGTTCCCATACATACTGCTGTGTACGGTTCAGCACTACACCTCCCAGCGTATCTGCACGCAATACAGCCTTCGCCGGATCTGTATAGATACCGTCCAGTCCGCCCTGTCCGTAAACATAATATGCTGTTTCCTGAGGAATCTGAGTGTCCAGAACAATGTCTTTCCGGTCGGAACTGCTTATCTTTGCATACATAGTCAGCGGAGAATCTGTCTGTTTGGTTGTGTTAAATACCAGTTTCACACGAACACCTGTCCTGGATGCAGAAATAAGTTCGATTTTTACTGTATTTGCCGCTGCCTTTTTATTATTCATGATCGTATCTTTCTTCTGGGCAACATAAGAGGTTTCTCCGGATTTTGCAGAAAGTTCAAACTCGATCAGAGTATTTCCTACTGAAATATCAGTGATATAAAGTCCGTCTTTCCGGTATTCTTTTTTTACATTTCCTTCAAAATCTTCAATACGCAGAATGCGGATCCCAACAGATTTATGTCCCTCCTCATCTGTAAGAATATCTTCTTTATTCAGCATTCCATAAATCAGATCTTCATTCATAAATCCAACTGTACGAAGTCTCTGGCCTTTCTGCGGTGCGATCAGTCGGGTTTTACAGGTATCAAAATCAATTTCCTTGATATTTCCCTTTTCATCCCCCTCTGAAACCAGCCAGGCTGCATGGTCATTATTATCGGAAGATACAAAATTCGCATTTTTTATTCCTTTTTCAAGAATTTCACTGGAGTTCTCTTCGATATTGATCCTGTAAAGATTCTTTGCCAGAATCAGAAACAGCTCATTCTTTTCATTGACATAGGACAGTTTTTCAAGATCTTTTTTCAGAAATTCAAATGATTCCGAAACAGG
>ENA-UAJR01000273-UAJR01000273.1-human-gut-metagenome-genome-assembly--contig:-NODE-273-length-15778-cov-4.386885_pt1 | contig 15778 bp, 10 predicted proteins | sample MGYA00244432_ERZ654421 | MGnify/ENA primary metagenome ERZ654421 (study PRJEB26926, sample SAMN06165047) | human gut metagenome | biome: ENVO:00009003; feature: ENVO:2100002; material: ENVO:00002003... | reverse complement strand
ACGAGATCTAGTACGGTCTCGTGGGCTCGGAGATGTGTATAAGAGACAGGCTTAACGCATCGTTGTTTTGCTCTTCCAGAGACGCCTGCTGGCGTTGCGCCGGAGTGGACGCTTTCTCTTCAGATTTGGCGCTGGTTTCTTTACCGGCGCTGTTGCCTTCACGCAGGCGACCAAGGATCTGACGAGACGTTACGGTTGTACCTTCATCTTCCAGAACCGCATCCAGAATGCCGTCTGCTGATGCCGGTACTTCCAGTACCACTTTGTCAGTTTCGATTTCTACCAGCACTTCATCACGTACGACTGCGTCGCCGGGTTTTTTATGCCAGGTTGCGACGGTGGCATCGGCTACGGATTCAGGCAGGTCAGGGACCAGAATATCTACGCTACTCATTGTGTATCCTTTATTTATTCGACGTTCAGCGCGTCATTAACCAGATCTTGTTGCTGTTTCTGGTGAACGGACATATACCCTACCGCCGGAGAGGCGGAGGCCGGGCGGCCTGCATAACGCAGAGAAGCCCCAAACGGAATCACTTCACGGAAATGATGCTGGCTGCAGTACCATGCGCCCTGGTTGAGCGGCTCTTCCTGGCACCAGACAAAATCCTTGACGTGAGCAAACTGCTGCAACACTTCCTGCATCGCTTTATGCGGGAACGGGTAGAGTTGCTCGATACGCACAATGGCGACATCGTGTTGATTGTTCTTACGACGCTGTTCCAGCAGGTCGTAATAAACCTTACCAGAACACATTACTACGCGCTTCACGCCCTTCGGATCAAGCTCGTCGATTTCACCGATGGCTGGCAGGAAGGTGCCGTTCGCCAGTTCTTCGAGGCTGGAAACCGCCAGCGGATGACGCAGCAGGGATTTCGGCGACATCACGACCAGCGGACGACGCATCCCGCGCAGCGCCTGACGACGCAGCATGTGGTAAACCTGTGCCGGGGTAGACGGTACGCAAACCTGCATGTTTTGCTCAGCACAAAGTTGCAGATAACGTTCCAGACGCGCGGAGGAGTGCTCCGGCCCCTGCCCTTCGTAACCGTGCGGCAGCAACATCACCAGGCCACACATCCGACCCCATTTCTGTTCGCCAGAAGAGATGAACTGGTCGATAACCACCTGCGCACCGTTGGCGAAGTCACCGAACTGCGCTTCCCAGATAGTCAGAGTGCGTGGTTCTGCGGTGGCATAACCGTATTCAAACGCCAGCACTGCTTCTTCAGACAGTACGGAGTCCCAGACGCGGAACGCGCCCTGCCCGTTATGGATGTGTTGCAACGGCGTGTAAGTGGAACCGTTAGACTGGTTGTGGATCACCGCGTGGCGGTGGAAGAAGGTACCGCGACCGGAGTCTTCACCCGACAGGCGAACCGGAATGCCTTCGTCAACCAGCGTGGCGTAAGCGAGGTTTTCCGCACCGCCCCAGTCGAACAGTTTCTCACCGGCAGCCATCGCCTGGCGATCGCCATAAATCTTGGCAACGCGAGACTGCATTTCAACTGCTTCCGGCACCGTGCTGATGCGTTTCGCCAGCTCCTGCAGGCGCTTCATCTCAACTTTGTTCGGGTACTCTTCGTCCCATTCGTGGTTGAGGTACGGCGACCAGGTGAAAGAGTGCATGTTCATCGGACGCCACTCTGCCACTACGCAATCGCCAGCATCCAGCGCATCGCGGTACAGGTTAACCATCTCGGTGGCATCTTCCAGCGTCGCCACTTTTTCCTGCTCCAGCTTGTCAGCGTAGATTTTGCGCGGTGTCGGATGTTTTTTGATTTTCTGATACATCAGCGGCTGGGTTGCGCTCGGCTCGTCGGCTTCGTTGTGGCCGTGACGGCGGTAGCACACCAGGTCGATGAAGACATCACGTTTAAAGGTGTTACGGAAATCGAGCGCCAGACGGGTCACAAAGGCAACGGCTTCCGGATCATCCGCGTTAACGTGGAAAATCGGTGCCTGAACCATCTTACCGATATCAGTACAGTACGGTGTAGAACGAGCATCCAGCGGATTAGAGGTGGTGAAACCAACCTGGTTGTTGATAACGATACGTACCGTACCGCCAACTTCATAACCACGCGCTTTCGACATGTTCAGAGTTTCCTGAACCACGCCCTGCCCGGTCACTGCGGCGTCACCGTGGATGGTGATTGGCAGCACTTTGTTGCTGCTCGGCTCATCAAGTCTGTCCAGACGGGCACGAACAGAACCGATAACTACCGGGCTTACAATCTCAAGGTGAGACGGGTTAAACGCCAGCGCCAGGTGCACCAGGCCGCCATCGGTCTGGAAGTCAGACGAGAAGCCCATGTGGTATTTCACGTCACCCGTGCCGAGGTGTTCTTTATGTTTACCGGCAAACTCGTCGAACAAGTCTTGCGGTTTTTTACCCAGCACGTTCACCAGCACGTTCAGACGACCACGGTGCGCCATCCCGAGAACCACTTCCCGGGTGCCGCTGTTGCCAGCGTGGCGGATCATCTCTTTAAGCATCGGGATTAACGCGTCACCGCCTTCCAGCGAGAAGCGTTTTGCACCAGGGAATTTTGCACCGAGGTAACGTTCAAGGCCTTCAGCGGCGGTCAGTTCGCTTAAGAAGCGTTTTTTCTCTTCGCTATTGAAAGTCGCGCGACCAGACTCGATACGCTGTTGGATCCAGCGTTTTTCTTCGGTGCTGGTGATGTGCATATACTCGGCACCAATCGGGCCGCAGTAGGTTTGCTTGAGGGCTTCCAGCAGCTCGCCGAGTTTCATGGTTTCTTTGCCGCTGGCAAATGAACCGACGTTGAAGGTCTCCTGGAAGTCTGCTTCGGTCAGATCGTGGAAAGACGGATCCAGATCGGCCACTTTATCTTGCTGCCACAGTCCCAGCGGATCGAGATTCGCATGCTGGTGACCACGGAAGCGGTATGCGTTAATGAGCTGCAGGACTTTTACCTGCTTCACATTGGTGTCAGGGTCGGAGATCGTTGAAGAGTAACGTGAAGCGTCTTTCGCCAGGCGGCGGAAATATTCACGCGTTTGAGAGTGGAATTGATCCGGTTTGACTCCCGTACCAGGTAACTGCTGGAACGTCGAACGCCAGTTAGCGTCAACCGAGTCAGGATCGGTTAAGAAGTCTTCATAGAGCTGTTCTATCCAGCTCTGGTTTGCGCCAGAGAGGTAAGAAGAGTCCAACCAGGCTTTCAAAGCGCTGTTCTGCATCGTGATCCCTTAAGCATCTTTTTTATGCTTACTTCGCCGTGGATACTACCACGCACAGTGATGTGCGTGCCGGGGTTCACTTGCGAGCTCTTGTCTACGTAGTGGCTCGCGAAGGAACCTTTAAAAACTGTCTTAGTGTCAGGGGCAGTTTTTAAAGATTTCCTGCATTTCTTTGTTACGCCTGATGCGCTGCGCTTATCAGGCCTACGGGTAATGACTTGTAGGCCGGATAAGGCGTTCACGCCGCATCCGGCACTGGTTGCCTGATGCGACGCTTGCGCGTCTTATCAGGCCTACGGTTTACGCATTACGTTGCAACAACATCGACTTGATATGACCGATGGCGCGCGTCGGGTTCAGCCCCTTCGGACATACACTGACGCAGTTCATGATGCTGTGACAGCGGAATACACTGAATGCATCGCTCAAACCGTCGAGGCGGCTGTCAGTCTCGGTATCACGGCTATCGATCAGGAAACGATATGCCGCTAACAAGCCTGCCGGGCCGATAAACTTATCGGGATTCCACCAGAAAGACGGACAAGAGGTTGAACAACATGCGCAGAGAATACATTCATACAGCCCGTCGAGTTTTTCGCGCTGCTCTGGCATCTGTAAATGCTCGCGAGCTGGCGGATTTTGTTCATTATTCAACAGGTAAGGCTTAATTTTCTCATATTGCGCATAGAATTGTCCCATGTCTACCACCAAATCGCGGATCACCGGTAAACCTGGCAGCGGGCGAATCACAATCTTCTTGCCCGGCTGGTTGAGTGCCGAAATCGGGGTAATACAGGCCAGACCATTCTTGCCGTTCATGTTCAGACCGTCGGAACCGCACACACCTTCACGACAGGAGCGACGGAACGACAGGCTGGGATCTTTCTCTTTCAGCTGAATAAGCGCATCCAGCAGCATCATGTCGCGACCTTCATCCGCTTCCAGGGTGTAATCCTGCATACGCGGAGCATCATCAACATCCGGGTTATAGCGATAAATTGAAAACTCGAGTCTCATTTTCCTGTCTCCGCATTAGTAAGTACGAATCTTCGGCGGGAATGCCGGGCGCAGTTTCGGTTCCATGTTGACGCTTCGGCGCGTCATGGATTCCGACTCTGGCAGATACAGGGAGTGGCACAGCCAGTTTTCATCATCACGATCCGGGAAGTCGAAGCGGCTATGCGCGCCACGGCTTTCGGTACGGAAGTTGGCAGAAACAGCCGTTGCATACGCCGTTTCCATCAGGTTATCCAGTTCCAGACACTCAACGCGCTGGGTGTTGAACTCGCTGGAAGTGTCATCCAGACGGGCATTTTTCAGACGCTCGCGGATAACTTTCAACTGCTCAAGCCCTTTCGCCATCGCATCACCTTCACGGAAGACCGAGAAGTTATGCTGCATACATTCTTGCAGCGCTTTACGAATCGCCACCGGATCTTCACCGTTACGATTATTGTTCCAGCGGTTCAGACGATCCAGAGATGCTTCAACATCAGACTCGCTGGCATCGCGCAATGCGCCCTGCTCGGCGATAGACTCTTGCAGATGCAGACCCGCTGCGCGACCAAAGACCACCAGGTCCAGCAGCGAGTTACCGCCCAGACGGTTAGCACCGTGTACCGATACGCAGGCAATTTCACCTACCGCGAACAGCCCCGGAACAACCACATCTTCGCCTTTCTCATTCACAGTCAGCGCCTGACCGGTCACTTTGGTCGGAATACCGCCCATCATGTAGTGACAGGTTGGGATAACCGGAATCGGCTCTTTCACCGGATCAACGTGAGCGAAGGTACGGGAAAGCTCCAGGATACCCGGCAGACGGGATTCGAGAACTTCTTTACCCAGGTGATCGAGTTTCAGTTTCGCGTGTGGCCCCCACGGACCATCACAGCCGCGACCTTCACGGATTTCAATCATGATGGAACGCGCCACCACATCACGGCCCGCCAGGTCTTTGGCGTTCGGCGCATAACGCTCCATAAAGCGTTCGCCATGTTTGTTCAGCAGATAACCGCCTTCACCACGGCAACCTTCGGTGACCAGTACGCCCGCACCGGCAATGCCGGTCGGGTGGAATTGCCACATTTCCATATCCTGCACCGGTACGCCTGCGCGGATAGCCATGCCGACACCGTCGCCAGTGTTAATGTGGGCGTTAGTGGTGGACTGATAAATACGCCCTGCCCCGCCAGTCGCCAGCACGGTAGCGCGGGCTTTGAAATAAACCACTTCACCGGTTTCGATGCACAGTGCGGTACAACCCACCACCGCGCCATCCTGGTTTTTCACCAGATCCAGCGCATACCACTCGGAGAAAATGGTGGTGTGGTTTTTCAGGTTCTGCTGATAAAGCGTGTGCAACAGTGCGTGACCGGTACGGTCAGCCGCTGCCGCAGTGCGTGCCGCCTGCTCGCCGCCGAAGTTTTTCGACTGACCGCCAAACGGACGTTGATAGATACGACCATCATCAAGACGCGAGAACGGCAGGCCCATGTGTTCGAGTTCCAGAATCGCTTCCGGCCCGGTTTTACACATATATTCAATCGCGTCCTGGTCACCGATATAGTCCGACCCTTTTACGGTGTCGTACATATGCCATTCCCAGTTATCTTCATGGGTATTACCCAGCGCAACGGTAATGCCGCCTTGCGCAGAAACGGTATGGGAACGGGTCGGGAAGACTTTAGAGAGCAGCGCACAGGTCTGGCCGCTCTGGGAAATTTGCAGCGCCGCGCGCATACCTGCGCCGCCGGCACCAATCACAACTGCATCAAATTCTCTGACTGGCAATTTCATCACACACCCCACACCACAACGAATCCATAAATCACGTAAACCACCAGTGCAACGACAATCACCAGTTGCAGCATCAGGCGCAAAGCCAGCGGTTTAACGTAGTCGGTCAACACCTGCCACATGCCGATCCAGGCATGGATCAAGATAGAAAACAGCGCCAGCAGGGTGAACACTTTGGTGAACGCAGAGGCGAAGAAACCGATCCAGACTTCATATGTCAGCTCGCCACTGGTAGCGAAAAAACCGACCATATAAATGATGTAGAGCGTCAGGACGATAGCGGTAGCGCGAACGAGGATGAAATCATGTACGCCATTGCGTCCTAATGCGGAGGCGTTGCTTACCATACGAGGACTCCTGCGAGAAGTGAAAGCACGACAGTAATAACAAAGGAGATTTTGGCGGAGCGTTTACCCGCTTCGAATGTTTCTTCCAGATAGCCAAAATCCATCATCATGTGGCGAATACCTACGACGACGTGATACGCCAGAGCGGTAAGGATGCCCCACATGATAAATTTGACGAAGAAGCTGCCCATAATCGCGGAAGCTTGCTCGAAACCTTCAGGGGAAGAGAGGCTGGTACCCAGAAGCCACAGCAGGATGCCCACTGCAACAAAGGTGATCACACCGGAAACGCGATGGAGAATGGACGCTATCGCCGTGATGGGGAACCGGATGGTCTGTAGGTCCAGATTAACAGGTCTTTGTTTTTTCACATTTCTTATCATGAATAACGCCCACATGCTGTTCTTATTATTCCCTGGGGACTACGGGCACAGAGGTTAACTTTCTGTTACCTGGAGACGTCGGGATTTCCTTCCTCCGGTCTGCTTGCGGGTCAGACAGCGTCCTTTCTATAACTGCGCGTCATGCAAAACACTGCTTCCAGATGCGAAAACGACACGTTACAACGCTGGGTGGCTCGGGATTGCAGGGTGTTCCGGAGACCTGGCGGCAGTATAGGCCGTTCACAAAATCATTACAATTAACCTACATATAGTTTGTCGGGTTTTATCCTGAACAGTGATCTAGGTCACGATAACAACATTTATTTAATTTTTAATCATCTAATTTGACAATCATTCAACAAAGTTGTTACAAACATTACCAGGAAAAGCATATAATGCGTAAAAGTTATGAAGTCGGTATTTCACCTAAGATTAACTTATGTAACAGTGTGGAAGTATTGACCAATTCATTCGGGACAGTTATTAGTGGTAGACAAGTTTAATAATTCGGATTGCTAAGTACTTGATTCGCCATTTATTCGTCATCAATGGATCCTTTACCTGCAAGCGCCCAGAGCTCTGTACCCAGGTTTTCCCCTCTTTCACAGAGCGGCGAGCCAAATAACAAACGGGTAAAGCCAGGTTGATGTGCGAAGGCAAATTTAAGTTCCGGCAGTCTTACGCAATAAGGCGCTAAGGAGACCTTAAATGGCTGATACAAAAGCAAAACTCACCCTCAACGGGGACACAGCTGTTGAACTGGATGTGCTGAAAGGCACGCTGGGTCAAGATGTTATTGATATCCGTACTCTCGGTTCAAAAGGTGTGTTCACCTTTGACCCTGGCTTCACTTCAACCGCATCCTGCGAATCTAAAATTACTTTTATTGATGGTGATGAAGGTATTTTGCTGCACCGCGGTTTCCCGATCGATCAGCTGGCGACCGATTCTAACTACCTGGAAGTTTGTTACATCCTGCTGAATGGTGAAAAACCGACTCAGGAACAGTATGACGAATTTAAAACTACGGTGACCCGTCATACCATGATCCACGAGCAGATTACCCGTCTGTTCCACGCTTTCCGTCGCGACTCACATCCAATGGCAGTCATGTGTGGTATTACCGGCGCGCTGGCGGCGTTCTATCACGACTCGCTGGATGTTAACAATCCTCGTCATCGTGAAATTGCCGCGTTCCGCCTGCTGTCGAAAATGCCGACCATGGCAGCGATGTGTTACAAGTATTCCATTGGTCAGCCATTTGTTTACCCGCGCAACGATCTCTCCTACGCCGGTAACTTCCTGAATATGATGTTCTCTACGCCGTGCGAACCGTATGAAGTTAATCCGATTCTGGAACGTGCTATGGACCGTATTTTGATCCTGCACGCTGACCATGAACAGAACGCCTCCACCTCCACCGTGCGTACCGCTGGCTCTTCGGGTGCGAACCCGTTTGCCTGTATCGCAGCAGGTATTGCTTCACTGTGGGGACCTGCGCACGGTGGTGCTAACGAAGCAGCGCTGAAAATGCTGGAAGAAATCAGCTCCGTTAAACACATTCCGGAATTTGTTCGTCGTGCGAAAGATAAAAATGATTCTTTCCGCCTGATGGGCTTCGGTCACCGCGTGTACAAAAATTACGACCCGCGCGCCACCGTAATGCGTGAAACCTGCCATGAAGTGCTGAAAGAGCTGGGCACGAAGGATGACCTGCTGGAAGTGGCTATGGAGCTGGAAAACATCGCGCTGAACGACCCGTACTTTATCGAGAAGAAACTGTACCCGAACGTCGATTTCTACTCTGGTATCATCCTGAAAGCGATGGGTATTCCGTCTTCCATGTTCACCGTCATTTTCGCAATGGCACGTACCGTTGGCTGGATCGCCCACTGGAGCGAGATGCACAGTGACGGTATGAAGATTGCCCGTCCGCGTCAGCTGTATACAGGATATGAAAAACGCGACTTTAAAAGCGATATCAAGCGTTAATGATTGATTGCTAAGCCGTTTACTTTCCGGACCCGCCTTTAATAGAGCGGGTTCTTTTTTATATGGCTGAACATAAAAAATTGTAAAAATTAAACCAGATGCAAATACCCATTAATAAGGTGAAAAAATGAGACAAGTCACATACTGAGCAGAATGATAAGTTTATTTTTATACTTCCCTGCCGGTAACATTGTTAACCCAATGAAAATTATGCATATCCATCCCACCCCATCCTTCATCTCATTAAACAATAAATTTATGCACTCAATTATTCCATTCTTTATATCACAAGCTTTTTAATATTATTAAATAAAACCAAATACATTCAATTGTCATTTTATATATTCTTGCCACGCAACACTCTATCTCATTATTTAAAGGACTCAGTTATGTTTAAAGGACAAAAAACATTGACCGCTCTGGCCATATCTCTGCTATTCACTGCACCTGTTTATGCAGCTGATGAAGGATCCGGTGAAATTCACTTTAAAGGTGAAGTTATTGAAGCACCGTGTGAAATACATCAGGATGATATTGATAAAGAGGTTGAACTCGGTCAGGTGACCACCAGCCACATTAATCAGTCACATCACAGCGATGCCGTTGCTGTCGACCTGCGCTTAGTCAACTGTGATCTGGAAAACTCCAGCAACGGTTCCGGTGGCAAGATTTCTAAAGTTGCAGTCACCTTTGATAGCTCAGCGAAAACCACCGGCGCAGATCCGATTCTCAACAACACCAGCACGGGTGAAGCCACCGGCGTCGGCGTACGTTTAATGAATAAAGATCAAAGCAATATCGTTTTAGGCACCGCTACTCCAGATATCGACCTGGCTCCGACCTCCAGCGAACAAACGCTGAATTTCTTTGCCTGGATGGAACAAATTGATCAGGCTACACCTGTAACGCCAGGCGCAGTTACAGCGAATGCGACCTACGTGCTGGATTATAAATAAGTATTACTTTGGCGGCGCTATCGCCGCCTTTCTTCAAATATTTATCAGGTATGGACACCGTGAATATTTATCGACTCTCTTTTGTATCCTGCCTGGTCATGGCGATGCCTTGCGCATTGGCGGTCGAATTCAATCTGAATGTTCTCGATAAATCAATGCGCGACCGCATTGATATTTCATTATTAAAGGAAAAAGGAGTCATTGCTCCCGGTGAATATTTTGTTAGCGTTGCGGTGAATAACAACCAAATCAGTAATGGGCAAAAAATCAACTGGCAAAAAAAGGGTGACAAAACCATTCCATGCATCAATGATTCACTGGTCGATAAATTTGGTTTAAAACCAGATATCCGTCAGTCCTTGCCACAGATAGATCGGTGTATTGATTTCAGTTCCCGACCTGAAATGCTCTTCAATTTCGATCAAGCCAATCAGCAACTGAATATTAGTATTCCGCAAGCCTGGCTGGCGTGGCACTCAGAAAACTGGGCTCCCCCCTCTACATGGAAAGAAGGTGTTGCCGGGGTCCTGATGGATTATAACCTGTTTGCCAGCAACTACCGCCCACAGGACGGCAGCAGCAGCACTAACCTGAACGCCTACGGTACCACCGGAATTAACGCCGGGTCATGGCGCTTACGCAGTGATTACCAGCTTAATAACACCGATAGCGAAGATAGCCATGAACAGTCAGGCGGAATATCGCGCACCTATCTTTTTCGTCCATTACCGCAATTAGGCTCTAAATTAACCCTCGGCGAAACCGATTTCAGTTCCAATATTTTCGATGGTTTTTCTTATACCGGCGCGGCCCTGGCAAGTGACGATCGAATGTTGCCATGGGAACTACGCGGCTACGCCCCACAAATTAGCGGTATTGCACAGACCAATGCCACGGTGACGATCAGTCAATCAGGCCGCGTCATTTACCAGAAAAAAGTCCCTCCGGGACCGTTTATCATTGACGACCTTAATCAGTCCGTCCAGGGGACGTTGGATGTCAAAGTGACGGAAGAAGATGGTCGGGTGAACAATTTCCAGGTTTCGGCAGCATCGACGCCCTTCCTGACTCGTCAGGGACAGGTTCGCTATAAACTGGCCGCGGGTCAGCCACGGCCCTCCATGTCACATCAAACTGAAAATGAAACCTTTTTTAGCAATGAAGTTTCCTGGGGGATGCTGTCAAACACCTCTCTGTACGGCGGCCTGCTGCTTTCTGGTGATGACTACCATTCTGCCGCAATGGGTATTGGGCAAAATATGCTGTGGCTTGGTGCGCTGTCGTTTGATGTCACGTGGGCCAGTAGCCATTTTGATACTCAGCAGGACGAGCGGGGCTTAAGCTACCGTTTTAATTACAGCAAACAAGTGGATGCCACTAACAGCACGATTTCCCTCGCCGCTTATCGTTTCTCCGATCGTCATTTTCACAGCTACGCCAACTATCTGGATCACAAATACAACGACAGCGATGCGCAGGACGAAAAACAGACGATCAGCTTATCTGTGGGCCAACCGATTACCCCACTAAACCTCAATCTTTACGCCAACCTGCTACATCAAACCTGGTGGAATGCAGACGCCTCCACGACCGCCAACATCACGGCAGGTTTTAATGTTGATATTGGTGACTGGAGAGATATCTCTATTTCGACGTCATTCAATACAACCCATTACGAAGATAAAGATCGCGACAACCAGATTTACCTGTCGATTTCGCTCCCCTTCGGTAACGGTGGTCGGGTTGGCTATGACATGCAAAACAGTAGCCACAGCACCACACACCGCATGTCGTGGAACGATACGCTGGATGAACGTAATAGCTGGGGCATGTCTGCCGGACTGCAATCCGACCGTCCTGACAATGGAGCCCAGGTGAGCGGTAACTATCAGCACCTGAGTTCAGCGGGTGAGTGGGATATTTCTGGTACCTATGCCGCCAATGATTACAGTTCCGTCAGCAGCAGCTGGAGCGGTTCTTTCACCGCAACCCAATATGGTGCAGCGTTTCATCGCCGCAGCTCCACCAATGAACCACGCCTGATGGTCAGCACCGATGGCGTGGCAGATATTCCGGTTCAGGGCAATCTCGACTACACCAACCATTTTGGCATTGCGGTGGTGCCGTTGATTTCCAGTTACCAGCCTTCCACCGTGGCGGTGAACATGAATGACTTACCCGACGGCGTAACAGTTGCAGAAAACGTTATCAAAGAAACGTGGATTGAAGGCGCGATAGGTTACAAATCACTGGCTTCCCGTTCCGGTAAAGACGTTAACGTCATCATTCGCAACGCCAGCGGTCAGTTTCCTCCCCTCGGAGCGGATATCCGCCAGGATGACAGCGGCATTAGCGTGGGGATGGTTGGCGAGGAAGGACATGCCTGGTTAAGCGGAGTCGCTGAAAATCAAAAGTTTACCGTGGTCTGGGGTGATAGTCAGCATTGCTCGCTCCATCTTCCTGAACATATGGAAGACACCGCAAATCGCCTGATTTTACCTTGTCATTAATTAAGGAAATGAAAATGACATTTATGAAAGGACTACCCCTTTTGTTGTTGGTTGCCAGTCTGTGCAGCCACGCTGCACTACAACCCGATCGCACTCGTATTGTGTTTAACGCTAATGATAAAGCTACCAGTCTGCGCGTGGATAATCGTAGCGATAAACTCCCCTACCTCGCTTATTCCTGGCTCGAAAATGAAAAAGGGGAGAAAAGCGATGATCTTCTGGTTGCCCTGCCACCGATACAACGTCTGGAACCGAAAGCAACAACGCAGGTGCGGATAGTAAAGCAAGCCTCGACCGCGAAATTACCGGGCGATCGCGAAACGCTATTTTTCTACAATATGCGTGAAATTCCTCCCGCCCCGGAAAAAAACAGCGACCATGCCGTTCTGCAAGTCGCCATTCAGAGTCGTATCAAGGTGTTCTGGCGACCGGCTGCATTACGCAAGAAAGCAGGAGAAAAGGTCGAACTGCAGTTACAGGTTAGCCAGCAGGGCAACCAACTGACACTGAAAAATCCTACCGCGTATTATCTGACCATTGCCTATCTGGGGAGAAATGAAAAAGGCGTTTTCCCCGGCTTCAAAACCGTGATGATTGCGCCTTTTAGTACGGTCAACACAAACACCGGAAGTTATAGCGGCAGCCAGTTTTATCTCGGTTATATGGATGATTACGGCGCGTTACGCATGACGACGCTCAACTGCAGCGGACAATGCCGTTTACAAGCCGTGGAGGCGAAGAAATGAGTGCTGGCAAGGGAGTGTTGCTCGTCATCTGTCTGTTATTTCTGCCGTTGAAGTCTGCGCTTGCCCTGAACTGCTACTTTGGTTCATCCGGTGGTTCGGTAGAAAAATCAGAAGTGATTCAACCTTTTGCTGTACCAGGCAATGCCAAACCCGGCGATAAGATTTGGGAATCTGACGATATTAAAATTCCCGTCTATTGTGACAACAATACCAACGGCAACTTTGAAAGTGAGCATGTCTACGCCTGGGTAAACCCCTACCCGGGGGTGCAGGATCGCTATTATCAACTCGGCGTAACTTACAATGGCGTTGATTATGACGCCAACCAGGGAAAAAGCCGCATCGACACTAACCAGTGTATCGACAGTAAGAACATTGACATTTATACCCCTGAGCAGATCATCGCGATGGGATGGCAGAACAAAATTTGTTCGGGCGATCCCGCTAATATTCACATGTCGCGTACCTTTCTCGCTCGCATGCGGTTATACGTCAAAATACGAGAAATGCCGCCGCATGATTATCAAAGTACGCTTAGCGACTATATCGTCGTGCAATTTGACGGTGCCGGTAGCGTTAACGAAGATCCTACCGCCCAAAACCTGAAATATCATATTACTGGTCTGGAAAACATTCGCGTGCTGGATTGCAGCGTCAATTTTTCTATTTCACCGGAAACACAGGTGATTGATTTTGGTAAATTTAATTTGCTGGATATTCGGCGACATAACATGACGAAAACGTTCAGTATTAAAACGACCAAGAGCCAAAACGATCAATGCACCGACGGATTTAAAGTCAGTTCCTCGTTTTATACTGAAGAAACGTTGGTTGAAGAAGATAAAGCATTGTTGATTGGTAATGGTCTGAAGCTACGTTTGCTGGATGAAAACGCCTCGCCTTATACCTTCAATAAATATGCTGAATACGCCGATTTCACCAGTGACATGTTGATCTACGAAAAAACCTATACAGCTGAACTTTCGTCCATTGCAGGTACCCCCATCGAGGCTGGGCCCTTCGATACAGTGGTGCTTTTTAAGATTAACTATAACTGATTTGCCATGATGCCCTTTGCAGCCGGAAAGGGCATCTCTTTCAGAAAATTGCTGATTTTCCCCTTTTCCTTGATTGCTGTTATTTTTTCCTGGCCCGGCTTTCTTTATGCTGTATCGATACACCAACGAGAAAATAATGAGGGAGCGAAGGATGCCAGTTTTGCAGTGGGGAATGTTATGTGTGCTATCACTTCTCCTTTCTATTGGTTTCCTCGCGGTACATCTCCCGGCGGCGCTATTACTTGGGCCGATGATTGCCGGGATCATCTTTAGTATGCGCGGAATTACTCTGCAACTTCCCCGCTCTGCTTTTCTCGCCGCCCAGGCCATTCTTGGCTGCATGATTGCGCAAAACCTCACTGGTTCGATTCTCACCACCCTGGCTGTCAACTGGCCGATCGTGCTTGCAATTTTACTGGTAACGCTGCTTTCCAGCGCCATTGTGGGTTGGTTATTGGTGCGCTATAGCTCATTGCCTGGAAATACCGGTGCCTGGGGCTCCTCTCCTGGCGGCGCGGCGGCAATGGTCGCTATGGCGCAAGATTACGGCGCAGATATTCGCCTGGTGGCGTTTATGCAATATCTGCGAGTGCTGTTCGTCGCGGGGGCCGCTGTTCTGGTCACCCGCATGATGCTGGGCGATAACGCTGAAGCGGTTAACCAGCATATCGTCTGGTTCCCGCCAGTGAGCATTAATCTCCTGCTTACTATTTTGCTCGCGGTCGTTGCCGGTACAGTGGGATGCCTGCTGCGTCTTCCTTCCGGCACGATGCTCATCCCGATGCTGGCGGGCGCAGTGCTCCAGTCTGGTCAGCTCATCACCATCGAACTACCGGAATGGCTGCTGGCGATGGCGTATATGGCAATTGGCTGGCGGATTGGTCTTGGTTTCGATAAACAAATCTTACTGCGGGCACTACGCCCGCTACCGCAAATCCTGCTGTCGATTTTTGCTCTGCTGGCTATTTGTGCAGGTATGGCGTGGGGACTGACCCGGTTTATGCATATTGATTTTATGACTGCCTACCTCGCCACCAGTCCCGGCGGGCTTGATACCGTGGCGGTCATCGCCGCAGGGAGCAATGCCGATATGGCGCTTATTATGGCGATGCAAACCCTGCGCCTGTTCAGTATTTTGCTGACGGGGCCAGCCATTGCGCGGTTTATTTCAACCTATGCGCCGAAGCGGTCGGCCTAGTGCTGGCAGCCTGGACACCAGTAAAACGGGCGCGAGGACAACGTGGTTTTCTCAATGATGCCGCCACAGCGTTCGCACAGTTCGCCATCACGATGAAAAACCTTAAAGCGAAACAGCGCCCCATGATGCTTATTCTCATCCACCTGCCCCCGCGTAGCGTAAGAAAACCGAGGAATCTCCAGTAACGCGTGTGCGAGTGCATCCAGTTGCGCCGCATTGAGATCTTTCGCTTTATGATTTCCAGTCAACCCAACCTGCCAGAGGATCTCCACCCGCAAATAATTGCCAAGCCCAGCCAGAAACGCCTGATCGAGCAGTAATCCTGCAAACTGACGGTTACGAAAGCGCGGCGACAATAATCGTTCCTTTACCACCTCCGGCGTCAGATTCGGATCCAGCACATCGGGACCAACGCGTTGTAAAAACGGATGCGTGGTCAGTTGTTCCGGGGTCAACATCTCAATATCCGAGGCGCTATAAAGCAGAATGGTTTTGTCAACCGTTTGCAGTTTTACCCGCAATACTCGCGTGGTCTGCGGCTCTTCGCCGGTATCAACCACGCGCCAAACGCCGTAAAGC
>ENA-UAJR01000237-UAJR01000237.1-human-gut-metagenome-genome-assembly--contig:-NODE-237-length-16899-cov-5.296901_pt1 | contig 16899 bp, 18 predicted proteins | sample MGYA00244432_ERZ654421 | MGnify/ENA primary metagenome ERZ654421 (study PRJEB26926, sample SAMN06165047) | human gut metagenome | biome: ENVO:00009003; feature: ENVO:2100002; material: ENVO:00002003... | reverse complement strand
GAGATCTAGTACGGTCTCGTGGGCTCGGAGATGTGTATAAGAGACAGACATGATTTAATAACAAATATGAAAGAAGAATTTAATTTTCATGTTCTTTATTATTCCGATGATGATTTTAAATATCATGTAACTTCTTTTTTACCATTTGACAAAATCACCTCCACCCTAGGTGCATATTCACAATATACGACATTAAACCTCTATAATGACACATTTAATAGAGACATTAAAATACTAATAGACACTTTAAAAATAGACTTAATACATATCCATCATTTAAAACACATGTATTTGGACATATTCAAAGTAGCAAAAGAAAGAAGTATCCCTGTCATATATACTTTACATGACTTTTATTCAATATGTCCTTCTGTGAAGCTCTTTAACAAAGAAACTTTTCTATGCAACTATGCTAACACAGCAGGATGTGGTTCATGCATAGCAAAAACATTCAACCTGAATATCAACTTCATTCCACTTTGGAGAAAAGAGTTTTATGAAAATCTTAAAACCGTAAAAAAGATCATTGTTCCATCGTACAGTACAAAAAACATATTCCTGAACACATATAAGGATTTAACAATCGAAGTGGTAGAACATGGTTATGACAAAATAAACGGAAAGCCAAATAATGACAATCCAGATAAAAAGAAGAATAAAAAGTTTAATATCGCCTTTATTGGATATATAACAGAAGAAAAAGGACTAAAATATTTAGAGGAATTAACAGAGAAAGTAAAAGGCACAGACATAAACGTCCATCTTTTCGGACAAACAACAAACAAAAAATGCAATAAGAATAAGAAAAATTATGTTTATCACGGCAAGTATATACAACAAGATCTTCCCAACTTACTGCTAGAGAATGACATAAAATTAATCTGCTTATTATCTATGTGGCCCGAAACATATTCTTATACCTTATCAGAAAGTTTAATTTCAGAGATCCCCGTAATCTCATTTGATCTAGGGGCAATTGCCGAACGAGTAAAAAAAGCAGATGTCGGCTGGATTTTACCTATAAATAGTACATTAGACGATATCTTTAAACTCATTTCAACTATAAAATCAGCCCCACAAGAATATAAACAGAAAGTAGAAAGAATAAGACATCTTTTAAAAAACATGAAGTCCTTAAAAGATATGGGCAATGAATACACAGAAATATACAATAAAACGATCAACGTATTTCCTGTTAAAAATCATGACATATACTATATACAATCAAGGAATGAATTTTATAGAAAAGGAAAAGAGACCCCGACATTAGACCTTAAAGAAGAAAAAAAAGAGTATAAACGAGTAAAGCATATTATTAAAAGTTCAGTTCCTCTCAAACAAGCTTTTAATGAAGTGCAAAATTTTCGCCACACCTATACCAATAGTAAATGCAAAAACAAGATCTTTTTCAAATTTATATGGTACAGAATTCTACGAATTAATATCTAGAGAAATCTTTTTGTAAGATTTCTCTAGCTCTGGCTCGAACACGAGCAACATTATATACTCTAGAAAAATACAAACACCTCCCTATATCTAAAAGCCACCTTTTTGCATACTTTTTACCACCTTTTCTGTTTCTTCTAAATAACGGAATCCCCATTTTAAGTCAGGTTCCAAATGATTACCTTCCGCCCATTCATTCCAAGCATTGACAAAAATAAAATTCTCATCTTTGCTATAAGGCACAAATTTATTCATAACCGAACATAACCATTCACCGTATTTTTCGGGAGTACTCTTGTCCAAAATAAACATCTTTTGCTTTCGACGAGAAGTATTATCCCACATTGGAGTAACCCCCGGATACATTTTATAATCAGGAAAAGGAGTTTTACAAATATAATCTACATATTCCGAGTAATCAATCTTTTTCTTCTTACATGTATTAAAAAGGTGACGATTTATATTATAAGCAAACTTCCGTAATGGATTTCTTTTTTTTTGAAACTCATTCATTTGATGAGTGAAAGGTTGAAACTCTACGGCAGCATCAAAACCATCCTGAAGGTATTCTTCTCCATAACAATCCATAGTCTCGACGCGGCATAAATACAACTCCACTCCTTTACTAGAAGCTTCTTCCCTCCAAACTCGAATAGTCTCTTTCATATTCGGAAAAAGCATGGAACGATAAATTAAAAACACAGGTTTACCGTCTACTCTTATATATCGAGAATCACTAAATACATTATCTAACAGATAACGGATATGCGCACGATCATCCTCTTCCGAGTAATTTTGAGCAATCAAAATATGACGACTTCCACCATCCCACGCCCTTGTCCAATTTTCATTAGCCCAACAAAGCATAAATGGAAAATCAGGATTGCCAGAAGACAGCACTTCTTCTAATGGTCTTTCCATCAATTGATGACCATTAAACCAATAATGATAATAACAAAAGCCATTAATTCCGTACATTCGAGCCATATCAGCTTGCTGCTGACGAACTTCCGGAACACGCAGATCATAAAAACCTAAGTCTGCTGGTAAATGTGGCTGATAATGGCCACGATAAAGAGGTCTAGCCTTGACCACATTTCTCCATTCAGTAAATCCCTTGCCCCACCATTCATCATTTTCAGAAAATGGATGATATTGCGGCAAATAAAATGCTATAATTCTTTTGTCAACCATATCTTTCTTTATTGCACTTCACAATTCATTACAACCTATTTCTATCTCTTGTAGGTTGCCATGGATTCAAAAAACTCATGTATTTATTAAACCGTTCCCATCTATATGTCCACACACTTGTGCCAAAACACCCTTTCAGTTTTTCAAACAACAACAACCTCATTTTCGGATCAATTTTAGCACGCTTTATATTTTTATAAAGCATTCCATGCCGCATCAAACGCTTATAACACCCTATTGGATAAGAAAATGATTCAACATAATGTACTACTTGAATATCTTCAAGAATTGCATTACCTGAAGCGTTACCCTCAACAGTTGTACTTGTTGAATGCAATCGAAAAAGGTTTAGCTTTTCATATAACTCAATAACACTCCCTTGCCTCGCCATCTCTATCCAAAAAAGCCAATCACCACTATAGCGCATTGAGAAGCAAGATAAATCCTCTATCTGTTCAAAACATTGTTTACGAAAAACAACGCCGCTAGCATTGTAAATATAATTACGCCAATAAAGATTATGTTTTATGTAATCTTCACCATCAAAAACACCTATATTGTAAGGACGACGTAATTGTTTTGAAGTCCAGCGGTCAAAATCAGTAGATAGTTGATTCCCTTTTTCGTCTATACAGTGTGAACCTAAAAAACAGAAGGAAGCACGAGGATATTGATTTAAAACAGAAACAGCTTTCTCTAGAAAAAAAGATTCAGCCGCATCATCACTCTCGGCAATCCAGATATATTTTCCACGAGACAAACTTATTCCCTTTTGCCATTGAGCAAAAGGACTCCCTGTATTGACTGAATTAATCTCCAAATGAGTAACACGAGAATTTGTTTTATAATGGTTTAAAATAGACACACTATCATCGGTTGAAGCATCATCCAATAATATAATTTCATAGTCTGTATATGTTTGTGCCAATACCGACTCAATACGTTGCTGTAAAAAACGAGCATAGTTATAATTAGGGATGATTACGCTAACTTCCACCGGATGATTTTCCATTACAAACACACTATTTATCTTGGTTATTATAACAAACTAATAGCAAAGATAGGGATATTATTCTTAAAAAGAACGCTAACCCTCTAATGTTTAGCAAAAAAGCCCTCAACGCTTGTCACAACCAAATAAAATGTATACATTTGTAGAATTTTAGTACAAGCCCCCTTAACTATTTAACTAACTTAGTAATAATTATATGAATAAACCAATGGCGAGCAACATAAGTACATCGCTAATTATATCCACCTATAATAGAAGCGACGCATTAGAATTATGCGTTAAAAGCGTGCTACGTCAATCTCTCCTTCCTGATGAAATTATCATTGCTGATGATGGTTCTAAAGAAGATACAAGAGAGCTAATTCATCAATTGGCAGCTTCCTCTGAAGTTCCCATTATTCATGTTTGGCATGAGGATTTAGGCTTCAGACTGGCCTCCATCCGCAACAAAGCTATTGCGAAAGCATCTAAAGAATATATTATACAAATTGACGGAGATATCGTCTTACACAAAGATTTCGTCAAAGATCATGTACGTTTTGCCAAAAGAGGTAGTTTCGTAACTGGTAGCCGTGTATTAATCCGGGAAGGCTTAACGAGAAAAATGTTAGCAGAAAAAAACTGCATCATTTCCATTCACGACAAAGGTACTAAAAACACAATCAACGGAGTACATTTACCTTGGTTGAGTCCACTACTTCAACATTATCGTCAATGGGATGTTTCTTACTCGAGAGGATGCAATATGGCTTTCTGGAAAGAGGATTTGTTAAAAGTCAATGGATACAATGAAGCTATAACCGGATGGGGAAGTGAAGATCATGAATTAGTATGCCGCCTTATCAACAGTGGTGTACGCAAGCGTACCATCAAATTTGCGGGAATCGTATTCCATCTTCATCATGAACTACACGGAACAGATAATTTAAATAACAACCGCAGTATTTTGAACGAAACGAAAGTCAGGAAACTAACCTGGTGCGATAAAGGAATCATACAAAACTAATATGGAAAAGAATTTGAACTTTTTAGATCGAAACGAATTTAACTACAGTCCATCAAAAGAAGTAGTAGAAGCTTTAAAAAACTTCGATATAAATAAACTTTGTTTTTATACCCGCATTTATGATGAAGGAAAGAAAAGTATATTATCTGTTTTCTTATCCAAATTATATGATATAGATGAAACACAAGTCCTGCTAGGCTACGGCGGAGAAGATATTCTGAAGCAAGCCGTTCATTACTTCCTGACTCAAGAAGATGGAAACAAAACGATGTTGATTCCCAAGTTCTCATGGTGGTATTATAAGTCAATTGCAGATGAGGTGAATGGTCATACTTTGCAATATCCTCTTTACGAAGACGGAAACACCTTTAAATATGACTTTGATACGCTGAAAGATATGATTCAGAAAGAGAATCCGAAGATTCTTTTACTGGCTTCTCCCAATAACCCTACTGGCAACGGTTTAACTCCAAAAGAACTGGATAAACTGCTTGCAGAAGTACCCAGCCAAACAGTGGTACTGATAGACGAGGCATACGCTTCTTTTGTTTCAACTGATACCAGTTATATCAAAAAGCTGGTTAATAAATATCAGAATTTGATTATTTCCCGTACTTTATCCAAGTTTTATGGATTACCAGGCCTACGTATGGGATTCGGATTTATGAGTAAAGAACTGGAAAAATTCAGCAGATACAGCAATAAATATCTGGGATACAACCGAATATCCGAAGATATCGCCATTGCAGCTCTTAAATCGGACGCACACTACCGCAATATCGCTAAACTGATGAACGAAGACCGTGAGTGCTACGAAAAGGAAATCGGCGTGTTACCCGGATTCAAAGTATATGAATCGGTTGCCAATTTCATTTTAATCAGATACCCGATAGAGCTAAAAGAGGCTTTACAAAAGGCTTTTGCCGAACAGAGTTATAAAGTGAAGTTTATGAATGAACCGGATATCAACACTCATTTGCGTATCACATTGGGACGTCCAGAGCAAAACCGAATCGTTATAGATACAATTAAAGAAATCGCCTCCAAATGAAAGCAGTAATATTAGCCGCAGGAATAGCATCACGCTTACGCCCGCTGACCGATACAACACCCAAATGTCTCCTTAAGATAGGAAAACGATGCCTACTGGAAAGGGCTTTTGATGCTCTGATACAAAACGGATTCGACGAATTCATTATCGTCACGGGATATCGCCAGCAACAAATCGTTGATTTTCTGCAGGCACGTTATCCAGTCCAAAATATTACTTTCATCTATAATGACAGATATGAATCAACCAACAATATCTATTCATTATGGCTTACCCGACCGTATACAGACGGGGAAGAAATATTGTTATTAGACAGCGACATTGTTTTTGATCCTCAAATTGTAGAAAAACTGCTTCACTCGGATAAGGACGACATATTGGCACTGAATCGTCATGAGCTTGGAGCGGAAGAAATAAAAGTTATCGTAGACGATGCACAAAAGGTTGTTGAAATCAGCAAAGTCTGTTCTATATCCGATGCTATCGGAGAGTCTATCGGTATCGAAAAAATGTCAGCTGAATACACCAAAGTTCTATTCCGGGAACTGGAAATTATGATTACCACTGAAGGACTGGACAATATATTCTACGAACGGGCTTTTGAACGACTGATTCCGCAAGGATATAGCTTTTACGTCATGGATACCACCGAGTTCTTCTCGGCCGAACTGGACACCGTAGAGGACTTTCAACAGGCACAGAAGCTGATTCCAGCCAGTCTTTATTAATCAAATTCAGATAGAAAATGGCAAATTACGATATCCGCCCTCTACAGCTTCGCATATTAAAAAATTTATTAGCTGTTGACAAAGTTTGCAAAGAACATAATCTGCGATATTACATCATGGCAGGCACCATGCTGGGAGCCGTCCGCCACAAAGGATTTATCCCTTGGGATGATGATCTGGATATCGGCATGCCAAGAGCCGATTATGATTTATTAATGGCTAATGCCAAAGAATGGTTGCCGAAACCATACGAAGCTGTATGTGCTGAAAACGACAAGGAATATCCTCTTCCATTCGCAAAAGTACAGGATGCCAACACCACTTTAATTGAACGTATGCATCTCAAATATTTGGGAGGCGTATATATTGATATATTCCCACTGGACGGAGTTCCGGAGAGCCGCATGGCGCAAAGAATGCATTTTGCAAAGTACGAATTCTACAAACGTGTACTTTATCTGATTCATCGCGATCCATACAAGCATGGAAAAGGTCCCAGTTCATGGATACCGCTATTATGCAGAAAGCTTTTTACCCTTACCGGAGCACAGGAAAGTATCAGGAAAGTAATGAAAAAGTATGATTTCGACCAATCCGCATTGGTCTGTGATTATGATGACGGAATGAAAGGAATCATGTCTAAAGATATTCTGGGCATCCCTACTCCAGTCTTATTTGAAGATGAAGAAGTATGGGGAGTACAGAAATATGATGCCTATCTGTCACAGAAATACGGAGATTACATGACCATACCTAAACAAAGTGGGCAAAGACAACACAATTTCCATTATTTAGACCTGAATAAACCTTATCGGGAATTTGAAGTCTAACTATAATCACATAAAGGTAAGAAGTAGAAATGAGAATAGGTTTTGACGGAAAACGTGCAGTACAGAATTTCACCGGTTTGGGTAATTATAGCCGCTATATAGTGGATATTCTATGCCAATTCTATCCGGAGAATGAATATGTATTGTATGCCCCCAAGAAACGGGAAAATAAAAGGCTGAACAAATTAACGAAGCAATATCGGCAACTACAGCTTTCTTACCCCACTACTTCTTTCTGGAAAAAGTTAAGTTCGTTATGGCGAGTGTTGGGAGTCACCCGCCAATTGGAAAAAGAAAGAATTGATATTTTTCACGGACTTAGCAATGAATTACCCCTGAATATCCATAAAAGTAAGGTAAAAAGTATCGTAACAATCCACGATTTGATATTTCTGCGATACCCACAATACTATCATTCGATCGACAGGAATATATATACATACAAATTCCGCAAAGCCTGCGAAAATGCGGATAGAATCATTGCTATCAGCGAATGTACCAAACGTGATATTATTGAGTATTTCGGGATTCCTGCCGATAAGATAGAAGTTGTTTATCAGGGATGTGATACTTCATTCACGCACCCTGTAACAGAAGAGAAAAAAAGAGAAGTCCGAGCTAAATATCAGCTACCGGAACACTATATCCTCAACGTAGGAAGTATTGAAGAACGAAAGAATGCCCTTTCGGCGGTACAAGCACTGACGATGCTTCCTGAACAAATTCATCTTGTCATTGTAGGCCGCCATACAGAATACACTGATAAGATTGAACATTTTATTAAGGAGAATAAGCTGGAAGAAAGAGTGCACATCATCAGCAATGTTCCTTTTGATGATCTGCCGACTTTTTATCAACTAGCTGAAATTTTTGTATATCCTTCACGCTTTGAAGGCTTTGGCATCCCCATCATAGAAGCTTTATACTCCGGAATTCCGGTAGTAGCCGCAACAGGTTCTTGCCTGGAAGAAGCCGGAGGTCCCGACTCAATCTATATACATCCCGACGATATCAAAGGAATGGCCAATGCTTTCAAACAGATATACTCTGACCCTGAAAGAAAGAAAGTAATGATTGAAAAAGGGCAAATATTTGCCAAAAGATTCTCTGAAGAAAAGCAAGCAGAAGAGATCTTAAACATCTACAAGAAATTAATGAGATGAACATACTTAAACACACAATAAAGAAATTTATATATGGCACTCTCCCATATTATTTCATGAAAGGATATAAGCCCGGCTCTCCTTATCTGAAATACTATGAATATATTAAAGAACATGGATATTCAAGACACCTGTATGAATTCAAAGATGAATATGCAAATATGCCCGTTGACGTACAGAAAGACGAGGAGAAAGGTTTATACTATGTTCAAAAAGAAGAGAAACGGCTCTATTTCAGAAAGAGCACTCCGGCCAGGAAAATTCAAAAATATTACAGGGCTTTGAGCATGGAACAAGACAGGCGTTCACCGCACCATTACTTCAACAGCGTTAAAGAAGTGACAGGAAAGGTATTTGTGGATGTTGGTTGCGCCGAAGGATATTCTTCATTGGAAATCATCGATGAAGCCAAACATGTTTACTTGTTTGAGCAGGACGAACAATGGCTAGAGGCCATCAGAGCGACCTTTGAGCCATGGCAAGATAAAGTTACGATTGTCCAAAAGTATGTAAGCGACCATAACTCTTCAAGAGAACAAACCCTGGATGACTTCTTCAACAATCAAACGGATGAGCATCTGTTTCTAAAAATGGATATCGAAGGAGCTGAACGGCATGCATTGGCCGGATGCAAGAACTTATTTCAGAATTGCCAAAAGTTGGATTTTGCAATTTGCACATACCATCTACATGATGACGAAGCAGTCATTTCTGCATTTTTGGATAAGAATAACTGCACATATACCAATCAGAAAGTTTTTTTCAGGCATAAAATCCGCAGTGTAGTCATGCGCGGAAGTAAGAGTTAATCATTGATAATCAGCAGAAAGCAATTCGCAATAGTCATACTTACACAAGTATGTATCATAAATGCGCTTTTCTTTTTTCAATAAGAAACGTGAGATATGCGGTTCCCAAGAAAAGAACTTACGCACAGAACGGTACAAACGGAAGAATAAAATCAGGGATACGATATGCCTTTCTTGTTCTTTTCGCGCCGCACGACGATAAATATAATGAGTAAAGAACTGATCGCTATAACGAAGAGCCAGACTGACAGTAGATTCTACATCCCATCCTCTCAAAGAAGCGTATTCTGTCATTATATAAGTCAGCACTTCACGAGAGATGCATAAACGACACATATTACGGCACACAGTATCACAATCAATATCCGATAGCAACTGCATGCGATTCACGTCGACCAGGGAAAAACTATATTCATCCGCATCATTCTGATGGATCAATATATTGCCGGGCGAATAGTCCAAATGCAGGATACCTGCCTGATGCAAAGCAGCCGTGTAGCGCGCAAAAGCAGAAAGTTTATCTTCATTTCCTTCCACTTTCCCATCCATCAGGGAACGGACTGTTTCGCCACCATCATAACAACAAATGTAATAGCTATGTGAAAGAAGGCCACTTTGGAATTGTTCGATCATAGCAACTGGCTCCGGAGTGTCAAAGCCATGTTGTTGAATTTCCATAGAGTAAATATAGGAACGCTCTGCTTTTGATTGCCGGAAAAACGAATATACAACACGATTGATGATGTGAGGCTTCTTAAAGCTCTTCACCACAACATCAATGCTGCCTAAGCCAATTCGTTTTAAAACATTACGCCCATCGTACACCACATCTCCTTTTTCCTGGAAGGACCTTGGAATTTCTTCTATCTCCTTCTGCAGATGCGCGTACTTGGGATTTACAATCACTCTCATTACACTCTCCTATATAATACTAATTACAAAGATGGAGCAAAGATAAAGAAATTAAGGCATATTCCGACTATATTTTTTTCTTTTCTCACAAAGATTGGCTAACTCTCTATACATATAAGTACTGTTGAGAACAACTTTAGTCGTTTTTTCTTTTTTCTTTTCATTTATATTTAGACATAAATGCTTTTTTTTAGCTATGTTTGCACGATAAAAAGCATAAAGAAGTCAAGCATGAAACCAATCAAAAAAATTCTGATTATTCGATTTAGACAAATAGGGGACTCTATTCTGGCTGTTGCATTGTGCAGTACGCTGAAAAAAAGTTTTCCCGATGCAGAAATACACTTTGTGCTGAATAAAAATATAGCATCGCTCTATGAGGGTCACCCGGACATAGATAAGGTTATTACATTTGACAAGAATGAGAATAAACCATTCACTGCTTATATAAAAAAAGTATGGCAAGTGACGCATCAAAACAAATACGATGTCATCATCGATATGCGTTCTACGATCCGGACTCTTTTTTTCTCTCTTTTTTCATTAAAAACCCCTTTCCGGATAGGGCGTATCAAGGGATACACACGTTTTCTATTAAATTATCGGACAGACACTTACAGCAATAGTCTAACAACTGATATGGTAGAACGCAACCTATTGCTTGCAGCGCCATTAGAGAAAATCAAGCCTATTCAATATACAAAAGAATTCAGGTTATACCTCACTGACCAGGAGAAAAAAGACTTTCGATATTATATGGAAAAGGAGGGGATAGATTTCGCGCGCCCTGTATTCCTAATAGGAGTCACCACCAAGCTCCTCCATAAAAAATGGAATACGGAGTTTATGATAACCACACTTAAAAGAATATTGGAAGAATACAAGGACATACAAATGATCTTCAACTATGCACCGGGGTATGAAGAAGAAGATGCAAGAAATATCTACAAGGAATTGGGATGTCCGGAACGCATCAAGATTGATATACAAGCCTCTTCATTACGACAACTGGCAGCACTTTGCGCCAACTGCTCGTTTTATTTCGGAAACGAAGGAGGAGCCCGACACATTGCGCAAGCCCTCGAAATTCCTTCATTCGCTATTTATTCGCCAAGCGCCTCTAAATCAATGTGGTTACCTGCAAATTCCGTACTTGCCCGAGGTATTAGTCCCGACGATATTCTTCCGCCGGAACAACAAGCAACATTAACTTATGAAGAACGTTTCGCATTAATTACCCCGGAAAAGGTATACGATCAATTAACTTCGACATTAAGACAATTGAGCTAACTCGCGATATAAATCAAGATAAGCTTGTATATGCTTCTCGTAACTGAATGAAGCTGCATGTTCTTTCATTCTGGTCAAGCGTTCCTCATCTTTATAGAAATCAGGCAAATGTTCCCGGATACTTTGCACCATAGATTCTGTATCCAAATGTTCCCACATGATGGCATGTCCATTACAAACTTCCGGTAAACTAGTGCGATTAGCTGCACAATACAGCCTTTCCAAACTGCATAGCTTCCACCACAGGGAGTCCAAAACCCTCTCCTTCACTAGGAAACAGGAACGCCTCACAGCTCCGATACAACCATATCTTTTCACTTTGAGTGATTACATCTGTCAAAAACACATTAGTGACTTGCTTCTCACGAATCAGATTACGCACTTCTTCAGCATAAGCGAAATGGGCATCTCCACAAATATACAAATCATATTCCGGGAAATGGCGCATTACGTCAACCAGGAGATGGAAATTCTTTTTCCTACGGATCTGTCCAATCGTAAAAAAGAAAGGACGTCCCGTCGCAAAAGACGGCTGGGTTCCTTCCAACATATCGATCCTCTCCACCCCATTATAGATGACCCGGATCTCTTTCCCCTTCAAATCTATATGTTGACGAATGACATCTGCGACATAATGAGAAATCGTTGTGACTACTGCTGCCTTATTGACCTTATTCTGCATCCGACGAAGATACATTTTAGCCTTCCAAGGCTTTTTCTCCGTTAAGAAATTAAAGTCATGTATAGTAAAGATAAACTTTGTACCACCGGCAATACGCAACAACTTCCGCTGCTGATTCACCGCATGCCATACATCTACTTTAGGAAGGGTAAAAGGAAAAAACTTATTGATACGACGTACCGGAACAGAAGTCACATTCGGGCCAAATTCCTGCATATATTTCTGTCTCAACAAATATACAAAATGAAGATCCTCTATCGGCATAGACGAAAAAGCGGCCGCATAGTTGGCCGCAATCTGTCCGAAACCAGCTGTTAGACTACCATAATTCGTAAGATCTATCAGTACCTTTTTCTTTCGTTGTATCTCTTTTTCCATCATTATTTGATTCTACGCTCTTTCGGCTCAAAAACAACTAAATTGAATTCCTGCGAATATCAACCTACAATCCCTTCTATTTTTGCAATAACCTGTTCCGGCTTTATATCTCTTAAACAGGCATAATCACCACGCCAACAAGGCTTCTGTCCATACACAGAGCAGGGACGGCATGACAAATCAAGTTGCACGGTATTAACCGGCAATTGCTTCCAGCCCATAAAACCGGCATAAGGATGAGTGGCCCCCCAAATAGAAACAACCGGAATATTGACCAAGGACGCCAAATGCATATTAGCAGAATCCATTGAAAGCATCACATCCAAATGGCTCATCAGATTCAGCTCGGTACGCATATTCAGTTTACCGATCATTGAAACAACAGAAGGATATTTAGCAATCCATGCGTCAAACACTTCCTGCTCGCTTTTACCACCTCCAAAAAGAAACACTTTCACTTGTGGGTTAGCCGCAAAATGCGCTATAACCTGCTCTTGCAACTCTAACGGATAAATCTTACCTCTGTGTTTGGCAAAAGGGGCTATACCAATCCATTTTTGATCTTCCTTAGGTCCTGTGACTGGCTCTATCTCTGCAAAGTTGCCTTTTCCTTCGCCATAAATAGAAGAGAAATTTAATAAAACCGGCAAACCGAGCTTCTCAAGCACATCAGCATAACGGCGAAAAGAACTCTTCTGATTCTCCATCACCTTATCGTGACGACGAACCAGTTTCTTTTTACCGGCCCTTCCCTTACATATGGAAGCTACCGGTTTATTGGCAAGACGGAATCGCAGACATAAATATTTGGAACGAAGCACATGATGAAAATCAGCAATGTAATCAAAATGCATCGCTTTCAACTCCGAATAGAGGCTATTCAAGCCCCAAAGCCCCTTGTGTTTGCCTGTTAAGTCAGCTCCGACAAAACCTACATTCGTAGGCAGCCCCTGAAAGAGCGGCTGCCATACAGCACGACTTAACACTGTTATTTCGTGCTGCGGGTATTGCATAGCCAGCGAATGTATTACCGGTATTGTCATGGCTACATCGCCAAGAGCTGAAAAACGAATAATGAGAATACGCGCCATTCGTTATTTTTTTGCATAAAGCACCGGATTCAATGCCGGGTCATTATACATTTTCATCTGTTTATATACTTTCATATATTTTCTCCCGGCTTCGATATCAGCCAATAACTGCTCAATAGCCGCAGAGAGGTCTTTACGTTGTTCCAGCAGGATATTCAGCTTAGTCTGACATTGAAGACGGTGTTCCTCTGTAGTATCCGTACGTTCCACTTCCTGCTGCATGTGGTAAATTTTCAATGCAAGAATTGACAAGCGGTCAATAGCCCATGCAGGACTTTCCGTATTGATCGTTGCGTCAGAAAGAGGTTTTACTTCTTTGTATTTGTCTAAGAAGTAGCTATCAATTAGTTCCACCAAGTCTGTACGATCCTGATTTGATTTATCAATTCTTCTTTTCAAAGCCAATGCTTCTACCGGATCAATCTGCGGGTCACGGATAATATCCTCAAAATGCCATTGCACAGCATCAATCCAGTTCTTTAGATATAAATAATACTCAATAGTTTTCAACTCGTAAGGATTGTTCATCGGAGCATCCACACTATCCGTTACATGGTAATCTGTTGTCGATTTCCAAAAAATCTCGTTGCAAAGGTTACTAAATGTCATAATCTTAACTAGCTAATAGATATATAATAGGGCAAATCTATGTAATATTTTTCAGACAAGCAACCGTTTCTTACTTTTTTATTTGTTACCTTTGTGGGTATTAAAGATGAATTGTATATGAAAATTATTATCGACAATAAAATACCATTTATAAAAGAGGCGATTCAGAGAATAGCCGATGAGGTGGTTTATGTACCGGGGAAAGATTTTACTCCGGAGCTCGTACGGGATGCAGACGCACTTATCGTCCGTACCCGCACACACTGCAACCGGAATTTATTGGAAGGTAGTCGAGTGAAATTCATAGCAACGGCAACCATAGGTTTCGATCACATTGATACAGAGTATTGCAAACAGGCAGGCATAGAATGGACAAATGCTCCGGGATGCAATTCTGCTTCTGTCGCCCAATATATACAGTCATCGCTTCTGGTGTGGAAATCTTGCAGAAACAAAAAGTTAAACGAACTGACGATTGGCATCATAGGAGTGGGAAACGTAGGGAGTAAGGTAGCTAAAGTTGCCCGGGATTTTGGCATGTGCGTTTTACTGAATGATTTGCCACGGGAGGAAAAAGAAGGAACAGAGCTATTTGCCTCACTAAAAAAAATTGCAGAAGAATGTGATATCATAACCTTTCACGTACCTTTATATAAGGAAGGGAAATATAAAACCTTCCACCTGGCAGATGAGAACTTCTTCCAATCACTCAAACGAAAACCGGCTATCATTAATACCTCCCGAGGAGAGGTCATTGACACCAATGCTCTTTTAAAAGCCCTAGACAGCCGGATCATTTCAGATGCCATCATTGATGTATGGGAACATGAACCGGAAATTAACCGTGAGTTACTGGATAAAGTATTTATCGGCACTCCCCACATTGCGGGTTACTCTGCCGATGGAAAAGCAAACGCCACACGCATGTCACTGGATGCCATTTGCAAATTCTTCCAAATAGAAGCTGATTATAAAATAAACGCACCGGCACCCGCCTCTCCTATTATACATGCCAAAAACCATGAAGAAGCAATCCTCCAAATATATAATCCAGTCGAAGATAGCACCCGATTGAAAAATCAACCGGAACAATTCGAAACCTTACGCGGGGATTATCCTTTGCGGCGAGAAGAGACAGCTTATTTAATCAAGTATTAAGAAATAAGTATTAAGTATTAGGTATTAAGTATTAACCGTAGCGACCGAGAACTTCATGAAATTCCGTCAAACGATTATCCGCATGGAGTAATACTTAATACCTAATACTTATTTTTTTAATACTTGTTCTATGACTTGCGGGAAGTGTTCATATTCCAAGGCATGCACTTTTTTGGCTACATCATCCGGAGAATCTGTCGGAAGAACAGGACAGGTAGCCTGGAAGATTGCATTTCCTTCGTCATAATGCTCATTTATATAATGTATAGTGATACCGCTTTCCTTTTCACCGGCAGCCACTACCGCTTCATGAACCCGGTCACCATACATTCCTTTGCCTCCGAACTTCGGCAGAAGGGCAGGATGTATATTTATAATTTTATCGGGATAAGCATGCAAAAGCAAGTCAGGCACACGAACCAGAAAGCCAGCCAGTACGACAAAGTCGATGCGGTACTCCTGCAAAATAGCCAAAATTTCATCTCCGGCTATCCAGTCCTCCTCTGGAAACACGTTACAGGCCACTCCCAAACGATGCGCACGTTCCAAAACGTATGCATCACTTTTATTAGAAAGTACCAACGAAACCTGAACGGAATCGTTTTTTTGGAAATACCGGATAATATTCTCGGCATTTGAACCGGAACCGGAAGCAAAAATTGCGATGTTTTTCTTCATAACCCTCAATTTCGATGCACAAAACAGTGAAAAATGTGCAAAACTTTGCATTTATTTAGTCAAATATTTGCGCAAAACGATAAATATTCATTCCTTTGCACCGCAAATTTAAAGAAATAAAACTAATTATTAATTAAAAACTTAAAGTTATGTCTGAAATTGCATCAAGAGTGAAAGCGATTATCGTCGATAAATTAGGCGTAGAAGAATCAGAAGTTACTAACGAAGCTAGCTTCACTAACGACCTGGGAGCTGATTCTCTTGACACTGTAGAACTTATCATGGAATTCGAAAAGGAATTCGGTATCTCTATTCCGGATGACCAAGCTGAAAAGATTGGTACTGTAGGCGACGCCGTTTCTTACATCGAAGAACACGCTAAGTAATCCTATCCATCAATTTAATATGGAATTAAAAAGAGTTGTAGTAACAGGTCTCGGCGCCATTACCCCTATTGGCAACAATGTTTCCGATTTTTGGGAAAACCTTGTGAATGGGGTTAGTGGAGCAGGACCTATTACTCATTTCGATGCTTCCCTTTTCAAGACCCAATTTGCCTGCGAAGTGAAAAACTTCGAAGCTACCAAATATATCGACCGCAAAGAAGCCCGTAAGATGGACTTGTATACACAATATGCCATCGCCGTCGCAAAAGAAGCGGTCACCGATTCCGGTCTTGACATCGAAAATGAGGATTTAAACAGAATTGGTGTCATCTTTGGCGCCGGTATCGGTGGTATCCGTACATTCGAGGAAGAGGTAGGTAACTATGCCTTGACCGGCAAAGAAAACGGTCCTAAGTTCAATCCGTTCCTGTCTCTTATACACATCTCCGAGCCCACGAGACCGTACTAGATCTCGT
>ENA-UAJR01000236-UAJR01000236.1-human-gut-metagenome-genome-assembly--contig:-NODE-236-length-16929-cov-3.996918_pt1 | contig 16929 bp, 8 predicted proteins | sample MGYA00244432_ERZ654421 | MGnify/ENA primary metagenome ERZ654421 (study PRJEB26926, sample SAMN06165047) | human gut metagenome | biome: ENVO:00009003; feature: ENVO:2100002; material: ENVO:00002003... | reverse complement strand
GAGACAGGTCTAATATAACGGAATTCTCCTGAAACCGGAGTTTTGAAATCAAATCCACTAATACCATCTGTATTATCAACCAAAACAGCCCAGTGCAATTCATCATTGGAACCTTCAATCTTAAACTTCCAGCTATCATGGTCTTTAAAGATTTGCTGAATTCCGGATAACGTACAAACCTCTTCCAGATCAACAGTCAAAGATTGGGGAAACTGCTCATTATCAGCAATCCAATAGGTTGACATATTTCCATCCAAAGCATCATTCGGATTATGATCCTTTTGCAGCACCACATTAGTGCATTGCTTACCTAAAGCAATATTCTTATCCGCATTTGTTCCATTTATAACAAATTCTTTCGAAGAAGGCAGAAAACCATCTTTAGACTCAAGGACAGTTAATTTTACATAACGGTACACGCCACTCACACTTTCTGCAAAAACATCACCGGAAGCTCCTTTCGTCTTATCTACCAACAGCAACCAATTCTCTTTATCAACAGAGCCTTCTACCTTGAATTTCCAAACAGACGATTCATGAAATACCTGACAAATGCTAGTCAATGAATAAGAGGTTTTCAAATCTACTACAATCCATCCGGCAGACTGGCTAGATTGCCAGAAAGAAGTCAAACTACCGTCTACAGCTTTGGCTGAAGAATGCTTCCCTTTGGAAGAAGATGCCACAGTGGACGCTCCTACCGATAAATTTCCTTTCCTTACTTCAAGAATATCCGTTCCAGACCTTGCAAAAGAGAAACTATCACCATACTTTTCCCGAGAATAGCCATGGAGAGATAGCATCATCACCAATACCCATACAATCTTAAATTTCATAATCATCTTAAATTTGTTTATCATGTTTATTTGAATCTCATAGATAGAACGTTATCGAATTATCCCCCAACTTGAGTTTCATTTCCCCACAGTTTGGCACCATTACCCAAATTCTTTCGCCACTCATGCCTCCATCTATGTATATCCTGATCACGAATAAAAGCTTTAGGCCTTCTATCTTCTTTGGTCGGAGCAGGAGGTAGAACTCCAGCTTCTGATTGATACCAGTATACCACACTACTAATATCCAGTGTCAAATTATTATTATGCCCATGTTCTATTGTCCCTCTTAACGATTTCTCAAAATAAATCGGATCTGCCACAAAGAAACGATACACATGCGTTCTTCCCAACCAACCATTGTCATTATTAACCCTTGCATAACCATAATAAGGATGATTGAACAAGGTCTTCGGACACCACGAAGTATTAAAAAAGTCTTCAGTGCCCGTACCTAACAAAGATGCCTTTTCTTCACCATCAATGAATATCATATCATCTCCTTCTCCATACCACATTGTTGAAGGAGAATGGACATAATAATTTATCCCTACAAAATGTCCTTTACCCTTTATATCAGCAAACAGATAGTTATTAGCACCGTCCACATTATTACCCATTGGTCCTACCAATCCCCATTCGGTTTCACCTTCTGGTAAAGCTTCCGTCAATTCATGATTATACCATGCATGGAAACGTCCTGAACCCACCGGCAATTTTCTCATTTCTACATAATCTACATAAAAATAGATGCAATCAATATTTATATCGCTTTGATTCTCTATCTCTAAACGGGCACCATTGGCAAAAGGCATCTGGAAATAAGAAACCAAACCAGTCCCATTTGTAGGACCAACTGCCAATGGGAGTGTAGCATATTCATAATGCTCGTCCCATCCATTTCCAAAAAAAGCAGCAATCGGAGACTCTACTGAAGGAGTAGACCGTCCATCCCAATATATCCTGAATATGAGATCATTTCTCATAATATGCATCGGGGCAATAGTAAACCAAATATGGTTAATAATACCAGTACCCGGAATATCAACACTCCATTTCTCTCCTGGTTTTATAGGACCTACATTATCATTATTATTCCCCGTTTTATCGGCACTACTTATTCTACGGTTACGGACACCTTCTTGAATAGTAGTCAACCCTCCTAGTTCTCCACCCCTCACTTGAGTATGACCATCTAAAGTTGCGAACATACTCAAAAAGAACAACATAATCAAATTTATTTTTTTCATTCTTAATGTATTAATCAATTAAACAATACACATATTGATTTTTTACTGGGTATTGGAAGACATGGAAGGTGGAGCATCTTGCGGCCTACTTCCCCATTTATAATTAGGCTTTTTCCCCATTATCAACTCCAGTTCCCCCCCATTTACCAGTTCAGAGTGATAGAACCAAGGTTTAGAAAGTTTCTTCCCGTTCAATTTGGCAGATTGTATATACCGATTCTCATTGGACACATTTTTTGCTTCAATTACAAACTTACCACCTTTATAGTATTTTTCATCCAAATGAATGGTTACCTTCTCAAATAATGGCGAACTAATCTCATAAAAAGGCTCCACACAGCCTCCTCCATTCACTTCAAACAGCCCCATTGCAGCCATTACAAACCAAGCTCCACCTTGTCCCTGGTCTTCATCACCCGGCCAACCATGAATAGGGGTCGAGCCATAATATTTATTCATCATTTCTCGTGCCCAGTACTGCGTTAACCAAGGCTTTCCAGAATAATTAAACAGAAAAGCCGCCTGCATACACGGTTGATTACCGTGATTCACATAAGCCGCACTGAACCTATCACCCGGAGGAGAGAAACTGTATTCAGAAGAAATTTCAAATCCTTCATTTAACCGACGGTTAAATTCTTCCCTACCAATCATCTTAACCAACTCATTCATATCATGAGGTACCATCCACGTATATTGCCACGAGTTACCTTCTACAAATCCAGAGCCCAGCCACGACCAACTGGTAGAATGCTCATCTTTATTAATAGGTTCAAAATCCGGCATCCACGTTCCATCACTATATTTCGGCCGGACATATTTCGTTTCCGAATCGAAAACATTTTTATAATTATAAGCACGTCTTGTAAAATAATCATAATCCTCTTCATAGCCAAGAGCCTTGGCAAATTGTGCCGCATTCCAATCATCAAAAGCGTACTCCAATGTATTAGAAGTTGGCCCCTCATAGGTAGTTCCAAAGACATTATGATGAGATTTCTCACCATAAGGCACAAATCCATACTTCAAGTAAACATCCAAATGCCTATTGCCTACAATACCACCAGAAGAAAGTGCTGTTCCCTGTGTTGTCAAGGTCTTTTTAACAGCTTCATACGCTTTATCTACATCATAATTACGAATACCTTTCTGATATGCACTCACCATAAGAGGTATCTCATGCTGAGCTCCCATAATATCACAATACTCCACTCCCGGAGGTCCATTGGGTAACCATCCACCCACTCTGTAATACTCCAATAATGACTCTACCCACTTATTCATAATGTCTGGAGTAGCAAGTGCCCACAATTGATTGAGATTCCAAAAAGTATTCCAAAAAGCATCACAGCCATAAATAGGCGAAGCAGGATCTTTCAATTGTTGTGTTCGCTCATACATATCAACATATTGACCGTCCACATCACTGAAAATAGTCCTTGAACAATAAGAACGATATAAATTCGTATAGAACTTTCGTTTATCTTCCTCAGTTCCTCCTTCAATTTCAATGGTGCTTAAGATTTTTCTCCATTCATTAACGGCATATTTACGGACTGCATCAAAGTTCCAGCCAAAGCCTCCAGACTCCACTTCCAAATTCTTTCGTGCTTGTTCAATACTCACATACGATATAGCAGTCTTAAGCTGGATAATCTCACCCTCCTCCGTATTAAAATTCATAAAAGCACCGATATCATGTCTTCCCCAACAAATGCTTGAAGTAGTATCCACATACCCATTGACCCATGTTCCAAAAGATTTCATCGGTTTATCGACACGAGCAACAAAATATACTGTATAATCATTCAGCAGATTGGTTGGCTCATCATACGACGATTGGGTAGAGAAACCTTCTATTTCATAATCACTGACTTTGGATATAGAAGCCCATCTAACTTCATATGGATATTCCGAACCATTCTCCAAATCAAATAAAATACGGGAACTATCCGATTTTGGAAATGTATACCTTTGAAACCCCGTACGTGTTGTAGAAGTTAGTTCCGCTTTTATATTATAATCATCCAAAAGGACTGAATAATATGATAAAGAAGCTTTCTCATTTTTATGATTAATACGGGAGCGGTAGCCGCTATCAGGTTCGTTTTCTTCTCCCGGCTTAATTTTCAGAGGTCCGGTAACAGGCATGGTCAGTAAGCCCCCCATCGTCCAACTATGTATATGACTAAAACCTATGATCTGATTAATTTTATACTCATAACCACCTCTCCATACATTCCCCTGATTGTCCGGACTAAGCTTTACCATTCCGAATGGCATAGCTGGTCCGGGAAATTGCATCCATCTCGAATCAGAATTTCCAATCATAGAATCAACGTACTCTGTGACATCCCTTGACTGTCCCCAAAGAGAAGAGCTAAAGTATAACAAGAACAATAATATCACCTTTTTCATACTTATAAGTATATGAATTTCATATAAATACTTTACATGCCTACCGAACCTCTTTGATTAAGTTCAAATTCAGCTATCAATTAATTCCACCCCATCCCGGATTCTGTACAAAAATATCAGGATTCTTATTAACTTCATCTTGATGGAACGGCCACAAATAGTGCTTAGGTGCCTCAAATACTCTTTCCTCAACCAAAGTACGTTTAAAGAAACTATTATCACGGGCACCAATATCCATACCATGGACCGCTTTTACCTGATCGCTTATCTTCCAACGATTACAATCGAAATACCGATGAGTCTCCAAAGCTAATTCCACTTGACGTTCGCGTCTAATTTTTTGTCTCATTTCATCTTGAGACAAACCTGCCTTCAACCCTGGCAATCCCGAACGTTTACGAATCAAATTTACATATTTATAGACATCATCCACCGGACCAGAAGCCTCATTCAATGCTTCTGCATAATTGAGGTAAAGTTCCCCCAAACGGAAATAATTCCATGTCTTATTTACAAAAACTCCTCTTAAAATATCTACACCATCCTCATCCAAAAACTTACGCATCAGATAACCAGTAGTTGTATAGTCAGGTCCACCAGTACGTCCATCAGGAGCTCCCATACGGAAATCAATCTGACGTCCTCTCCAGTAAGCACCGCTATAAGTAACTGTTGCATAGAATCTCGGTTCTCTGTCTACAAACATATTAAAAGTATTTTCCGGATAATACCCCTCTGCATCTGCCTCTTCCGTAAACCCTTCTTCAGAATATCCTGATTCAGAATATCCTGATTCAGAATTAATTATTGGACTACCATCAGCATTATATCCTAAAATAGGAGTTGTACCATCTGCCATTTCATATGCATCAACAAGCTCCTGAGTAGGACATAAGCCTGACCAACCGCCTAAACTGAGCGGAGCGGCAGCACGTTCCATCTGGTCATAAATCGCCACATTCTTTGCAAAAATAATCTCCTTATTCCAGTTCTCTACAAACAAGTAACGGTAATTCTCCATTGGGTCACCTGACGGTGCATAATACAACCCATAACCTGCCTTTTCCATTTCATCTATACATGTTTTGGTATATTCGGCAGCAATCTTCCAACGTTCCGCTTCATAAGAGAGGGGGAACAAGTGATTTCCTTCTTTATCTGTAAAGTTTGCATAATCAGGATTACCATTCCACAAGGGGCTAGCCCTATAAAGTAAAGCCCTCGCCTTTAATGCCATAGCAGCAGCTTTTGTCACACGACCATATCTGTCTGCTCCTTCTTTCATTTTCAGCATACCTCCAGCCTTATCACACTCGTTAGTAATAAAATCTACACACTGATCTAACGGCATTCGTTTACACAATTCTGAAAAATCTTCATTGGGATCAAATACTTTCTCTGTAATGTGTATCGGCCCATAAATACGCAATAATTGGAAATGAAAAAATGCACGTAAGAAAGTAGCCTCTCCAATCCAACCGGCACGCTTTGACTCATCCATAGGAACCTTAGCTACATTTTCAAGAAAGATATTCGTTTTTCTAATACCCTGGTATGCCATATTGGAAATATCTTTTAAAACATTATCAGGTGTCCAGGACCCATTATTCATGAAGTAGGCAAAACAATTTGTATAAGGATAATCCAGCTCATCTGCCGCACCAACGAATGGATTGTGCCCCCAATCATTCGTGAAATTCAATTCCCAGGGCATATTCCAATAAATGGATGATAAGAATTGCTCTGCATAATTCTCTCGTGTAAACACATCATCAAGGGTCAAATCTTCATCAGGTGCTTTATCTAAGTAATCAGCACATGAAGTATTTACTCCCAATAATATCATCAACAAAGTGATGCAAACTATATTAATACGTTTCATATTCGCTCAAGTTTAATCGTTCTACTTTTTAAAAATCCACTGCAAGTCCAAAATTCACAGCCCGTTGAATAGGATACCAATTATCAGATTCCGGATCAATTGTGTGATTAATCTTATCCCATGTATAAAGGTTAGTTCCGTTTACAAACACTCTGAGATTATTGATCTTCAATTTACTTACAACTTTCTTTGGCAAAGTATAGCCAACTTCCAGATTCTTCAAACGCAAATAACTAGCATCTTTCTGCCAAACCGTCGACCGCCGCATACTTTGTACATTAAAGCCATCCGTAACCACCGGATATTTTGCTGCACCAGCAGTTTCAGGTGTCCAACGATTGTCATAAATTTCCTTGAATACATTGAAAAAGCCCATACCACTAGCAAATGGCCAGAAAGTACGATCTTCGAAGAAAGTACTCGTACGAGCAGCACCTGTAAAATAGGCACTCAAATCAAATCCCTTATATTCAATCGTACCACCAAATCCAAAAACCAATTCTGGTTCACGAGTATAACCTATTGCGCATTGGTCATTTGAATCAATAATATTATCTCCATTGATATCCTTATATTTCACATCTCCCGGTATTGGACGTCCACCCAATAAAGACTGGTCATACCAATTGTCAATATCTTCTTCTGATTCAAAAAATCCAGCAGCTACCAAACCGAACGGTTGACCGATAGGATGTCCTATCTCGGACAAATTTGAATAGAGTGGATCGGCTTTATCATTTTCAAGTACTTTACTACGAGCAAATGTTACATTCCCGCGTAATGAATAGAACAATCCGGAAGAAGTACGATCTTTAAATTCCAACAATGCATCAAAGCCTTTATTTTCTGCTTTTCCCAAATTACCCCATAAAACACTTGCAGCCAAGAAACCTGCTCCCGTTGGTACAGATTGGCGTTGCATTAAAATACCCTTTCTTTTTTCATAGAAAAAATCCATCTGTAAACTAAAACGGTCTTTCCACAAACCTAAATCAAGTCCTAAATTCGTTTTAACCGCAGTTTCCCAAGTAACATTGTTGTAGCCAATCTTAGATTCAATAATACCGGGCCATCTAATTTGATCTTGTCCAAAATAGTACACTTGTTCCCAATTCTGATCCATCTTTGTCAAATACAAAAAACGATCACCACCAATTTGGTCATTACCAACTTCTCCATGTGAAAATCTTAATTTCAAATTGCTTACTAAATTATCTTTCCAAAAAGATTCTCCAGAAACTAACCATCCTAAAGATATAGCAGGGAAGAAGCCCATTCGCTTTCCTTTCGGAAAGTTCTCTGATCCATTATAGCCCGCATTAAATTCTATAAAGTATCGCTGTGCATAGTCATAAGTCGCGCGCATCGCCAAACCTTGACTTCGATAAGGTAAATTCATAATAGAAGTCCCAGCAGACAAATTATCATATTGTCGACGATTTAAAAGTAACATACCTGCAACAGAATGTTTATCGAATGTGCGTTGATAATTTACCGAAAAATCCATATAGATAGCACGATTTGAATTTTGTTCGATACTATACCCCATTGCCTTATCGTCCCGGTGTGTAATATATTGATCTTCTCCAGTTTGTTCATTCTTGCCAATATATTGCTTTATACCAAATTCCTTATATCTCAATGCTTTGTTTGCGTGATAAAAGTCAAAAGAGAAATGCCCCTTCACCGATAGTCCTTTTGTTACTAAACGAGATAAGTCCCAGGTTAAACCTGCTGTAGATTGTATAGTAGTCAAATGCTCATCAGAGTAACCCGTTTGCGTAGATTGTCCCCATGGATTAGAGCCGATATACGTAGGCAGACCACTGATACTTCCATCCGGATTCGTCACAGGAAATGCAATAGGTCCAGTATCACGTAAACCATTAAAGATACCTGCTGCACCAGCACCCGGATAATTACGGTCATCAATAATACCACCAACACCCAGCTCTACAACCAAGTCTCTAGTCAAGTTTATATCTACGTTAGAACGATAATTATATCTGGAAACTTTTGCATTCGTATTATGAGGATTACTTTTATCCGTTTTATATATACCTGTCTGCATTGAATATCCCAAATTCACGTAATACCGTACTATTTCATTACCGCCAGTTACACTCAAATTGTTTATTGTCTGATATGAATTTTTATTAAGAACCTTATCTATCCAATCCACATTCGGATATAAATAAGGATCTGAACCTGTACGGAATTTCTCCAACTCTTCATTAGACCAACGAGGAGCCTTGCCCACATTAGCCAATCCCTCGTTCATTAATGAGGCATATTCATAACCGTCAATATAATTACGCTCGGCCAAGCTGGAAAGAATAGCAGATTCTGTTCGGAACGAGACTTGAGGCTTACCTTGCTTACCTCTCTTTGTATTAATCAGAATAACGCCATTAGCACCTTTCACACCATAAACAGCAGTTGCCGAAGCATCCTTAAGTACAGACAAACTTTCGACTTCATCTGGATTTACTGAACTTATAGACCGCTCAATACCATCTACTAAAACCAAAGGTGCCTTTTCTCCCCAAGTTGCAATACCACGAATATAAATAGACGCTGCATCAAATCCTGGTTCACCAGATGTCTGTCGTGTTATAATACCTGGCATGCGACCAGAAAGCGCATTTGGTAGTGAAGTGGTTGCAGTTTGCTTAATAGCTTTAGGAGCAATGTTGGATATAGATCCTACTACACTGACCTTTTTCTGAGTACCATACCCTACCACCACAACTTCTTCCAATTGAGTATCTCCCTCTTTCATTATGATTTCCAGATTCTCTTTTCCATTAACTGGCAGTTCAAGATTTCCAAAGCCAACATAAGTAAACAACAATACACCGTCACTAGGAGCTTCTAATGTAAATTGTCCATTAGCATCAGTAATCGTACCGATAATTGTTCCTTTTACTACAACATTTACACCAGGAAGAGTAATACCAGCCTCATCCTTTACGATACCTGTAACTTTAATCCTTTGAGAAGGAGACATAAAAGCAACATTGTCAGTGTCAAAGGAAACAGATTCACCTAATACATTCAAGGGAAATGCCAAACACCCTATAAATGCATACAACTTAAAATTCCAAAGAAAACTCTTTTGAATTTCTGTTCGAACGCTTTTGTTTTTCATAATTTTAAATACCATATTTTTAGTTCAACAAAGAAGTAGATATAGTAATTTACCCATACCTATTACTAAGAGCAAAAGTAGACTATAGAACAGTATTTCGATGAAACAAATGTCTCATTAAATACCATAAACATCCCCTTAAGGAGAAAAAAATAGAATTTTTTTCCTATACAGAACTAATAGGAACTTTGTTGTTTCTTATCAGAATACACAATATATTCCCATGAACGCAATAATGCATTAACATTCTGTTTATCAACCACTACCTTGATATTATGTTTTCCATTGGGCAATTGATAATTCCAGAAAAGATCTAAACGACGATAACGGAAACTTGTTGGAAACTCAGCTTCCTCTACAAAATGATTATCAATATAAAGTTTTGCTTTTATAATATCATCCGGTTGACTATAGTCCCTACGAATCGCCTCACCCCTAATTACAAAACCAACCCCATCTATGTCAAAAGATAAAGTATCAATATCTGTACAGTTCAATCCTTTCTTAACCAGCGGATACACTCCTTCAAAACATTGTTCTAAACGTACAGCAGTAGGCTTTTGTATCGGTAGCATTACCTGATTGTCAAACACCGTCCCTCCATTTTTCTCTATCATTAGAAGAGCATGTCTATAACTAATAGCATATAAATCATCTAAACTCAATGAAGTATATTTAAATTTCTTGGCTTCTGCTCCTCTCAAACCTTGCATCCAATATTCCGGAATCTGACTATAGCCCAGCATCACACCTAAAATACCACCGGCAGAAGAAGGATTACAATCAGAATCTTGCCCAGCACGTGTAGATATTTCCATTGTTTTAGTAAAATCTCCATTACCATACAACAAACCAAGAACAATATAAGCTGCATTTATCTTTGCATCAATATCTAATGGTACAAAAACTCCATCAGGACATCCAACTTCTTCCGAATAATGTTTCTGCAATTCAAACCATGTCTGTTTCCAATCATCCGGGTATTGTTTATGCCATTTTATTACATCCGAAATACATTGATAGAATGTACTTTCAATAGGTATGGTTTTCAAAGCTTCCTCCACAATATACTGAATATCATTTGATATAAAAGCCAAACTATACATCGCACCCACATATACTCCACCATACCAACCATCACCATAACACATAATATGTCCAATCTTATCGCTAATCTCAGAAGCAGAATTTGGCATACCTGGATTCATCAAGCCAGCAAAATCAGCTTCAATCTGATAATCTATATCATCCGCATGGGGATTAAACAACCAATGCCCAGACTCCTTTACCCCATGTAAAATATTGTATCTAGCAGCCTGATTAGCATGCCACAAATTATAGTCTGCCGTCGCAAATGCAATGGCAAAAGAATCAACAGGAGCGTCTAGTCCAACTCTTTCCAATACATCTACAAATGTCAAATCCATATAAATATCATCATACAAATCGGGCCAAGAATCCATTAACTCTTGTACATAGCCTTCATGCCATGGGATAGACTGATAATCTTGTATAAATGTTCCCTGATATCTGAACTCCGTATGACTGCCAAAACTAACTCCAATGGTTTGTCCTGCCCATCCTCCTTTTATTTTATCCAAAAGTTGGCTTGTAGACATGGTATTTGTAACTGACGAAGATTGTTGGTGGCAAGAAGTCATTGTTCCTCCAGCCAAAAACAAGATTAATACAATAACTAATTTTTTTCCGATTGTTTTCATAATATTATCTCATAAGTATTCTGCAAATCCAATAGCCTATAGTATTCTATTGCGCATAAATTCAATTACTTCTTTTTGATAAGGAATCGAAACTTGCGCTCCAATTCTTGTGACAGACAAAGCAGCAGCTGCTGTTGCAAACTGTACACAATCCTGTAAATCTACTCCTTCCACCCACTGAGCTACAAAAGCACCACAGAACGTGTCACCAGCTCCTGTCGTATCTACTGTATTCACTACATATGAAGGAATCTGTTTCTCCATCTCATCCGAAACAATAACCGACCCCTTTTCTCCCAATGTCAGAATTACGACTTGTCCTACTCTTCTCAATAGACTTCGAGCAATACCTATCGGTTCCGAAAAGTCCAATGACTGTCCTGCTATAAGCATAGCCTCAGTCTCGTTCAGAATAAGAATATCCACTTTCTCCAGGATATAAGAAGGTATCTGCTTGGCCGGAGCTGGGTTCAAAATGATTTTAGTGTCAACAGTATGAGCATACTCAATCAACGAAATCACCGATTCATAAGGAATCTCCAGCTGCAGCACCAATGCATCCGCTTCTTTTATAACTGGAAGAATAGTATCCATTCTTTCTCCTCGCAATAAATTATTTGCCCCTGGAGCCACAGCAATGCAATTCTCTCCATTTTCCGCAACAAAAATAAAAGCAATCCCAGTAGAGTGTCTCACACACTTCTGAATATAATCCACATCAATTCCACTATCTACAAAAGAGGTTATAAGTGTATCTGCATAGGCATCATCTCCCAGACAAGAAATAAATGAGACATGTCCTCCTGACCGGGCAGCAGCAATTGCCTGGTTAGCTCCTTTGCCTCCATATGAAAGGCAATATTCTGCATCTCCTATTGTCTCACCCGGTTCAGGCAGGTGACTGACGCGGGCAATCAAATCAACATTCGTGCTACCGACCACAACTATTTTCTTACATTTTTCCATTTCATCATTAGATATATAAATTACCATTTAAAGTCCCGCATAAATAATCAAACCGATTCCAGACAAGAACAGAATGAACATACATGTCAGTAAAGTTCTGTTTATTTTAGGACCTCCCACAAATTCTTTCCAAATAAATACGCCCCAGAATGCAGCCACCATCGTAGCACCTTGTCCCAATCCATATGAAATGGCTGCACCGGCTTTTTCCGTAGCCAACAAACTGAACAGATTGCCAATACCCCAGATTATACCACCCAATATTCCTACAGCATGCAGACGGAAACTACCAGCAAAATAATCCCCATAAGATGTAGATGTACCGACAAAAGGACGCCTCATGGCGGCTGTATTGAAAATGAAGTTACTGGTGAAAATACCAATAGAAAAAATCACCATTGCTGTATAGGGGGTCATCTTACCGACTTCAGGACATTCAAAATTCTGCAAATCCATAGAACTTGCAATAAAGCGGAAAAAGAAAGACATCATAATACCTGCCACTATAGCTATCACAATACCTTTTGTTTTTTGTTGCTCCCCACCTTTTCCCATATTCTTATAGGCCCAAGCATTAAAGACAATCGCCACAATCACCAGCAGAACTCCTAAGAAAAGGAATACCGGACTACCTTGCGGTGCATTAAAATAATTAATGAATACTCCCAGAACCAAAGCCAGCCCTACTCCCAATGGAAAGGCCACAGACATACCTGCAATAGAAACAGAGGCAGAAAGTAGAATATTGGAAAGGTTGAATATGACACCCCCGATAAGAGCCGAAGCCAGATTAGATGCGTCAGCCTGCAACAAATCATCAACAAAACCTCGTCCCAATTCCCCTACGCTCCCCATTGTAAACGCAGCCAGAAGTGACAAAAGTAACACACCTATTACATAATCCCAATAGTAGAGTTCGTATCGCCAGACACGACTGCCCGCCAGCTTCTGGGTATTGCCCCAAGACCCCCAACACAGCATTGTTATAAAACAAAACACTACTGCCAACGAATAATTTTCAATGATAAACATAGTATTAGAATTGATTTATTAGAATTAAATACTCAAACAGTTACTGACCACAAAATTAACCTGCAAAAAGGATTTAGCATATAATAAATGTCCCAATAAATAATACAAAAGTCTCAATCCCATTCCAAACTATTTCACATCTTATATCCTGAGACTATTTTACCTTTTCTACAGTCAAATAGTCCAATCCTATCAATGAATTAACTGCCTTTTCATTTTTATCCAGCTGTACAAGTTTCAAGAAATTCTCCCCTTTCTTCAGCTCCAATATACCTAGTTCAACTGTCATCATGCTCAACTTTGAATTATAAGTATCAACAGAGGGAAGAACCGGACTTTCATTTACCTCAACAGAAAAGCGACCATAATCTGGGGCAATCGTAAACCTGCACTTTACCGAATATTTTCCTCCCTCATCAACCACAAAACCTAAATTAGCACAATCTCCTTTCCTACTTTCTCTCCATATAAACTGTACTCCATTACTCCAATTCATCTCAGGAATACACTGCGTTCGTTCCATGCCACCAGTTACAGAAATATTCATAAATTCTCCCTCCACTTTTCCATTTTTGTCAACAGAGTTACTCACCAGGTCATTCTTATGCTTCGCTATATCAATTACAGCCATCTTTTCTTCTGGTTTCCGGTTCGTTTTTCCTCCCGGAAGCATATACCAATAAGTAGTCGGTGCGTAATTGACATATGTCGCACTCTGATGCCAAAATTCCATATCAAAAACAAGAGATTTCTTAAACGTTATGCCATCCAACCCACGATATCTCAAATTTGCCACGTGTCCAGGCTGATAAGCTCCTGTGCCATCGGGTTGGGCAATAAAAGGATGTTCAAAGAAATTTGGCATACACCAAGCATAACCGTAATAATCCTCCGTCCCGGTCCCAAAATGTGACGGGAAACTTTCTCCATCAATATATACCTTTTCATCCCCTTCACCCCACCAATCACCAACTGTATTAAAGATTGTTATAGCATCACCAACATAAACACCTTGACCAGTTAAAGTTACAAAGTTTATGTCTTCTGCATCCAATGTCCCATTGATACTCTTATGTAACCCTGTATATTTACGATGATATTCCATCCAGCCTACGCCGAAATACATGGTTCTCTCATTCCATTCCCAATCAGACGAATAAACAGTAAGAGATGTACTCACTACTTCAGTTCTCAAATTCTCCAGAGAAATTTCACATTTATCTTTATACGGCATCACCCAATAACAAGTCATCATAGAATCTTTGCTTACAGTAGTATAAAACGAACTATAAGGCGAAAGACGATTACCCGTTCCATAAAAATCACCAACCGGACACCAAACTGTCTGATTACCATCAAAAGTAATTCTAAGTATCACGGAACGTAAAGCTTGAGCCAAATCATCAGCAGATAGTTTAAGTTGTATACCACGTATAGCTCCTCCACCCTCTAGAACAATCCGATTCTCTCCCGATAAATTCGTAATAGCCTTATCCCCAGATACTTTTTTTTGATATTTTCCTTCAAGAATAGGTTGTTCCATCAGTTCTCTCTGTGTACCATCAAGTACATCAGCTTCCTTTTTCAAATCATCCAAAGTAAATGTTTTTACAATACTTCCCTTATCATATGTGCGATAGTTTACACTATAAAAGAAGTTCTCTCCGGGTGGACGATTCCCTGCTGCAGTGATACCAGGAGTTTCATAAGTAATCTTGCAATGCTTTGCATAAGGAATCGGTAAATACAAATCATGTCCCCGTTGTTTATAAGGAGTCAAAGGAGATACAGACGTAGATATAGGCGCATCTGCCAGAAAGTGACCACTGATAAGACTCAGTACCTCACCTTCAATAGCTGGTATATCCGAATCATCCAAATAAAAACGTAATATACCGTTATCATTATAGTTGGCCACCGTAATCCATATACGTACTACAGCACCAGGTCCTTCTGCGTCAAACATAACAAATTCCCTACGTCCATCCTTTTCTTCCGTACGAAGAAACTGGCTAAAATCCCAATTAGCAAACCAGTCATAAGAACCTTTCACTGCATGATCTGAGAAACGGTCATAACTGCTGAACTGCCGCACAGTGTAATATGGAGATGGATAATCAACCAATGACTCACGGTTGGTCATCTCCTGCAACAAAGAGGAAAAAGTTATCTCATTACCATTAGCAAACGAAGAAAGTATAAACACCTGCATCAGCAAGACCAAAAAGAATTTACTACATGTCATTATTTGTCATGATATTAAAATTATACCAGATATTTTCTATACCAATACATAAGCTCCCTTACAGTCCATACATAGTCTTAGTCAGTATCCCGACGTCAAACGTTGGGGTGTATTCAAATATTTATGGACTACCGGATCTTCCAGTGCCTCTGGAGTATTCACAATAGACATCGGAATATAATACGAATCAGCCATATCAGTGAGCTGCTCAACAGACTGTTTCCCTTCACGGTATGTCAAATCAAACTCAAAATTCATTTCACCGGGAGAATCTACACAGAAGTTAACTACCCATAAGTTATTGTAAAGCATACCATAAAGTTCATTTTCTTTTTTAGGAGCATCCTGCAATCGCATCCCCATATGATGTCCTCCAAAACTGACAATTGGAACGTCTCCTGACGACCAGATCCGTGCACCATCCTCCGCTTCATATTTCACCCAGCTGTCTATAACAAAAAAGTCCTTGCATGAGTTAGGTATTTGTTCTTTGTACAGTTCATAAGGAATTCCTCCATTGGTAGCAACCGGTTGTCTACAATCCTGAGGAAAAGGAAACTTAGCATAGAATACTTCTGGTGCTATTGATGAAATTCTGTCAAAGAAAATATTAACCTTCGCTCTCGGAACCTCTTTGAAAATCTCAACCTGACGGTTCATATTCTTCACCCTTGGATGTTCCATATCCTGCGAAACAATCCATGAATAAGGTGTTTCTCTCACTTTAGCCTTACTTTTCGGTTTTGCCCACTCCATTCTAGTAATCTCATTGAACTTCTCTATACGTTGTGCTTCATCCATATGCATATAGATATCACCTTGAGACCATCTGTCCATATCATTGAAGTGTACTACCATGAAGTCGGCAAGCCCTTCCGTAAACAACGGTTCATCCATACCTTTCCAGCGTGCAGATGTCACCCAACCGTTCTTATCAAAAAATAACTCCGGCAAATCTATTTTCTTATCAATAATCTCTACCTCCGAGGTATCAAGTGCAAAACGAGTAAACGAATTAGCCGGCATATCAGATACCCAAAACCATGCCTCAGTTCCTCCGGGAATCGCCTCACGACTAGTATTAAGATTCTCATCAACTACCCAGCGCCAAACATAATCTCCCTCTTTAAACAAAGGATATGACTTTCCATTCTCCAAGTTTCGTACAGATTTATAGTCTACCTCCCTAAAACCGGTAACATCCAGTTTAACCCATCCTGTATAAGATGCATTTGCCGCATTAACAACATACAAACCAGCATCTGCCTGCGCGAACTTATTACGTGCCAGTTGTGCCAGTAAATATTTTCCCCGCTCCCACGGACGATAAGCAAAACCATTCTTTTCATTCAGCTGTCCTTGCGTATATAAACTATAAGGCTGTCTCTTATACACATCTCCGAGCCCACGAGACCGTACTAGATCTCG
>ENA-UAJR01000233-UAJR01000233.1-human-gut-metagenome-genome-assembly--contig:-NODE-233-length-17034-cov-14.028211_pt1 | contig 17034 bp, 7 predicted proteins | sample MGYA00244432_ERZ654421 | MGnify/ENA primary metagenome ERZ654421 (study PRJEB26926, sample SAMN06165047) | human gut metagenome | biome: ENVO:00009003; feature: ENVO:2100002; material: ENVO:00002003... | reverse complement strand
GATTTACTGTAGAACGAAAGATACTGCTGAACGGACAATGCACGCAGTTATACAGTGGTTAAGAGAAAGGCTGAAACTGGAAATCTCAGAAAAGAAAACAAGGATTATCAATGTCAGAAATCATTACTCAGACTTCCTTGGGTTCAAGATGAAAGTTCACAGGAAAGGCAACAAGCTGGTGGTAATTTCATACATCGCTGATAAGAATTTTGACCACAAGCGCCAGAAGCTGAAAACACAGGCAAAACGGATTGTCCATCCCCGAAAAATCTATGGAGAACAGGGTGAAATCAGGCTCTATAACAGTATGGTCACAGGAATGCAGAATTATTACTGCATTGCCACCCATATCAACCATGATTGCGCAATACTAAATCGTGCAGTTATGACACTGCTCACAAATAGGCTTAGTACCCGTAACGGGAATCGATTGGTTAAAACCGGACGGGAATTGACTGAGTTTGAAAGAAGCCGATTTGGAAAATCCAAAATGATGCGATATGTTGCAGGCACAAATGAGCCAGTATATCCTATTGGCTACACGCAACACAAGAATCCTTTATTCCGTAAAAAAACATGGAATTACTACACTCCAGAGGGGCGGGAAGGCATTCACAATAACCTACGAATCAATATGGCCATTCTGCTCTCGCTTATGCGGAAGCCACCCTATGGCTATAGCGCGGAATATGCAGATAACAGAATATCACTATTCTCTGCTCAATGGGGAAAATGTGCTGTTACCGGTGAAGAATTCTCAAGTACACATGAGATTCACTGTCATCACAAACTGCCCCGGTATCTTGGAGGCGATGATTCCTATGGGAATCTTATTTTAGTGAAGGATTCTGTACACAAGTTGATTCATGCCATCAATGCAGATACAATCGCAAAATATTTGGAACTCCTACAGCTTGACAAGAGCCAGCTCAAAAAGGTAAATACGCTCCGTGAGTTGGCGTCTCTGCCGTTAATCTAATCTCTCACTAATCAACACAACACAGTATTTCTATGACAGGTTTGATTGTTTAGACAACGAAATCTACTAACCGATGGAACGCCGTGTGCGGTGAAAGTCGCATGCACGGTGTGAAGTGGGGGAAAAGCCTGAGATGATATCAGGGGCTTACCTATCACTATAAAACTCTGACTTTATCCTGATGCTCAACCAGGCATCCGGTGACAGACAGATCCTTGCAAAACAGCTCAACATTTCCCCACACCAGCTTTCTTATGTAACGAACAGCGGGGAAGGTGAGGGACTGGTCTTTTATGGCAGCACCATTATCCCGTTCAAGGATAAGTTTGATAATTCCCTGATGTTGTATGCCCTGATGACTTCCAAGCCGGACGAGGTGGAGAAACGGAAGAAACTTGGTATCGGAGAACGGGACGATTAAAGAAATAAACGAAACAAAATAAAACAGAGTAGAGGATGAGCCGGGAGATACTTCCGGCAATTTTTCTGCCCGGAAATCATGGAGGATTACAAGATGGAAGATTACAGAAACATGGAGAGATGCAGCGGTGAGCCTTGCTGCGTATTTGCAGAAAGAATCTGTGCAGACAATGAAAAGGAGATTTTGAAAATGGAAAAGGACAGAAAGGAAAAAGTAATGGCTGATGAGATGGTGGATGACCTTATCTATCTGGCAGAACTGATTGACTTTACGGGAATTGTATCTTGTCTGGCTGTAAGGGGGACTTTAAGTGAGCGAATGACAGACAAGCTGACGGATTCCATTGCAGGGATGGCAGATGAAGTGTTGGAAAAATGGGAGGACTATCAGGATAAGACAGAATAACCGGTACAAAACAGTAAAGGGGATGGTCAAAGTTGCAGGAGCATGAGTATAAGGCGAGAGATAAAACCGTCCAGAAGATGAGCCGGGATGGTCTGCGGGAAGAAAACCTCCGGAACAAGGAAGAAAAAAGGATCACCGGACGGGATACGGATACCGAGATTTCCCGCAGTGAGAAGAAAGAGGAACTGGATTTTAGTAAACGCAGACATGAACGGCTTAAAGAAGAACGGGAGATGGAGCAGCCGGAGCAGAGTTCCAGAAAACCCAGATATAGCAGGGAACATGTATCCGACCAGGATATAAACTCAGATATGGGTGAAGAGGTAGAAATAGAGGGAGATATTTCCGTTGAAAATGGAGAAAATCCCAAATCTGCCTTTCGCACAGAGAGTATCCGTGGACAGCCAAGAGAGGAACGGGCATATCTGGAGACAGTTGCAGACAGCCGGGATCTTCGGAAGAAAAAGATGGTCAGGGATTATGCTGCAAAGGAAAGAAGGAAGGAAAAGGAGACTTCCAGAGAAGAAAAAGCAGCCAAAAGAGAATCTGCCCGTTACCGGGAAACTTCCGAAGTGATGGAAGATTCCCTGGATAAGTTCCACGAGGAGATCAAAGGCAAGTCCAAAAGGGAACGGGTGCTGAAGGAACAGCGGAAAAAAGTTTCCCGTCTGTCTTTTGGTGATGAGGGTGACGGCATGGTACATGGTGCCGGGATCGGTATCCGGAATCCGGCATCGGCAGTCAAAGATGCGGCAGTCACAGCAGCACACTGGAAAACGCACGAAGAAGAGGATGAAAATGCGGCAGTGGAAGGGGCACACCGGGCAGAGCTTGTCGGGGAAAGCCTTGCAAGGAAATCCATCTACATGCGGGAACGGCTGAAAGGGCGAAGGGAAGAATCTCGGAGATTAAAAGAAAGCGTCCTGGATGAAGCAGAAAGGAGCAGGCTGATATTTGAGACTGCCTATGGAAATGAAGCGAAGGACGCAGTGAAAAGAGAAGCAGAGAAGAAAAAGAAATCTGCCCTGCAGAAACTCTTTCAGAAGAAGCGTTACCAGAAGCAGTATCAGGCAGCCAGACAGAGTAAAAAAGTAAAGGATGCAGCGATCACTTCCGCACAGAAGTTTACGGAAAAAGCGAAAGATGCCGTCAAGATGGTGGCGGCACAGAACCGGGGGATTTTTGCCACGGTAGCTGTTTTTGCTCTGATCTTTGTGCTGATCGCAGCCAGTTTTACCAGCTGTACGGCATCTTTGCAGGGAGCTTCTTCAGCAATCATCTCTACCAGCTATTCCAGTACGGATGAAGATATTTATGCCGCTGAAAATGCGTACCGTGCCTTGGAAGAAGCACTGAATACACAGATCAATCAGATGGAATCCACCCATCCGGATTATGACGAATACCGGTACCAGATTGATGAGATCGGTCATAACCCATATCAGTTGATCTCTTATCTTACGGTAAAATACGGCGGCTTCACTTACGATGAAGTGGCAGAGGAGATTAAGGAGATCTTCCGACAGCAGTATGGAATCACCACAGACTCTACCAGAGAAACAGTTACAGAAACCAAGACTGTCCGGGTAGGGGAGTCCTTGGGACTGGTTGTGACAAGTGGGTACTGTAACTGCCCGATCTGCTGTGGCCAGTGGAGTGGCGGACCGACAGCCAGTGGGGCAATGCCGACAGCAAACCATACGATTGCCGTGGATGCGGCGAATCCATTTGTGCCGATCGGAACCCATGTAGTCATGAACGGTGTGGAATATGTAGTAGAAGATACCGGAGCGTTCGCAAGATATGGGGTACAGTTCGATGTTTACTATGACAATCATGCGGCGGCATCCGCACATGGACACCAGACATGGGAAGCCTACATAGCAGACAGCAATGGAAACCAGGAAGTGCAGGTCACGACTACAAAAGAGGTGAACCGTCTGGATGTGACGATGACAAACCACAGCCTGGATGCCGTGTTAAGGAGCCGTATGACAGAGGAAGAACAGGAACGCTACGATGCGTATAACAAATATTATGGCAACCGTGATTATCTGTTTGATCTAAACAGCATACCCACCGGAAGCAGTGGATTTGGTTACGACATACCGGCAGATGCTTTATCTGATCCACAGTTTGCAAAAATGATACAGGAAGCAGAAAAATATCTGGGTGTTCCATATGTATGGGGCGGTTATTCCCCAAGTGGTTTTGACTGTTCCGGCTTTGTAAGCTGGGTTATCAATAACTGTGGAAATGGATGGAATGTCGGAAGATGTACTGCCGATGAGCTGCGGTCACACTGTTCGCAGGTATCACCATCGGAGGCAAAACCGGGAGATCTGATCTTCTTCCAGGGAACCTATGACACACCGGGAGCAAGCCATGTGGGAATCTATGTCGGCAATAACATGATGATTCACTGTGGCAAGCCTGTCCAGTATACCAGCATTGCAAGTGCTTACTGGCAGGAACATTTTATGGCGTTTGGTCGTCTGCATTAGAGGAGGTGACAGGGCAGATGAACATGAAATTAAAAAAACTTCTGGATGATATTCAGAAAACGGAGGATAAGATTGCTGAATTACAGGAACACCTGAAGCGGCAGAATACATTGAGACAGCAGATGGAAGATATAGAGATCGTTAAGTCGTTCCGTTCCATGAAGCTGGACAGCCGCAGCCTGCTTGTCCTGCTTGACGGGATTCAGAAAGGAACCGTTACGATCCAGATGGATGAGGATGGCGGTATTACGGTGGAGGATGCAAAAGCTCCGCAGAAAAAGGAAAACAACGCAGAAGTTCATAGACCATCTGTTGGTCAGATGACAGAAAGAGAGGTTTTAGACGATGAGGAATAAAGTGGTAAAGAAACTGCTTATGATTGCCATGGCAGTCACCATGATCTCCGGGACATCCATTGCTACGGTTTACGCAAATGCAAACCCACCGGCGGAGGAGACAACGACACAGGTAGTAGAAGAAACGGCAACAGAATCAACAGAAGATACGGAGAAGAAAGAGGATACCGGAAGGGTCACCGGGGAAGGGGATAATTCGGCTTTTTCTACTCCGGGAAATGCCCAGCTGGTGGATGATAAGGAAAATGATGATACGAAACAGTTCCTTACCATCCAGACCAAGAAGGGAAATACATTTTATATGGTCATTGACCGTTCCAGCAATACAGAAAACGTGTACATGATGTCCCTGGTCGATGAGAATGACCTGGCAGAATTTCTGGATGAGACAGAAAAGAGCAAAGAAACCGAAGAATCAACCGTAGTGATTCCGGAAACCACACCGGAAACTACCCCGGCAGCAGAGGAGGAAACCGAAGTGAAGAAAGAAGAAAAGACAGGAATGAATGTAAAAGGACTTGGAGCAATCGTACTTGCAGTGATTCTTGGAGTGGCAGGGATTGCCGTTTATAAAAAGCATGGACGTGGCAAAGAGGAGGACTATGTAAGCGAACAGCTGGAGTTCTCTGACGGACCGTATGTAAATGAAGAAGAGGATGAGGAAGAAGAATAAACTTCCATCTCCAAAGAAGCAACCAAAATAAGGACAGGGGCAGCCAGAGCAGTTTGGCTGCCCTTTTTTCAGAAAGGACAAAAAAGCGTATGTCAAAATTTTTAGTGATCGCAGAGAAACCAAGTGTGGCACAGAGTTATGCCAAAAACCTGTCAGCTTATAAGAAAGAGGACGGATATTTAGAAGGGGAGAGCTGTATTGTCAGCTGGTGCCTTGGGCATCTGGCAGAGTATGCACAGCCGGAGGAATACGATTCCAAATATGAGAAGTGGCAGTTTGAAGATCTTCCGATTCTCCCGCAGGTCTGGAAGTTGAAAGTTTCCAGAGATAAGAAGAAACAGTTTGATGTGTTAAAAAGCCTGATGAACCGGACAGATGTGGACTATCTGGTAAATGGATGTGATGCAGGAAGGGAAGGGGAACTGATCTTCCAGAGAGTGTATGACCTTGCCGGATGCAGGAAACCGGTGAAGCGTTTATGGATCAGTTCCATGGAAGATACGGCAATCCGGACAGGGTTTCAGACAATGAAAGGAGCAGAGGAATACCGGAATCTCTGCATGGCTGCGGTATGCAGGGCACAGGCAGACTGGCTGATCGGCATGAATGGAACCAGGGCATATACGACTTGTTATTTTAAACGTCTGGTTGTGGGCAGGGTGCAGACGCCGACGCTTGCCATGCTTGCGGAACGTCAGGATAAGATTGAGCATTTTCAGAAAGAAGCCTTTTATAAAGTGGCACTGACAGACGGAAGGCTTACGGTAGTTTCTGAAAATATTGCAAATGAGGAAGCTGCCGATCTCCTTGCTTCCTTATGTATGGGTTCGGAAGCAGTGATTACACAGGTAAAGAGGGAACGAAAGAAAGCATTTCCTCCCAAACTTTATGATCTGACCAGCCTGCAAAGGGAAGCAAACCGTTACTTTGGCTATACGGCAAAGAAAACACTGGATATGCTGCAGGAATTATATGAAGAAAAGCTGGTCACTTATCCAAGAACGGACAGCCAGTTCGTGACGGAGGATATGAGGGATACCGTAGAGGAACTGGTAGGGAAAATGCCAGTCTTACTTCCGTTCCTGGATTATGGACAGCTGGGGCATAACATCACCAGGGTAATTAACAATGCAAAAGTATCCGACCATCATGCGATTCTTCCAACCAAAGAAGCCGTAGAAAAAGGAATCTCTGATCTGCCAGCGGACAAAAAGAACCTGATGATGCTGGTCTGCCAGCAGCTGGTGCAGGCAACCGGGGAAGAGTATCAGTATGAGCAGACGGATATTATGGTCAAATGTCAGGGACATGATTTTACTGCCAGAGGAAAAGTGCCGGTGCAGATGGGATTTAAAGCGGCGGGGAATGCCTTTAAGAACCAGTGCGTGAAAGCCAAGCCGGAAGAAGAAACGGAAAAAGAAACTTCCATCCCATATGGATATGAAGAAGGAATGACGCTTTCTCCGGTAAAGGCAGAAAAGACAGTGCATTTTACTTCCCCGCCAAAACCATTCAATGAAGATACCCTCCTTGCCGCTATGGAAACCGCAGGGAATAAAGACTTTGATTCGGAGACAGAGAAGAAAGGACTGGGGACTCCGGCAACCAGGGCAGGTATCATTGAAAAACTGGTTTCTTCCGGCTATGCAGTCAGAAAAGGAAAGCAGATCTTGCCAAGCACAGAGGGCAGGGAACTGGTGAATGTCATGCCGGCTTATCTGAAATCTGCCGCAATGACTGCCGAATGGGAAAATCAGCTTTTAATGATGGAAAAAGGGCAGATCACCGATACACAGTTTATGGGTGAGATCACTTCTTTAGTCGATAAGATTCTTTCTGTGTGCAGGGAAATACCGGAAACGGAAAGGAGAAGGTTCCAGAAAGCAAGGGAAGTGATCGGTAAGTGTCCGGTCTGCGGCTCTGATGTCTACGAAGGAAAGCAAAATTTTTACTGCTCCAACAGGCAGTGTGATTTTGCCCTTTGGAAAGAAAACCGTTTCTTAGGAAGCATGGAGAAAACACTGGATAAAAAGATGGCAGTGGAGCTTCTTGATAAAGCCTGCACCCATGTAAAAGGGCTGTATTCCAGAAAAAAAGATATAAAGTTTGACGCAGATCTTTTACTGACACTGGAGGACGGAAAGCCAAGGTTCCATCTGGAATTTCCAAAGAAGAAAAAGAAATAAGGCAAGGAGGTAGGCAGTATGTCGAAATTACAGGACATCCGGGAACTGGCACAGGAACATGCGACATTGGTGAGCAGTTCGCCAAGGGACTGGATGGGTTATATGGATACCGCAGCGAGACTATACCGGTATCCTTTTACAGACCAGTTACTGATCCACGCACAGCATCCACAGGCAACCGCCTGTGCGTCCCTGGAACTGTGGAATGAGAAAATGTTCCGCTGGGTAAACCGGGGAGCTAGGGGAATCGCCCTGCTTGACGAGAATGGTCATAATACCAGACTCCGGTATGTGTTTGATATTTCAGATACGCACATGGTGGCAGGCGGAAGAAGCCCTTACCTGTGGCAGATGCAGGAACATCAGCAGGAAGAGATCCTTACCCATCTGGCAGAAGCGTATGGTCTGGAAGAAAAAGATACAGGGACTTTATCGGATGCGTTGATGGCGGTTGCAAGGGAAATGGTCGCAGACAGTCTGGAAGAATATCTGGACGGCTTGAAATATGCAGCGGAAGGAACGTATCTAGAAGATCTGGATGAAGTTACGATCCGCAGTGATTTCCGCCAGCTTGCAACGGACAGTGTATATTACATGCTTTGCAGACGGTGTGGTCTGGAACCGATGGAGCTTCTGGAAGAAGAGGATTTTATGCATATTACCGATTATAACCGGCTGTCTGTACTGACCTTTCTTGGAAATGCAGCAAGCCAGATCAGTGAGAGTGTTCTGATTGACATTGGAAGGACGGTACATAAAATTTCTCTGGAAGAAGCCAGAAAAGAGGTTGAAATTTCCAGTGAAAGGAATTATAATAACTTCAACACGTTAATGCGTGAAAATAAAAATCAGGACGTAGAAAACAACAAAGAAGAAAATATCGAGAATGAAGGAGGAACCGACTATGGAACTGACATATCATCGCAAGGGGGATTACCTGTTTCCGAACCTGACCGTAGAGGAGGAAGAAGTGACGATAGGGAAATACGGGATGCTTCGGAGGAGATTCCTGAAGGAACACAAGAACAGCCTGTATCAGAGCCTGTTCCTGACAGGAAAGCTGAACAGCCATCTGGCAGAAATCGAGAAGGCAGCACAGGAGAGGATGGACAGCCAGATGGAGAAATTGCTGAAGAACCATCCGGCACCGGACAAGGAAGCAGACCCGATGGCCTGGACAGCACATATGAACGCACTGATGGCAACAGCGGAAGAGAGCATCTTGACGGAATTGGTATACAGCTAGTTGAAGATACAAGAGAAGATGGACTGAGTAAAGCAGAGGAAGAAATTGCCTCTGCTTTGTCTTTGCCCGAATATCCAACTGCAAATGAACAAAGACGGCAGATCGAGGAAAGGGCAGCAGCCCTTTATGCCGGAGAAATCCCGATTCCAGAAAGCGTTATCGATGATATTTTACGGACAGGAGGAAACCGGGCGGGCAGTCAACTTCGTATCATCTATAATTTTATGAGCGAACAGGCCCCGGAGGAATATACGGAGTTTGTGAAGCGTGAATACCGCAAAGGTGGAAAAGGCTTTCAGATTGATGGAAGTGAATATTCGGTCTGGTTTGATGAAACCGGGATGCAGATCGTAGTGGGGCATACGGTCACAGACCAGATTTTAGATAAGGCATTTTTATCATGGGAAGATGTCAGCGGACGTATCCATCAGCTTTTAGACCAGGGTGAATATGCACCGCAGTCTGTATTGGATGCAGCAAGAAACAATGCAGTAAAAGAACATGCACAGGCTCTTGCCTATATGAAAGGGGATATGGCAGAAGGGGTAGCCGAGATTGTTTTTGATGAGGAGGATTTACCACATCTTCACAGTATCTATCCGGAGATCACGGATTATCTGGAAGAAAAGCTGGAAGATCCACAGTGGCTTTCGGAACTGAATGAAAGACTGGATGCACTGGCAGAAGCCTATGAAGAAAATCATTCTATTATGCGTTTCCATCATTATAATCCTATAAATATCTCAAAGCAGTTTCAGAAGTTTGCGGATGAGGTGATTCCTTATCAGGCTAGGGATGGCTTTGCCTGGAAAGAACATCCGATGTTCATTACACAGGATGAGATTGATGCTTATCTTGCAGGAGGTGGAGCGTATTCGCAGGGCAGGCTTAGGACGTATTCCTTTTATCTGCTGCATGAAGATGAAAGATCGAGGACAGGTTTTATCAAGGAACAGTATGGGATCGGTGGAAGCAGTCATGCACTGTCTGGTGCCGATGATTCACACGCAAACTATGATGGAAAAGGATTATTTCTTGCAAGAGGTGCTTATGGGAATCCATATACGTCAATTTTATTATCCTGGAATAAAGTTGCAAATAGAGTAGCTTATCTGATAAAGAATGACCAGTTCTTGCAGGCAGAAGATTATGCTCGTATGCCGGAATATGAACGGGAGCAGATGGCAAATAAGGTACTCCGTTTTTATGACCGTCTTCCGGAAGAGATGGACAGACCATTTACGGAGGACTTCTTCTGGGAAAAACCAAGAAAAGAAATGATGGCAGTTTTAGAGAATCCAGAGCAGACAGAAGAACTGTTACAGAATATGGATGCAGCATTGGCAGCTCTTCCATTGGATTTTGAAGCGTATGGGACAAACTATCAGCAAAAAACAGAACTTCTTTCGGAACTTCATCAGTATGCAGAAGGAACCTATACGATATTCCCGACACCAGAAGCAGAACCATTCTTTACAGAACCGTCAGGGCACCAGATGACCATGTTTGATTTCTTGGATACGAAGGCAGTGGCAGAACCGACCGTAGTCGATATGTCAGATGTGGAGGAAATAGAAGAGGAAGAGGTTACTGCCGAAGAATCTATTCTGGAAAGTCAGGAACAGGAAACAACGAAAGATTCTGAGGGACAGGAACCAACTGAACCAGAAGAAGAGACAACAGCTAAAACCGCAGAAGAACTGGCAGAGTCCTGGGATGAGGGTGTTTTTGAGTATCAGGGGTATCACTTTGAAGCAGTAGGGGTATTGCCGGAAGGACTAGAGGGAAAAGATCTGGTTGCACAGACCCGTTCCAATACAGAACTTCATCTGTCGACCTATCATACAGAAGATTTCCCTAAATATTCGTATGATGAGTTTTATGCAGTCAGCAATGCACCAACTGCCGATGTGTTCCGGTGCCTGGAAACCGGACGCAATTATATTCCCGGAGAAAATGAACTGTTTGGATATGAAGGAGAATTCCAGCCATATTTGAAACCGGAAGCAGAAAAGATTGTAACAGAACCGCATAACTTTCGGATTCAGGATAATGACCTTGGAGCAGGCGGTCCGAAAGCAAAGTATAAAGCAAATATGGAAGCCATCCATTTGTTACAGACTTTGGAGAAAGAAGAACGTCTGGCAACACCCGAAGAACAGGAAATCTTATCCCGTTATGTTGGCTGGGGTGGTATCCCACAGGCATTTGAGGAGAGTAACAGCAGCTGGGCGAATGAGTATCTGGAATTAAAGAATACTTTATCGCCGGAAGAATACAGTGCAGCAAGGGCATCGACCTTAAATGCTTTTTATACGTCCCCGACCGTGATCCGAAGTATGTATGAAGTACTGGAAAATATGGGACTGAAACAGGGAAATATTCTGGAGCCGTCCTGTGGTGTCGGTAACTTTATGGGACTGATCCCGGAGAGTATGGGCAAAGCCAATATGTACGGTGTGGAACTCGACCCGGTTTCGGGAAGAATCGCAAAACAGCTTTACCAGAAAAACAAGATTGCAGTACAGGGATTTGAGGAAACCAGTTATCCGGACAGCTTTTTTGACTGTGTGATAGGCAATGTTCCATTTGGGGCGTATCAGGTCAGTGACCGCAGATATGACCGGCATCATTTTATGATCCATGATTATTTTATTGCAAAATCCCTTGATCTGGTCCGTCCGGGCGGTGTAGTTGCAGTGGTAACTTCCAGTGGAACGATGGATAAGCAGAACCCGGCAGTGAGACAGTATATCGCAAACCGGGCAGAACTGCTTGGAGCCATCCGATTACCGAATAATGCGTTCCAGAGAAATGCCAATACCAGCGTTGTTTCTGATATTCTGTTTTTCCAGAAAAGGGACAGGGCATCCATTGAGGAACTGGAATGGTTAAATTTAAAGGAAACACCAGAAGGCTATTCAGTCAATGCTTATTTTGCAGAGCATCCGGAAATGGTGCTTGGTGAGTTTACTACAGAAAGTACCCAGTATGGAAAGCAGGAAGTGACCGTAAAACCAAAAGAAGGAATTACCTTAGAAGAACAATTAAAAGAAGCTGTCCAGAATATCCATGGCACGATCACGGAACTGGAACTTTCGGATACAGAGCTGGAGGAGGATGTTGTCTTTATACCGGCAGACCCGGAGGTAAAGAATTTCAGTTTTACCGTAGTGAATGAGGAAGTCTATTACCGGGAAAATTCTGTGATGAACTGCATGGAGCTTCCGGCAATGACAGCGGAACGTGTCAAAGGGATGGTGAAGATCCGTGATGTTACGAATGAACTGATCCGGTGTCAGATGGAAGAGGGAAGCGATGAGCAGATCACAAAGCTGCAGGAAAAACTCAATGAAGAATATGATATCTTTACAGCAAAATATGGTCTTATCAGCAGCAATGCCAATAAGAGGGCATTTAGTCAGGACAGCAGCTATTGTCTTTTGACTTCTCTGGAATTTCTGGATGATAAGGGAGAACTGAAACGGAAAGCGGATATTTTTACCAAAAGGACGATCCGCAGGGCAGAAACGGTAACTTCCGTGGATACTGCCAGTGAAGCACTTGCGGTTTGCATTGGTGAGAGGGCAGGCGTTGACCTTTCCTATATGGCACAGCTTTCAGGGAAAACAGAAGAGGAGCTTACAGAAGAACTGGCAGGGGTGATCTTTAAGAATCCGATCGGTGAAAAATGGGAGCCGTCGGATGAATATCTTTCTGGAAATGTGAGGGAGAAACTGCAGATCGCAAAACAGTTTGCAGAAGATCACCCGGAATATCAGGTGAATGTGCAGTATTTGGAGCAGGTACAGCCAAAAGATCTGGATGCATCAGAGATTGAAGCAAGACTTGGGGCAACCTGGATCTCCGAGGATTACATTACACGGTTCATGGCAGAAACATTCCATACACCAAGATATTATGTAGGGAGCAAGGTCAAAGTCCAGTATGCCGAAGTGACCGGACAGTGGAATGTTATGGGAAAAAATGTGGACAGCTACGGAAATGCCCTTGTTACTTCCACATATGGAACACAGAGAGCCAATGCCTACCGCCTTTTGGAAGATGCCTTAAACCTTAGAGATACCAAGATTTATGACACGGTACAGGATGCCGATGGGGAACACCGGGAATTAAATCGGAAGGAAACGATGCTGGCACAGCAGAAGCAGGAGCTGATCAAAGAGGAATTTAAGGAGTGGATATTTAAAGACCTGCACCGACGGGAAGATCTCTGTAAAATTTATAATGAACGATTTAACAGCATCCGTCCACGGGAATATGATGGAAGCCATATTCAGTTTGTTGGCATGAATCCGGAGATTACTCTGATGCCGCATCAGAAAAACGCAGTGGCTCATGTGCTGTATGGAAATAATACGTTACTGGCTCATTGCGTAGGAGCTGGAAAGACATTCCAGATGATCGCAGCCGGTATGGAATCAAAACGGCTGGGACTCTCACAGAAGAATCTTTATGTTGTGCCAAACCATCTGACCGAGCAGTGGGGCAGTGACTTCTTACGCCTCTATCCGGGAGCAAATATTTTGGTGGCAACGAAGAAAGACTTTGAACCAGCAAACCGAAAACGGTTCTGTTCCCGTATTGCGACAGGGGATTATGATGCGGTGATTATCGGACATACACAGTTTGAGAAAATCCCTCTTTCAAGGGAACGTCAGATTGCCATGTTGGAAGATCAGATTGCAGATATTACGTTTTCCATTGAAGAAGCAGCACATCAGGCAGGGCAGAATTATACCATCAAGCAGTTGGAAAAAACAAAAAAGAGTCTGCAGGCGAGGATGAAGAAACTCAATGACCAGACCAGAAAGGATGATGTAGTAACCTTTGAGCAGTTGGGGGTAGATCGGCTGTTTGTGGATGAAAGCCATAGTTTTAAGAACCTTTTTTTGTATACAAAAATGCGGAACGTGGCGGGTATCTCACAGACGGATGCACAGAAAAGTTCGGATATGTTTATGAAATGTCGGTACATGGATGAACTGACCGGCGGCAGAGGGATCACCTTTGCTACAGGTACTCCCGTATCGAACAGTATGACAGAGCTTTACACTATCATGCGTTATCTCCAGTATGACACACTCATGCGTATGGGTATGGGACACTTTGATTCCTGGGCGGCAACGTTCGGGGAGACAGTGACCGCAATCGAATTATCACCGGAAGGAACGGGCTATCGTGCGAAAACACGGTTTGCCCGTTTTTTTAATCTTCCAGAGCTGATCTCCATTTTTAAGGAAGCTGCGGATATTCAGACATCGGATATGCTGAATCTTCCTGTACCGGAAGCAGAGTTTATCAATGAAGTCTTAAAACCAAGTGAAGAACAGCAGGAAATGGTCAGTGCCTTTTCGGAACGTGCGGAAGAAGTAAGAGCCGGTCTTGTGAATCCAACGGTGGACAACATGCTCAAGATTACCAATGACGGAAGAAAATGTGCATTGGATCAGAGGCTATTAAATGAACTCCTTCCGGATGCAGAAAAAAGCAAGGTCAATACCTGTGTGGAAAATGCTTTTCAGGTATGGGACGAGGGAAAAGCAGATCGGACAACACAGCTGATCTTCTGTGACTTGTCTACTCCAAAAGGGGATGGGACTTTCAATGTATATGATGATGTCCGAAACAAACTGGTTGCCAGGGGAATCCCGAAAGAAGAGATTGCGTTTATCCATGAATACAACACGGAGACAAAGAAAGCAGATTTGTTTGCAAAGGTACGGGCCGGGCAGGTGAGAATCCTTATGGGTTCCACTCCAAAACTCGGTGCTGGTACAAACGTACAGGACAGGCTCATTGCCCTCCATCACCTTGACTGTCCGTGGAAGCCGTCTGATCTGGAACGTGCGCCCGTAAAGGCATCATAATAAATATACCTTTGGCAAGGTATTAGGATAGTATCTTACAGTCCTATCATCAACCGATTTACCTGTGAGGGAAACTAAATATCAGGGAAAATAGCACGTCGGTAAAGCCATAAGTCAGCTAATTACCAAGCTGCGACTGAATGGGGAGATGAAAAGTTAGGTATGAGGATAAAGCCCATACTGGTTGAACGATAGTCCAAACGGTCAATGTCGGGACTATGGCGTAAGGTAATTATTATTCGCCATATCTCAGCACTTATGTTCCGCTGTTCAGGAGCGTAAGCAAAGATAGGCTGAGACGTATATGCAATAAGCATAAAAGGATGGAAGTCGTATCCGACAACCTAACAAGCCAAATCGTTAGTATGATGCTAAACGGGGATTACCTAAGTCGAAACGCTTAAAAATAAGCTATTAAGTGTAGGCTTATGAATATTCGATATGGTAACGGAGCCTTCATAGTAGTCCGAGAGTGTTAATGGCACTTACATGGCGAAGGAAGGCAGTTTATAACATTAACAATATAGAAAGGATAATGTGTGATACATTATGAGAAATCCTGAAAATGTGTTAATCAGCTTAACGAAGCACAGTAACCAAAAAGATTACAAGTACGAGCGTTTATACCGTTTGCTCTACAATGAGGAACTGTACTTAACCGCTTATCAAAACATTTATTCCAATGACGGAAGTATGACAAAAGGTACTGACAAGCAAACGGTTGACGGTATGAGTATCGAAAGAATACGGAAAATCATAGTTTCGCTCAAAGATGAAAGCTATCAGCCAAAACCTGCAAGAAGAACCTATATTCCAAAGAAGAACGGAAAAATGCGTCCACTCGGAATACCGTCCTTTGAGGATAAATTGCTTCAAGAGGTTATCAGAATGATTTTAGAAGCTATCTATGAGGGGCATTTTGAAAATACTTCTCATGGGTTCAGACCTAATAGAAGCTGTCATACGGCACTCAATGAAATTCAAAAAACTTTCACGGGTGTGAAATGGTTTATCGAAGGAGACATTAAAGGTTTTTTTGATAACATCAACCATGCTACGTTGATTGGAATTTTACGAGAACGTATCAATGACGAGAGATTTCTTCGACTGGTAAGAAAATTTCTGAATGCAGGCTATATTGAGAATTGGACTTTTCATAACACCTATTCGGGAACACCGCAGGGTGGCATTATCAGTCCTATTCTTGCAAACATTTATTTGGATAAATTTGATAAGTATGTAAATGAGTATGTCCGAAAATTTAAAAAAGGTAAAAAGCGTATGCGTACAAAAGAGTACCGCAGGAACGAAGTCGAATTAAGCAAAGCCAGAATCGCATTGAAAAATGCAAACGACGACTGTGAAAGAGAAAATGCGATTGCACGCATAAGGCAGTTGGAAAAAGAACGGGTGAATATTCCCCCAAGTGACCCTATGGATAACAATTATGCAAGGCTGGTCTATGTCAGATATGCTGATGATTGGCTGTGCGGAGTTATCGGTTCGAAAGAGGATTGTAAGAAAATAAAAGAAGATTTTAAGAATTTTCTCAAAGAACAATTACAGTTGGAGCTATCAGAAGAGAAAACGCTGATTACCAATGCCCAAAAAAGTGCGAAATTTCTCAGTTATGAAATCAGAGTACGGCATAGCAATCTAACCAAGAGAGATAAAACAGGCAAGCTCGTTCGTAATTACACGGGCAGAATTGTACTGGAAGTTTCAAGTGATACAATCAGGAAACACTTGATTGATACAGGTGCTATGAAGTTAATCTACCATAATGGAAAAGAAATTTGGAAACCCAAGGCAATATACAGATTGAAAAACTGTGATGATCTGGAAATACTCGACTACTACAACAGTATGATACGAGGTTTTTACAATTATTACTGTATAGCCAATAACAGCTCAATCATCAACAGCTACAAGTATATTATGGAATACAGTATGTACAAAACCTACGGCACAAAATACAGAACATCAATTTCAAAAGTAATCGGAAAATTCAGAGCAGGAAAAGATTTTGCTGTAAAGTTCCGTAATTCCAAAGGAGTTGAGAAAATGCGAGTGTTTTATAACGAGGGTTTTAAACGGCAGAAAAAAGCATTCCAATCTAATGCAGACTTAGTTCCAAATACAATCAAATATTTCAGCAGTACAAAGCTAATCGACAGAATAAAAGCCAGAGAATGTGAGCTATGCGGAAAAACTAATACTCCCATAGAAATTCATCATGTTCATCGGCTTAAAGATTTACAAGGTAAAACTTTTTGGGAAGCTCTTATGATAGCGAGAAATCGCAAAACAATAGCTTTGTGTAGAGAATGTCATAAGAAATTACACTGTGGACAGTTAAATTGAGTTTATAAA
>ENA-UAJR01000230-UAJR01000230.1-human-gut-metagenome-genome-assembly--contig:-NODE-230-length-17072-cov-4.124052_pt1 | contig 17072 bp, 16 predicted proteins | sample MGYA00244432_ERZ654421 | MGnify/ENA primary metagenome ERZ654421 (study PRJEB26926, sample SAMN06165047) | human gut metagenome | biome: ENVO:00009003; feature: ENVO:2100002; material: ENVO:00002003... | reverse complement strand
TACGAGATCTAGTACGGTCTCGTGGGCTCGGAGATGTGTATAAGAGACAGAACCGATGTTGCTGCTTGGTCTGTGGGTTGCCGCACAGGTTGCCGGTTCCACCAACATCAGCAACATCACCGACACCGTTTATCACTGGCCGCTGAGCCAGAGCATCCCGCTGGTACTGGCGCTTTGTGCCTGTGCGTTCGCCACCTTTATCGAAATGGGCAAACTGCCGTTCGACCTGGCGGAAGCCGAGCAGGAGCTGCAGGAAGGCCCGCTCTCTGAATACAGCGGCAGCGGCTTTGGCGTCATGAAATGGGGTATCAGCCTGAAACAGCTGGTGGTGCTGCAGATGTTCGTCGGCGTATTTATCCCGTGGGGACAGATGGAAACCTTCACCGCCGGTGGGCTGCTGCTGGCGCTGGTGATTGCCATCGTCAAACTGGTCGTCGGCGTCCTGGTTATCGCGCTGTTCGAAAACAGCATGGCCCGTCTGCGTCTTGATATTACTCCGCGCATTACCTGGACTGGGTTTGGCTTTGCATTTTTAGCGTTCGTCTCCTTGCTGGCGGCGTGATTAAAGAGAGTTTGAGCATGTCTGAAGAAAAATTAGGTCAACATTATCTCGCCGCGCTGAATGAGGCATTTCCGGGCGTCGTGCTGGACCACGCCTGGCAGACCAAAGATCAGCTGACTGTCACCGTAAAGGTGAACTATCTGCCGGAAGTGGTGGAGTTTCTCTACTACAAGCAGGGGGGCTGGCTGTCGGTGCTTTTTGGTAACGACGAACGCAAACTGAATGGTCATTACGCCGTTTATTACGTGCTGTCGATGGAGAAGGGGACTAAGTGCTGGGTAACGGTTCGCGTCGAAGTTGATGCCAACAAACCGGAGTATCCGTCCGTGACGCCGCGCGTTCCGGCGGCGGTGTGGGGCGAGCGCGAAGTGCGCGATATGTACGGTTTGATTCCGGTTGGTCTGCCGGATGAACGCCGTCTGGTGCTGCCGGATGACTGGCCGGATGAACTTTATCCGCTGCGTAAAGACAGCATGGATTATCGTCAGCGTCCGGCACCGACCACCGATGCTGAAACCTACGAGTTCATCAACGAACTGGGCGACAAGAAAAACAACGTCGTGCCGATTGGTCCGCTGCACGTCACTTCTGACGAACCGGGCCACTTCCGTCTGTTCGTCGATGGCGAAAACATTATCGACGCCGACTACCGTCTGTTCTACGTTCATCGCGGCATGGAAAAACTGGCGGAAACCCGTATGGGTTACAACGAAGTGACCTTCCTCTCTGACCGTGTGTGCGGGATCTGCGGCTTTGCCCACAGCACCGCCTACACCACGTCGGTAGAAAACGCGATGGGTATTCAGGTGCCAGAACGTGCGCAGATGATCCGCGCCATTCTGCTGGAGGTGGAACGCCTGCACTCGCATCTGCTCAACCTTGGCCTGGCCTGTCACTTTACCGGCTTCGACTCCGGCTTTATGCAGTTCTTCCGCGTGCGTGAAACCTCCATGAAAATGGCAGAGATCCTTACCGGTGCGCGTAAAACCTACGGCCTGAACTTGATCGGCGGGATTCGTCGCGATCTGCTGAAAGACGACATGATCCAGACCCGCCAGCTGGCACAACAGATGCGTCGTGAAGTGCAGGAGCTGGTGGATGTGCTGCTGAGCACTCCGAACATGGAACAGCGCACTGTCGGCATTGGTCGTCTGGACCCGGAAATCGCTCGCGACTTCAGTAACGTCGGCCCGATGGTCCGTGCCAGCGGTCACGCCCGCGATACTCGCGCCGATCACCCGTTTGTCGGTTATGGCCTGCTGCCAATGGAAGTCCACAGCGAGCAGGGCTGCGACGTTATTTCCCGTCTGAAAGTGCGTATCAACGAAGTTTATACCGCGCTGAACATGATCGACTACGGTCTGGATAACCTGCCGGGCGGTCCGCTGATGGTGGAAGGCTTTACCTACATTCCGCACCGTTTCGCGCTGGGCTTTGCCGAAGCGCCGCGCGGCGACGATATCCACTGGAGCATGACCGGCGACAACCAGAAGCTGTACCGCTGGCGCTGCCGTGCCGCGACCTACGCGAACTGGCCGACCCTGCGCTACATGCTGCGCGGTAACACCGTTTCCGATGCGCCGCTGATTATCGGTAGCCTGGACCCTTGCTACTCCTGTACCGACCGCATGACCGTGGTCGATGTGCGTAAGAAAAAGAGCAAAGTGGTGCCGTACAAAGAACTCGAGCGTTACAGCATTGAGCGTAAAAACTCGCCGCTGAAATAAGGAATCGCCATGTTTACCTTTATCAAAAAAGTCATCAAAACCGGCACGGCGACCTCGTCTTATCCGCTGGAGCCGATTGCGGTTGATAAAAACTTCCGTGGTAAGCCGGAGCAGAACCCGCAGCAGTGCATCGGCTGTGCGGCCTGCGTCAATGCCTGCCCGTCAAACGCCTTAACGGTTGAAACTGACCTCGCCAACGGTGAGCTGGCGTGGGAGTTTAATCTCGGGCGCTGCATCTTCTGTGGACGCTGCGAAGAAGTCTGCCCGACGGCAGCGATCAAACTGTCGCAAGAGTACGAACTGGCGGTGTGGAAGAAAGAAGATTTCCTGCAACAGTCCCGTTTTGTGCTGTGCAGCTGTCGCGTCTGCAATCGTCCTTTCGCCGTCCAGAAAGAGATCGACTACGCCATTGCGCTGCTTAAGCACAATGGTGACAGCCGCGCGGAAAACCACCGCGAAAGCTTTGAGACTTGCCCGGAATGTAAGCGCCAGAAATGCCTGGTGCCGTCCGACCGTATTGAACTGACTCGCCATATGAAAGAGGCCATCTGATGAGCAATTTATTAGGCCCCCGTGACGCCAACGGCATTCCGGTCCCGATGACGGTGGATGAATCCATCGCCAGCATGAAGGCGTCGTTACTGAAAAAAATCAAACGTTCTGCCTATGTTTACCGCGTGGACTGCGGCGGCTGCAACGGCTGCGAAATCGAAATTTTCGCCACTTTATCGCCGCTGTTTGATGCAGAACGCTTCGGCATTAAAGTCGTTCCTTCACCGCGTCATGCGGATATTTTACTGTTTACCGGCGCGGTCACCCGTGCAATGCGATCCCCTGCGCTGCGTGCGTGGCAGTCCGCGCCGGACCCGAAAATTTGTATCTCCTACGGTGCCTGCGGTAACAGCGGTGGTATTTTCCACGATCTCTACTGCGTGTGGGGCGGTACGGATAAAATCGTCCCGGTAGATGTCTACATTCCGGGTTGCCCGCCAACGCCTGCCGCCACGCTGTACGGCTTTGCAATGGCACTCGGCCTGCTGGAGCAGAAAATTCACGCCCGTGGCCCGGGTGAGCAGGATGAACAACCGGCTGAGATTCTGCATGGCGATATGGTGCAGCCGCTGCGCGTGAAAGTGGATCGCGAAGCACGTCGCCTGGCGGGTTATCGTTACGGTCGTCAGATTGCCGATGATTACCTTACACAGTTAGGGCAGGGCGAAGAACAGGTTGCACGCTGGCTGGAAGCGGAAAACGATCCGCGTCTGAACGAGATTGTCAGCCATCTGAATCATGTTGTTGAAGAGGCGCGTATCCGATGAGTGAAAAGGTGGTGTTCAGTCAACTGAGCCGTAAATTTATTGATGAGAACGATGCCACGCCCGCCGAGGCGCAGCAGGTGGTCTATTACAGCCTGGCGATTGGTCACCACCTTGGGGTTATCGATTGCCTGGAAGCGGCGCTCACCTGCCCATGGGATGAATATCTGGCATGGATTGCCACTCTGGAGGCGGGCAGCGAAGCCCGCCGCAAAATGGAAGGCGTACCGAAATATGGCGAGATCGTCATCGACATTAACCATGTGCCGATGCTGGCCAACGCATTCGATAAAGCCCGGGCAGCGCAAACTTCGCAGCAGAAGGAATGGAGTACAATGCTGTTAAGTATGCTGCATGATATTCATCAGGAAAACGCCATCTATTTGATGGTGAGGAGACTGCGTGACTGACGTTTTACTCTGTGTTGGCAATAGCATGATGGGCGATGATGGCGCTGGCCCGCTGCTGGCGGAAAAGTGCGCCGCCGCGCCGAAAGGTAACTGGGTGGTGATTGATGGCGGTAGTGCACCGGAAAACGACATCGTCGCCATCCGTGAACTGCGCCCTACGCGGTTACTGATTGTTGACGCTACTGATATGGGGCTAAACCCCGGCGAAATCCGCATCATCGACCCGGATGATATCGCCGAGATGTTTATGATGACTACCCATAACATGCCGCTGAACTATCTTATCGACCAGTTGAAAGAAGACATTGGCGAAGTGATTTTCCTCGGCATCCAGCCGGATATCGTCGGCTTTTACTACCCGATGACTCAGCCGATTAAAGATGCGGTAGAAACCGTTTATCAACGACTGGAAGGCTGGGAAGGGAATGGCGGCTTCGCGCAGTTAGCGGTGGAAGAAGAATAATTCTCCATCAGGGAATTCAGCGAAATGAATATCAGAACAGGGATGTGCGCTTTTTTATTGAGCTTAGTGCTGCCTGCACAGGCCACCAGCTTTACCGAATATCTGCCAATGAGTGACAGCGAATACGCGCAAAAGCGGGCGCTGAAACCTCTCCTGACCATGCCTTATGATGCCGAGCAAACCTGGCATTTTAGAAAAGTGGGCGTTGCTGGCGTGACGCTTGAAAAGATGCCAAATGATGATAGTGAATGGCAATTGAACGGTAAAGATCGCGCCGGTAAATCCTGGTCTGTGCCTGTGGGTATGCTGGCAAACATAGCGGGCAAAGGGCAACTCTATCGCGCCGATCTTGATCGTAACGGCATTCAGGATCTGGTTATCTGGTTACCAAGTACCGGTAATGGTCTGGCTCCTTATGCACATTTAATTCTTATGACGTTCACGCGCGAAGGCCGTCCCTGTGTCTTTGAACCCAGGGGATTCTACACCGCAAGCAAAACTGGCGTAGATGATTTGCTGGATTTGCAAGGCAATGGTCACACGCAATTGCTGGATATGCAGTTTAATTCTGGTTACTGGATAACCAGTCTGTATCAGGTAAAAGACGCCAAATGGCAGCGTGTTCACGGCTGGTTTGGCAAGTTAAGCTATCCCGCGCTCACGCGTTTTACTTATACCCCCAACCGTAAACTCGTCCTCAAACCCATCGCCGGGCGCGACCCGCAAACGGAAGATCTGGCGCAGACGCAGCGTTGCTTGATAAAGGGGGATGTGCTTGAGGGGTGAACCAGAACTGACTTTTTGCAGAGTGGCTATGAGGATTTTGGGGGTAATTATATCGCGCACAAGTGTTTACATATTGTGAACTTGGATTTGATGAGCTATAGTTTCCGAACACATAAGGATAGAACATCGCAGATGTGGCTGTTTACTTACTATAAGGAAGTTAAAACTTAAAAATGCACATCATTTCTAAAGCGCCATTTGAAGAGTCTGCGCGTAAATATCCTAACGACGCTCTGGCTCTTCAGGCATTGTATCGGGTTATTAAGGAAACGGATTTTTCTACACCAGAAGAAATGCGAACGGCGTTTCCCAACCTCGACAATTTTAGATATCGCAACAAATGGTACGTTCTGGATGTCGGCGGGAACAATCTTAGGGTTATTGCCTACATAAACTTTGTTAATAAGCGGTTCTTTGTGAAGCACATAACGAATCACGCAGAGTATGACAAACTGACACGTTACTACAGAGAGAACAAAGAATGACTGCTAATGCTGCACGCGCTGTTAAAGCAACAAGAGAACTGGTCAATGCAGTCCCCTTTCTGGGAGGCAGTGACTCAGAAGATGATTATCGTGAAGCACTGGAACTGGTCGAATATTTGATTGAAGAAGATGACACCAATCCACTTATCGACTTTCTGGCGAGCCGCATTGCAGAGTATGAAAACAACAACGAAAAGTTTGCAGAGTTCGACAAAGCCGTTGCGGCAATGCCGGTTGGCGTGGCGTTACTTCGCACGTTGATTGATCAACATAATCTGACCTATGCGGATTTGAAGAACGAAATCGGCTCTAAATCCCTGGTCAGTCAGATTTTGTCTGGACAACGATCCCTGACGATATCCCACATTAAGGCACTTTCAGCCCGATTTGGCGTTAAGCCGGAATGGTTTCTTTGATTTTGACTGATGCCAAACCCCAGATTGCCCGATGCGCTGCGCTTATCGGGCCTTCATGGTTCGTGCGACATGTAGGCCGGATAAGGCGTTCACGCCGCATCCGGCACTGTTACCTACTCTAAATCTTCCCCATTACTGGCAATCACTTTTTTATACCACCAGAATGATTTCTTACGCGTGCGCGTCAGCGTACCGTTGCCTGCGTCGTCACGGTCAACAAAGACAAAGCCGTAGCGTTTGCTCATTTCACCCGTAGAGGCGGAAACTAAATCAATACAGCCCCATGTGGTGTAGCCCATCAGCGGAATGCCGTCTGCAATCGCTTCGCCCATTGCGCGGATATGTTCGCGTAAGTAGCTGATGCGATAGTCGTCGTTAATCTCGCCATTGGCAGCAAATTCATCTTTTGCGCCCAGGCCGTTTTCCACCAGAAACAGCGGCTTCTGATAACGATCGTACATCATATTCATGGTGATACGCAGACCGAGTGGATCAATTCCCCAGCCCCAGTCGCTCACCTGTAGATACGGATTACGCAGCGATTTCACCACGTTCGCCGCACTGCTGTTGTTGGCGTTCATCTCCGCCGAGGCGCAGCGCGAGGCGTAATAGCTGAAAGAGACAAAATCGACGGTGTTTTTCAGGATTTCATCATCGCCCGGTGCTTTGTTGATGGTTACCCCTTTTTCGCGGAATACGCGGGCAGAGTAAGCCGGATACGTGCCCCGCGCCTGCACATCGATAAAAAACAGGTTTTCCCGGTCTTTCTCCAGCGCCGCCCAGACATCTTCCGGCTTGCAACTGTAAGGGTAGAAGTTACCGCCCGCCAGCATACAGCCCACCTGATTTTGCGGGTTAACCTCATGGGCGATTTTGGTGGCTAGCGCACTGGCAACCAGCTGGTGATGCGCGGCCTGATATTTCACCTGATCCTGATTTTCACCTTCTTCAAACACCAGACCCGCGCCGGAGAACGGGCTATGCAACATAATGTTGATTTCATTGAAGGTTAGCCAGTATTTCACCAGACCATCAAATGCTTCAAAGCAGGTTCTGGCGTAGCGGCTGAAAAACTCCACCAGCTTGCGGTTACGCCAGGAGCCATATTCGGTGACCAGATGCATCGGCACATCGAAGTGGCACAACGTGACCAGCGGTTCGATACCGTACTTTTTACACTCTTCAAAGACAGAACGATAAAAAGCAATGCCCTGCTGATTGGGCGTGATTTCATCGCCCTGCGGAAAGAGACGGCTCCAGGCAATTGAGGTACGGAAAACCTTGAATCCCATCTCTGCCATCAGGGCGATATCTTCTTTATAACGATGATAAAAATCCGTCGCCTCATGGCTGGGATAAAACTCGTCATCTCGCAACTGAAAACGTTTTTCCAGCCCCAGTTTCACCGCCATTCGATGCTCGCCGTGTGGGATCATATCGACAGTCGTCAGACCTTTGTCACCTTCACGGAACGCACCTTCAGACTGGTTGGCGGCAAGCGCGCCGCCCCATAAAAAACTTTCTGGAAATACTGACATTTTCATCCTCAATTAAGACTTACTTCTTTGGCGACGGTCGGTTGTACGCTCTGATACTTTCGCGCCTGGGCAGCCGCTTCCTCAACAGGAATATCCTCAAAGCCGAGCAACAGTGTGAGGATAAACGACAGCACCACCGCCAGCGCCATGACCGCGAACACCCAGACGATGCTCATTGGATTCGCCGGATCGAAGAACTGCACGCTGGTAAATAGCCCCGGCGCTGCCATTGAGTGGCTGGCAAGCCCCGCCATACCGGCAACCGCGCCGCAAATAAAACCGCTGATAAGACTGGCGATAAGCGGACGTTTCAGGCGGATCGCCACGCCATATAACGCCGGTTCGGAAATCCCCGCCATAATGGCTGATGCCGCCGCAGCCAGCGCCGTCTGACGCAGTTCCGGGTTTTTCGTTTTCCACGCCACTGCCAGTGATGAACCGCCCAGCGACAGGTTAGCGCCGATCTCTGACGGCATGACCATCCCTTCTTTGCCGGTTTCGGCAATGGTCTGAATGATGGTTGGCGTAAAGACGCGGTGCATCCCGGTCATTACCAGCAGAGGCCACAGCGCGCCCATAATGGCGACTGAAAGCCAGCCCAGATAACCATGAATGGTGTAAACCAGCGCCGAAATGGCGCTACCGATCCAGATACCAATCGGGCCAATCAGCAGGATTGCCAGCGGTGCGGCAATCAACACAATCAGCATTGGTTTGAGGAAGTTTTTGGTCACCGCCGGTGTAATGCGATCCACCCAGCGTTCGATATATGACAGGCACCAGGTCATCACTAGCGCCGGGATCACCGTGTAGGTATATTTCACCGCGGTGACCGGGATCAGGGCAAATTCGACATGTTCACCCTGGGCCGCTTTCGCCATCAGTTCAATAAAACTCGGATGTACCAGCACACCCGCGGTGGCAATCGCCAGCGACATATTGGTTTTAAATTTGATGGCGGCAGATGCCGCGACCATCAGCGGCAGGAAGAAGAAAGCACCGTCACCAATCACATTCAGAATGGTTAAGGTCGGCGATCCTTTTGTCAGCACGCCGCTCATCTCGAGGATCATCGCCAGCAGTTTGACCATCGATCCGCCGATAATCGCCGGGATCAGCGGTGACATGGTGCCGATCAGCGCATCGAGGATCCCCGCACCAATGCGACGCAGCGTGAGTTTGGGTTTACCCACGGGCTGTGCGGGCTGCATATCTCCCGGCAGCAGGCTGACGACTTCCTGAAAGGTTTGTGAAACGGTATTGCCGATAATCACCTGACACTGGTTGTCACTACGTACCACGCCGAGCACGCCGGGGATGGTTTTTAACGTCGGGCTGTCGATAAGCTGGTCATCTTTGATAACAAAGCGCAAACGCGTCATACAGTGCGTGACCGCCGAGATGTTATCAACGCCGCCCAGTGCCGCTATCACCGAGCGTGCCAGCGCCGCATAATTTTTGGCCATCGGATTTTATCCTGTTATCAGTAGGGTAGATGTAGTTGTTATCAGTCGACGTAACGGAAAAATGCCGATGCTGAAACGGAATTAGGAAACCGGTTTCACAAAATCATGAATAGTTGTCACTAAATAAGCAAGAGAGTTAATTGTTCATTTTTTATATTTGTGAAACCGGTCACCTGAATATTTTTCCCGCCGATTGCGCAAGGACAATCGGCAAACGGTGCAGTACACTGCGTTGATTGCGTGTAAAGGGATGAAAATGATGACGACGATGCTGGAAGTGGCGAAGCGCGCCGGGGTTTCAAAAGCGACCGTTTCCCGCGTGCTTTCAGGTAATGGCTACGTCAGCCAGGAGACTAAAGATCGCGTGTTTCAGGCGGTAGAAGAGAGCGGTTACCGCCCAAATTTGCTGGCCCGCAATCTGTCGGCGAAGAGTACTCAGACGCTGGGGCTGGTAGTGACCAACACGCTTTATCACGGCATTTATTTTAGTGAATTACTGTTTCATGCCGCGCGAATGGCGGAAGAGAAAGGGCGACAGTTGCTATTGGCAGATGGTAAACACAGCGCCGAAGAAGAGCGCCAGGCGATTCAGTATCTGCTGGATTTGCGCTGCGACGCCATTATGATTTACCCGCGTTTTTTAAGCGTGGATGAGATTGATGACATCATTGACGCGCACAGTCAGCCGATAATGGTGCTTAATCGCCGCCTGCGCAAAAATAGCAGCCATAGCGTCTGGTGCGATCATAAACAGACCAGCTTTAACGCCGTGGCAGAGTTGATAAACGCCGGGCATCAGGAGATTGCTTTCCTTACCGGCTCGATGGATTCCCCCACCAGCATTGAACGTCTTGCCGGGTATAAAGACGCGCTGGCGCAGCATGGTATTGCGCTCAATGAAAAACTTATCGCTAACGGTAAATGGACGCCCGCCAGCGGGGCCGAAGGGGTAGAAACGTTGCTCGAACGTGGGGCTAAATTTAGCGCGTTAGTTGCCAGTAACGACGATATGGCGATAGGTGCGATGAAAGCGTTGCACGAGCGCGGCGTAGCGGTGCCAGAGCAGGTGTCAGTTATCGGATTCGATGATATCGCAATTGCCCCCTATATCGTTCCGGCGCTCTCCAGCGTAAAAATTCCGGTGACTGAGATGATTCAGGAAATTATTGGACGGCTGATTTTTATGCTCGATGGCGGGGATTTCTCACCGCCGAAAACCTTCAGCGGAAAACTGATCCGCCGCGACTCACTCATTGCTCTTTCGAGATAAACATTGTCATCACATGTCATCGTCACTAGTGTCGATGACATCTTTTTTCCTGCATTACAGAAATTAATTTCCTTAAATAACAGTGAATTAAAAACTGGCATGATTTGTGAATGTATCGGCGCATTAACTGTCATTGCTGGAGAATTTGATGAACCGTTTCATCATTGCTGACGCGAGTAAATGTATTGGTTGCCGTACCTGTGAAGTGGCGTGCGTGGTTTCTCATCAGGAAAATCAGGACTGTGCATCGCTGACCCCGGAAACATTTTTACCGCGTATCCATGTCATTAAAGGTGTGAACATTTCCACGGCGACAGTTTGCCGTCAGTGTGAAGATGCACCGTGCGCTAACGTCTGCCCGAATGGTGCTATCAGCCGTGATAAAGGGTTTGTTCATGTGATGCAGGAACGTTGCATTGGTTGCAAAACCTGCGTTGTGGCTTGCCCGTATGGCGCGATGGAAGTGGTGGTACGTCCGGTGATTCGCAACAGCGGCGCGGGTCTGAATGTACGGGCTGACAAAGCCGAAGCCAATAAATGCGACCTGTGCAACCATCGTGAAGACGGCCCGGCGTGTATGGCGGCTTGCCCGACTCATGCGCTGATTTGTGTCGATCGTAATAAACTTGAACAACTGAGCGCAGAAAAACGCCGCCGTACGGCGCTGATGTTCTAAAAATCTTACAGAACTGTTCTGGCATCAAAGGAATTCCCGGAAATATTCGTAGAATACGGAGCGGGCGGTATCGCCGACCTGTGACTGCCGGATGCGACGCTGTCGTGTCCGGCTGGACGGGTTACGCAATTCATGATGGCGGGAATAACTCAATGGCAAAAAACACATCTTGCGGTGTCCAACTGCGTATTCGTGGCAAAGTGCAGGGCGTCGGTTTTCGTCCGTTTGTCTGGCAGCTGGCACAGCAATTAAATCTTCACGGCGATGTCTGTAATGACGGCGATGGCGTAGAAGTCCGGCTGCTGGAAGACCCGGAAACGTTTCTTGTTCAATTGCATCAACACTGTCCGCCACTGGCGCGTATTGATAGCGTCGAGCGTGAGCCGTTTATCTGGTCACAACTGCCCACCGAGTTCACTATCCGCCAAAGCGCGGGCGGTGCCATGAATACGCAAATTGTCCCGGATGCTGCCACTTGCCCTGCCTGTCTTGCCGAAATGAATACCCCAGGCGAGCGGCGTTATCGTTATCCGTTTATCAACTGTACCCACTGCGGCCCGCGTTTCACCATTATTCGCGCGATGCCTTACGACCGCCCGTTTACCGTGATGGCGGCGTTTCCGCTGTGTCCGGCCTGTGATAAAGAGTACCGCGACCCGCTCGATCGTCGCTTCCACGCCCAGCCGGTGGCCTGCCCGGAATGTGGCCCGCATCTTGAATGGGTAAGTCATGGTGAACATGCGGAACAAGAGGCGGCATTACAGGCAGCTATCGCACAGTTAAAAATGGGCAACATTGTCGCCATCAAAGGGATTGGCGGATTTCATCTTGCCTGCGATGCACGTAACAGTAACGCGGTGGCGACACTTCGGGCGCGCAAACATCGCCCGGCGAAACCGCTGGCGGTCATGTTGCTAGTGGCTGACGGTTTACCAGACGCTGTGCGCCAGTTGCTTACCACCCCCGCCGCGCCGATTGTGCTGGTGGATAAAAAATACGTACCTGAGCTTTGTGATGATATCGCCCCTGGCCTTAACGAAGTCGGGGCGATGTTGCCTGCGAACCCGCTCCAGCATTTGCTGTTACAGGAACTGCAATGCCCGCTGGTGATGACCTCCGGCAACCTGAGCGGTAAACCTCCGGCTATCAGCAACGAACAGGCGCTGGCGGATTTGCAGGGCATTGCCGACGGATTCTTGATACATAACCGCGACATCGTGCAGCGGATGGATGATTCGGTGGTGCGCGAAAGCGGCGAAATGCTGCGCCGTTCGCGGGGGTATGTACCGGATGCGCTGGCTTTGCCTCCGGGCTTTAAAAATGTTCCGCCTGTGCTGTGTCTCGGCGCGGATCTGAAAAATACCTTCTGCCTGGTGCGCGGTGAACAAGCGGTGTTGAGTCAGCATCTGGGCGATTTAAGTGACGATGGCATCCAGATGCAGTGGCGCGAAGCGTTACGCCTGATGCAAAACATCTACGATTTCACTCCGCAATACGTTGTGCATGACGCGCATCCGGGCTATGTCTCCAGCCAGTGGGCGCGCGAAATGAATCTGCCGACGCAAACGGTGCTGCATCATCATGCCCACGCAGCGGCGTGTCTGGCAGAGCATCAGTGGCCGCTGGATGGCGGTGATGTCATTGCTTTGACGCTCGACGGTATCGGTATGGGGGAGAACGGCGCTTTGTGGGGCGGCGAGTGCCTGCGGGTGAACTATCGTGAATGCCAGCACCTGGGCGGCTTGCCTGCGGTGGCGCTTCCGGGTGGCGATTTGGCAGCGAAGCAGCCGTGGCGAAACCTGCTGGCGCAGTGCCTGCGCTTTGTGCCGGAGTGGCAGAATTACTCTGAAACAGCAAGTGTGCAACAGCAAAACTGGAGCGTGCTGGCGCGGGCCATTGAGCGTGGAATTAACGCGCCGCTGGCGTCATCGTGTGGGCGTTTTTTCGATGCAGTGGCGGCGGCACTGGGCTGTGCGCCAGCCACGTTAAGTTATGAAGGTGAAGCGGCTTGTGCTCTGGAGGCGCTCGCAGCCTCATGCCACGGAGTGACGCATCCGGTGACAATGCCGCTGGTGGACAATCAACTGGATCTCGCCACTTTCTGGCAGCAGTGGCTGAACTGGCAGGCACCGGTTAATCAACGCGCGTGGGCGTTTCATGATGCGCTGGCGCAGGGTTTTGCCGCGTTGATGCGTGAGCAGGCCACGATGCGTGGTATCACTACGCTGGTATTTAGCGGCGGGGTTATTCATAACCGTTTGCTGCGTGCACGTCTGGCGCATTATCTCGCTGATTTCACATTGCTCTTTCCACAGAGTTTACCGGCGGGTGATGGCGGTTTGTCTCTGGGGCAGGGGGTTATTGCTGCGGCGCGTTGGTTAGCGGGTGAACTCCAGAACGGATAAAGCGTGTTGCATTTGGACACCTTTGCCGGATGCGGCGTAAATGCCTTATCCGGCTTACATATGCGCTCCCCGTAGATCGGATAAGACGCGCCAGCGTCGCATCCGACATTTTAGGCACAGTAGCCCACCTACACCGGCAACGTTTTCAACAATCCAAATGCCTCTTTCATCCGATCCTCACTGACCACAAAGGCGCGAAGCTGGTCAGCATCGTCAACGCCGCGCGCCACCATTCCCTGGCGTTCGGTATTAATCTGCCAGCGTAAATCCTGACGCTGGGTCTCGCCTGCCAGATGCAGCGGTAATTCCGGCGTTTTGATTTTCACCAGCATCGCCGGTAGTTTTAGCGGCGTGTTATTGCCGAGAAGATTTTTTGCCAGCACCATCGCGCTAAGTTGAATCGGCTGCAGGAACGGCAGTACCTGACCGTTAATTTCCGCGCAATCGCCCAGCGCGTAAATATCGGCATTACGGGTTTGCAGATAACTATCGACGCAAACGCCGCGATTAATCGTCAGCCCGGCGCGTCGTGCCAGGGCGGTTTCCGGGCGCAGTCCGGTGGCGGCAATTACCGCATCCACTTCGATGCTACGCTGGCGGTCCAGCGTTGCCAGAATGCCAGAATCCGTTTTTTCCAGCCCCTGCAACTGAGATTTCAACAGCAGATGAACACCCATCTCCGTCAACCGATGCTGCAAGCGGCTGCTTACTTCCGGTGGCATTAACGACGCCAGAATACTGGCAGCGTTGTCGATTAGCGTGACCGCTTTGCCTGCACGACAAAAATCCATCGCCAGTTCGCTACCAATCAAACCACCGCCAACAATCAACACGCGTCGGGCATCCCGCAGTTGCGTTTCACAGGCGCGATACTCTTGCTGACTATTTAACGTCAGCATTAACTCACGCCCAGGCACAGGCGGGACAAAGGCGCTGGCACCGGTTGCCAGCACTAACTTGTCGTATTGCCACTGATTATTCTGGCTTTTCACCACATGGGCTTCGGCATCGATATCCGTCACCCAGGTGTGCGGAAACAGGCGCAGATTAAACTGCTCGGCAAATTCACCCGCCGTCTGGCGGGTAAGGTCGTCGGCACGTTGCCCCTGACTGATAACATGGCTGAGGTCAGGTTTGTTGTACTCATCTATGCTGTCGGCGGCAATCAAGGTTAATGGAATAGTGGCGTCCTGTTTGCGAATATTTTTCACCAGTTGTCGGGCGGCGAAGCCCGAACCAATGATCACAATGCCGTTGCTCATTTTGCCTCCGATGCCAGTTCGTCAAAGACGTCTTTGCCGAGGGAGCATTCCGGGCACAGGAAGTTATCCGGGACTTCACTCCACGGCGTTCCTGGTGCAACGTCCTGCATTGGCTCGCCTTTTGCCGGATCGTAAATCCACCGGCAGACGCTGCACTGCATCCGTGGGCCGAGGTCAGCCGTCGTGGCGGCAGAGGTTTCTTCTTTAACTACCGTATTCACCGTGCTCTGCGGCAGCGGCGCGAGCGCCCACTGACGGGCGATTTCGCGACCGTGTTCACGGCATAACTCCAGAGCGTCCTGGTCTGGTCGCCATTTGGCTTTCAGGCTGAGCGACATTTCGAAACCCGCATCCTGCAGGCGCGTGGAAAGACGATCCACCGCACCGCCGCTCCAGCCGTGAGATCCGAAAGCACTGGCGCGTTTGTTACGGAAGCGTAATCCAGTCATCTCCTCCACCAGCCCGGCGATTTTCGGCATCATCACGTTATTCATCGTCGAAGTGCCGACCAGCACGCCTTTTGAGCGGAAGACATTGGTCAGGATTTCGTTTTTATCGCTTCGGGCGACGTTGAAAATTTTCACCGCCACGCGTGGGTCGGTTTCCGCAATTCCCTGGGCGATAGCGTCAGCCATCATGCGGGTGTTATTCGACATGGTGTCGTAGAAAATGGTGATTCTGTCTTCCTGATAGTCAGCCGCCCACTTCAGGTACAGCTCGACAATTTGCGTCGGGTTATCGCGCCATACCACGCCGTGGGAAGTGGCTATCATATCGACTGGTAAGTTAAAGCCCAGGATCTCGGTAATTTTCGGCGTTACCAGGCGGCTGAACGGCGTCAGGATATTGGCGTAGTAACGTTGGCACTGCTCAAAAAGCTCCGTCTGATCCACTTCATCGTTGAACAGATGCTCGTCGCAGTAGTGCTGACCGAAAGCATCGTTACTGAACAGCACCGCGTCGCCTGTCAGGTAAGTCATCATGCTGTCCGGCCAGTGCAGCATTGGTGTTTCGACAAAAATGAGCTGTTTGCCGTTGCCGATATCCAGCGTGTCGCCAGTTTTCACCACATTAAAATTCCACTCCGGATGATGGTGATGACCATTTATCGAGTCGATAGCGTTGGCAGTACAGTAGATCGGCGTATCGGGAATTTGTGCCATCAGTTCGGTCAGCGCCCCGGCGTGGTCCTCTTCAGCATGGTTAATCACGATGTAATCGATATCCGCCAGGTCGATTTCATTACGCAGGTTCTGCACAAATTCGCGGCTGAATTTATGGTCGACGGTGTCGATCAGCACGTTTTTTTCTTCGCGGATGAGGTAGCTGTTGTAGCTGCTGCCGCGCAGCGTTTTATATTCCGTGCCGTGAAAATCACGCACTTCCCAGTCACGTTGACCAACCCAATGAATGTTATTTTTCACCACAATAGACATAGCAACCTCAATTTATTCAGCGTGATCTAAAAAGATGTCTTGCTAATTGCAGATTGCGTGCCAGTTTTTTATCTGATTGTTTTTACTCTATAAATAAAATTATGCTCATTAGTGAGTAGTCAAAATGACTATCAATCAAATGGTCGATATGACAATATCTATAGTCAAATTGACAGTGAGGCAAAGATGAGTTTTTCCGTTGATGTGCTGGCGAATATCGCCATCGAATTGCAGCGTGGGATTGGTCATCAGGATCGTTTTCAGCGCCTGATCACCACGCTGCGTCAGGTGCTGGAGTGCGATGCGTCTGCGTTGCTACGTTACGACTCGCGGCAGTTTATTCCGCTTGCCATCGACGGGCTGGCGAAGGATGTACTCGGTAGACGCTTTGCGCTGGAAGGTCATCCACGGCTGGAAGCGATTGCCCGCGCGGGTGATGTGGTGCGCTTTCCCGCAGACAGCGAATTGCCCGATCCCTATGACGGTTTGATTCCAGGGCAGGAGAGTCTGAAGGTTCACGCCTGCGTTGGTCTGCCGCTGTTTGCCGGGCAAAACCTGATCGGCGCATTGACGCTCGACGGGATGCAGCCCGATCAGTTCGATGTTTTCAGCGACGAAGAGTTACGCCTGATTGCCGCGCTGGCGGCGGGAGCGTTAAGCAATGCGTTGCTGATTGAGCAACTGGAAAGCCAGAATATGCTGCCGGGCGATGCCGCTCCATTTGAAGCGGTGAAACAGACGCAGATGATCGGTCTGTCGCCAGGCATGACGCAACTGAAAAAAGAGATTGAGATTGTGGCGGCGTCCGATCTCAACGTCCCTGTCTCTTATACACATCTCCGAGCCCACGAGAC
>ENA-UAJR01000227-UAJR01000227.1-human-gut-metagenome-genome-assembly--contig:-NODE-227-length-17108-cov-4.705800_pt1 | contig 17108 bp, 13 predicted proteins | sample MGYA00244432_ERZ654421 | MGnify/ENA primary metagenome ERZ654421 (study PRJEB26926, sample SAMN06165047) | human gut metagenome | biome: ENVO:00009003; feature: ENVO:2100002; material: ENVO:00002003... | reverse complement strand
CCCTATCATCTTCATATGCCATCTTATTTTTTAGAGACATTTACTGAATATCCCTAAAAAACTAAAGAAAGGGTCGTATCATTACTCAAGACAGAGCTTGATACGACCCTTTTAAGTTTATAATTACTATCTGTAACTTTTCGGAACTGTCATTTTAGTTTTAACACACCTCCTCCCTCTTTTCAGGAACTATCCTTTTACTTTATCCACAGTAGGAGCAACTTGAGTTCCATAGCAGTCCGAACACATAATATCAGTATCCTAATTCATAAGGCTGTTCTACAGCCGGAACCCCATCGGACATCCATCCAGGCATTGCTTCTTTTTTCAGATAATGATTAAAGAACTGGAACATACGTTTTTGAAAATCTATTTTGTTGGCAATCTTTGTCGGCCAATGCGGTTCGCCTGTATAGTTCAGCATCCAGCAAGGCTTTCCAAGACGTTTCATTGCCACAAAATATTCTATTCCCTGATACCAGGGCACATGTCCGTCAGCGTCATTATGCATGATTAAAACAGGTGTTTGTACCTTGTCCATCGTGAACAGAGCAGAGTTTTCCAAGTAACGCAACGGAGTACTCCAAGGCGTACCGCCCAGACGACTCTGAGTATGTTCATACTGGAACGAGCGTGCCAGCCCCGATCCCCAACGGATACCTCCGTAGGCACTGAACATATTGACCACCGGAGCACCTGACTCAATAGCCGCAAACAAATCAGTACGTGTAGCCAGATAAGCCACTTGATAACCGCCCCAACTATGTCCCTGCGCCCCTATGGCTTTCTCGTCAATATAACCTTTGCCTATCAGCATGGCAACCCCCGGCATCAGACAGTTATAGCAACTCTCACCCGGATAACCGTCTACATAACGTATGTCCGGATTGAACACAATATACCCGTTACTGTTATAAAGATGATAATCAATGGTAGACCGATGGGGTTCCGGCATCCGGTAATTAAACAGAGTTTCCGAATTTCGCTCATAGAAACTCACAATCATCGGGTATTTCTTGGCCGGATCAAAATCGGCAGGCTTGTACACCACCCCTTCCAACTTACGGCCATCTAAAGATATCCACGAAACCAGTTCGGCAGTTCCCCACAAATAGTCTTTCTGTTGGTCAATGCCATGAGTCAGCCGAATAGATTTCTTGAAATCGAGTGTAGCATAATGAAGGTCAGGATATTGCTCAAAACTTTCCATCGTATAGATTACATGGTCTGTATTTTTCGCCTTAGAAATACTGCGTAACATATAGTTACCCGCCATCAATTCTTTGGGAGAAGCAGCGGTGGAAAGACGAGCCTTGTAATACCCGTTCCCTTTGGTCACTTCGTTAAAGCCTTTCAACAACTGTGGCTTGTTCAGGTCAATCATACGCTCCTCCTTATCCAGTTTTACCAAACGATATGAAATCCGGTTCTTACGTCCATTCATCGTCAGATTGACAGGTTCCTTCATGGCATCCGGATCGAATTTCCAAATATCATAACGGTCATAAATTAAAAGGGACTCATCCCGTTCCGTCCATCCGGCAGTTCCATGTGCGTTCGGATAGTCAGGTACATCATTCTCTTCATCCCATGCGAGGAAAGAAGCGGGGGTAGTCAACTGATTTTTTTTCCCGTCTGCCATAGAAAGAGTATACCAACAACTGTCTGTTTCAGCATACCAATACGCATACTTGCCTTGTGGTGAAAGACGGTATCTGCCATAATCCGCCGATGCCAGTAATTTACGGCTGCCATCTTCCAAAGACACTGTGTAATAATCACTGCGTGTCCGCCCTTCCCACATGGAGGACAATGAATAAGGACGCGAAGTGGAAAGCAATGCCAACGGGGCATCTCCTTCATCTCCCAGCAAAATCTGAGACAGCTCCTCATCTGCCAGCTGACAAATACGACCACCATTTATATGATAAACCGCTTGATAGCTTCTTTTCAGCTCTTTCTCCTTATTATAATCCTGTACAGTATATTGCACCGGCTCGTCCCAACTCCACACCTGCACATTGGGACGGTTCTCCGCCAATTGCAACGTATCCTTTTGTCTAGGCTCAGGCGATGTGCCAAAAAACAACCGGGAAGCACTCTTCGAAAATTGTAATTTCCCATGCTCGCTGATTACCCATCCTTTCGGAAAAGCCCGATTGCCACGTGCCGCAACTTCTGTTGCCGGTGCTCCCTGCTGTGACAGCCACAAGCTCATGGCTTTATAACAAGAATCTTTCTGTGCACAATATAAGAAAGCCAAGTTTGCTCCATCTTCATCAAAAGTGACCTGTTTAAACACCCCGTCACCTTCTTTTATCAGCGTCTTCACACCTGTTTCCGTATTCAGAAGATACAATCCCGGCTTTTCCTCTGCTTTATCACCTGCGGTAATATAATAAAGCATTCCGCTTTTCTCCGCAAAGTTGAAAGCTTTCACAGCAGGAGCCTCATACCGGGTACTGAGGTTTGCATTCAACGGTTGGACATACAAAGTCGAGTCTTTCCTTCCCTTCTGAAAAGCAACCCAGTCCGCCTTCTCTGCCAGCCTGAATGTTTTCAGTGAATCAATCACTTCCCTGCCGCCCGAAAGCGAATAAATGACCAATGCATCCATCGGCATCTTTTCTTTCTTCGTTTTCTTTATTTTCAGAGAATCCACTATCATCTTGCCGGGTTTCTGCGACACAACCAAATAGTCGGAAGAAGCCGAGAAAAGAAAACGGTCCGCCCGCGGAAAAGTGGCAAGTTCCTTCCCTTGTGCATCATACAAATTCACCACAGCATCTCCTTCCCAAGGTTCCATCTTGCATGCCACCCACTTTCCATTATCAGAAATAGCTTGCCCGCTGATACGCTGCCAGGCAACTAAATTGTCTACTGTGAGACTTTTCGAGGCTGTCTGCGCCATCACAGGCGACAGATTCCCTATGCATAGGACAAGAGCCAGATACTTTACATGTTTCATATCCATTTTATCGTTACTGATTAGTTCGATTTTTATAAAAGCTTATCTTTCTCATATTCCGTTTTATCTTCGGCCGCAACCAGATTTAATTCCCTGCCGCTCTCTCCATACGAAACCGCATGACGTACTGCAAAATTTTCCAAGAACAAATGGTTCAGCGTAAACAATACCCCATTCAAGTGCTCATTTCTGACAGAAGGTTTTGTATTCCTACTACGAATCCGAGACATGCATTTACAACGCTGTCCGGGAGTCAAGACACCCGCCATCCATCCACTTTTTAAATAATGCAAATATATAAAAAACGGATAAAAGTCTGATTCTAAACAATAATTTTGTACTTTTACTGTCGCATATAATCCATATACATTCAACACCAAACAATAAAAGCTATGACAGCAAGAAACAAAGTTCTAACCATCATGGGTATCATTATACTTATCGGGATTATCTCAATAGGATTCTTTGTATTTCCAATCGGAATTTCCATGTGCGCCATTACAGGCTTATGCTATGGCTGCAAATATAAAGACAAGTTGTTTATCAGATGGTCATCTGTAGGATTGGTAACAGGTATCGGACTTTCCATTTACACCTGGTGTTTAATCTCGTCAATGTAAAACAGCATAAGTTCAGTAAAAAAAAGAGGGGTTACGACAACCCCTCTATTTCACCATTCACGATATCAATATGCAATGCCTGCGGTTCCTTCGGCAATCCCGGCATACGCATTATTTCTCCGGCAATGACTACCAGCATCTCAGCTCCGGCATTCATCACAATATCTTGTACATGGAATTCAAAATTGTCTACCGCACCGTAAATTTTGGGGTCGGTAGAGAATGAATACTGCGTCTTGGCAATGCAGATAGGGAAATTTCCATATCCCAATTCTACAATATGCTTCAGTTTCTTACGGGCAGCGGCACTATACGTAATAATGCTGGCACCGTATAAATTACAAGCCACCTTCGATATTTTAGTTTCTACACTATCCTCATCATCATAGGCATATTGCAAAGGCTCGGAAGGTTGTTCCTCAATGGTTTTCACAACCAGTTCCGCCAATTCTACTGCCCCTTCGCCACCATCAGTAAAGGCGTTGTTCACTGCAAAGCCCACACCTTTCTTCTCGCAATGGGTACGGATATAATCCACTTCTTCCTCCGAATCATCCCCATAACGGTTAAACGCAACGACAACTGTCTGACCGAAATATCTCAAATTACGCAAATGCTTATCCATATTGGCCACACCCTGCTTCAAAGCTTCCAGATTGGGTTCCTTTATCTTATCCTGTGATACGCCGCCATGCATTTTCAATGCACGGGCAGTCACCACCAAGACGGTCAGTTTAGGTGTGATACCTGCTTTACGGCACTTGATATCATAGAACTTCTCCGCTCCCAGGTCAGCCCCGAATCCGGCTTCGGTAATAGTATAATCACTAAAAGTCATTGCCATCTTGGTTGCCAGAATAGAGTTGCAACCGTGAGCGATATTGGCAAACGGCCCCCCATGAACAAAGGCAGCAGTATGTTCCGTAGTTTGTACCAGATTAGGAGAAAGAGCATCTTTCAAAAGAACAGTAATGGCTCCGGCAACTCCTAAATCTTTTACAGTAAAAGGCTTGTTGTCATACGTAAAACCTAATAAAATATTTTCAATGCGACGACGCAGGTCTTTTTCATCCTTGGCCAGACACAGAATAGCCATAATTTCAGATGCAGGAGTAATATCAAAACCTGACTCCTGGGTAATTCCGTTGGTCTTCGGTCCTAGTCCTGTAACAATATAACGGAGGGAACGGTCATTCACATCCAACACACGACGCCACAGCACTTCCTTCAATCCGAAACCATTATCACGATTCTGATAAAGGTAATTGTCCAACAAGGCCGAAATCATATTGTGAGCGGAAGTGATGGCATGAAAATCACCTGTAAAATGAAGATTAATCTTATCCATCGGCAACACCTGGGCGTATCCTCCTCCGGCAGCTCCCCCTTTCATTCCGAAACAAGGACCTAGCGACGGCTCGCGCAAGGCAACAATTGTTTTCTTTCCTATTTTATTCAGTCCCAAAGCCAATCCGATGGAAACAGTGGTCTTACCAATACCGGCTTTGGTAGGAGTGATGGCAGTAACTAGAATAAGGTTACTCTGCTGCACCTTTTCTTCGTTTATCTGACTTTCATCCACTTTGGCAATATAGCGCCCGTAATTACTGATGTGCTCTACAGGAATACCGGTTTCCCGAGCCACTTGTTTAATCTTGACCAGCTCAATGCTGCGTGCTATTTCAATGTCCGTTTTCATCTTTTTACTAAATTTAGGCGGCAAAGGTAATATATTTCCTTAACTTTGTTTTGGTTTCAAACAACAAAATAATATAAGGAGTAAGCAAATGAACAATTTTGTATTTTACAGCCCTACCGAGTTTGTATTTGGCAAGGATACAGAAATCCAAACCGGTACTCTTGCTAAAAAGTATAACGCCCGGAAGGCAATGATTGTTTACGGTGGAGGCTCTATTATTCGCAGCGGATTACTGCAACGCATAGAAGATTCTCTGCAACAGGCAGGAGTGGATTATGTAAAATTAGGAGGCGTACAACCTAATCCTACTGACCCGAAAGTTTACGAAGGCATTGAACTGGCGCGCAAAGAAGGCGTGGACTTTATGCTTCCCGTAGGGGGAGGCTCTGTCATTGACACTGCAAAAGCCATTGCGGCAGGAGTGCCCTACGAAGGTGATTTTTGGGATTTCTATATAGGAAAAGCCAAAGTGAAGAAGGCCTTAAAAGTGGGTGTGGTACTTACTATTCCCGCTGCCGGCAGCGAAGGTTCGGGCAATACGGTGATTACCAAACTGGAAGGTCTGCAAAAACTAAGTTTGCGTGTACCGGAATTACTACGGCCTGTTTTTGCTGTGATGAATCCGGAGCTGACCTATACTCTCCCCCCCTACCAGACAGCTTGTGGCATTGCCGATATGATGGAACACATTATGGAACGTTATTTTACCAACACTCCCGATGTAGAAATCAGTGACCGGCTGTGTGAAGGGACTTTGATGGCTATCATCAAAGAAGCATATAAAGTGAAGCAGAACCCGAACGATTACGAAGCACGCGCCAATATCATGTGGTGTGGGACAATTGCCCATAACGGTACTTGCGGAGTAGGTTGTGAGGAAGACTGGGCATCACATTTTCTGGAACATGAAATCAGTGCTGTATATAATGTGACACATGGAGCAGGACTAGCAGTAATCGTACCTGCATGGATGACATTCATGGCAGAACATAACCCGAAAAAGATTGCCCGGTTTGCAAACCGCGTTTTCGGAGTTCCCGAGAATGAGGATTTGGAAGAAATGGCACTTGCCGGCATATCACGATTGAAGCATTTTTTCAGATACATGGGCCTGCCGGTCAATTTCAAAGAATTGGGTATAGAACATCCTGATATTGAACTGCTAGTGAAAAAACTGCATGAAAACAAAGGTGAATTAGTAGGTAATTATGTAAAACTGAACAAAGAATACAGTAAAGAGATATTCGAACTAGCCTGCAAATAACCCGCACAGCCCAACTGTTCTAAAATATAGGCATCCGGTTTATCTGCCTTTATTTCATTCAGAACCGTAAAGCTCCTAAAGTATTCTATTTTCCAGGCGCGCCGGCACGAACTACGTTATTCGTGCCAGCCGCATCTGAGATATATAGCACCATTAAGCGACAGACACTTCATGCAACAACTTCCCTCTTACCCATTTATACTCCAACATTTTCCACCTTTTACTTCACTATTTATATGCTTTTTAGCATAAAACGCTAGGTTTTTCCAACCATTTAAAGTAACTTCGCCGGACTTTTTTGGAGAAAAAACAATGTATATATTCCGATCAATTCACGAAATAATAAATACGATTTTTGTAGCTAAAGGGCTATTGGTAGAGATGTTTGAGAAGAGAAAAGTACTTAGTTTTCGATACTCGGACGCACTAGCCCTATTGAAAGAGGATGAAAACCGTTTAAAGATACTCATCGAAAAGGAAATCATACACCAAAACGGAAACTTTGTGGAACTGGATGCCCGATTCCTTGATTTCTTCGAACTGCTGCTGGAAGCGAACGAGGAAATCAACACGGCCACCGTAGAGGAAAACATAGAGTACCTGCACGAACTGATGGACTACTACCTGAAAGAAAAGATCCAGTCGCGCAAGGAAAGTTATGTACGCAATATCAAGATTACCTTTCAGAAACTGGCACGTGTAACGATACGGAACATTATCAACCTTCAACACAATATTGATAATGCTTTCAAACACGAGCCCACATACCAGATTAAAATAGCCAAACTGCAAAATCTGGACAAGAAACGAATCAACATCCAGCGGTTGATAGACTCTACCGAACATCTGATTCTGCATGAAGAACGGGATTTCTTCCGCCAAGCCACTGACGAAGAGCTGACCCGCATCCTGCTCGAACTGCGGCAGGAACTGCAACTATCAGCTCACAGTCTGATTCGTGCCCAGCAGGATATCATCAATTACCTGAACCAAATAAAGAATCAGGTGATACTGGTAGAAAAAATACGAAAAGTAAAATATCTGCAAGATCAGTTCGAGTTACGTGCCCGGAGTAATCTGTCTGAAATAATGGAACGGGAACGCTCCCTCCTGTTGGAAGGCAATACACAAGCATCGTTCAAACTGTCCCCCAGCTATCTGGCCAGTGACGAAGTGCGTCCCATCATTCTGAAAGTTATCAGCAATCAGAAGTATCGTGAAATTGTACGGAAAAATGAAGCCGGAGCTTTCAGTGAAGAAGACTTGGAAGCACAGGCCATGTACGAAGAAGTGATTAATCTGGACGAAGTGGTAACCGCCTTTGTGCAGTCGGGGGCAGAAGCCCGCTGGAAAGGAGAGCCGGTCAGCGACCTTTTTTCCTTTCTGTTGCAATATCATTTCCATCGCGAAGTGGATGAAAAGGAACGTACCACGTTCTTCTGTCAGATTGTCTCACTTTACGAGAGCCAACTGGAAATCCGGAACGAGTTCGGACTCCACAATCAATATGAATATGCTAAAATATACCCACTCTGAGATTTATGGATTTAAATATACAAATACCCGATAATACCGCATCCATCTTTGAATACCTGCAAAAAGGACTGTTCATCAGTTCCAACAGCACCAGCGAAGAAGTACGCGATATGTATAATGAAATAGATGAGAACTACGAATCTCTCTATCAGTATTTCTTACAAATAAACTATACACTGGAACGGGGAAACGAATATTTCTTCTTCTCCCGTATAGAACCTAAAGCCACACTGGAGCAAAAAATCATGCGTGCCTATTACTGGATAGATGTGCTCGATTTTTTCAAAACCTACGATGAAACATTCGGTCCCGGATTCCGCTTCCAGCCCGAACAGATATTGGTGGAAACCAACATCAACATGCTGCTCCAAAACAAACTGGACGGTATGCGGAAACACTTCTCGGACAAGGACATCCGCAAGGAAGTGCTGGAAAACATGATACGCCAGCTCACCAAAGACTCATTCCTGGAACAGGAAAATGAGAAAACCAATACGTATAAAGTGATGAGCGCCTGGCATTATCTGGAAAGACTGATTGAAAGTATCAACATTTACGACGAAACCGAAGATGAGAAACCTGAGTAGAATTATCTTTATCAATAGTGCGAATATCCCTTATTCGGACGATATCTATCTGGACGGAAACGTTCACTTCATCGGTACGCAGGGAGTGGGAAAAAGTACCCTTCTGCGTGCTATCCTTTTCTTTTACAATGCCGACACGCAACGGCTGGGCATTTCGGTGGAAAAGCAGAATTACACGGATTACTATTTTCCCTACTCCAATTCGTATATCGTTTACGAAGTGGCAACAGAGAACGGCGCGTTCTGTATTCTGAGTTTCAAATCGATGAACCGTGTATGTTACCGCTTCATCCACTCTCCTTACCGCAAAGAATTCTTTATAGACGAGAATCGGGTGGCCTATAGCGAGAGCGACCGCGTGCGTGCCGTGCTGGACCAATATGGCATAGAATATTCACGCATCATCTATACCTACGACGAGTATCGGAACATTCTGTATGGAAACAGTACAAGTCCTGAGTTCAGCCGGTACTCGCTGATGGAGAGCAAGCAATACCAGAATATTCCGCGCACTATACAGAACGTGTTGCTGAATTCGAAACTGGATGCTGAATTTATCAAGAAAACAATCATTTCTTCTCTGAACGAAGATGAAACGGCCATCGACCTGAACAGTTACAAGGAGCATCTGAAAAACTTTGAAACCCGTCTGAAGGATATCGAAGAATTTCAGAAACGGGAAACCCGGAAACAGGCTCGGGAAATCACACTGTTATCCCAACAAACGTCCAAACTGCAAGGCGGACTGGTGCAGAATTGCCGCGAACTGGTTGCCGCTTTCCGCAAAGCCGAAAGTATCCTTCCCCAATGGAAAGAGAAACAAGACCGCACGGATGCCGACAAAGGAAAACTGATACGCCGGAAACAGGAGCTTCAGGATGAATCGCGCAAACGCAGCGACAAGTTACAGGAAGCGCTGGCAGTGCTGAACAACGAACTGCAAAAGGCATTAGGCAAAGAAAAGGACTATCAGAACAAGAACATAGAAGAGATTATAGAACGCTCTTCCAAAAAAGAGGAATGGAAGAACCGGCAGGTGGGATTGCTGGAAGAACAACGCATCCTTACCTCACAATATATGGAAATATCCACCAAGTATAAATCGCTGATTCAGGCCTTGGACGAGCAATGGAACAAGATTCATGAAGCGAAAATCAAACAACTGGATACATTAAACAATGCATACAACGAGCGTCTGGAAGAGGCCCGCAAAGAATACCAGCGGTTCACTGATTCCCTTTACCAGGAGTTCGAAAGCCTGTCACAGCAACTCCATCCGCTGAAAGCCGAGAAACTGGGCGAACTGAACGCTATAGATTACCAGATAAAATTATGCAGAAAGGAGGTTTTCTTTGAGGAAGAGCAACAGGAATTGAAAACACGTATCCAAAACTATGCCAACTTTCATACGGAACGGAAAAACCGTATCGCCCAAGCGCAGCTCATCATCAAGGAACTGACCATGACTTGGGAAGAGGAACAGCAGAAACAGTTGAAAGAAAAAGACCTGACCTTGCAAAAACTGCAACAGGAGATGCTGCAACTCCGTCCCCGCATAGACGAATTACAAGCTTTTCTGAACAACAGCAAAGACACCTTGCAAGGCTGGCTGAAAGAAAACAAAAAGGGATGGGAAGAGAATATCGGCAAACTGTGTGATGAGAGCATCTTATGGCAACGGGGGCTTTTTCCGCAAATTACCATTGAGGGGGGAAACTCATTCTATGGCATTTCCATTAATTTAGACAGCATCCACCGCCCCATCAAATCCATAGACGATTATATCGTCGAGAAAGAAAACGGTGAAAAACGTCTGGAAGAAATCACTGCTGCCATGCAACGCCAGCAAACTGAAAGGGAGGAGTTGCAGGAACAGTTGAAACGCAAATACCAACCGCAGATAAAGGAACAAAAAGCCATTATCAGCCAAATAGAGTATGAACTGGAACAATTGGAACGCCAATACCAGCAGGATATGCTCGACTTGGAAGAGTGGAAGAAGAAAGCCAATGAGGAACGGAATGCCAAAATAAACCGATTGGAAAACGAACAGCGCAAACGGGTTGCCGAACTGGACGGTATAAACAGCAAGCTAAAAAACCTGAACAAAGAAAAGACAGAGAAACTGGATAGCCTGAAACTGGAATGGAACAAGCAACAACAGGCTCTTGCCGCCGAAAAAAAGACACAAGCGGAAGTTATCGGGAAGGAAGAAAAAGAAGAACAACGCAGAATTTCCTCCATCAAAACCGAATATGAAGCGGATATGCAGAAAGAGCTTCACTCGCAGGGAGCAGATACCGAACGTCTGCAAGACATTGCCAACCAACTGGTCCAGCTGGAAAAAGAGCTTTCTTTCATTAAGGAGAATGCGACCCTGGTCATCGAATACCAAAAAGACAAACGGGATTTGATAGACCGTATTCCCGGATGGCAACGGGAGCACGATGAACAAAAACGTCTGCTCCAATTGGAACGGGAAACGCTGAGAGTGGAAACATCCTCCCTACAAGAAAAAATAGACCTTCTGAACAAAGAATGGGAAGAAGCGGAAGAAAATGTAAGGGAACTGCAAAAGAACCTGGAGGCTTACAGCAAGATTCCGGCATACGACTGGTATAAACCGCATCAGGATATATTCCGTTCCGAAAACACGCAAACCATGCAGACCACCAAGACCTGTATGGAACTGATTGACGAACTGACCCGCCAGGCCAACCAATTCACGCAGGTGCAAAGCAAGCTCCGTAAAGAAGTGAACCTTTTCACCGGACATTTTGATGAGGACAACACCTTCAAGTTCCGCGTAAAATTCAACGAGGATTGGGAATATGTACGCTTTGCCGACGAACTGCACGACTTTGTGGAAGAACACCGCATAGACGAGTACATCCGCCGCATCAACAACGAGCATTGGGATACCTTCAAACGTATCAGTATGGACACCTCCATGCTGACTTCATCGGAAGATGATATTCAAGATGTGATCCGTGAAATCAATAAAGGTTTCGCCACCTGCAATTTTGTGGGAGTCATCCAGCGCATTGAAATGAAAGTGGAAGAGAGCAGCAACCGCGTAGTGAATATTCTGCGTGAGATACAGAAATATTACCATGATTACGGCTATGACCTCTCACCGGAAACCAACCTGTTCTCCTCTGCCAAAGAGCAATTGGTGAAAGAAGAGGCTATCACTTTGCTGCGTACCTTTATCAAGGAAATACATGCTTACCGCTATGACAGTATCCGCCTGTATGATTCCTTCGAGTTGCGTTTCCGCATTGTGGAGAACGGCAATGACACCGGATTTATCGAGAAGATAGCCAATGTGGGGTCGGAAGGAACCGACATTCTGGTAAAAGCGATGATAAACATCATGTTGCTGAATGTGTTCAAGGAAGGAGCATCCCGCAAATTCAAAGATTTCAAGTTACACTGCATGATGGATGAAATAGGCAAACTACATCCCAACAACATCAGCGGTATCCTGAAATTCGCCAATGACCGGAACATCATTCTTATCAACGGTTCTCCCACCGAACTGAACCGCGATGCGTATAAGCACGTTTACCTGCTTACCAAAGGAACACAGAACAAGACCCGCATCGCACGGTTAATCTCAGATAAACAGCTATAAAAGCCAGTAATAACAAACTGTATATTTCTATATTATAATGCACAATCTCTCAAAAAAAGATTGTGCATTATTCTTTTTCCGTGAACATTCTCCTTACATGTACCTGCTACGGTTGGGACGGAGAGCTTGTGAAAGTTCCTCCACCTTTTTTCCACAAAGAAAAGAGCGGCTTCCATTCCTGCAATATTCATATCAGAGTAACCCAAACAACCGGACAAAGAACAAATTTACATCCACTTTTCTCCATACAAAGGGAATAACATTAAACATATTTGTGTAATTTCGCCCGGTAATAAAACTACAAACCAATACGCGCTATGATATTTAACCGGACTGAAAAGGAAGAAAAAGCCTATCTCATGGATATTATTGCTTTATTAGCTGCCAATATCGAACAGATGGATAAGGCCATTGAAGATAAATCCAAAGACGTAATGGAGCACAAACTCTACTTGTGGGAAAATCTGTCCGAACTGGACCGAGCCGAGAAAAGTGCGGTCCGGCAGATAGTCACCCAACAAGTAGCAGCCAGCGAGTCCTTGGCCGAGAAAAAGAAACGTTATCGCAAAATGATGGCCATCCCCTATTTCGGTCGCATCGACTTTCAAGAAAAAGGGCAACCCGAAGTCCTGCCATTATATATAGGTATACACTCATTTTTCAATCCTCCCACCAATGAAAATCTGATACACGACTGGCGTGCCCCCATCTCCAGCATGTTCTATGATTATGAATTAGGAGAAGCACATTTCGACGCCCCCTCGGGAGAAGTGAAAGGTAACATCCGTCTGAAACGCCAGTATCGCATCCGTGACGGAAAAATGGAATTCATGCTGGAAAGTTCACTGAATATTCAAGATGACATCCTTCAGAAGGAATTGAGTGGAAACTCCGATGACCGGATGAAGAATATAGTCGCCACCATCCAACGGGAACAGAATAAAATTATCCGTAATGATACATCGAACACCCTGATTATCCAAGGAGTAGCCGGTTCAGGAAAAACATCCATCGCCTTGCACCGCGTAGCCTATCTGCTATATCGGCACAAAGGGGAAATCACGTCCAATGATATCCTGATCATTTCCCCCAATAAAGTATTTGCCGATTACATCTCGAACGTACTTCCCGAATTGGGAGAAGAAAAAATTGAAGAATGCGGCTTTGAGGAATTAATGCTCAAAATACTGGACAACAAATATAAAATACAAACCTTCTTTGACCAGGTGGCCGAAATACTGGACAAAGAGGAAGAAGATTTTATAGAACGTATCCGATTCAAATCCACCACCGAGTTTATCCAGCAGATGGATAAATACATTCTATATTTGGAACAAAACGCATTTCGGCCAACCGACCTGAAAGCAGGGCGTATCCCTATCCCTGCCGAGTACCTGAAAGAACGTTTCGCGGCATGGCACCGCCTGCCCATGCGCAGCCGTTTCCAACCAATGGCAGAAGAAATTGCCCGCGAACTGACTTTCACCTATCACCAAGAACCGATGGGAAGAATACAGATACGGCAGTTGGGTAATGAACTGAAAAAGATGTTCAACAATAAAGACCTCGACTTATACAAGGGATTTTATGACTGGCTGGGAAAACCGGAAATGTTCAAGCAGGGTAAAAACCGGAAATTGGAATATGCGGATGTAGCTCCATTACTTTATTTGAAACTGGCCCTGGAAGATAATAAAACCATGTATGGCATCAAGCATCTGCTGGTAGACGAAATGCAGGACTATACTCCGATACAATACAAAGTTCTGGCTAAATTATTCCCTTGCCGGAAAACAATATTGGGAGATGCAAAGCAATCAGTAAATCCATACAGTTCCACCACCTGCGAACAGATCCAACGTGTACTGGTCGGCTCGGAAGTGATGAAGCTTTGTAAAAGTTATCGCTCCACGTATGAAATCACAGAGTTTGCCCAACGTATTGCCAAGAACGAGGAACTGGAAGCTATAGAGCGTCATGGAGAGGAACCGGCAGTCGCCTTGCTGCCTACTGAAAAGAAAGAGATAGAATGGATAGAAAACCTCATCACCTCTTTCCTGAAAGGAGCTGATGTATCCATGGGTATAATATGCAAAACCGTAAAACAAGCGGACAAGTTGTATGCAGCCATCAATCATTTGTCTGATAAGATCTGTTTGCTGACAGAAGAAAGTGTAGCTTTTGTCAATGGGGTGGTCATTACTACAGCCCACATGGCAAAAGGGCTGGAGTTTGACGAAGTGATTGTTCCATTTGTAACTGATAAAGACTATAGAACAGAAATAGACCGCAGCATGTTATATGTAGCCTGCACCCGTGCCATGCATAAACTTTATATTTCCGCATCGGGTAATATAAGTACATTTCTATCATAAGCATTGACAAAACATCATCCATTGCAGGAATGGAATGAAATCCATCCCTACAGTGGATGGGCAAGTCTGCAAAAGGATATTCCTCCGTAAGGAATGCGTAGCCTTGTAATCTGATTCATCCTTAAAAGCTCTTACCCATATCTCTAAACCTTTCCCGCCGTAGGGTTAAAGATTTTCTTCCTGTTTGTTTTATCTCCGCAAGCCTTTGGAGTTATCTCCATAGCCTTGGGAGTCAACTCCAAAGCTTATGGAGATAACTCCAAAGACTTGGGAGATAGAATACATCCGTATAAAAAGGCTTGATCAAGGAAGAGAAAAGGCTTATGTAACAGCGACGGATGCGATATGTTGTTATTACAAGCCGTTTCCAATGTACGAATCATAAAGACAAAATCTTTTTTTCCCTCTCCAAATCATTTTCATTCAGTTGGGGAGACGGAACCATGCAGGTACGGATACAATCTCCCTCCTGACAAGTATAGTCATAATACTTCTTTTGTAATTCTGTCAACTTATCGAGTGGAACCAGCTCCCCTTTCAGTTCCAGGAATTCCTCCATGTCTGTACTGTCTCCTTGCTTTACAAACAAGATACGGCGCGCTATCGGATTCCTGTTGTAATCCAGACTAAGATACAAACCTTTAAGGAACGGCGGAAAATCATACATCGGCAATTGCAGATAAATACTGAACAAAGCCATTTGCGGTGACTCGCGCTCGTTAAAGAAAATATACCCGTTCTGATGATTATTGAATAATCCCACTCCCCGATGCGTTGTATTATAGGCACTCATGTGAGTCACCTTCACATACGTATTGTCTTCGGAAGCCTCTATCAGATAGGGTTCCACTTTAAGGCATTGGCACGAAGAAGAAAGACTATAGCTCAGATAACTTCCGCTATAATTATAAACTTCCTGCACGGAACGTTGCATCTCGGCAGTCATCATCTCCATAAAAGGATTGGTCTTTGCCTCACCATGGGCAGGTTCCAAACTGAAAAGCAACTCTTTGATACTTGCCAAATTGCCCAACAGACGTTTTTTTGACACATTATTGACCTGCGCCAAAGCCAAATCTAATGAATCTTCTTCAGAGTGTCCTTGTTTCAATGAGGTTACATAAGTGGGCAGAACGCTGGAATAAAGAGCAGACAAGACACTGGGAGCCATATCTACATAATCCGCTATCTCCTTCATTTTCAAACCATTGTTACGGAGATATTCTATTCTTCGGTATATTTCTATCAAATCATTCATTGTTCTCTTCTTCTTTATTGAACTTGCAAAATACAAGTTTTTATATGAACATACAATGACATATACATTACATTAATGTTACATCATACAACAGGTGGAATATGAAAAATATTAATCATAAAGATTCATTTTTTCTCTCTCGGAAGGCTCCTACTTTTGCTTCCGGAAACAGCAATCCAAGGACACGAGGAGTGAGGTTTCTACAAAGAAAAGAAACAAAACAATTAGTCAATATCAATTAGTATAATGGAAGCAAAAAGCGAAACAAACAAACAGATATCCAGTTTCCTGTTTATCCTGTGGGCAGGAGGGGCGGCACTACTGTCATACTCACTGGTATATGCCCTGCGCAAACCTTTTACAGCTGCCACCTTTGACGGAATGGATTTCTTCGGGATGGACTATAAAGTAGCCACTACCATCATGCAGATTTTCGGCTACCTTATTTCAAAGTTCTTTGCCATCAAGATTGTTTCAGAATTGAAGCGCGAGGACCGGTTGAAGTTCATGGTATGCTCCGTAGCCCTTGCAGAACTCGCTTTAGTCTTCTTCGGATACTCCCCCAACCCTTTAATGTGTTTGCCCTATTCTTCAACGGACTGGCATTGGGATGCATGTGGGGAGTCATCTTCAGTTTCATAGAAGGACGCAAAGTTACCGATATATTGGCCAGCTTGCTGGGGGTAAGTATGGCGGTGAGCTCAGGAATGGCTAAATCTATGGGATTGTTTGTAGTCAATACATTTGGTGTCACAGAATTCTGGATGCCCGCCCTGATAGGTGGTTTAGCCTTCCCGCTCCTTATCCTCATGGGGTGGTCGCTCAACAAGTTGCCACAACCCACAGATGAAGACCGCGCCCTCCGTTCGGAACGTGTCACCTTGAACGGAGAGCAACGCAGACAACTGTTCAAAAGTTATATGCCCTTGCTGATCATGCTGTTCTTCGCCAATCTGTTTATCACTATTTTACGTGATATAAAAGAAGATTTTCTGGTCAATATCATTGATGTCAGCACTATTTCTTCCTGGTTGTTCGCACAAGTGGACGGCATGGTGACGCTGATTATTTTGGGAATCTTTGCCATGATGTCGTTAATAAACAGCAACTCACTACTGTCCACTAAAAATGGACAAGGTTAAAAATTAAATAAATTCGGTTCAC
>ENA-UAJR01000174-UAJR01000174.1-human-gut-metagenome-genome-assembly--contig:-NODE-174-length-18407-cov-4.987631_pt1 | contig 18407 bp, 19 predicted proteins | sample MGYA00244432_ERZ654421 | MGnify/ENA primary metagenome ERZ654421 (study PRJEB26926, sample SAMN06165047) | human gut metagenome | biome: ENVO:00009003; feature: ENVO:2100002; material: ENVO:00002003... | reverse complement strand
TCTCGTGGGCTCGGAGATGTGTATAAGAGACAGGAGGAGTGAGGAGTGAGGAATGGCGAAGCCATACCGAGCAAATCACCAATACAAAATAGAGAAAACACCGAGCGGAGTAATTTTGCAACGGTAGAATTTTGGTGTAGGGGCTGGCGCCCTCGACAGCCCGTTCGGAGAGTGGATAGGTTTTGGTTTATACAAATATATCAACATTTTTTGAAAGGAGCAGCTATGCCTGATATACAAAAGTCTATGAAATTGTCGCTGGCTTTCGGGCTGAGCGGTGCGGTGATATTGCCTGTACTTTATGAGGTGTATGCCAATATCTCTGCGGCGGCTGGGCTTGTGCTTATCGCTGTGTGGGCGGTGTGTGCAGGAGCTAAATTCTCGGCACTTAAATTCAAGGAAGCTTTTATGGGCATGGTATGCACACTTGCTTATGCAGGTATTCTTGGCGTTATCTGCTATATTGTTATCCACCCCAAAGTTTCCGATATGCTAAACAGGCGGTCGGTGTATTTTCAGCTCAGTTTGAAACAGCAGGCTTATTTCGTGCTTTATGCGGTGCTTATAAGTCTTTGTATGTTCCTTGTGTGGGGCGGTATATTTGGTGTGAAAAAGGCGATAGAGAGATTTCGGCTCAACCGTGAAAAAACAGGAGAGTATATCGACAAGGCTTTTGATGATGACGAGGATATGCTATGACAGGAATTTATATCCATGTGCCTTTCTGTAAAAGAAAATGCCCTTACTGTGACTTCTATTCAGTTTGCAGGCCTGAGCTTTATGAGGACTACACACAGGCTGTGTGCCGCAACATTGAGGCTTTCAAGGGTAGGGACATAAAATGCGATACTATCTACTTCGGTGGCGGTACGCCCTCTGTGCTGTCGGCTGAACAGGTTGACAGGATAATAGATACGGCAGGAAAGTGCTTTGATCTTTGCAAGCCTGAAATAACCTTGGAGGCTAATCCCAGCTCTGCGGACAGGGAGAAGATGTCAGGGTGGAGAAAAGCAGGGGTAACAAGGCTTTCTTTTGGCGTTCAATCGGCTAATGACAGGGAGCTTGGCTTTTTGGGCAGACTTCATGACTTTTCTCAGGCAAAGTCGGCTGTGGAAACGGCAGCTCAGGTGGGATTTAGGCACATCTCATGCGACATCATGCTCGGGGTAAAGGGTCAGACCCTTGAAAGCCTTTGGGATAGCATAGAGAATCTTACGGCACTCCCTGTCGATCATATTTCGGCTTATATGCTGAAAATAGAAAAGGGTACGGCTTTTGATTGTGATGAGATGAGAAACGCTGTTGCTGATGACGATATGCTGTGCGATATGTATTTGCAAACTGTGGGACAGCTTGCAAGCAAGGGCTTTTTACAGTATGAGATATCAAATTTTGCCAAAGAGGGCGGAAAATCACGGCATAATCTTAAATATTGGCACGGGGAAGAATATATAGGCATTGGCCCGTCGGCACATTCTTTCTTTGAGAATGAAAGATATTACTGCAAGAGCGATGTTGAGGAGTTTATTTCTGACAAGGTGCAGAGCATGGTGGTGCTTGAGGACGACCCTGACAAGGCAGAGGAGTATGTCATGCTGGGGTTAAGGCTAACGGAGGGCATTGACATAGGTAAAGCCGAGGAGCTTGGTGGTAAAGAGCTTGGGGAGAATATCCGCAAGAAGGCGGCTTTGTTTCAGAAACAGGGGCTTTGCGTGGTCGAAAAGGGTATTTTAAGGCTTACGCCTGCGGGATTTCTGGCTTCAAACTCTATTATCGGTGAACTGCTGTGGTAAACCTGTATAAATATAGGCAGACAGTGTTGTGCAGTTATACAATAGATATACGATATGTAGGGGATAAGCTTGAAAAATGACGGAAAATGTGGTATAATTCACTGCGGCGGAGTGTGTCCGCAGTTTTATATTACCGAGAGGGCTTTTTTATGAAAAGTATAAGATTTATTGCTTTGATCTCAGCAGCGGCAATGTGTTTCGGACTTTGCGCCTGCGGAAAGTCGGAGAAAAAAGACGAGATAGCTGTGCCTATTCTGGAAACTAAGGATATAACATATAAGACGGTAAAAGCTGAGATAGGAGATATCTCTCAGGAGTATCATCAGGAGGGTGTTTATGATTACCCTTACAGTGAAACTGTCACCTTCAAGGCAAGCGGTCAGATAAAGTCTATAGATGTGGAGTCACCTTGTGATGTGAAAAAGGGTGACCTGCTTTGCACACTTTATTCTGACGATGTGGACGAACAGATAGAAGAGGAAGAAATAAGGCTCAATCAGGCGAAGCAGACGGTCGCTACATTGCAGGCGAACGGTGCTGACTACAGTGAGATACAGCTTTCTCAGTATGATTTACAGATAGAACAGCTCAAATATGACAGTCTTGTGGCGTCCTTGGAGGATTATAAGGTTTACGCTCCATGCGACGGACAGTTTGATCTTGCAGACAGACGTGGTCAGGAGCTGACAGCGTTCATGCCGGTGAATAAGGGCGAGGTGCTTGGGTATACTTCCGATAAATCACAAAAGGCTCTGTGCGTGTCTGTGTTTGATAACGCGCTCACAAACGTCAATTTTGGCACTGCAGTGCAGATAGTGCAGGGTGCCAATACGATGGGCGGCACTGTGACGGATATAATCTACAATGAGAGCGGAGATTTCTCGGCATATGTTTATGTTATAACCCCTGACGAGAAGAACGATATGCTGGATCTTGGCGGCATAGAGGTTGTCTTTGACGTGTATTCAAGGCTTGATACTGTGATAGTTCCGCAGAAGGCGGTGAAGAAGCTTGATGGACGCAACTATGTGAACCTGCTTGTGGACGGTGTAAAGATAGAGCAGGACGTAGAGCTTGGCATCGAGGACAACGACAACGTTGAGATACTTTCGGGACTCAGCGGCGGTGAAGAGATAATACTCAATTGACGGCATTCAGCCAATTAAATATTATTTGATATGTCTGATTTGTGTTTTAAGAAAAAATAAAGAAATAAAGCACTTGATTTTTTGCGTGATTTCGTGTAAAATAAAAGAACAGAGTGTCTAGGGAGGACTAAAAATGAAGGATTTTTTATCTAACGTATGGGTAAAGCGAGCGGTATCAGTTTTCAATGTCGCTTACTTTGCTGTAATAACTCTGCTCACTTATGCAACGTTCCTGTATGATCTGGAGTTTGCGGCAGGCAGAGAAAAATCGTTTTTCACAGTGTATGTGGTGATTAACGTAGTTTTTATGGGACTTATGCTCTTTTCAAGACGTGAGCTTGTGACGGAGATACTTAGCATACTCATGCTTCCGGTCGTGTTCTGCATGATACTTTTTAACATGGGCGACTGGATATTGATAGTTCCGCCGTTCATTGTTGCTATCATAATGTTCTTTGCAGCAGGCACGAACGAAACTGTAAAGGTTATAATGGGTACAATATATCTGCTTTTGTATGTTCTTGGAATAGTTGCATACTTTGTGCTTAATATCCTTTTCGGAGGCACGTCTGTTGAAACTGTGCTAAATTCAGATCTTGACACATCGTCAAGTGTTTATGCTCTCTACAGAGATAACTTCAAGAAGCTCACTGAAGTAACTTCAGAATCAAATACCATATCGCCTGACGGCCAGTATCAGATAATACTTTATGATGTAAAGGACAGCGACAAGGGTGCTGTAAAGATATGCGTAGTGCCATACAATCAGGATATCGAGCTTAAATTCTTTACTCTTAAGCAGAAAGGTATCAAAAAGACCATTTCCAACAAGGGTATAAGAGGAACAGTTCCTGATGTTGGCTGGGTAAAGGAGGACGGAGTTCTCAAGGTGCAGTACAGACTTTCGGAGGCTGATGATCTGAGAGCCACTTCTGTTACAACAATGCCGGATAAGCAGTATTTCCAGTTCCTTGGTATTAAATAAGTTCGCAGGACCGTCTGAGAAGGCGGTCTTTTTTTTGATAAAAATGGCTGTCAATAAGAGCTTATTCATAAAAATCGTGTGGTTATTTTGGTTAAAACGCTTAGCTTGTATTACAAAACAGTTACATTATATGAAAAATTGTATGGTACACTTGACAGATTTGTTAAAAAGGTGTAAAATATTAATAGTGTTTTATAACGTTTCGATACTTGTGTGAACAGCTATGAAAGCGTTTACATACAATAGTATCAAGGGAGGATAAGAATTAAAATGAGATCAAAGAGAATACTTGGCGTGGTATCAGCGATAATGATGCTTGGCGTTTGTGCTGTGCCTGCTTATGCCGACAGTGAGGCTGAAATACCTGAATATAGTGCCGACAAGAGTATCCTTACAACAGATACTTCAGCACCGTCCTTGTCGTTTGATATGAAGGATTGGGAGAGATATATCAAGGTGACTCCTGACGGTGAGAAGATTTCAGTGGGAGCATCCCAAGAAAAGACCTATGCTTATCAGGGTGCAAGCCTTAAGATAACAGCAACACAGCCTAATGACATAAGCGATTATTGTACTTTTGCTTCGCTTATAAGAGATGACGATAAGAATTTGGTTTATCCTGGCTCTGATTCTGAAGATGCGCCTTATATAACGATGGGCGTTGAGATCGACGCCAAGGATTTTGGTATGACTTGTTTTGACGGCTGTATGGTTTCTTTCAAGTATAGGATAAATCAGGACGCTCAGGGCAAACTTATGGGAGATTCTGTGTTTGCTTTTCCTTGTACTGAGGAATACAAAAAGGTGACCAGCAATAGTGTTCAGCTTGAAATAAATACAGATGCAAGCAATAATGTTACTCAGTATGCGACAGCACTTATACCAGTACCTGACAAGTGCGGAGCAACAAAGTTCGTATTTGAGATACCGGTCATAAAGAAAATGGATAAGACAGATGTGCTTTATATTGATAATCTTGTAATAGATACTCCGTTGCAGAAGAACGGTGAAGATCTTCAGGTAATGAATCTCGATGGCTACAATAAAAGTGCAAAGGCACAGGAGATCGTGCAGGGCTTAAAGATACAGCCTAAGTCAAACGGACTGAGCAGCACTTCGTCATCTGAGGCTGAATCTTCAAAGGGTATCGGAGTAGTAGGCATTGTAGTTATTGTGGTCGTTGCGGTGGTTATTGTCGGTGCTGTTATTTTCGTTATCAAGAAAAAGAAATCGCGGTTCTATTGATTTTTTGATCTGACAGAGAGATGGGCTTTTGGCTCATCTCTTTTTTGTTTTTTTATGAATATATCCTCATCTCCGAGAAATAATAGCATTAGCCTAAAATGGCATATCTTATACTGAAAGGAACTTAATTATGAAAAAATTGTTCGCTATGCTAACTTGTCTTGGCCTTTGCGGTGTTATGCTCGCAGGCTGTTCAAGAAATGACGATAACTCAGGTTCGACATCTTCCGGCGTTACTGCGACCACAACTTCTAAAAATGAGGTCACAAGCAGACGTGATGACAGCGACACGCTTGTGAGCCGTGTTGGCGATGGTATCAAGGACACTGTAAGCGGTGGTGCAGATATTATTGATGATACTGTAAGCACTGTAGAAAGCGTTGTTGACGATATCATCAGATAAGCTGCACATATGCTTGCGGACTGCTCAGCCGTGATATTATTTCGGCTTGCGGCAGTCCGTTTTTTATTGTGAAATCGTATGACAAAACTCAAACAATGCCAAAAATCAATGGTTGACTATTGATAAATTATTAACGCCAAATCATAATTAACTAATTATTTGACTAACTGTGAACGAAATGTAAAACCTGTGTAAAATAAATGTTTAAGTTTGCGGTTTGCTCTTTAAAAATGTGGGGCTGTGTGGTATAATGAAATACATCAGGCAGATATTTTCTGCTATTAAGAAAATGTAAAGATTTATGGTGGATTTCTTTATGAAAATCGGAGAAAATAAGTGAAAAATATAGGCTCTGAGCTTGGCGGCTTGCTGAAAAAAATATGCTTATGGGGCGGCGTTATGGCTGCTGTATGCTGGGCATTTACTTTGCTGTGGGGCTTTGACATCACACAGCTTGCGGGCTTTGCATTGGGCTGGGGCTATATGTGCCTTTGTATGTACTACCTTGGTGTGACCTGCGAAAAGGCTGTGGAGCTTGAGGGCAAAAAGGCTAAGCGGACAATGCTTGGGTGTTACATGACTAGGTATGGAGTGCTTTTTGTGCTTTGTGCGGGGGCTATGCTCACGAAGGCTGTGAGTGCGGTGGGGATACTTCTGCCACAGTTTTATCCGAGGATAATTCTGTATGTCATACAGATAAGAGAAAGAAGGGATAAATAAATGACGGGTATTGGAAACGGCCCTAAGATAGTGTTTGAGATAGGGGGACTGCGGTTCACCGAAACGGTGGTGATGGGCTGGCTTATTATAGTTGCGGTGCTGATACTGTGCTTGTGGCTCACACACGATTTGAAAAAAGTGCCTGAGAAAAAACGTCAGGTGGTTGCGGAGATGCTTGTGAACTTCGTCAACAACATGGTCAAAGAGAACATGGGCGTTAAGATGATGAAGTATGCCCCTTATATTGCTACGCTGCTTATTTATGCGGTGTTTGGCGCTCTTATCAGTATGATAGGTCTGAGGTCTATGACTGCGGACATCAATGTTACGGCAACGTGGGCACTTATGACATTCGTGCTTATCACATACAACAAGATAAAAGCGAATGGTTTCAAGGGCTATCTTAAAAGCTTTGCTCAGCCTGTGGCTTTCATTTTGCCGCTTAATATCATCAGTGAGGTGGCAACACCTGCGTCTATGGCGTTCCGTCTTTTTGGTAATGTTGCAGGCGGCATGGTAATAACGGGACTGCTTTATGGTGCGCTCGGCTCACTGTCATCTGCACTGGGTCTGACTTTTGAGGCAGGCTCATGGGCGTTCAGTGTATTTCAGGTAGGTATACCTGCGGTGCTTAGCGTGTATTTCGACCTGTTCTCAGGGTGCATACAGGCTTATATTTTCTCGATGCTCACCATGGTAAACGTTGGTGCGGCTGCGGAAACAGAGTAAATTACCGCTTTTGCGGAAAAGTATAAAAATGTAAATAACGGAGGTTTATCATTATGGAAAAGGCTATTCTTCTTGGCTGTTCAGCAATCGGTGCAGGACTTGCAATGATCGCAGGTATCGGACCTGGTATCGGTGAGGGCTACGCAGTAGGAAAGACTATCGAGGCTATCGCAAGACAGCCTGAGGCTAAGGGCGACTGCACAAGAACAATGTTCATAGGCGTTGCTATGGCTGAGTCAACAGGTATCTACGCATTCGTAGTTGCACTTATCCTGCTCTTTGCTAACCCATTTATCGGAAAGCTTTAATAAAAAGCTTCAAACAAGATTTGCTCTGCATTGGTGCGGAGGGGAGGTTGGATAAATGGTATTGGCAGCAGGCGATGTGACAGAGTTTCTGTCAATAGATCTGACAACGATAATTGCGACTTTGCTCAATACGCTCATACTGTTTTTGGTGCTCAAGCATTTTCTGTTCGATAAGGTGAACAAGGTCATCGAGGACAGGAAAAATGATGTTAAGGAAACTTATAGGCAGGCTGACGAGGCAAAAGAAAATGCCGAGAAGCTGGAAGCTGAGTATACAAGCAGATTAGAGGGTGCAAAGGAAGAGTCTGCACAGATTATACAGACGGCAACAAGAAAGGCTCAACAGCGTTCTGACGAGATAATCAGCGAAGCGAGAACCGAGGCAAAGGGTCTTGTGGACAACGCTTCAAGAGAGATCGAAAGAGAAAAGAAGATCGCTGTCAACCAGATCAAGAACGAGATCACCGATATTGCTTTCTCGGCTGCGGCGGCAGTTGTGGAAAAGGATATGACAGGCGAGGACAACGAACGTCTTATCGAGAAGTTCATTGACAATGTGGGTGAGATGTAATGGCAGACAGTATCGGGAATATTTACGGCAACGCACTTTTTGAGGTGTGCTGCGAGGAAAACTGCCTTGATGAAGTCTATGGTGAGCTTGGGAGCATAAGGGATATAATTTTCTCTCAGGGTCAGGAGGAATATGTGGAGCTTCTTGCGTCACCGCTGGTAACGGAGAACGAGAAAAGGGCGACGCTAGAAACGGTGTTTATGGGCAGGATACAGCCTGTTACGCTTAATTTTCTTTGTCTTGTGAGCGAAAAGGGCAGGATAAGGTTTCTGCCTGAGATATGCGCAAAGTTCAAGGAGCTTTATGAAAAGCATAATAATATCATAGAGGTCACTGCGGTGACGGCTATGCCTCTGTCTGAAAGGCTCAGGGACAAGCTTGTGGCTAAGCTGGAGGCTGTTTCGGGGGCAAAGATAGTGCTTGTGGAAAAGGTGGACAAAAGCCTTATGGGCGGTATCGTGCTGAGATATTCAGACACAGAAATAGACGGCAGCGTCAGAACTAAGCTTGATGATATCAAGGCTCAGATCGACGGGGTCATTGCATAGGAAAGGAACGGTATTTTAACATGAAATTACGTCCTGATGAAATAACAGGCTTGATAAAACAGCAGATCAAGGACTACCGCAGCAAGCTTGAGCTTGACGATGTGGGGACGGTCTGCACTGTTGGCGACGGAATTTCAAGAGTTCATGGACTTGACAAGTGTATGTCAGGCGAACTTCTTGAATTTTCTAACGGAACATACGGCATGGCAATGAACTTGGAGCAGGATTTTGTAGGCTGTGTACTTCTCGGCTCTGAGGACGGAATAAAAGAGGGCTCGGGAGTAAAGAGAACAGGCAGGATAGTTTCTGTGCCTGTTGGCGATGCACTGCTTGGCAGAGTCGTGAACGCTCTCGGTGCACCTATCGACGGCAGGGGCGCTGTGCTTACAACAGAAACAAGACCTGTGGAAAGCCCTGCTTTCGGAATAATTACAAGACAATCAGTAAACAGACCATTGCAGACAGGTATCAAGGCTATCGACTCTATGATACCGATAGGCAGGGGTCAGCGTGAGCTTATTATAGGCGACAGACAGACAGGTAAAACTTCTATAGCACTTGATACTATAATAAATCAGAAAGGCAAGGACGTTATCTGTATCTATGTTGCGATAGGTCAGAAGCAGTCTACTGTGGCAAACGTGGTGGATACCCTTTCTAAGCATGGGGCAATGGATTATTCTATAGTTGTATCGGCAACGGCATCTGAAATGGCGCCTTTGCAGTATATTGCACCATATGCAGGAGTTGCAATGGCTGAGTATTTCATGCTTCAGGGCAAGGACGTGCTGTGCGTTTATGACGACCTTTCAAAGCACGCTGTGGCATACAGAACTATGTCACTTCTGCTCCAAAGACCAACAGGACGTGAGGCTTATCCGGGAGATGTTTTCTATCTCCATTCAAGACTTTTGGAGAGAGCCTGCTGTCTTAACAAGGACTACGGCGGAGGCTCTATAACCGCTCTGCCTATTATCGAAACTCAGGCAGGCGATGTTTCGGCTTATATCCCGACAAACGTTATATCTATCACTGACGGACAGATATTCCTTGAATCTGAGCTGTTCTTCTCAGGCGTCAGACCTGCAGTAAACCCTGGTATATCAGTATCCCGTGTAGGCGGTTCGGCACAGATAAAGGCTATGAAAAAGGTTTCAGGCTCGCTGAAACTGCTGTATTCGCAGTACAGAGAGTTGCAGTCGTTCTCGCAGTTCGGCTCTGACCTTGACAAGGACACAAAGGAAAGACTTGCACAGGGCGAACGTATAGTGGAGGTGCTCAAGCAGGGCAAGACCTCACCGCTTGACGTTGAGAAGCAGGTGGTCATAATCTATGCGGTGGTAAACAACTATCTGAAAAATATCAGAGTTGAGGATATCGCTGAATTTGAGAAAGACCTTTTTGTGTATATAGATGAAACTCACCCTGATATTTTCTCTTCAATAAGAGAAACAGGAGAGCTTACAAAAGAGAATGAACAGGCAATAAAGGATGTGCTTGCGGAGTATTCACAGAAGTTTCTTCAAAGCAGATAAGGAGCGCTGAGCGATGGCAACAGCTAATATGAAAGACGTCAAAAGACGTATCAAAAGCGTTGAAAGCACCATGCAGATAACAAAAGCCATGCAGCTTGTGGCGGCTTCTAAGCTCAGACGTGCCAAAGACAAGGCGGTGGCAGTTCAGCCGTTCTTTGAAACGCTTTTTAAGACAATGTGCGATATATCCTGCGACAGAGCTTTCAAGTCGGTGTATACAAAGAAGAAGTTTCTTAATTCCACACTGCTTATAGTGGTGGCAGGCGACAGGGGACTTGCAGGAGGATTTAACTCCAACGTGCTGAAAATGGCTAAGGCAAAGGCTGACGATGTGCTGTCATCAGGCGGTCAGCTTCGTGTTATGGCTGTGGGCAAAAAGGCTGTTGAGTTCTTTGAGAAGCGTGACTATGACCTTGTGTGGAAATATCCGCAGATAGCGGAGAGCATTGACACTGACACTGTTATAGACATTGTGGAAGATATTATCGCAGGCTTCAGAAATGGGGATTATGACAAGGTAGAGCTTGTGTATACCACATTCGTGTCGGCGCTGACACAGGAGCCTTGCAGTTTGCAGATACTTCCCGTGGAGGATCTTGACAAGCTTGGGGGAAGAAAGCACCCGTCAACTATCTATGACCCGTCCCCTGAGGAGGTCTTTGACGGCATGATACCGCAGTATATAGGCGGTATGCTTTATTCTGCGATAGTGGATTCTTACGCTTCTGAGCAGGCGGCAAGACGTACTGCAATGGAGTCTGCAACGGACAACGCAGGAGAAATGATAGACAATCTGTCGCTTCTTTACAACAGAGCAAGACAGGCGCAGATAACTCAGGAGCTTACAGAGATAAGCTCGGCAACTATCGGAAGATAGTATTTAAAAGATGTGACGGCTATGATGATAGCTTATATCCCTTTTTGAAAGGTGGTAAATAAATGGAAAGCAAAAACATAGGCAAGGTAGTCCAGATAGTTGGTGCGGTAGTTGATATCCGCTTTGAAAAGGACAGCTTGCCTGATCTGCTCAATGCCATTGAGATAGACAACAAGGGCGAAAAGCTCGTTGTTGAGGTGGCTCAGCATATAGGCGACGATATAGTAAGATGTATCGCCATGGGCTCTACAGACGGACTTATGAGAGGTATCGACGCTGTTGATACGGGCAAGGCTATTTCTGTTCCGGTGGGCAAGGAAACTCTTTCGAGAATGTTCAATCTTCTGGGCGAGCCTGTTGACAATCTGCCTGCCCCTGAAACTAAGGAGCGCTGGGAGATACACAGAGAACCGCCGACATACGAAGAGCAGTCTGCTTCAAACGAGATTCTGGAAACCGGTATCAAGGTCATCGACCTTATCGCACCATATCTGAAAGGCGGAAAGATAGGTCTTTTCGGCGGTGCAGGAGTAGGCAAGACGGTGCTTATTCAGGAGCTTATAAATAACGTTGCCAATCAGCATGGTGGTATCTCGGTATTCACAGGCGTTGGAGAGCGTACCCGTGAGGGCAACGACCTTTATTATGAGATGAAAGAGTCGGGAGTTATCGATAAGACTGTGCTTGTGTATGGTCAGATGAACGAGCCGCCCGGAGCGAGAATGAGAGTTGCACTTTCAGGTCTGACAATGGCGGAGTATTTCAGAGATGTTGAGCATCAGGACGTGTTGCTTTTTATCGACAACATATTCAGATTTACTCAGGCAGGTTCTGAGGTGTCGGCACTCCTTGGCAGAATGCCGTCAGCCGTTGGTTATCAGCCTACACTTGCAACTGAAATGGGTCAGTTACAGGAGCGTATCACTTCAACAACAAAAGGCTCTATCACTTCCGTTCAGGCAGTTTATGTGCCTGCGGACGATTTGACAGACCCTGCGCCTGCAACTACGTTTGCTCACCTTGACGCAACAACTGTGCTTTCAAGAAGTATTTCATCACTTGGTATCTATCCTGCCGTTGACCCGTTGGAGTCAAACTCCAGGATACTTTCACCTGAGATAGTGGGCAACGAGCATTATCAGGTGGCAAGACAGGTCCAGTCTATCTTGCAGAGGTATGTGGAGCTTCAGGATATCATCGCTATCATGGGTATGGACGAGCTTTCTGACGAGGATAAGCTCACTGTATCAAGAGCAAGAAAGATACAGCGTTTTCTGTCACAGCCGTTCTCCGTTGCGGAGCAGTTCACAGGTATGAAGGGCAAATATGTGCCTATCAAGGAGACTATCAGAGGCTTCAAGGAGATAATCGAGGGCAAGCATGACGACCTGCCTGAATCTGCTTTTCTGTTTGTGGGAACTATCGACGAGGCTGTTGAAAAGGGCAGACAGATCGCAGAAAGTGAACAGTAGTAACAGAACGTTTAAAGAAAAATACTTGACAAGAGTCGGATTATAGTATATAGTGAATGTATGTGGCAATTTTGTGTCACACACGCTGATTTGTAAAAACTTGTGGAGAAAGATTATGACGCCTTTTGATCTTAAGATAATAACCCCTGAAAAAACTTTTTTTGAGGGAAATACTGAGCAGATCATTGTGAGGACCGTATCAGGTGATATCGGTATACTTGCAGGTCATGCGCCATATGTGGCAAATATCGTTTCTTCTCCTTTCCGTATCAAAATAGAAGGTGAGTTCAGAACAGCCGCTATTTCGGGAGGGCTTATAAAGGTGTCTGCTGACGGTGTGACAGTGGTGACATCTGCTATCGAATGGGCTGATGAGATAGACGTTGCAAGAGCCGAAAAGGCAAAGGCTGCGGCAGAGAACAAGCTCAGAGAAAATGCTAGCCAGAAAGAGTTTGAAAGGGCGGAGCAGAAGCTGCGACGTGCCATGAACAGACTTGTGGTGGCAGGAAAGAAATAATTATCAAAGTCAGAGCCTTGCGGGATATCCGTGTAGGCTTTGGCTTTGTTTTATTTATTAAGTAAAATCGGCGTAAAGGTAAGGTAAGTAATGGGGTGCGCAGGGGCGTGCTCGGACGTTGTGCAGTGGAAAAAACAAGAAAAGGAATGAATTGATTTGAGTATCTTTAACATTATCGGAATGGCGGGCGGACTTGGTCTGTTTTTATATGGAATGACCATATTGAGTTCGGGACTTGAAAAGGCTTCGGGCGGACTTATGGAGAAGGTCCTTGCGAAAATGACGGGAAACGTGTTCTCAGGAATACTTTTCGGTGCGTTGGTGACGGCAGCGGTGCAATCATCGTCTGCAACTACTGTTATCGTGGTGGGACTTGTAAACGCAGGCCTTTTGAAACTAAAGGGCGCAGTTGGAATAATCATGGGTGCGAATATCGGAACGACCATGACAACGCAGATACTGAGGCTCACAAACCTGGAGGGCGACAGCAGCGGCCCTGCTTTATTGCAGCTTTGCAAGCCGTCAAACTTCTCTTCTATACTTATCGTTATCGGTCTTATAATTATAATGGTGGGAAAGAAGAACAAGACAAAGAACGTGGGCGAGATAATGATGGGCATAGGTATCCTCTTTACCGGAATGATACTTATGCAGGAGAAGATCGCTCCGCTGGCAGAGCTTTCGCAGTTCGAGCAGCTTTTTGCAGTGCTTAAAAATCCTGTTCTGGGCGTATTGGTGGGTGCGATATTCACGGCTATCATACAGTCATCAGCCGCTTCTATAGGCATTTTGCAGGCGCTTTCAGTGTCAGGCGCTATCACATTCGCTTCTGCATTTCCTATCATAATGGGTACTAACATCGGTACTTGTGCTACACCTCTTATTTCAAGTATAGGTGCTTCAAAGAACGCTAAGAGAGCCGCTATGATACACTTCTATTTCAACCTTATCGGTACTATAATCTTTCTTATCGGCGTTTATATCATTCAGTATACAATAGGATTTCCGTTCTGGAATAATAGCTTTACAACGGGAAGCATCGCAAACTTCCATACTATCTTCAATGTTGTGGTAACTATAATCTTTCTGCCGTTCTATACAGTGCTTGAAAAGCTTGCCGAATGGACTATCAGAGATAAGAAGAACGCTGAGGACGATGATACTTTCACTAAGGAGGATCTTCTTGACGACAGATTTCTTGTTACTCCAAACGTTGCTATCGCACAGGCTACAGAGGCAGTTGTTCAAATGGGCGTGCTGGCACAGAAAAATTTCATATCGGTAAGGGAGCTTTATGACAAGTATGACCTTAAGTCTATCGACAAGATAAAAGAGCGTGAGGAGCTTATCGACAGGCTGGAGGACAGAGTAGGTTCATATCTTATAAAGCTCAATGACTGCGGTCTTAACGAGGACGAGTCGAGAACTGTTACTGCGCTTTTCCACCTTATCTCAGAGTATGAGAGAATAGGCGACTATACTATAAACATCTATGAAACTGCGGATGTTCTTTATGAAAAGGAGATCGGTTTTTCTGAGCAGGCGAAGCACGAGCTTGACGTTGTGTGCAACGCCATTCAGGAGATAATCGGGCTTGCTATCGAAGCCACAAAGACAGGGGATATGAACGTTCTCAAGGAGATCGAGCCACTTGAAGAAGTAGTAGACAGACTTGTTGAGGAGCTTAAGGCTGTTCATATCGACAGGTCTAAGAATGGTCTTTGCAACATCGAGGTGGGTGTGAACTTCCTTGATATACTCACAAATGTTGAGAGAATATCAGACCACTGCTCAAATATTGCGGTCTATCTTATAGCAAACCAAGAGAAATACAACAGCCTTAAAAAGCATGAATATCTTGATAAGCTTCACAGAAACGGTCCTGACTATTACGAGAAGCTGTTGGCTGAATATTCAGAAAAGTTTGCGCTTTAGTTCAGGTTTTTGCACCTGTGGCGTGATATAATATTGTAAAACAGCAAGGAGGGACATTAGTCCCTCTTGTTATAAGCTGAAAAGGAGAGAGCAAAATGGACAAATTCAATTACACTATGCTGTGCGATTTTTATGAGCTGACAATGGGAAACGGCTACTTTGTAAGCGGTATGCAGGAAAAGATTTCTTATTTTGATCTGTTTTTCAGACAGATACCTGATGGTGGCGGATTTGCCATTGCCTGCGGTCTTGAGCAGGTCATAAACTATATCGAAAATCTGCATTTTGACGAAGAGGACATAGAGTTCCTGCGCTCAAAGGGCATTTTTGACGAAGGCTTCCTTGAATATCTTAAGGATTTCCGCTTCACAGGAGATATATTTGCTGTGCCGGAGGGTACGGTGGTGTTTCCAAACGAGCCTATCATAACGGTGAGAGCACCTGCGGTGCAGGCTCAGCTTGTGGAAACTTATCTTCTGCTTTGCATAAATCATCAGACACTTATTGCAACAAAGGCTAACCGTATTGTAAGGGCGGCTCAGGGCAGGGCGGTATCTGAGTTTGGTTCAAGACGTGCTCATGGTGCAGACGCTGCCATACTCGGTGCAAGAGCCGCAGGCATAGGCGGTTGCTCAGGCACAGCCTGCACTATCACAGACCAGCTTTTCGGCTTTAATGCAACAGGCACAATGGCACATTCATGGGTGCAGATGTTTGACAGCGAGCTGGAGGCTTTCAAGACATACTGCAAGTGCTATCCAAAGGGCACTGTTCTGCTTGTGGATACTTATAATGTGCTGAAAAGCGGTGTGCCTAACGCAATAAAGGCTTTTGACGAGGTGCTGAAGCCTATGGGCTGCCGACCTGTGGGAATAAGGATAGACTCGGGAGATATAACTTATCTTTCCAAGAAAGCAAGAAAAATGCTTGACGAGGCAGGCTATCCTGATTGCAAAATATGTGCCTCAAACGCCCTTGACGAGTATCTTATAAGAGATATGATATATCAGGGCGCAAAGGTGGATATGTTCGGAGTGGGCGAAAGACTTATCACCGCAAAGAGCGAGCCTGTTTTCGGAGGAGTTTACAAGCTTGCGGCTGTGGAGGACGACGAGGGAAATATCCAGCCTAAGATAAAGATATCAGAGAACGTGGCGAAGATAACCACTCCACACTTCAAAAAGCTTTACAGAATTTATGATAAGAATAACCACAAGGCTGTGGCTGACTTGCTGTGTGTTCATGACGAGGTGATAGATGAAAGCAGACCCCTTACGCTTTTTGACCCACAGTTTACATGGAAGAAAAAGGTCGTCACAAACTTTGAGGCAAAGCCTATTCAACAGCAGATATTCAAGGACGGCAAGTGTGTATACAAGAAGCCTGCATATGAGGATATCGTAAAGTATGCGGCGGCTGAGATAGACACACTTTGGGACGAGATAACAAGATTTGAAAACCCTCACACCTATTATGTTGACCTGTCACAAAAGCTTTGGAACGTGAAGAATTATCTTCTTGCGGAAAACAGCAGACAAACGGCAGATTAAAATTTACATTATTGACTTGAAAAAAGCTATAGGCTGTGTTACAATAAGCGTGGTTAGCAAATTCTAACCTATTAAGCATTGGAGGGTCAGAAATGGAAAAGATAACAGTAAAAATAGACGGAATGATGTGCGGAATGTGTGAATCGCATATGAATGACACTTTCAGGCAGAATTTCAAGGTGAAAAAGGTAAGCTCTTCCCATGCAAAGGGCGAAACTGTGGCTATAGTTGATGAAGATATCCCTGATGAAAAGCTTAAAGAAGCAGTTGAGAAAACAGGCTACACTTTTATTTCCGCTGAAAGAGAGCCTTATGAGAAAAAAGGATTTTTTGCAAGATTCAAGTAAATAGCTATGCACAAAGTCGTGGCAGATGAAAAGGTCTGTCACGGCTTTTTTTTGTTTGCTTGACAAAACATATTTTCTGTGATATAATAAACATCAGTTAGTATACATTAACCGATATTCTATACTTTTGATACTGCACGAGAAGAGTGCGGCTAAGTTTGCAAAAAGCTTTTTGTGAAAAGGCATTTTGTTTTGATAGGCTTAGCTTCGTGGCGTGCAGTAATTTTAAAGGTACAAGTTAGCTATAACTAACAAAGAAAGGGGCATACCAATGGCAAACATTCACACGTCCGGGGAGGACTATCTGGAAGCGATACTCGTTTTATGGAACAAGCAAAACTGCGAGGTGAGGAGCATTGATATTGCAAGGGAGCTGAACGTTACAAAACCCAGCGTATCAAACGCTATGAAGATACTTCGTGAGGGAAAGTTCATCACAATGGACGAAAACGGTTTTATCACTCTCACTGATGACGGCAGATATGTTGCGGAAAAGATCTACGAAAAGCACCTTGTATTGACAGAGTGGCTTGTAAGTCTTGGTGTTGACAGAAAAATATCCGAGCTTGACGCCTGCAAGATAGAACACGTTTTGTCTGACGAGAGCTTTGCGGCATTGAAGAAGCATATCAGTGAAGAACAATGAGCATGACTATTTTTAAAGGCATTCTGATACCGTTTTTGGGTACATCTCTTGGTGCGGCGTGTGTGCTTTTTATGAAGAAAAATCTGCATTATCTTGTTCAGCGAGCCTTGACAGGCTTTGCGGCAGGAGTAATGGTGGCGGCAGGAGTGTGGAGCTTGCTAATACCCTCTATGGAGCAATCGACAAAAATGGGCAGACTGAGGTTTGTTCCTGCGGCGGTTGGATTTCTTCTGGGAGTATTTTTTCTGCTTTTTCTTGACAGGGTGATACCGCACCTTCACATGAATGCTACCGAACCGGAGGGTGCAAAGAGCAGTTTTCAGCGCACAACGATGCTTGTGCTTGCGGTGACGCTTCACAATATCCCTGAAGGAATGGCTGTTGGCGTTGTGTATGCAGGCTGGGCGGCAGACCACCATGCAATAAGCGCCGCTGGTGCGTTGGCATTATCCCTCGGTATTGCAATACAGAACTTTCCAGAGGGTGCGATAATATCCATGCCACTGCGTTCGGAGGGTATGGGAAAGGGAAAAGCCTTTGTCTACGGCGTTTTATCGGGAGTTGTCGAGCCTGTTGGGGCTGTGCTGACCATACTATTGGCACAGTTTATAATCCCTGTTTTGCCGTATCTTCTAAGTTTTGCGGCAGGTGCTATGATTTATGTCGTGGTGGAGGAGCTTATTCCTGAAATGTCGGAAAAACCACACTCCAATATTGGAACTATAGTTTTTGCGATGGGCTTTGTGCTTATGATGATACTTGATGTGGCACTTGGATAGGTGTTTTTTATGTTTACATAGGGATCATCTTTATGCATGGTAAGTGTATTGAATATCTTTTTTGTATAGCCGGGCATATCATTTTGAAATGATATGCCCGGCTTTGTTTTGTGTGTAAATTGCATTTGTTAATTTGTTTATCTTAAACGTTTGATGTTAATATGAAATGTAAACGTTTTTTAACTATTGTTTTCTTTGGCAATGAAAGACAAAAATAATATAAAATGATGATTACTTATAGCATAATGTACCTGTCTCTTATACACATCTCCGAGCCCACGAGACCGTACTAGATCTCG
>ENA-UAJR01000093-UAJR01000093.1-human-gut-metagenome-genome-assembly--contig:-NODE-93-length-22802-cov-5.828944_pt1 | contig 22802 bp, 8 predicted proteins | sample MGYA00244432_ERZ654421 | MGnify/ENA primary metagenome ERZ654421 (study PRJEB26926, sample SAMN06165047) | human gut metagenome | biome: ENVO:00009003; feature: ENVO:2100002; material: ENVO:00002003... | reverse complement strand
GATTATTTTGATAGATAAATATCCCAAATTATTAGGATAAAGACAATATATTTTGTACTTTTGCACGTCCAAGTTTCAGACGCACCCGTAGTTCAATGGATAGAATACCGGATTCCGGTTCCGACGATATGAGTTCGATTCTCATCGGGTGTACAATTCAGTAACCTCTTTGCAAAGAATTGCAAGGAGGTTTTTTCTTGTTATATCTTCTCCGTATGAACCTTTTTTCCTTTTTTGAGTTATTCCCTTATGTAACTTTTTAAAATATGCCTTAATATTTAGTTTATTCTAAAAAACAAAGACTAATAAAGAATATAGTTCCTTTTGTTTCTTGTATATACTAAATATATGTGCATATATTCGCTGTTGATTTTAAAATTATTTTCTTTTTAAGGGGTTTTAAAACTAACGCTTAATTAAACTTTTTTATTTAAACATTAATTTATCAACCAAATCTGAGATTCATGAAGAAAGCTCTCTTTTTTATCGTATGCCTCTGTTTTGCAATAAACATGATGGCGCAAACAAAAACGATAACAGGGGTAGTGGTAGATGCCACCGGTGAACCTGTTATCGGAGCAAGTGTCCTGGAGGTGGGGACAACAAATGGTACAATAACTGATGTAGACGGTAACTTTACTATCCAAGTGCCTGTGGGGGCAAAACTGGATGTGAGTTATATAGGTTACAAAACACAACAAATTGTAGTGGGAGTGCCAAACACCTACAAGGTTATTTTAAAAGAAGATGCAGAAATGCTGGATGAGGTCGTGGTGACCGGTTATGGAATGAGTCAGAAACGTTCGTTGATGACGAACTCTATTTCAAAGTTGGATGATAAAGTATTACAAAATGCAGCTATGAGTAATGCGGCCCAATCCTTGCAGGGAACTGTCAGCGGATTGCGTGTGACAAATACTTCGGGTAAACCGGGTAGTTCGCCCAATATCGTTTTGCGTGGTGGTGCTTCCATAAACAAGAATCTGGAAGGGCCGTTGGTCGTGGTGGATGGCCTTGTGCGTTCTATGGATGATATCAATCCTTCAGATATTGAATCCATACAGGTGCTGAAAGATGCGGCTTCCACAGCTATTTATGGTGCCCGTGCCAATAACGGCGTAATTCTGGTGACAACCAAGAAGGGGGTGGAAGGCAGGACACAAATTACTTATAAGTTCAAAGGGGGTGTGAACTTTGCACGTGAAGGGTATAAGTATTTGGATGCCGGTGACTATTTGTATTATCAACGTTTAGGTTGGCAGCGTACCAATGGCGGTACAAGTATGGAGAACCAGAAAGGTTTTGGGGTTAACTCCGGAGTGGATCTGGCCTTTATGACAGATGCAAACAAACATTTGCTGAATGAAGGATGGCGGTCTATGGCGGATCCTGTGGATCCTGATAAAACTTTGATTTTTAGAAACCATGCCGGTGAGCTGCATGATCTGACTTTCCGCAATGCCGCGTTTACACAAGATCATTATCTGAATTTGTCGGGAGGTAATGACAAAGGAACATTTTCCTCATCTTTAGGGTATTATTCGGAAGACGGTCAGATAATTTCTACCAATTATCAGCGTGTGAACGGGACTATCAACGGTTCATACAAGTTGTTGCCCGTTTTGACAGTGAATGCCGGCGGTAGTTTTTCATGGTCCAAGATGCCCGATTTATGGACTTACGACTTGAAAAGCCCTTGGAACGGAGAAACGGGAGAGTATGAGTTGTTCTATCGTACCATGAGTATGTTTCCCACTTGGAATCCGTGGAATGAGGATGGAAGTCCTGCTGCCGGATGGAGTAATCAGGATGGTAATCCTTATTATTGGAAAGATAAACTGACTCGTTCTACAACGAACCGTAAGACTTCGTTTAATATCGGCTTTGCTTTGGAAATCCTTCCGCAGCAATTGTTCCTGAATGGAAACAGTTCTATGTATTATACAGACAGTCAGTTTGAACTGTTTGAAAAGAAATATCAACAGATAGGACAAGCTCCCAATACCAATCGTAATGCTTCTCAAACAAATACAAAAGTTTTTCAACAACAGCATGCATTGACTCTGGAATATAAAAAAGGTTTTAGCGGACATAATATCAATGCCATGGCAGGTGGTGAGTATTTTGATTATCAGTATCAGAACCTGGAAGCGCGTGTTTCCGGTGCTCCTACAGATGATATACCTACTTTAAATGCGGGCACTAACCGTACTTATACTACTTCTGTCAAAACCGGATATCGCATTCTTTCCGGTTTCGCCCGTGTTAACTATGATTATAATTATCGTTATATGGTGTCCTTGGTAGCCCGTTATGACGGTATTTCCAAATTGTCCGACAATCGTTGGGGATTTTTTCCGGGTATATCTGCCGGTTGGAATGTGCATGAGGAAGCTTTCTTTAAAGATTCAAAGTTTGCGGAAGTAGTATCCTTGATTAAACCGCGTATCAGTTATGGGTTGAACGGTAATGTAAACGGTATCGGTAATTTTGATGTATATGGTAAATATGGTTCGGTAGGTGCTTATAATGGTAATCTGGGTTATTTGAATACAGGGGTGGTCAATAGTAAATTGCGTTGGGAAAAGAGCCATACGTTTGAACTGGGGCTTGACTTGGGCTTTTTCAATAATCGTATTCATATGATTATGGACTATTATGACCGCACGACTTCCGATTTGCTGACTGATGTGAATTTGCCGGAATATACAGGATTTCCCTCGTTCAAAACGAATCTGGGTACTATCAGCAACCGTGGTTTCGAACTGGAAGCCAAGGTGAATCTGCTGACAAGGAAGGACTGGTCGTGGGATGTCACCGCTAATACTTCGTTTGTGAAAAATATGGTGAAGAAGCTGCCTTTTAACGGGAATGTGAACAACCGTCAGGGGGGTGAGCAGGTATGGGATCCAAAATCCAACTCGTTGGTTTGGGTAGGCGGCATTCAAGAAGGAAAAAGCTTGGGTGATATCATTGCTTATAAACAAGTGCGTATCTTGCGTGACTGGGATGATGTGAGAAATCATGCCGGTGATTTTGTGGATGAGGTTGCCAACCTGTATGGGCCGAATAAGGCTGCCGAATATGCGGGTAAACCGGGATGGAAACCCATTGAGCCGGGAGATGTACTGTGGGATGACAAGAATGGGGATAATGTTATAAATTCATACGACCGTCAGGTGGTGGGTAATATTTACCCGAAATGGACCGGTGGTTTTTCTACCACGCTGAACTATAAAAACTGGTCTTTGTATGGTCGTTTTGACTATGCGGTGGGTCATACCATTTACAATGATTTGAAAGCAAGAATCTTGGGGCAGTATAACGGGTCGTTCAATTTGATTACGGATGTCAGAAATTCGTGGTCTGAAAACAATACGGAAACTAGTATTCCTAAATTCTATTGGGCCGACCAGAATGCGAAAAAGAACATTACCCGTTCCAATAATGGTACAACGAATCTGAACAATAATAACTCTACTTTCTATGAAAAGGGGGATTATTTGTGTCTGCGTGAGGTAACCTTGAGTTATAAATTCCCGAAGAATCTTATAAATAAGGTGTTCTTGACCGATGCGTCCGTGTATGTTACGGGGCAGAATTTATTCTATATTACCGGATATGATGGAACTTCTCCGGAACCGGTTATGGATATTCAGGCAAATGGTCGTGGCGGTATAGACAATGGACGCTATCCTACACCAAGAACCGTCCTGTTTGGTTTACAATTGTCATTTTAATGTGTAAAAAAGAAAAGGTATGAACATAAAAAAGATAATATTGGCTTTTGCCGCATCGGCTATGTTGGCCGGTGGATGTACTTCGTTGGATATGGACCCGGTGAGCGATATCACTGACTTGAATTACTGGAAAACTCCGGAACAGTTTGATTCATTTGTTTTTGGACTGCATAGTCGCTTCAGGAGCCATTCGTGGAATATGTTTTTGTTGGGTGAGGCAAGAAGTGATGTCTTTGGGGGAATTCCTTTCGGTGGAGAAGCTACCCAGGGGATGGAACGTTTTCCTTATAATACATTGAATGCGGAGAATCCCGGAATCAGCGGGTTTGGTGATTTGTATCAGAATATCAACCAGATGAACTTGTTTATCAGCAGAACTCTTCATACGGATGTGCTGACTGAAAGTGCCAGGAATTATTATTTGGGACAGGTGTATGGATTGCGTGCTTACTATATGTATCAGCTATATCGTTCATGGGGAGATGTCGTGTTTACGGAAGAGCCTAGCCTGGGTTTTGAAGTGGGTAAACTGGCAAAGGCGGCGACTCCGGCTGCCGAAATCTTTGAGCAGGTAAAAAAAGATATAGAATCTTCATTAAGTTATTTTGGATCCGATTATACCATAAAGGAAAAAAAATCGCTGTGGTCAAAGGCTGCCACATTGATGCTGAAAGCGGATGTATATCTGTGGAGTGCCCATCGTGACGGGGGAGAAGGAGATGCCCGGACAGCAAAGAATGCGTTGGTTGACATACAGAATAATATCAGCCGTAGCAATCTGGACTTGATGGATACTTATCAGGGAGTGTTTGCTTATGATAATAAAGGTAATAAAGAGATTATCTTTACCATTCATAATGAATTGTTTGAATACAATCTGTGGAATGGAAATAATGATTTGTTTCCACAGGCTGATTATTTAGGGAAATTCTATAATGCGGATGGTACTTTGATAAATACGTCGGTCGAGAATAATTTCGGTATCATGCGCCTGATGGTGAAATTGGAAAACTTCAAGAAGTTTCTGCCGGGAGACACCCGTCGTGACGTTACATTGAAAGATGTATATAATAAGGTGGAAAATGGCAAGTTGGAATTGGTGGGGGTGTATCCGCATAAGTATTGGGGAGTTATGAATGGGAGTACACGGGTGAGATGTGATGATTATCCTATTTATAGATATTCGGATTTGCTATTGATGCTGGCTGAGGCGAAAGTGCTTTTGGGTGAGGATCCGGCTACAGAGATAAACCGGGTGCGCCGGCGTGCATTTGGTGATGCGTATGATGCTTCAACAGTGGGGTTTCCCAATCAGGAAGTCGATAAGCGTCCGGCGGATGCTGTCTTGCAGGAACGTTTGTTTGAATTTATGCTGGAAGGTAAACGATGGTATGACTTGAGGCGTTTTGGCGATTCGTACGTGCTTGACTATACTCCGGCGGAGTCTGCCCGTCTGCTTTGGCCTATCAACCAAGGAGCTCTTACTAATAATCCATTGTTGAAACAAACGGTTGGTTATTAAATTTTTGTCGGATAAGAATCTTTAATTGCATAAAAAGACGGTGTTTTTTATGAAATTAATAAAGAAACCGTCTTTTTATTTTCTAATTTCAATAAAAACTTTTATTTTTACACCCGTAAAATTATAAATATTATGAGAAACCCTAGCTTATTACTGCTAATTGTTGTTTTTATATTAGCACCCTTCAAGTTGAGTGCGGCGGCAGATACGGTTGTTGTCCGCGAAACCCGGATTCCTGTGTTGATTGAAAGGCAGGATAATGAGTTGTTTCATTTGCGTATAGAGGCTACTCAAAGTCAGATGCTGAATGAAGTGAAGTTGGACTTCGGCAAAGACGTGAATTTGAATGAAATTGAATCTGTGAAACTGTATTATGGTGGAACTGAAAGCGTGGAGAGGAGGGGAAAGACTTATTTTGCTCCGGTAGATTATATATCTAATAATACTCCGGGAAAAACATTGGCTGCCAATACTTCTTATTCCGTTTTGAAGTCGGAAGTGAAGGCCCCGAAGCGTGAGGTTGTATTGAAAGCTGACCAAAAATTGTTTCCGGGAGTGAATTATTTTTGGATTAGCCTGCAAATGAAGCCTGTTGCTTCTATCTTGTCCAAAGTGTCGGCAGAAGTGGTGGAAGCTAAGATTGACGGACAGGTTGCTCCTTTGAAGATAGCCCGTAAGGCGGATACCCATTATATGGGGATCGGCGTGCGCCATGCCGGTGACGACGGGGCTGCTGCCTATCGTATTCCCGGATTGGCCACTTCAAATAAAGGAACCTTGTTGGGGGTATATGATGTACGCTATAATAATAGTGCGGATTTACAGGAGTATGTGGAAATAGGTCTGAGCAGAAGTACGGACGGAGGTCAGACTTGGGAGAAAATGCGCATTCCGATGGCATTTGGTGAATATGATGGGTTGCCTAAAGCACAGAATGGAGTAGGCGATCCGGCCATTTTGGTTGATAAGAAGACAGGAACTATCTGGATTGTCGCTGCCTGGACACATGGTATGGGAAATGGGCGTGCGTGGTGGAATTCACAAACAGGCATGGACCGTAATCATACAGCACAATTAATGATGGTGAAAAGTGATGATGATGGTAAGACCTGGTCGGAGCCTATGAATATAACAGAACAGGTGAAAGATCCGTCATGGTATTTCTTGCTGCAAGGTCCCGGTAGAGGTATCTCTATGGAAGATGGAACATTGGTCTTTGCCAGCCAGTATATTGGCAATGACCGTATTCCTAATGCCGGTATTATATACAGTAAGGATCATGGAAAAACCTGGAATATCAGTACATTGGCACGCACTAATACAACTGAATCTCAGGTAGCGGAAGTGGAACCGGGAGTGCTGATGCTGAATATGCGTGATAATCGTGGTGGCAGTCGTGCCGTTTCTACAACTACAGATTTAGGTAAAACATGGAAAGAACATGAGTCTTCACGTACAGCCTTACAGGAACCGGTTTGTATGGCCAGTTTGATTAGTGTTAAAGCTAAAGAGAATGTATTGGGTAAAGACATCCTTTTGTTCTCTAATCCGAATGATGCCAAGAACCGTCATAGCATTACCATCAAAGCAAGTCTGGATGGTGGGGTGACTTGGTTGCCCGAGAATCAATTGCTGCTGGATGCCGGTTGGGGTTGGGGATACAGCTGCTTGACTATGATTGACAAGGAAACAGTAGGAATTTTATATGAAAGCAGTGTGGCCCACATGACTTTCCAAGCGATAAAGCTGAAAGATATTATTAAGACCAAATAAATAATGAAACGCAGATTTTCTAGTTTTATTGGTATGATACTGGTTTGTGCTGTAACTATAGCACAAACCAGTATCTCGTTACTTCCTAAACCTCAGTTGTATAAGGATACGGGGAAGAACTTTACTATGGGAAAGGTGAAGCTTTCTACTCCGGTGTTGAGGCCGGAGTGGGAAGTTTTTATCATGAATGCAGGTGGTGAGATTGTTGAACATTCGTCATCGGTGATTGAAGTGGAACTGGTTCCGTCTATTGAGGAAGCCAGGCTAAACGGGGCTGAAGCCTATCGTCTTTCTGTTTCAAACAAGCGGATAAAGATAGAGGCTGTAACAGAACAGGGAGTGTATTGGGCTATGCAGACACTTCGGCAATTGGAACGGAAAAAAGGGAAGAGAAGTTCTGTTGCCGGATGTGAGATTGTAGACTGGCCGGCATTCCGGATACGCGGATTTATGCAGGATGTGGGACGCAGTTATATTTCAATGGAAGAATTGAAAAGAGAGATCGAGATTTTATCTCGGTTTAAGATTAATGTATTTCATTGGCATCTTACTGAAAACCAGGCATGGAGATTGGAAAGTAAAATCTTTCCTATGCTGAATGATAGTGTGAATACCATCCGTATGCCGGGTAAATATTATACGCTGGAAGAGGCACGCGATTTGGTGGATTTTTGTAAGAAACATCAGGTGTTGTTGATTCCTGAGATAGATATGCCGGGGCATAGTGCTGCCTTTGTGCGTGCTTTCCGCCATGATATGCAAAGTCCGGAAGGGATGAAAATATTGAAACTGTTGCTGGATGAGGTGTGTGAGACATTTGATGTGCCTTATTTACATATAGGTACGGATGAGGTGGAGTTTACCAATCCGCATTTTGTACCCGAAATGGTGGCGTATGTACGCTCAAAAGGGAAAAAAGTAATATCTTGGAATCCGGGCTGGCACTATAAACCGGGGGAAATAGACATGACACATTTGTGGAGTTACCGTGGAAAGGCGCAACCGGGTATTCCTGCTATCGATTCCAAATTTCATTATCTGAATCATTTTGATGTTTTCGGTGATATTGTAGCTTTGTACAACAGCCGTATTTATGATCAGGCAGAAGGCAGTGAGGACATTGCGGGAACTATATTGGCTTTGTGGCACGATCGTTTGATTGACAATGAGTGGAATCTGGTTATTGAAAATGGCTTGTATCCCAATATGCTTGCTATTGCCGAGCGTGCCTGGAGAGGGGGAGGTACGGAATATTTTGACGGACTGGGTACGATACTTCCACCCGAAGACACGGAAGCATTCAAAGAATTCGCTGATTTTGAAAAGCGTATGTTGTGGCATAAGGAGCATACGTTTAAAGGATATCCTTTCGCCTATGTAAAACAGACTAATGTAAAATGGAATATTACGGATGCTTTTCCTAATGGGGGAGATATGGATAAGGTGTTCCCGCCTGAACAGGAGTTAAAGGATACCTATCATTATAACGGGAATACGTATGGTGTACGTCAGGCAATAGGGGCAGGTATTTATTTACGCCATGTCTGGGGGACGTTTGTTCCCGGATTTTATGCCGATCCTAAAGAGGATCATACCGCGTATGCATATACTTGGGTATATTCTCCTAAAGATCAGGAAGTGGGGTTATGGGCAGAATTTCAGAATTATAGCCGTTCGGAGATGGATCTGGCTCCGCTGCAAGGTAAATGGGATTATAAAGGTAGCCGTATTTGGATTAATGATAGGGAGATAATGCCTCCTGTATGGACAGCAACCCATCAGGTGAAGAGTAATGAAATTCCATTAGGAAATGAAAATTGTGTGGCACGTTCTCCGCTGGCTGTGCATTTAAATAAGGGTTGGAATAAAGTGTTCCTGAAATTACCTGTCGGTAAGTTCCGGATGGACCAGACGCGTCTTGTGAAGTGGATGTTTACTGCTGTCTTTGTGACTCCTGACGGAGAAAGGGCGGCAGAGGGATTGATTTATTCACCAGATAAACAAAAATAAAATGAAACGTATTGTCTTATTGTTATTGGGATTATTATTAGCGTTACCCCAGTTTGCTCAGGAACGCAAGTATTCTACTTTTTATGAGCAGAGAGCGACTTTGTTTGAAGAACTTCCGGTTACTTCAAAAGATATTATTTTTTTAGGGAACAGTATCACCAACGGTTGCGAGTGGGCTGAGTTGTTCCAAAATAAGAATGTGAAGAACAGGGGTATCAGTGGAGATATCTGTATGGGGGTATATGACCGTTTGGATCCGATTGTAAAGGGAAAACCGGCAAAGATTTTTTTATTGATCGGTATCAATGATGTTTCTCGGGGAACGTCTGCGGATAAAATTATTTCAGAAATAAGTATGATTGTTCGGAAAATAAAGCAAGAATCTCCAAAAACAAAATTATATTTGCAAAGTGTATTGCCGGTGAATGATTGTTACGGTATGTTTAACGGGCATACATCACGCTGGCAGGTGGTAAAACAAATTAATGATTTGTTGGAACCATTGGCGGTAAAGGAAGGAGCTGCCTATATTGATTTGTATAGTCATTTTGTGGAGAAAGAGACAGGCAAGATGAATCCAGTATACACTAATGACGGATTACATTTATTAGGAAAGGGATACTTGCTGTGGCGTGATATTGTAAAACCTTATGTTGACCAGAAATGAAGAAGACATTAATACTGATTTTATGTTTGTTTCTTTGTACCGTTTCATTTGCACGGAAGCGGGTGAAGGTTGCTTGTGTAGGTAATAGCATTACCTATGGCATAGGTGTATCCGATCCTGATAAGGAGTCCTATCCTGCCCGGTTACAGCAAATGCTGGGTGAAGGGTATACGGTGGAGCGTTTTGGAAAGCCGGGAGCTACGTTGCTGAACAAGGGACACCGGCCTTTTATGCAACAGAAAGAGTTTAAGGATGCATTGGCTTTTGCTGGTGATGTAGTGGTTATTCATTTAGGAGTGAATGATACAGATCCGCGTGATTGGCCCAATTACCGTGATTTTTTTATAGCGGATTATCGTGCACTGATTGATTCGTTCAGAGTGGCGAATCCTGAATGTCGTATTTTGATTGCCCGTCTGACTCCGATTGCCGACCGCCATCCGCGGTTTGAGTCCGGCACACGCGACTGGCATGATGAGATTCAGCTGGCTATAGAAACGATAGCGAAATACGCACAAGTACAGTTGATAGATTTTCATGCACCTTTATATCCATATCCTTTTATGTTGCCCGATGCTGTCCATCCAGATAAGGAAGGTGCGGCTGTCCTGGCAAAAACGGTGTATGAAGGCATAACCGGTGATTTTGGCGGTTTGCAAATGCCGGAAATTTATACGGACAATATGGTATTGCAGCATGGGCGTCTGCTGACTATTCAGGGAAAAGCGGATGCCGGTGAGAAAGTGACTGTTTCCATAGACAGGCAGAAACTTCAGGCTGTGACGGGAGCAGATGGAAAGTGGGCGGTGGATGTCCGGCCATTGAAGGCGGGCGGTCCATATACGCTGACTGTTTCTACAGAAAAACGGAAACTGGTCTATGAAAATGTGTTGGCGGGAGAAGTGTGGCTCTGTTCCGGACAATCGAATATGGAGTTTTATCTGAATTGGAGTGCGACTGCCGCACAAGATGTTCCTCAAGCTGCAAATAGCAATATCCGTTTATATGATATGAAAGCCCGTTGGCGTACGGATGCGGTGGAGTGGGATGCTTCGGTACTCGATTCATTGAATCATCTGCAATATTATAAGGATACACGGTGGACAGTTTGTTCGCCTGAAACAGCCGGTAATTTCTCGGCGGTGGCTTACTATTTCGGAAAGAAATTGCAGGATAGTTTGCAAGTTCCTGTAGGACTGATTTGCAATGCCATTGGCGGATCTCCTACTGAAGCATGGATAGACCGTAGTACATTGGAATATCGTTTTCCGGCTATCTTACGTAATTGGATGCAGAATGATTTTATCCAAGACTGGGTGCGTGGGCGTGCTGCCTTGAATGTAAAGCAGTCTTCCAATAAATTGCAACGCCATCCTTATGAGCCTTGTTATTTGTATGAATCGGGTATCCGTCCTTTGGAACAGTTTCCGGTCAAAGGCTTTATTTGGTATCAGGGTGAGTCCAATGCCCATAATCGGGAGGCTCATGAAAAGTTGTTCGGATTGTTGGTGGAAAGTTGGCGCAAGAATTGGGGGGATGCGGAACTTCCATTCTATTTTGTCCAATTGTCCAGTATAGACCGTCCGTCATGGACTTGGTTCCGTGATAGCCAGCGTCGTTTGATGGCGGAGATTCCTCATACCGGTATGGCTGTCAGTTCAGATAGGGGAGACTCATTGGACGTACACCCCAAACAGAAAAGAGAAGTCGGTGAACGGTTGGCTGCATGGGCTTTGAATAAAACATACGGATATAAAAATGTCATTCCTTCGGGACCGCTTTATAAATCGGTCGTATTTAGTGGAGGTGCGGCTTATATTTCTTTTGATTATGCGGAGAAGTTGTCCACTTCGGATGGGAAACCGCTTCGTACATTCGAAGTGGCAGGTGATGATGGATTATTTTATCCGGCACAGGCTGTTGTTGAAAACGGTAAAATAAAAGTATGGAGTGACAAGGTGAAAGAGCCGGAAACGGTTCGTTACGGATGGCAGCCATTTACCCGTGCCAATCTGGTAAATGGCGCCGGTTTGCCTGCATCCACATTCCGGGCTGAATAGTATATAAATTAATAAAGATAGGTAAGATGAAGAAAACATTAAAAGTTTTGATGATGTTAGGATGCTTTCCGATGATGCTCAGTGCAAAGGAGTATAAGAAGTCAGAGAGTCTGAGTCTTGATAAGGGATGGGAGTTCGCCCAGGTCGGCCGGAATGAATGGTTGCCGGCTACGGTGCCTGGAACGGTACATCAGGATTTGATTTCTCATAATAAGCTGCCCAATCCATTTTATGGGATGAATGAGCAAAAAGTGCAGTGGGTAGAGAATGAGGACTGGGTCTATAAAACTACTTTTAATGTGACGGATGAGCAACTCTCGCGGGATGCTGCCTTGTTGATTTTGGAAGGGTTGGATACGTATGCGGATATTTACCTGAACGGCTCTTTGTTGGAACGTACGGACAATATGTTTGTCGGCTATACTCTTCCGGTAAAAGAGGTGTTGCGGAAGGGAGAAAACCATTTGCAGATTCTGTTTCATTCACCTGTCAAGCAAACTTTACCCCAATGGGAAACCAATGGTTTTGATTATCCTGCTGATAATGATCATAGTGATAAGCGGGTTAGTATCTATAGCCGTAAAGCGCCTTACAGTTATGGCTGGGATTGGGGAATCCGCTTGGTAACCAGTGGTATCTGGCGGCCTGTGACACTGACTTTCTATGATGTGGCACGCATTGATGATTACTATGTACGTCAGGCTTCGGTAACAAAAGATCTGGCGAAAGTTGAAAACCGCCTGACTGTAAACAGTGTTTCTGCAACTCCTCAGAAAGCGGAAGTAACCGTTGCTTATTCTTATAAGGAGGGTGAAAAGGTAACCGAACAGAAAGAGGTGACATTGCAGCCGGGAACAAACCATATTCTTCTTCCCATAGAGATACGGCAGCCTCATTTATGGATGCCTAATGGTTGGGGGGAACCTGCATTGTATGACTTTGAAGCCGTAATAAAGGTGGATGGTAAAGTGATAGCTTCTCAAAAAGAGCGTATCGGACTCCGTACAATAAAGGTGGTGAAAGAAAAAGACGATCAGGGAGAATCCTTCTATTTTGTAGTCAATGGTGAACCTATGTTTGCCAAAGGCGCGAATTTTATCCCGGATGATGCTTTGCTGCCTAACATTACTGAAGAACGTTACCGCCAGTTGTTCAAGGATGTGAAAGATGCCAATATGAATATGATTCGTGTATGGGGTGGAGGAATTTATGAGGATGATGCTTTTTACCAGGCGGCGGACGAGAATGGAATTTTAGTTTGGCAGGATTTTATTTTTGCCTGCACTACTTATCCGTCCGATCCTGCTTTTATGAAACGGGTAGAGGCCGAGGCGGAATATAATATCAAGCGTTTACGGAACCATGCCAGTCTGGCTATGTGGTGTGGAAACAATGAAATTTATGAAGGTATGCGCTACTGGGGATGGGATAAGAAATACACTGATCCCGGTATTATGGAAGGAATGAAGCAGGGCTATGACAAACTTTTCCGTGAGTTGTTGCCTCGTAAAGTAGCTGAACTTGATCCGGACCGTTTCTATATGCATGGTTCTCCGTACGAGGCCAATTGGGGACGTCCCGAAAGTTGGAAGATTGCCGACAGCCATAATTGGGGTATCTGGTATGGTCAGAAACCGTTTGAAAGTCTGGATACGGAAATTCCGCGTTTTATGAGTGAGTTTGGTTTTCAGGCATTTCCTGAAATGAAGACGATTGCTACTTTTGCCTCACCGGAAGATTATGCATTGGAATCGGAGGTGATGAATGCTCATCAAAAAGCCACTATCGGTAATTTCCTCATCAAGAAGACTATGGGACTGTATTATAAAGTGCCTGAAGATTTCGATCAGTTGGTTTATATGGGTTTGGTTTTGCAGGGGGTAGGAGTGCGCCAGGGTTTGGAAGCCCATCGTCGTAACCGTCCCTATTGTATGGGAACTTTATATTGGCAGCTGAATGACAGCTGGCCGGTCGTTTCCTGGTCGAGCATTGATTATTATGGCAATTGGAAAGCGTTGCATTATCAGGCAAAAAGAGCTTTTGCTCCGGTATTGGTAGATGCTGTCAAGGAAGGGGAGGATTTGAATATTTATGTTATGTCGGACAAGCTGGAAGCGGATAAAGAGGTGACTTTATTGTTGCGTGTGATGGATTTTAATGGAAAAGTTCTGACTAAAAAGAGTATCAAGGGCGAGGTTCCGGCCAATGCTTCCACCTTATATTATAAGGAACCTTATGCAGGTATGACAACAAGTCCTCAAAATACTTTTCTTCTAATGACATTAAAAAATAAGAAAGGTGAGGTTTTATCCGAAGAAATTTATTACTTTAACCACGCAAAAGATCAGGAGCTTCCGAAGACCGAGATCCGCTATAAAGTGAAGCCGATGGATGGAAAATATGAAGTGACTCTGTCTGCCAGACAGCTGGCCAGGGATGTGTTCATAGAGATTCCTGTTCAGGGTGCGAGATTTACTGACAACTTCTTTGACTTGTTGCCGGGACAGACAAAGAAAGTGATTATTACTTCAGATAAACTGAAGAAGAATGAAAAGGTTGATATAACTATTAAGCAATTAAGTGATACTAACTAATCAATTAATATCTATTATGAAAACTTTAATGGGCCTTGCAGGGCTGACAATGGCAGGTTTTATGCTTTTATCCTGTAACACAGAAGTGAAAGAAGCAAATTATCAGATAATTCCGTTACCGCAGGAAATTTCGGTAATGGATCAGGCTGCTCCGTTTATTTTGTCAAATGGAACTAAGATAATGTATCCGGAAGGCAATGAAAAAATGCAAAAGAACGCTGAATTTTTGGCAAGTTATATCAAAGATCTTACCGGAAAGTCATTGGCTGTACAAGCCGGTACAGACGGCAAAGGAATAATCCTGCAATTAGGTGGAAATGCTGAAAATCCTGAAGGATACCAGTTAAAGGTAACCAGCGACCAAGTGGTTATTTCAGGACCTACGGAAGCCGGAGTATTTTATGGCATCCAGACGTTGCGTAAATCTATTCCGGTAGCACAAGGAGTGGATATCGCTTTACCGGCGGTTGAAATCAATGACTATCCTCGTTTCTCTTATCGTGGTGCAATGTTGGATGTGTCACGTCATTTTTTCCCGGTAGATTCAGTAAAGCGTTTTATTGATATGCTGGCTTTGCACAACATCAACCGTTTCCACTGGCATTTGTCTGAAGACCAGGGATGGAGAATCGAAATCAAGAGTCGTCCTGAACTGACTGAAATAGGTTCTAAAAGAGCGGAAACGGTTATCGGACATAACTCGGGAAAATATGATGGCAAGCCTTATGGTGGATTCTTCACACAGGAAGAAGCAAAAGAAATTGTAGCTTATGCTGCCGAACGTCATATTACGGTTATACCGGAAATTGATATGCCGGGACACATGCAGGCTGCTTTGGCTGCATATCCTAACTTGGGCTGTACTGGTGGTCCGTACGAAGTATGGAAAATCTGGGGTGTATCAGAAGATGTGCTTTGCGCAGGAAATGATGAAACCTTGAAATTCATTGAAGATGTATTAGGGGAAATTATTCAGATTTTCCCATCAGAATATATTCATGTAGGTGGTGATGAATGTCCTAAGGTACGTTGGGCAAAATGTCCAAAGTGCCAGGCTCGTATCAAGGCTTTAGGTCTTAAGTCTGACAAGAATCATACTGCCGAGGAAAGATTGCAGAGTTTCATTATCAATCATGCAGAGAAGTTCCTGAACGGACACGGACGTCAGATTATCGGTTGGGATGAAATTCTGGAAGGCGGATTGGCTCCCAATGCCACTGTAATGTCATGGCGTGGTGTTGCCGGAGGTATTGAAGCCGCAAAACAGAAACATGATGTAATTATGACTCCTAATACTTATTTGTATTTCGACTATTACCAAACCAAGGATATTGCTAATGAACCTGAGGCTATTGGTGGATATGTACCCGTTGAAACGGTATATAACTATGAGCCGATGCCGGCTGATCTGACTCCGGAAGAGCAGAAATACATCATTGGCGTACAGGCCAACTTATGGACTGAATACATTCCTACCTACAGTCAGGTAGAATATATGGAATTACCCCGTATGGCTGCTTTGTCTGAAATTCAGTGGACCATGCCGGAAAAGAAAAACTATGAAGGTTTCTTGAAGCGTTTGCCTCAGTTGGTAGATATTTATGATGTTTATAAATATAATTATGCCAAGCATGTCTTTGATGTAAATGCTGTATTTACTCCTAATCCGAAAGATGGTACGCTGGATGTTACTTTGTCTACTATTGATAATAGTCCTATCTATTACACTTTGGATGGAACGGAACCTTCCGCTGCTTCCCAGTTGTATACGGAAACATTGAAATTGAAACAGAATTGTACTTTTAAAGCGATTACTGTACGTCCTGTAGGAAATAGCCGCGTGGTTACAGAGGAAATTGCTTTTAACAAGGCTAGTATGAAACCTGTCACTATGTTGCAACCGGTAAACAAGCAATATGAATTCAAAGGAGCTCCCACTTTGGTGGACGGATTGAAAGGTAACGGTAACTATAAGACGGGCCGTTGGATTGCTTTCTATAAAAATGATATGGAAGCAGTTATTGATATGCAGCAACCGACAGAAATCAGCAGCGCTTCTATTTCTACTTGTGTGGAAAAAGGTGACTGGGTGTTTGATGCCCGTGCTTTTTCTGTAGCTGTATCCGAAGACGGAAAGAACTTTAAGGAAATTGCTTCAGAAAAATATCCGGCAATGAAGCAGGATGACAAGAATGGAGTGTTCAACCATACGTTGACTTTCGATCCGGTGACTGCCCGTTATGTGAAAGTGACCGCTTTAGCGGAACATAGCATTCCTGCTTGGCACGGTGGCAAAGGAAATCCGGCTTTCTTGTTTGTTGATGAAATTTCATTAAATTGATAGTTATATTCAAATAATGACTGTGTGCCAAAAGTGTGATAGAGTACCGTTGGGCGTGAGGTGGAATGCCTCCGTCCATATGCGTAAGGAATGTTGTGTTTGCGTTGGTGCAATCCGTTTCTGGGGCAAGCGGGATGGCTGATTTGCTTTTGGCACACTTTTTATTATTTGCTTCACCATGAAAACATGATCAGAAAAATAATATATGGCGTTTATGCGATACTGGGCATGATGACAATGGCTGCTTGTAGCGGTCAATCGGATGCTTCTGAAATATCTCTTGAGAAAATGCATGGGTTCCCTACAGAGAATACCGGTTTTCTTAAGGGAGTTTCTGCATTATATGCGGGAGTGATTGAAGGAAATTTGCTGATAGCCGGAGGTTGTAATTTCCCTGATATACCGGTAGCCGATGGAGGAAAAAAAGCTTATTATCGGGATATATATATCGCCCCTTTGTCAAATGATACGGCTTTTGAGTGGAAGAAAATAGGCCAACTGCCTCAGGCAGCAGCTTATGGAGTCACTATTTCTACTGAAAAAGGGTTAATTTGTGTTGGAGGGACTACGGCAACACACAGCTTGTCTGATGTTTTTCTTTTATCTTTGCAAAAAGACACCTTGAAAAGAGATACTTTGCCCTCTTTGCCTGTAACTATGGATAATATGGCAGGTGCATTAGTAGGACATTCACTATATATTGTCGGTGGAAATGTAAATGGCATTCCATCCTCGGCCATGTACATGCTTGATCTGTCGGATTTGTCTGGAGGATGGAAAAGAGAAACAGATATTCCGGGTGAACCCAGAGTACAACCTGTTTGCGTGGCACAAGATGGAAAACTTTATGTGTGGGGGGGATTTGCCCCGGCTGTTGAAGGGCATCAGGCTTCTTTGTCAGTAGATGGATATATGTATTCTCCGGAAACGAAAGAATGGTCATCGGTTGCCACCCCGTATGATGCGGAAGGTAATGAGATCTCTTTAGGTGGTGGAATGGGAACCTCTTTTGGCGAGGGTATGATATTGTGTGCCGGAGGAGTTGATAAGGATATATTCTTAAAAGCTCTGCAAGGTATTTATGCGGGAAAAGAATATTTGTCACATCCTGTAGAGTGGTATCGGTTTAATAGAAACCTGCTGCTCTATCATCCGCAGACGGATAAATGGACTACATTAGGCGAATATGAGCAAGGTGCGCGTGCCGGAGCTGTAATAGTTTCGCAGGACGGATTTCATTACATTATTAATGGAGAATTGAAACCGGGCATTCGTACTAATGAAATTAATAGAATTAAAGAAAAGAGAAGATGAGAAGATTGATTATATTGGCGGAAGTTGCATTGGGCTTGCTGTTTGCAAGTTGCACGAAAGAAGAGCAACGCACACTTTCTGTTATTCCCGCACCATTAAAGGTGGAATTACAGCAGGAAGTGTTTTCATTGAATTCGGAAACAGGGTTATATATAGATGCGTCTGAGGGGGACAAGAAGATTTTGGAAGATTATCTGGTGGCTTCTTCCATGAATTTGAAACCGGTAATAGCAGAAGAGGGACATAATGTTGTCTTGAAACAAGTGGCGGAACTGCCGGAGGTAAACTCTTCCGAGGGATATGTTCTGACGGTAACTCCTGAACAGGTACTTATTCGTGCAACTTCCGGGGCAGGATTGTTCTATGGAGTTCAGACTATGCTGCAAATGGTTGATGAAAAAGGATTGCCGGCAGGAGTCATTACGGATGAACCCCGTTTTGCTTATCGTGGCTTTATGATGGATGTTTCCCGTCATTTCTTCGATAAGGAATTTATAAAAAAGCAGATGGATGCTTTGGCATATTATAAATTGAACCGTCTGCATCTGCATCTTACTGACGCTGCGGGCTGGCGTCTTGAAATAAAAAAATATCCCCGTCTGACAGAATTTGCGGCATGGCGTGAGTTTCCTACCTGGAAAGAATGGTGGAATAACGGACGACGGTATGAAGAAGAAGGCAGTAAAGATGCTCACGGAGGTTATTATACTCAAGATGATATCCGCGAACTGGTGGCATACGCTCAGGAGCGTTTTATTACTGTTATTCCTGAGATAGAGATGCCTGCGCATTCGGAAGAAGTACTGACTGCTTATCCCGAGTTGTCTTGTACACACGAACCTTACAAACAAGCCGATTTCTGTGTCGGTAATGAAAAGACTTTTGAGTTTCTGGAAAATGTGCTGACAGAGGTAATGGAACTTTTCCCGTCCGAATATATTCATATAGGAGGGGATGAGGCAGGTAAAGCCTCATGGCCCACTTGCAAACTGTGCCAGGCACGTATGAAAAAAGAAGGCTTGAAAGATGTGAACGAGTTACAGAGTTATCTGATTCATCGTATTGAGGTCTTTTTGAATGCCCACGGACGTAAATTATTGGGTTGGGATGAAATATTGGAAGGTGGTTTGGCACCTAATGCCACTGTCATGTCATGGCGTGGCACGGAAGGGGGAATGAAAGCGGTTGATTCCGGCCACATGGCTATTATGAGTCCGGGTGAGTTCTGCTATTTTGATTCTTATCAGGATGCTCCTGATTCCCAGCCGGAAGCAATAGGAGGCTATCTGCCTTTGTCCAAAGTTTATTCATTTAATCCTGTACCCGATACTTTGAGTGCGGATAAAGTCCAGTTGGTGTATGGAGTACAAGCTAATTTATTCACAGAATATATTCCGACTCCGGAACATGCGGAAATGATGATTTATCCTCGTATTCTTGCCTTGGCGGAAGTTGCTTGGAGTGCCCCTTCTGTGAAGAACTATGATGATTTTCATGTTCGTGCATTGAAAGAGGTAGAGGCATTGAAAGCTGAAGGATACCATCCTTTTGATTTGAAAAATGAGATAGGAAATCGTCCGGGAGCGGATCAGCCCGTACAACATTTGGCAGTAGGTAAGAAAGTGGCTTACGGACCGGATGCCGCTTATTATCCCGGCTATTCGGCCGGTGGTGACAGTGCCTTGGTAGATGGTGTGATCGGAGGCTGGACTTATGGTGACAGGCGTTGGCAAGGTTTTATAGACAAGAAAAGAATGGATGTGACCATTGATATGGAAAAAGAAACAGAAATTCATTCTGTTGGAGCAGACTTTATGCAGGTGTGTGGACCTGAAGTCTTTATGCCTTCAGAAGTGATCATTTCCGTTTCCAATGATGGTAAGGAGTTTACGGAACTGAAGCGCATGGAGCATAAAGTAGTGAAGGATGACAAAGTGACTTTCATCAACTTTGGTTGGGAAGGAAATGCCAAAGCACGTTACATACGTTATCAGGCATCTTCGGGCGAATTCGGAGGTTTCTTGTTTACAGATGAAATTGTAGTGAAATAATAGAACTTATATAAACAACAAATAGCATGAAGAAACAAATTTTGTTATCGGCTGTTCTGGCTTGTATCTCAGTTTTTTCTGCGGCAGCACAGAAAGAGCCGGTAGATTATGTAAACCCTTTTGTGGGTACTACTAATTACGGTACGACAAACCCCGGAGCATTAACCCCTCATGGAATGATGTCGGTGACTCCTTTCAATGTGATGGGGGTTCCCGAAGGGGATAAGGATAAAGACAAGCAATGGTGGTCCACTCCATACGAATTCAATAATAAATATCTTACCGGCTTTGCGCACGTTAATCTTAGCGGGGTAGGCTGTCCGGAATTGGGATCATTGTTATTAATGCCTACCACCGGCAAACTGGATGTGGATTATCATAATTATGGAAGCTTCTATCAAGGTGAAACTGCAAATCCGGGTTATTATACCAATATACTGGATAAATACAATGTGAAATGTGAACTGACTGCCACTCCACGTACCAGTATGGCACGCTTTACTTTTCCTGCCGGACAAAGCAATATCTTGTTGAATCTGGGAGAGGGATTGACCAATGAGAGTGGTGCTACCGTTCGTTTTGTAAACGACCGTGAGATTGAAGGTACCAAATTGTTGGGAACTTTCTGTTATAATCCTCAGGCGGTATTTCCTATCTATTTTGTAATGCGTATCAACAAAGTACCGGCAAAACGCGGTTATTGGAAAATGATGCGTCCGATGGGTGTGGAGGCGCAATGGGATGATACGGCCGGTAAATACAAACTCTATACTGCTTATACAAAAGAAATAAGCGGAGATGATATAGGAGTGTGGTTTACTTACGATACCACAGCGGAAGAAGTGATTGAAGTCAGTATGGGCGTGTCTTTTGTCAGCATAGAGAATGCCCGTTTGAATCTGGAAAAAGAACAGCCTTTCGGTACAACATTCGACAAACTGCGTGCGGAAGCCCGTAAGAAATGGAACGATGATCTTTCCCGTATCAAAGTGGAAGGTGGAACGGAAGAGCAAAAAGGAGTATTCTATACCGCTATGTATCACACGATGGTTCATCCGAATATTTTGCAGGATGTAAGCGGACAATATCCACAAATGGAGGGAGATAAGATTTTGACCACCAACCGTAACCGTTACACGGTATTCTCATTGTGGGATACTTATCGTAACTATCACCAGTTGATGACTTTGGTATATCCGGAGCGTCAGATGGATATGATTCACACCATGATGGGCATGTACAAGGAACACGGATGGTTCCCGAAATGGGAATTGTATGGTCGTGAAACATTGACGATGGAAGGTGACCCTTCTATTCCTGTTCTAGTAGACAGTTGGATGAAGGGATTGCAAGACTTTGACATTGACGAAGCTTATAAGGGAATGTATAAGTCGGCCACTACTCCGGGCAAGGATAATCTGATGCGTCCGGATAATGACGATTATATGTCCAAAGGGTATGTGCCGATGGAAAGTCAGTATGATAATTCGGTTTCTCATGCTTTGGAATACTATGTTGCCGACTATGCACTTTCTACCTTGGCGGAGGCTTTAGGTAAGAAAGAAGATGCGAAATTGTTCCGCAAACGTTCTATGGGCTATAAAAATTATTATAGCAAGGATTTCGGAACCTTGCGTCCGATAACTAAAGAAGGCAAATTCTATGAACCGTTTGATCCGAAAGAAGGAGCTAATTTTGCACCTAGTCCCGGTTTCCATGAAGGTAATGCATGGAATTACACTTTCTTTGTGCCTCATGATATCAATGGCTTGGTAAAGTTGATGGGGAGCGACAAGAAATTTGTTGATAAATTGCAAAGCGTGTTTGATGAAGGGAATTATGATCCGGCCAATGAACCCGATATAGCCTATCCTTACCTGTTCAGTCGTTTCAAAGGTGAAGAATGGCGTACACAGAAATTGGTGAAGGAATTGCTGGCTAAGTATTTCACAACTAAGCCGGATGGAATTCCCGGCAATGATGATACGGGTACGATGTCTGCATGGGCTATATTCAGTATGATGGGATTCTATCCGGATTGTCCGGGTGTGCCCGAATATACATTGACCACTCCTACTTTTGATAAAGTGACCGTTCAGCTTGATCCTAAATATTGGGGCAAGAAAGAATTGGTTATCAAGAAAGAAGGACAAGGGGATTATATAAAGGAAATCAGACTGGGCAATAAGAAAATTAATAAATATTTGATTTCGCATGATGATTTGATCAAGGCAGGTGAAATTACTTTTATAGTAACAGAAAATCCTAATAAGAAATAACTATGAATACGAAACGATTTTTGTGTGCTGCGTTAGGAGCTGTTTGTTATTTTGCTTTTTTGCAAGCGCAGGTACGTACAGAGCAGACTTTCGAAAAAGGGTGGAAATTTACGCGTGAAGATAATGCGGAATTTGCCAATCCCGGTTATAATGACAGTAAATGGCAGAACGTCACCGTTCCTCATGATTGGGCGATTTATGGTCCGTTCAGTATCAATAACGACAAGCAGGAAATGGCTATTACTCAAGATGGACAGACCGAGGCGATGGAACATGCCGGACGTACCGGAGGTCTTCCGTTTGTAGGAACCGGATGGTATCGCCTGAACTTTGATGCTCCCGGTTTTGAGAAAGGCAAGAAAGCGACTTTGATATTTGATGGAGCAATGAGCCATGCCCGTGTTTATGTGAACGGGCAGGAGGCCGGTTATTGGCCCTACGGTTATAATTC